>JAESGX010000316.1_pt1 | contig 22539 bp, 19 predicted proteins | sample 9269801 | NCBI WGS metagenome assembly JAESGX01 (sample SAMN16773122, study PRJNA677054) | algae metagenome | isolation source: Pleurocapsa minor GSE-CHR-MK-17-07R and co-occurring heterotrophs from wet... | place: USA: Lower Calf Creek Falls, Grand Staircase Escalante National Monument, UT ... | reverse complement strand
AGGCGCTTCCGCTACGCCAACTGCGACATGGCCGACCTGGAAACGCAGCTGCAGGCCGCCGACGCGGCCGGCTGCAAGACCAAGCTGATCACCACCGACGGCGTGTTCTCGATGGACGGCTTCATCGCTCCGCTGGACCGGATCACCGCGCTGGCGGAGAAGTACGGCGCGCTGGTGCATATCGACGAATGCCACGCCACGGGCTTCCTGGGCGCGACCGGGCGCGGTTCGGCCGAAGTCAAAGGCGTGCTGGAACGCATCGACATAGTCACCGGCACCTTGGGCAAGGCCATGGGCGGCGCGCTGGGCGGGTTCACCACGGCCAAGAAGGAAGTGATCGAACTGTTGCGCCAGCGTTCGCGGCCGTACCTTTTTTCCAATTCTCTGCCGCCGCACGTGGTGGCGGCGGGCATCAAGGCGTTCGACATGCTGTCGTCGGCCGGCGAACTGCGCGCAACGCTGGCGGACAACACGCGCTATTTCCGCGAGCGGATGACCGCCGCGGGCTTCGACCTGCGCCCCGGCGCGCATCCGATCAGCCCGGTGATGCTGTACGACGCGCCGCTGGCGCAGCGGTTCGCCGAACGCCTGCTGGAAGAAGGCATCTACGCCATCGGCTTCTTTTTCCCGGTGGTTGCCAAAGGCCAAGCGCGCATCCGCACCCAAATCAGCGCCGCGCATACGCGCGAGCACCTGGACCGCGCGCTCGACGCCTTCACCAGGATCGGGCTTGAGCTGGGCGTCATAAAATCCTGAGCGGGCTCCGGATTCTTGCAGAGCCGGGCAATTTCGTTTCTGCAAACAAGACTAATCGGCGTCACCAGACAAAAACGCGACCTCGGCAGCCGTCAGAGCCCGCCACTGCCCTTTCGGCAATTCGCCCAGCGCCAGATCCCCGATGGCGACGCGGATCAGGCGCAGCGCTCCGATTTCGAACGCACGCAGCAGGCGGCGGATCTGACGGTTGCGGCCTTCGTCCAGCACGATTTCCAGCCAGGCGTTCTTCGCGCCATGGCGCAGCAATCGCACAGACTTCGCGCTAAGCCGCTCGCCTTCCCACTCGGCGCCCTGCACCAGCCGCGCGAGTAACGACGCATCGGGAATCCGGTCGATCTGCACGTGATAGGCCTTGTCCGGGCCGGTGGCCGGATCGGTGATGCGCGCCGCCCATTCCGGATCGTTGCTGAAAAGCAGCAGGCCTTCGCTGGCCTTGTCCAGACGGCCCACCGGCGCCAGCCAAGGCAGGCCCGCGCCATCGAAGCAGCGGTACACCGTTTCGCGCCCTCGATCGTCCTTGGCCGTGGTTACCAGCCCACGCGGCTTGTTGAGCATCAGGTAGCGCCGCTCGCCTGCGGCGATCTGCACGCCGTCCAGCGCAATCCGCTGCACGCCGCGCGCCACGGCAAATTCGGCGTTGCGCACGATGCGGCCATCCACCGACACGCGGCCGGCGGCGATCCAGCCGGCCGCTTCGGTCCGCGAGCACAGGCCCAGTTTCGAAAGCACGCGCGCCAGCCCGTGGCGGGGCGTACTGTGCGCATCCTTTGCCTTGGGCTTGGTCATTTCAGCTACCCAAGCCGCGCAGCCGTCGCGATGGCAACGCGCCGATTATTCTTTTTTGGCGGGAAGTTCCGCAGGCGCAACGGCCGGAGCAGCAATGGCGGGCATCGCGCCCTTGGCCACGCGCACGCCGCGCGATTTCATCCAGGCATCGAATTCTTCGGCCGTCATGCGCTTGCCGTTCTGGTTCATATCGAAACGCCACGGCGTGTTGTCGAATTCGGTTTTCGGCTTGTAGGCGGCCGGATCGTTGGGATTGGCCACGCTGGGCGCGGGCATCGCCATGGCGACGTTCTGGCAGGCCTGCACATGCAGCCTCAGCAGCACGCGATCGACCGATTGGGCTTCTTCGTAGGCATGCGCCAATACGCCGCTCGGCGCGCCCAGCGGCGTGGCGCTGGCGAATAATTCAGGAGCCACCGGCGCCAGCAGCGTCTGCCCGGTCGACAGCGGCTGCACAACCGCCGGCGCGGAACAGTTCGGGGCGGCGTTCGCTAGCGGAATCACGGCAAAAGCGAGCAAGCTGGAAAAAACGATGCGGTGCATGAGCGAACCCGGGTGGCGTGAGTGGCCGGAGTGTATGAAGCGCAGCACCCAATATCAAGGAACGCTTCGCAGATCGACAAGAATCATGCGTTCCTGCGGTACACCGCGGCTGCGCCGCAGTCGTCGAGGATCCATGCGCGCCCCACATCAGAATCCACAAAAACGAAGCCCGGCGCTAGGCCGGGCTTCGGGTGTTGCGTGAACCTGGCGTCCGATCAGTTCTGGACGTTCAGCTCGGTACGACGGTTGCGCGCACGGCCTTCGGCCGTGTCGTTGCTGTCGATCGGACGGCTCTCGCCGTAACCGGTCGGGCCCTGCAGACGGCCGGCGTCAACGCCGTTCGTGGTCAGGTAGTCGTACACGGCCTTGGCGCGACGCTCGGACAGGCTCTGGTTGTAGGCATCGGTACCCACCGCATCGGTGTGTCCGGCGACTTCAACGCGCAGATCCGGGTAACGCTTCAGGATTTCCGTCGCTTCGCTCAGGATTGCCACCGCGTCAGGACGCAGGGTCGACTTGTCGAAGTCGAAGTTCACGCCCTTCAGGTCGATCGACACCGGCACCGGGCAGCCGTCCGGACCGATGGTCTGGCCAGCCTGCGAACCGGGGCACTTGTCGTTGCAATTGTTGACGCCGTCGCCGTCGTCATCCAGATCAGCGCAGTTCGGCGCGACTTCCGGAGCAACCGGCACCACCGGAGCGGCGGCCGGACCGAGCGGAATCACGACGCCGATCGAGGCCAGGATATCGCCGAAATAGCTCTCTTCCTGCTGATGCGGGTACTGCGGACCGTCGATGCCGCTTTCCGCCGCGAAGCTGCTGTCGTCGAAATCGGCGCGGTAGGCTACTTCCGCACGCACGGCAACGCGCTTGTCGAAAGTGGTTTGCATGCCTACACCGACTTTGGCGGCGAAGTTGCCGTCTTCACGCTCGCCCGGGGAATCCGGCGACGGGAAGTTGTCGAACTCTTCTTCCGAACGCTGGTAGCCCAAGCCAGCCAGCACGTACGGGTTCCAGCCGCGGCCTTCGGAAATGAAGTGGCGGCGAAGATCGATCGAAACGCCGTACTGGCTCCAGTTCAGGTCGTCGTTAGCGCCGACAACCCCTCCATCAAGGCTCGGATTCTGATAGTTCAGCTCACCGTCGATCGACCAGTTCGGGCTGATGAACTTGCCCAGACCGAGGGTGACGAACGGAGTATCGTCCGTACGACGATCTTCATCCTGGAAATTAAAACCAGCGGAACCGGTGAGGTACCAACGGTCGTCAAACTCCTGAGCGGAAGCGGCCTGCGCCACGCTCAGACCGGCCAGCAGTGCGGCACATAGAAGTTTCTTGTTCATTTGCAGCTCCTTAAAAAGTTCAGTTGTAAGAAAAACCGACGTACTTGATCAGACACATGGTTCCGACTTCAGAGTTGTTCAGACGGCTTAAGGTCTGCACGCCATCCCATTTAGATTATGCGTACCTAAGTGAAGACTGCGTTAACGGTACCATAACAACTCGACTTCACCCGCACGACCTTACGACGCAATGCCAGCACGATACATGTCCATGAATACGTCTACGGGCATGGCGTCGAGGCGGGAAGGTTCGGCCGCCAGCGCCATGATCGCATCAACCTGCGAGGCAGGGAGGTGCGCGCGCAAGGCGGCTTCGCACTTGGCCATGAGCACGGGAATGCCTTCGGCGCGGCGCTTGCGGTGACCGATGGGGTAGTCGATCGAGACCTTGTCGGTCGAACTGCCGTCCTTGAAGAACACCTGCACCGAATTGCCGATATAGCGTTTATCGGGGTCGAAATAGTCCTTGGTGTACTGCGGGTTCTCCCCGACCTGCATCAGGCCGCGCAGGGCGTCGATGCGCGGATCGGCGGCCACGGCGTCGCCGTAGTCGTCGGCGGTCAGGCGGCCGAAGATCAGCGGCACCGCCACCATGTACTGCAGGCAATGGTCGCGGTCGGCGTAGTTGGCCAGCGGGCCGGTCTTGTCGATGATGCGCACGCCGGCTTCCTGGGTTTCTAGCACGACCTTCTCGATCTCGCCGAGCCGGTCCTTGACCTGCGGATGCAGGACCATGGCGCATTCGACCGCGGTCTGGGCGTGGAACTCGGCCGGGAAGCTGATCTTGAACAGGACGTTTTCCATCACATAGCTGCCGAAAGGACGCTCGAACTGGAAAGCTTTGCCCTTGAAGGCGATATCGTAAAAGCCCCAGGTCGGCACGCTCAGCGCGCTGGGATAACCGACTTCGCCATTGACCGCGTTGAGCGCGTGGATCACCGCGCGGCGGCAAGCATCGCCCGCGGCCCAGCTCTTGCGGGGGCCGGTGTTGGGCGCGTGCCGGTAGGTGCGCAGCACGCCATTGTCGATCCAGCTGTGCGAGACCGCATTGACGATCTGTTCCTTGCCGCCGCCCAGCATTTGCGTGGCCACGGCGGTGGACGCCAGACGCACCAGGATCACATGGTCCAGACCGACCCGGTTGAACGAGTTCAGCAGCGCGTAGCCGCCTTGGATTTCGTGGGCCTTGATGGCGGCGGTCAGCACGTCGCGCACGGTCAGCGCCTGGCCGCCTTCGCGCCCGGCCTTGCGGCTCAGATAGTCGGCCACCGACAGGATGGCGCCCAGATTGTCCGAAGGATGGCCCCATTCGGCGGCCAGCCAGGTGTCGTTGAAGTCCAGCCAACGGATCTGCGCGCCGATGGCGAACGCGCCCTGCACAGGATCCAGCTCGTGCGCCGTACCCGGTACGCGCACGCCACCTTCCATCGTGGCGCCGGGCACCACCGGGCCCAGGTGCTTCACGCAATCGGGAAACTTCATCGCCAGCATCGCGCAGGCCAGCGAGTCCAGCAGCATGTAGCGGGCAGTGTCGTAGGCCTCCTGCGAATCGATGCGGTAATCGACGACATAATCGGCGATATCGACCATGGGCTGGTCGGGTTTCGGGCGGGCGGCGGAACGCAGATCGTAGTGGCTCATGCAGCACTCAGGAGGTGGAAATTCCGCCTATTTTGCCAGATCGGCCCACGCGTCCGGCGCCGCCGGCGAAATCGCGGCCGAAATCCCACCGCTGCAACAGACCAACCCGTCGCCAGCGCTTGGCCGAAGGATCTGCCGGCACGATTCTTCCGGGATGAAAACGATCACGCTGCCTTCGCTGTTTCTGTCCCACGGCTCTCCGATGATGGCGCTGGAAGACTCGCCGACCGCCCGTTTCCTGGACGGGCTGGGGACTTCACTGCCCAAGCCACGCGCGGTGCTGATCGCCTCGGCGCATTTCATGGCGAACTCGCCCACGCTCACTTCGAACCTGGCGCCGGCAACCCTCCACGACTTCGGCGGTTTCGCCAAGCCTTACTACGAAATCCGTTACCCGGCGCCGGGCGCGCCAGCGCTAGCCACCGAAATCGCCGGACGGCTCGGCGCCGCCGGTTTCGATGCGCGGGTCGACGAGCGCATCGGCATCGATCACGGCGCGTGGGTACCGTTGCGGCGGATGTATCCGCAGGCGGACATTCCGGTGGTCGCGCTGTCGGTGAACCCGGCGCAGACCGCGGCCTGGCATTACCGGCTGGGCTTGGCGCTGGCCCCGCTGCGCGAACAGGGCGTATTGGTCATCGGTTCCGGCGGGTATTCGCACAACCTGCGCGAACTGGACTGGCGGCATGCGGATGTTCCGGCTTACCCCTGGGTGCAGGCGTTCACGGAAGCGCTCAGCGAAAAACTCCTCGCTGGCGATCTGGAAGGCGCGCTGGACTGGCGATCGCTGCCGGAGGCGCAGCGCAACCATCCGACCACCGAACATCTCTATCCGCTCTACGTCGCCCTGGGCGCCGGCGGTACGGGCAGCCGCGCGACGCGATTGCACAACGCTGTGCAGATGGGCGGCATGGCGATGGATGCGTTCGCTTTCGACCAGGCCGCTTGAGACTTCAGCTCTACAGGCTGCGCGCCCAGTGCGCATCGCCGAACTGCGCGATCAGGTAATCGACGAACGCGCTGACGCGCGGCGGCGTCAGTCGGCGCTGCGGCATCACCGCGCTGATGGCGGTGGTTGCAAGCCGATAGTCCGGCAGCACGATGTTCAGGCGACCGGCCCGCAGGTCATCGGCGACGTGCCACAACGAATGCATGGCGATGCCTTCGCCCGCCAGCGCCGCGTCGCGCAGGAGTTCGCCATAGTTGCTTTCGAAGCGCCCCCGCACTCGGATCGCATGCTCGTCGCCCCGCGCGCCTTGCAGCCGCCAGACGTCCTGCCGTCCGCTGCTGCCGAACAGCAGCAAGCAATCGTGCTCGACCAGATCCTCGGGAGTGTCCGGCGCACCACGCCGCTGCAGATAGTCGGGCGACGCGCACAGCACCCTTCGGTTGGGCGCTATGTGGCGCGCGACCAGGCTGGAATGCTCGAGAGCACCGATCCGGATCGCCAGATCGAACCCTTCGCCGATCAAGTCCACCACTTGGTCGCTCAGGTGCACGTTGATCCGCAATTTGGGGTGCAGGGCCAGAAACCGCGGCAGCAGTGGCGACACGTATTGGCGCCCGAAGGAGGCGGACAAAGTCACCCGTAACGTGCCCGCGATCTCGGTGGCTGTTTCGCGCATGCCGGAACCAAGCGCCTCCAGGTCTTCAACCAGCAAACGACCTTGTTGGGCCAGCGCAGCGCCCTCTGGAGTCGGATGGAGGCGGCGGGTGGTCCGATGCAGCAGGCGTACGCCGAGGTCGCGTTCCAGCCGTTTAAGACGCTGGCTGGCTACCGCCACGGACAGGTTCAGGCTGTGGGCTGCGGCAGTGATGGAGCCCAAGTCCAGCACTCTAAGGAACAAGATCAGATCACCTATCCGATCCATTATCAATAATCCATTGAAAGTGATTATCCATATTCGCTGTTTCTTGGATGCAGTGGAAGGCTCAAGCTGACGGCCGTTCGCGCTCCGAACCCACCATTGAACGCCCTCGCTACCGCCATCTCCAACGATTACCCGCGCGCCGTGCGCTACCTGCAGATGTTTTCGATGTCGGCGCGGATTCGTCATCACGAGGCGATTGATACAGGCTGCCGGCACTGCATGCCTCTATCGCCGCCGCCGGGCTGTTGGACTCCGGCTATGCGCTAGGCGTGTCCGTCTGGTGAATCGCTTTCGCCTTTCGCTTCGAGGAAACCACCGATGGAAACCCGCTTTCTCGGCAATTCCGGCTTCAAGGTCCCGGTACTGGGCTTCGGCGCCGGCACATTCGGCGGCAAGGGTCCGCTGTTCAGCGCCTGGGGCAACAGCGACACCGCGGAAGCCACGCGCCTGATCGATATCTGTCTGGAAGCCGGGCTCAATTTCTTCGACACGGCAGACGTCTATTCCGACGGCGCGTCGGAAACGATTCTGGGCGCCGCGATCAAGGGCAGGCGCGAGCAGGTGATCCTGTCGACCAAGACCGGCCTGCGTCTGGGCGAAGGCGCCAATGATGCCGGCGCGTCGCGCTTCCGTTTGCTGAAAAGCGTGGACGCTTCGCTGCGGCGGCTGGGCACGGATTACATCGACCTGCTGCAGTTGCACGCTTTCGACGCGATGACGCCGGTGGAAGAAACGCTGTCGACGCTCGATGGCCTGGTCCGCGCCGGCAAGGTGCGCTATCTGGGCGTATCCAATTTCTCCGGTTGGCATCTGATGAAATCGCAGGCCGTCGCCGACCGTTACGGCTATTCGCGCTACGTCGCCAACCAGACTTATTACTCGCTGATCGGCCGCGACTACGAATGGGAGCTGATGCCGCTGGGCCAGGACCAGGGCGTGGGCGCGGTGGTGTGGAGCCCGCTGGGCTGGGGCCGGCTGACCGGAAAAATCAGGCGCGGACAGCCGCTGCCTTCGCAAAGCCGCCTGCACGACACCGCGCAGTTCGCGCCGCCGGTGGACGACGAACGTCTGTTCCGCGTGATCGATGCGCTGGAGAAGGTGGCGGCGGAAACCGGCAAGCAGGTCCCGCAAGTAGCCTTGAACTGGCTGCTGCAGCGGCCTACGGTTTCCACCGTGCTGATCGGCGCACGCAACGAAGCGCAGCTGCGCCAGAATCTGGGCGCGGTGGGCTGGAATCTGACCGCACAACAGAGGCGCGCGCTGGACGAAGCGAGCGCAGTGGAGCCACCGTATCCCTATTACCCCTATTGGCGCGGGCAGTTCTCGGAGCGCAATCCCCTTCCCGTCTGAAACCGGAGCCCTCATGAAAGCTATCGCCCTGACCCGTTATCTGCCGATCGAAGATCCCGCCTCGCTGCTCGATGTGGAGCTGCCCACGCCGGTCGCCGACGGCAGCGATCTGCTGGTGAGGGTCGAAGCGGTATCGGTCAATCCGGTCGATACCAAGGTCCGGTCGCCCAAGCCGCAGGTGGAAACGCAGCCGAAGGTGTTGGGCTACGACGCGGCCGGCGTGGTGGAGGCAGTGGGCGGCAGCGTCACTTTGTTCCGGCCAGGCGACCAGGTCTATTACGCCGGCGACATCACCCGCAGCGGAAGCAATGCGCAGTTCCAGCTGGTGGACGAACGCATCGTCGGGCGCAAGCCGGCGACGCTGGATTTCGCGCAGGCGGCGGCGCTGCCGCTGACGGCGATCACCGCGTGGGAACTGCTGTTCGAGCGCATGCCGTTCGCGGTGGATGCCGAAGACAACGACAAGACGCTGCTGATCATCGGCGGCGCGGGCGGCGTGGGGTCGGTCGCGATCCAGCTGGCGAAACACGCGGGCTTTACCGTCATCGCCACCGCCTCGCGGCCGCAAACCATCGACTGGTGCAAATCGCTCGGCGCGCACCATGTCATCGACCACCGTCGGCCGCTGGGGCCGCAGCTGCTCGCGCTAGGCCATGAGCAGGTCGATGCGGTGCTGAATCTTGCCGACACCGACCTTTACTGGCAAACCATCGGCGAAATCATCGCTCCCCTGGGCCACGTGGGCCTGATCGTGGAGCCCCGCGGGCCGCTGAAGATCGGCGACCCGTACAAGGCCAAAAGCATCGGCATTCATTGGGAAATGATGTTCGCGCGCCCACGCTTCAGAACCGCGGACAGGATTGAACAGCACCGCCTGCTGAACCGGGTGGCGAGTCTGGTCGATGCCGGGGAGCTGCGCACGACCCGTACGGAAACGCTCGGGCCCATCAATGCGCAGAACCTGCGCGAAGCGCATCGCCGGCTGGAATCGGGCACGACCATCGGCAAGCTGGTGCTGGCTGGCTGGTGATACGGGGGAGGGTTGGTTTTTGTTAGTGGGTAGCTAGTGGTTCGTGGTTGCTGAAAGCCCAAGGCCATCACCAACCACCAACCCGCCTCCCCTCGCCCGCCCTTGCCGCCGAACGACTTTCCCGGCATCGTGCGCGCTCCATACGCACGCGTATTTCCGCCCATGCCTCTGTCCGCCTCCGGCCCGCTTGCGGCGCCGGCAGAAACTCCCAATCCGCACTACCCGCGCCTGTTCGCGCCGCTGGATCTGGGCTTCACCAAGATCCGCAACCGCGTGCTGATGGGGTCCATGCACACCGGGCTGGAGGACCGGGCGCGCGATTTCCCCAAGCTGGCGGCTTATTTCGCCGAGCGCGCGCAGGGCGGCGTGGGACTGATGGTGACCGGCGGGTTTTCGCCCAACCTGGTCGGCTGGCTGAAGCCGTTCGGCGGCAAATTGTCGTGGCCTTGGGAAGTGCGCCCGCACAAGTTCGTCACCGCCGCCGCGCACGATAACGGCAGCAAGATCTGCCTGCAGCTGCTGCATGCCGGGCGCTACGCCTATCACCCGTTCTCGGTGGCGCCGTCGAAATTGAAGGCGCCGATCAATCCGTTCACCCCACGCCAGCTGTCCGCGCGCGGCGTGGAGCGCCAAATCACCGCCTACGCCGACGCCGCGCGCCGCGCGCGCGAGGCCGGTTACGACGGCGTGGAAGTGATGGGCTCGGAAGGCTATTTCATCAACGAGTTCACCGCGCCGCGCACCAACCAGCGCAACGACGCCTGGGGCGGCACGCCGGAAAAACGCATGCGCTTCGCGGTGGAGATCGTGCGCCGCATACGCGAGGCCTGCGGCCCGGATTTCATCCTCATCTACCGGCTGTCGCTGCTGGACCTGGTGGAAGGCGGCAATCAGTGGCAAGAAATCGTGGCCCAGGCCAAGGCCATCGAAGCCGCCGGCGCCACGATCATCAATTCCGGCATAGGCTGGCACGAGGCGCGCATTCCCACCATCGTCACCTCGGTGCCGCGCGCGGCGTTCGTCGACGTCACCGCCAAGCTGCGCCCGCACGTCACGCTGCCGCTGATCGCCAGCAACCGCATCAACATGCCTGACGTGGCCGAACGCATCCTCGCCGACGGCATCGCCGACATGGTGTCGCTGGCGCGGCCGCTGCTGGCCGACCCGCAGTGGGCCAACAAGGCGCGCGCCGGCAGGCCGCAGGCCATCAACACCTGCATCGCCTGCAACCAGGCCTGCCTGGACCACGTGTTCGAAAACAAGCACGCCAGCTGCCTGCTCAACCCGCGCGCCTGCGCCGAGACCGAGCTGAACTACACCAAGACTTTCGCGCCCAAGCGCGTGGCCGTGGTTGGGGCGGGGCCGGCTGGACTGGCCTGCGCCACGGTGGCGGCGGAGCGCGGACATCGGGTGACCCTGTTCGACGCGAGCCGCGAAATAGGCGGCCAGTTCAATTACGCCAAGCAGATTCCGGGCAAGGAGGAATTCCACGAAACCCTGCGCTACTTCAGCCACAAGCTGGAGGAAACAGGGGTGGAGCTGAAACTGGGCACCATGGCGACCCCCGAAAACCTGTCGGGTTTCGACGAAGTAGTGCTGGCCACCGGCATCCTGCCGCGCCAGGTGGATTTCCCCGGCGCGGACCACGCCAAAGTGGTCAGCTATCTGGACGTGCTGAGCGGGAGGGTGAAAGTAGGGCCGCGCGCGGCCATCATCGGCGCCGGCGGCATCGGCTTCGACATGGCCGAGTACCTGGTGCACGAGGGCGAATCCTCTACCGTGGACAAGACCCGCTGGATGGCCGAATGGGGCGTGGACCCGACTTTCGAGGCGCGCGGCAGCCTGGTGCCGGCGTGCCCGGAGCCGCCGGCGCGCGAGGTCTGGCTGCTGCAGCGTTCGCCCGGCAAACCCGGCGCGCGCCTGGGCAAGACCAGCGGCTGGGTGCACCGCGCCGCGCTGAAAGCCAAGCAGGTGAAGATGCTGGGCGACGTGGAATACCTGGGCGTAGATGAAGCCGGTCTGCGGATCCGCGTGGACGGCGCCGAGCAGACCCTGCCGGTGGACCAGGTGGTGGTCTGCGCCGGCCAGGAGCCGCGTCGGGACCTGCACGCCGAACTGCTGACGGCGGGCGTGACCGCGCATCTGATCGGTGGGGCGGACGTGGCGGCCGAACTGGATGCCAAGCGCGCGATCGATCAAGGCAGCCGGCTGGCGGCTGCGCTGTAGCTCGCCTGCGCGTTGCTGGCTTTTGTAGCGCCGAGCATGCTCGGCGCTACAAAGTTTGGGAGTGATTGCAAACTGGCGCCGTTGCCTCCAGAGCAAATACTCCATTTGCAATCAATCACTTAGCTCGATTGTCAAGCCTCCCTGTTCAGGTTGGGTTCGGTCTGGCGCCCTTACCTTGCGCCAACTTTTCGGCCCGCCTCCTTCGCACTGGCGGGCCACCCCGGCCCAGATTCCTCTACTTGCCGGTCCCGGGCAGCCCGTCGGAGTGGCTGCCTCCCCATGACGCCCTGTCGCTGTGTTCCAAGCACCGCACCTTCCCAACGGACGGCGCATGGACGCGGCCAAGCAAGACGGAGCAAGGAGTTCTTCGCAATGAAACTGGCCTGGATCCTCTGGCTGTCGCAGATGCTGCCGCAGCCCGCCGCAGATTCGCTCTGCCTCAGCACTACCGTGTATCTGGAAGCGCGCGACCAGACCCTGCGCGGCCAACAGGCCGTGGCCGAGGTCGCCCTGCGCCGCCTCGACAGCGGCCTGTGGGGAGACTCGATGTGCGAAGTAGTGACCGCGCGCAAGCAGTTCGCGCCCACCCTCGTCGCGCCCGGCACCCGCCTGCAGAACTCGGACGCCTGGGCCGAATCGATCAGCGTGGCGCTCAATGCCGAACGCAACTGGGCGCTGCCACCCGGCGAGCGCGAGGAAATCGTGCCTGGCGCCAGCCACTTCCTGGCCCACGCCATCGCCAGCCCGAGCTGGCGCAACGCTTACCAGGTGGCGACCATCGGCGACCACACTTTCCTGCGCGTGCAGAAACTCAAGCCCCGCTCTTCATGACGTAGCGTTACGGCTGCGACATCGACAATACCGGATCGGACTGGGACACTCCCGGTCCGTTTTTTCATTGGGAATGCGCATGAAGCTGTACACCAAGCCGGGCGCATGCTCGCTCGCCGACCATATCGTCCTGCGCTGGATCGGCCAGCCGTTCGATCTGCAGGTCATGGACGCGGCCATGCTGAAGTCGCCCGAGTACCTGCAGCTCAATCCCGCCGGCAACGTGCCCGCGCTTGAAGTGGACGGCTGGGTGCTCACCCAGAACGCGGCGATCCTCAATTTCCTGGCCGACACTTTTCCCGAATCGCACCTGGGTGGCGACGGCACGCCGAAAAGCCGCGCCGAGATCAACCGCTGGCTGGCGTTCCTCAATGCCGACGTGCATCCGGCCTTCCATCCGCTGTTCGGCACCACCAAATACCTGGGCGATGCGGCGCTGATCGCGCAGACCCAGGACAACGCAAGGCAGACGCTGCGCGGCCTGTACGAGCGCGCCGATGCGCAGCTCGCGGACCGCGACTGGCTGGCCGGCAGCCGTTCCATCGCCGACCCTTACCTGTTCGTGACCCTGCGCTGGGCCAAGGCCAGCCGGGTGGATCTGTCGGGCCTGGACAACCTGAAGCGGTTTTTCGAGCGCATGCACGCCGATGCTGATGTGGCCGCGGCCATGCACGCCGAAGCCTTGTAAACGAATGCGCGGCGTCGCGGTTTCAGCCGCGCCGCCGCGTCGAACCAGCGGTCAAACCCGGACTTCGGCGCGGGTGCGCGCCAGCCACTCGCTAGCGAAGGTGTGGTCCTTGGCCTTGGTCAGGGCCGTGGCGATTTCCGGCAGCAGCGCCAGCAGCGCCTCCGCGTCGGCGCAGCGCTCTACCTTGAGCTGCATGAAATAGCCCTTCAGCCCCAAGTGCCGGCCCACCGTATCGGTCAGGATCGTGTACAGCCGCCGGTAGCGCCCAGAATCGGCCAGCGCGGCCGTTACGCTTTCCATGTCGCCCAGCGTCAGTTTCGGCGGCGCTGCAGCCGCCTGGGCAACTGAGGTCTCCGCAGCGCCACGCTGGACCAGGCCTTTCACGATCAATTGTTCGATCGCATCGTCCGGCGCGCGCAGCCCGGACATCAGTTCGCGCAGCTGCGGCTCGTCGCGCTGGCCGTCCACCATCAACAGGATCGAACGCAGCGCCGCCGGCAGCTTCCGCGCGCGGTCCCGTATTTCCTGCTTGCCGGCTTCGGTCTTGAACAGTATCGCCCGGTCTTTCATCGGCTTTCTCCCCGTTGCGATCGGCTCCAGAAACGAAGCCGTTCCCCATCGCAGTGTTTGTGACGGTATCAGAACATCGAAAGACCGCGGTACGCGGTTATCGCCGTCACAAATGCCCGTTCCGTCTTGGCGCGGTGCCCACTGGGCGCTGAGCGGTCCGGCACCGGTCAGCGCCGCTCGCCGATCGGCACGAACTGCAGGTCTTCCGGACCCGTGTAATTGGCGGAGGGACGGATGATCTTGCCGTCGATGCGCTGCTCGATCACGTGCGCGCTCCAGCCGCTGGTGCGCGAGATCACGAACAGCGGCGTGAACATCGCCGTCGGCACGCCCATCATGTGGTAGCTGACCGCGCTGAACCAGTCCAGGTTCGGGAACATCTTCTTGATCTCCCACATCGCCGTTTCCAGGCGCTCGGCGATGTCGTACATCTTGCGGCTGCCCTGCTCGTCCGACAGCTCGCGCGCTATTTGCTTGATGACCTGATTGCGCGGATCGCCGGTGGTGTAGACCGGATGGCCGAAGCCGATGATCACTTCCTTGCGCTCCACGCGCGCGCGGACGTCGGCTTCCGCTTCGTCCGGGGTTTCGTAGCGCTTCTGCACTTCGAACGCGACCTCGTTGGCGCCGCCGTGCTTGGGCCCACGCAGCGCGCCGATGCCGCCGGCGATGCACGAATACATATCGCTGCCGGTGCCGGCGATCACGCGCGCGGCGAAGGTCGAGGCGTTGAATTCGTGTTCCGCATACAGGATCAGCGACGTGTGCATCGCCTTGACCCACGAATCACGCGGTTTTTCGCCATGCAGCAGATGCAGGAAATGCCCGCCGATGCTGTCCTCATCGCTGTCGGTGTCGATGCGCTTGCCGTTGTGACTGTAGTGGTACCAGTACAGCAGCATCGGGCCCAGCGAGGCCATCAGTTTGTCGGCGATATCGCGCGCGCCCGGATGGTTGTGATCGTCCTTTTCCGGCGACACGCAGCCCAGCACGGATACGCCGGTGCGCATCACGTCCATGGGATGCGCCGAAGCGGGCAACTGCTCCAGCGCGGACTTCACGGCGGCTGGGACGCCGCGCAGCGACTTCAGCTTGGCCTTGTAGCCGGCCAGCTCGGCGCGGTTGGGCAGCTTGCCATGCACCAGCAGATGGGCGATTTCCTCGAACTCGGACGTGCGTGCGATATCCAGGATGTCGTAGCCGCGGTAATGCAGATCGTTGCCGCTGCGGCCGACGGTGCACAACGCGGTATTGCCGGCGGCGGTGCCGGACAGGGCGACGGATTTCTTGGGTTTGAAGGGGACGGCTTCGGTCATTTCCTGCTCCGGATCATTTCTTGGCGGCGAACAGCGCATCGAGCTTCTGTTCGTAGTCGTGGTAGCCGATGCGCTCGTACAGCTCTTCGCGCGTCTGCATCAGGTCGATCACGTTCTGCTGGTGGCCGTCGCGACGGATCGCGGTGTACACGGCTTCGGCGGCTTTGTTCATGGCGCGGAACGCGGACAGCGGATACAGCACGATGCCCACGCCCGCACTCTTCAGTTCTTCCGCCGTGAACAGCGGGGTCTTGCCGAACTCGGTGATGTTGGCCAGCACCGGCACCTTCACCGCATCGACGAAACGCTGGTAGGTCGGCAGGTCGTAGGCGGCCTCGGCGAAGATGCCGTCGGCGCCTGCTTCCACGCAGGCGATGGCGCGTTCGATGGCAGCGCCCACTCCATCGACCTGGATGGCGTCGGTGCGTGCGATCAGGAAAAAATCGGGATCGGTCTTCGCATCGGCCGCGGCTTTGACCCGATCCACCATTTCACCGGTCGGCACGATTTCCTTGCCCGGGCGATGGCCACAGCGCTTGGCGCCGACCTGGTCCTCGATGTGGCATGCGCCCGCACCGGCCTTGATCAGCGATTTGACCGTGCGCGCGATGTTGAACGCGCTGGGGCCGAAGCCGGTGTCGATATCCACCAGCAGCGGCAGGTCGCAGACGTCGGTGATGCGGCGCACGTCGATCAGCACGTCTTCCAGGGTGTTGATGCCCAGGTCCGGCAGACCCAGCGAACCGGCGGCCACGCCGCCGCCCGACAGGTAGATGGCGCGGTAGCCGGCGCGTTTGGCCAGCAGGGCGTGATTGGCGTTGATCGCGCCGATCACCTGCAGGGGCTGTTCTTCGACCAGCGCCGCGCGGAATTTCGCGCCAGCGGACAACAAGTGGGTCATGAAGTTCTCCGTTCCGCCGCGCCGATGCGCAGCGGCCCATTTTAACCGACCCGGCGGGCGCAGCCGTCTAGCCGCCGGCTTCGGGCCCGCGCAGCAGCGCTTTCCTCACTTCCTCCAGCGCATTCGGATCGTCCAGCGTGGACAAATCGCCGGGATCGTCGCCCTGCGCCAGGGCCTGCAGCGAACGCCGCAGCAGCTTGCCCGAACGCGTCTTCGGCAGTGCATTGACGATATACACGCGCGCCGGACGCGCCACTGCGCCCAGACTGTCTTCCACCGCCTTGCGCATGCCGTTGGCGGCGGCGCGTGCCTGCGGTTCTTCGCTGATATGGCGCAGGGTGGCGAACACCACCGGCACCTGGCCTTTGAGTTCGTCGTGCACGCCGATCACCGCGGCCTCGGCGACGGCGGCGTGGCCAGACACCGCCTCCTCGATTTCGCGCGTGCCCAGGCGATGCCCGGCGACGTTGATGACGTCGTCGGTGCGGCCGAGGATGAAGGTGTAACCGTCTTCGTCGCGGATCGCCCAGTCCAGCGAGCTGTACAGCAGCTCGTTGAAATGGCTGAAGTAGCTGCTGACGAAGCGCGCGTCATCGTTCCAGATCGTGGTCATGCAGCCCGGCGGCAGCGGCGGCTCGATCACCAGCACGCCCTTCTGGTTGGATGCGGCGGTTTCGCCGGTGCTCTCGTCGATCACCTTCATCTTGTAGCCGAGATTGGCGAAACCGGGCGAACCGAACTTCACCGGTTTCATCTCCAATCCCGGCAGCAGCGTGATCGCCGGCCAGCCGGTTTCGGTCTGCCAGTAATTGTCGATGATCGGCTTGCCCAGCGCCTCATGGATCCAGTGCGCGGTGGGCTGATCCAGTGGTTCACCGGCCAGGAACAGATACTCCAGCTTCGACAGGTCGCGGTCGCGGATGAAGGACGCATCGTGCTTTTTCAGCACGCGGATCGCGGTCGGCGAGGAGAACATGGTGCGTACGCCGTATTTTTCACACAGCGACCACCAGATGCCCGCATCGGGATGGAACGGCAAGCCTTCGTACAGCAGCGAAGTCGCGCCGCCGATCAACGGCCCGTATACGTTGTAGGAATGCCCCACCGCCCAACCCACATCGGACGTGGAGAACATCACCTGCCCCGGCGCCACGTCGAACACCGTGCGCATCGACAGCGCCAGTGCCACCGCATAGCCGCCGACGTCGCGCTGCACGCCCTTCGGCTTGCCGGTGGTGCCGGAGGTGTAGAGCAGATAGCTGGGCTCGTTGGATTCCAGCCACGCCACCGGCACCTCGGCATCGCCGACTTCGGCGCGCAGCGTGGCGTAGTCGAAGTCGCGACCTTCGACTTTAGGCAGCGCGGAATCGAGCCCACGCGACACGATCAGCACTTTAGGCGGCGGCGATGCGGATTCCGCGCAGGCCCGATCGATCAGCGCCTTGTAGGCGATCACCTTGCCGCCGCGCATGCCGGCATCGGCGGCGATCAGCAGTTTCGGCGTGGCATCGTCGATGCGCAGCGCCAGGTTGTGCGCAGCGAATCCGCCGAACACCACCGAATGCACCGCGCCGATGCGCGCGCAGGCGAGCATCGCGAACACGGCTTCGGCCATGTTCGGCATGTAAATGACGACCCGATCGCCGCGACCGACCTGCAGACGCTTCAATATCGCCGCGAACGCATTCACTTCGCGATGCAGCTGCGCGTAGGTGAATTCGCGGGTGACATCGGTTTCGGTAGAGATAACGACCAGCGCCAGTTGCGCTGCGCGTTCCGCCAGATGCCGATCGACCGCGTTGTAGCAGAGATTGGTTTCGCCGCCCACGAACCACTGGCGGAACGGCGGGTTGGCATAATCGAGAATCCGCTGCGGCGGTTTGTGCCAGTGGATGGCTTTGGCTTCTTCCGCCCAGAATTCCTCGGGCTGCTCGATGGAACGGCGATAGGTTTCTTCGTAGCCCATGACGGAACTCCCACTCCCGGACCTGCGCGCAGCATAGTCCCCGGCGCACGGCGGGGCCTTCCGACCTTGGTCGCATCCGCCTGGCCTTCCGAAGCCGGCTTGCCCGGATCGAGCTCGTTAGGCCAACGGCAGTGCGCTGTCGGCCTGCGACAGGCGGTCATGCAGCTCGCGCACCTGTTCCACCGCTTGATCGACGCCACCGCCGCCTAGCGTCCGCATGAAACTGCAGGACGCGAAGCCCGATGCCCTGCATTCGTAGTCGGAGACCCAGTGCAGGCGGTCCGCCATGCGCTCGGGCTTGATCGGCCACACGCCGGGTCGCGGCCGCATGTGACGGGCGATGCCGATGCGCCACGGCTTCGGGCTTACCCGTGCGCGGAAGCAGTGCTGCCGCACGCACATCAGTGCGTACAGCGGATCGGTCTGCAGTGCGTTGAAGCATTCCTCGACATCGGTCTCGCGCGGATCGAAGGTGCGGTGCATGGCCAGCATGCGAAAGCCCGCCGGCGTGCGGTACTGCCGTAGGTTCCAGTCCGGGTGGCCCGCAATGAAAGCCTCGATGCGCCGGTTTGCCCACGCCTCCGGGCCCCCATCCCTGCGCATGCGCGCGGCGTGGATGCGCCGGCTGATCCACGCCGCCAGCAGCAGCGCCGAGATCACCGCGGCAATGGCCACGACCCACGACTTGCCCAGCACACCCGCCACCAGCGCGAGGGCCAGCAGCGGCAGCCTGACCTTCCGCTTCAGGCCAAAGCTGGGGCCCGGGTCATGCAGATCGATGTCCACGAAGAGCGCATTCGGGGTATTTAGGCAGAGCGCGCCGTAGGAATTGCGGGTGATGATGCTTTCGCCGTGGCGGGCGATGATTTCCTCGCGGATCGGCACACCCACCGCCCCGTTGTAGGGACGCTTGTATTCGCGGCGCGGTAGCTGCTCGCCGGAAAGCACGCGGTCGAATGCCTCGCGTGCGCGCTCGTCGGCATGCGCCTGCGCGTGTTCCTGACTCAGGTCCGACCAGCCGAAACGACGCACCGTCACCTGTTTGCCGCGCGAACGCTGCTGCAGGCGGCCTTCTGCCCAGTATTGCGGAACGATCATTTTGATTCCCCGCCCGACCAGCCCGTCCCACGATGGGACAGGAGTTGAAACGCCGGGACATGCCCGGCGTTTCTTATATCGCAGATGGGAGCCGATCAGCCCAGCAAATGCGCCACGCCAGCGCGCTCTTCTTCCAGTTCGGCCAAGGTTTTGTCCATCGCGGTGCGGCTGAACGCGTCGATTTCCAGACCTTCCACGCGCGTGTATTCGCCGTTGGTGGTGATCACCGGCACGCCGTACATCACGCCTTCGGGAATGCCGTAGCCGCCGTCGGAAGGCACGCCCATGGTCACCCACTTGCCGTCGCTACCCAGCAGCCAGTCGCGGACGTGGTCGATGGCCGCGTTGGCCGCGGACGCCGCGGACGACAGGCCGCGCGCTTCGATGATCGCCGCGCCGCGCTTGCCCACCTGCGGAATGAAGGCATCGCTGTTCCAGGCCGCGTCGTTGATCTTGTCCTTCAACGAGGCGCCGTTGACGCTGGCGAAGCGGTAGTCCGGATACATGGTCGGGCTATGGTTGCCCCACACGATCAGCTTCTCGATATCGCCCACCGCGACGCCGGCCTTGTGGGCCAGCTGCGACAGCGCGCGGTTGTGGTCCAGGCGCAGCATCGCGGTGAAATTCTTTGCCGGCAGATCCGGCGCCGATTTCATGGCGATATAGGCGTTGGTGTTGGCGGGATTGCCGACCACCAGCACCTTGACGTTGCGCGAAGCGACCTTGTTCAAGGCCGCGCCTTGGGCGGTGAAAATTTTGGCGTTCTCAAGCAGCAGGTCCTTGCGCTCCATGCCCGGGCCGCGCGGGCGCGCGCCGACCAGCAGGGCCACGTCGACGTCCTTGAACGCGACTTCCGGATCCTCGGTGCCGACCATGCCGGCCAGCAGCGGGAACGCGCAGTCTTCCAGCTCCATCATCACGCCCTTCAGCGCGGCCTGGGCCTTCTCCAGCGGCAGCTCGAGCAGCTGCAGGATGACCGGCTGGTCCTTGCCCAGCATTTCACCGGAAGCGATGCGGAACAGCAGGGCATAGCCGATCTGGCCGGCTGCACCGGTGACGGCGACGCGGATTGGGGTTCTCATGGTCAAACTCCGGGGAAAAGAGTGAAATCGAGTGCTTTGAAGGGAGCCGGTAACGGGTAGCCGGAGAGCTCAGCTTTTGAATTCCGGCTACCGGTTTCCGGTTACCGGCTCCCCTTTTTCAAACCAATTCGGCAAAAAAATCCTGAATCCGCTGCATGCCCGGCGCCAGCTGCGGCGTGGGGCAGGTGTAGCTGATGCGCAAGCTCCGCGGCTCACCGAACGCCGAGCCCGGCACGCAGGCCACGCCCTTGGCTTCCAGCAGCGCATTGCAGAAATCGACGTCGTTGCGGATCGGTATGCCGTCGTGCGATTTGCCGAACGCGCAGCTGATGTCCGGGAACACATAGAACGCGCCCTGCGGACGCGGACAGACCACGCCCGGAATAGCGTTCAGCGCGGCCATGACCTGGTCGCGCTTGCCCTGGAATTCCAGGTTCTTGGCCTCGGTGACGTCCTGCGGCCCGGACAGCGCGGCGACGGCGGCGGCCGTGGTCACTTCCGGGAGGTTGGTGATGTGGTTGGAATTGAGCGTGGTCACCGCCTTGGCGATGGCCTCCGGCCCGGCCATGAAGCCGACCCGCCAGCCCGGCATGCCGTAGGTTTTGGACAGCGAATCGACGAACACCGTGCGCTCGCGCAGCGACGGCTGCGCCTGCACGAAGTTGCTGTACTCCAGTCCGTCGAACAGCATGCGGTTGTAGATGTCGTCGGTGACGATCCAGGTATCCGGATACTTCACCAGCACCTCGGCCAGCGCCGCGATTTCGGCCTTGGTGTAGACCATGCCGGTCGGGTTGGACGGATTGTTGAACAGGAAAACCTTCGGCTTGGTCGCCAGCGCCGCGTCCAGCTGCGCCGGCATCAGCTTGTAGTCCTGGCTGGCCGGGCACGGCAGCTCGAGGATTTTGGCGTTGACGATGTCGGCGATGTCCACGTACGTGGTCCAGTACGGGGTCGGGAAAGCGATGGTGTCGCCTTCGTCCAGCAGCGCTTCGGCCAGGTTGTAGAGCACGTGCTTGGCGCCGATGCCGGTGGACAGGTTGGCGCGTGTGTAGCCGGTCAGGCCCAGGTCCTGCATGTGCTTGAGGAAGGCATCCAGCAGCGCGTCGGCGCCGCGGTTGGAGCCGTATTGCCCGGAGTCTTTCGCCAGCGCATCGCGCGCGGCCTGGTAGACGTGCTCGCCGGGCAGGAAATTAGGCACGCCGATCGAGAAACTGATGATGTCGCGGCCTTGGGCCTTGAGCTGCTTCGCCTTGTCGGCGACCGCCATGATCGCGCTGGGCTTGGCGCGGCCCATGCGCCCGGCTAACTGGAGCATTGCAAAACCTCGTGGGGTAAGCGAACGGACTGGCTACCGCGGACCGTTTACTGCGGCGCAAAAAATTTTAGCATGGGCAGCCGACCTGCCATGCGGTGATGGGAGAGGCTTCAGCCCGGACGCTCTTCGCGCAAGAGCGTCCGGGCTGAAGCCCTTCCCACAAGACCGTCCAAATTTCTCAGGCGCTGAGGTGCTTGTTCCACTCCGCCACGCGCTCGGCTTGGGCGGCCAGCACGGCGGCGGTATCGCCCTCGATCCTCACCGAGGCGATCAAGTCGCCGCCAGCCACGCTGTCGACCACCTCCAGGCCTTCGACGACCTTGCCGAACACGGTGTGCTTGCCGTCCAGCCACGGGGTAGCCACGTGGGTGATGAAGAACTGGCTGCCGTTGGTATTGGGACCGGCGTTGGCCATGGACAGCACGCCGCGATCGTGGCGCACGCCGTTGCTGGTTTCGTCCTCGAAACGGTAGCCCGGGCCGCCGCGGCCGGAGCCTTCCGGGCAGCCGCCCTGGATCATGAAATCGGGGATGACGCGGTGGAAGCTGAGGCCATCGTAGAAGCCGCGCTGGGCAAGGTTGACGAAATTGGCCACGGTCAGCGGCGCCTTGTCGGGGTAGAGCTCGATCTTGATCGGGCCGCGGGCGGTGTCGAAGGTAGCGGTGAGAGACATAGGAGCTCCTGGCTGGGAAAGGAAAGAGATTTAACGCAATCAGGGCAGATAACGTCGAATAGAAACTCGATTATGAATATTTTTGTGGCTAATCCGCTTCAATCCGCGCCGATCGATGTCTAAAGCGTTAACTTGAACGGCTATAATAACCGGCTTCCTTCCTGTCCCGAGCGCGGCTAAATCGCGCCTTTCGTCATGTCCCTCCAGAACCTGCGCAATATCGCCATCGTCGCCCACGTCGACCACGGCAAGACCACCCTCGTCGATTGCCTGCTCAAGCAGTCCGGCACGTTCAACGAACGCACGGTCACCACCGAGCGGATGATGGACAGCAACGATCAGGAAAAAGAACGCGGGATCACCATCCTGTCCAAGAACACCGCCATCAATTGGAATGGTAACCGCATCAACATCGTCGACACCCCTGGACACGCCGACTTCGGCGGCGAAGTGGAGCGCGTGCTGTCGATGGTGGACTCGGTGCTGATCCTGGTCGATGCGATGGACGGCCCGATGCCGCAGACCCGCT
>JAESGX010000315.1_pt1 | contig 22579 bp, 18 predicted proteins | sample 9269801 | NCBI WGS metagenome assembly JAESGX01 (sample SAMN16773122, study PRJNA677054) | algae metagenome | isolation source: Pleurocapsa minor GSE-CHR-MK-17-07R and co-occurring heterotrophs from wet... | place: USA: Lower Calf Creek Falls, Grand Staircase Escalante National Monument, UT ... | reverse complement strand
CGCGCGGCCTCATGCGCCACGCAGACCGGCTGGCCTTGCCGGTCAAACACGGTCGCCGTGAGATAGCGTGGATTGGCGGCCACGATGCGGGCGAGGAAGGCATCGCATTCGGCATCGGGGTGCAGCGAGCGGACCGCGTCATGCGCGGCCATGCTGCTGAGGAGCTGGCTGGCGCCCTCGAGGATGCTCGTCTGCTGCTGGCCGACGAGGCGGACGAAGCGCATCGCCTGCTCGCCCAGGAGTTGCGTGCGCTCGATGCGCGCTTCCCGCTCCAGCAGGACCTGGACGAAGGCCGCCGGCACCAGGGCCAGGATCAGGCCGATGACGGCCCACATCGCCAGTGGCAGGGCGCTTGCCTTGCGTCGAACCCACTGCACGCAGACGTTTCCTTCGCCTGGCAAATTCGCCCGCTTCAGGCAGCCGCGGCCAGTGGCCCCTCCGCCAGGAGCTGGACATCCACGCTCACCCGAAGGCCCAGCGGATCCGTCGCATCGCCCACGAAACCGCCGCTCACCGGCAAGGCCTGCTCCGGCGTGCGGCACACCCCGATGCGGACCAGGTTGGCGCCGGCCAGAAGGCCGTTGGTCGGATCATATTCCACCCAGCCGGCGCCGGGAAGATAAATGGCGCACCAGGCATGGGTGGCGCCGCCGCCCTGCTGGCCCGTCGCCTCGGCATCGTAGAGGTAGCCGGTTACGAAGCGCGCGGCGAAGCCGAGGCTGCGCGCGGCCTCCATCATCAGCAGGGCGAAATCGCGGCAGGTGCCGCGGGCGAGGCTGAGCGTCTCCGAGGGCAGCTGCGTGCCTTCCGCCTCCCGCGCCTCATAGGTGAATTCGGCCTTCACCGCATGGGTCATCGCCGCCAGGATCTCGAGCGTCCTGGCCGGCGCGTCGCCCTCGCCCGTGACGAAGCGGCGTGCCCATCGGTCCACCATGCCGGTCGGGTCGGGATACTGGCGCTCGGCCATGCGGCTGACATCGGGGATCTCGGCCGCCGGATAGGAGAAGGGATAGCGTTCGGCCATCGGGTCGAGCGTCGCCGCCGGTACCCCGACGCCCGAGGGGTAATGCGTCAGCTCCAGCTCGGAGACGATGCGCAGGTGGTCCGTGCGCAGATCCTCCGGCCAGTCGAGGAGACAGAGCGAATTGCCGAAGACGTCATGCGCCCAGATGGTGGCGCTGGCAGGCGGATCCACCACCAGCGTAGCCCCGTGCAGCCTGAGGTCGTGGCTGTCCTGCGGGCGGACCAGGAGGCGGTGCCGCAGCAGGCCGACCGGCCGTTGATAGGTGTATTCGGTGGTGTGGGTGATCTGCAGGCGTGGCATGGAGGGTGGTTCCCGGGGCTTGGCGCGGCATGGAACGCCGCAAACGGCCGGGCGTTGCCCACGCCTCGCATCGAATGCGGGCGCAACCGGCGGCAGGGCGGCGCGTTCGCCTTCCGACAGCAGGAGGGATACGCCCATGTTGCGGGTTTTCACCATGCCGCTTTCTGTGCCGACCTCAGCCGGACGCGTTCTGGCCCGCTTCGCGGTGGAGCCGACGCAGGCCGGCGAGCCCTGGTGGGTCATCTACCGGGCGGAGTGCGGCCGATGGTTCACGGCGATGCTGCCGGACCTGGACCCGACCGCCTGACGACGGGCCGGCGTCAGGCCTCGCCCAGTTCCCAGAAGGCCGCGATGTGCCGGGCGGCGGGGACCCCCGCCTCCAGCACCCATGGGGCCGGGCTGCCGCAGCCGAGCGCGATGGGAAACCCGTGTCCCATCTCCGCCAGGGTCCAAAGCTCGACCGCCGGGCCGCCGCGCGCAAGCCAGACCCGATGGCGCACCTGCGGGCTGGGGTGCGTGTCCTCGGCGGGGGCCTCCGGGCAGCCCTGCAACTCCGCCCATTGCATGGCGAGTTGCTCGGCATTGCCGGGGTCCACCACCTGGTCACGCCCGCCCTGCCAGATGGAGAGGCGCGGCCAGGTCTGGCTGGGGCGTGGGCTGGCCTGGGCGCGCACCGCGGCGGCCAGGCCGGCACGGGTGGTGAAGGGGTTGGCGCGCCGCATGCGCAACATCGCCATGGCCGTGCTGCTGGCGCTGCCGACCGGCAGCCCGGCGACGACCGCCCCTGCCGCGAAGGCCGCCGGATAGGCGGCCAGCATGGCCGCCGCCATCGCTCCGCCCGCCGAGAGCCCGACGATGAAGACACGGCGGCGGTCCGATCCGAATTCCTGGCTGGCGTGGCGGACCATCTGCCGGATGGACATGGCCTCACCCCGGCCGCGGCCCACATGCTGCCGGCGGTACCACTGAAAGCAGCTGTGGCTGTGGTTGGCGGCCTGCTGCTCGGGCAGAACGAGCGGGATGGACAGGCGCCGCGCAAGAGCGATCCAGCCGCTTTCGGCGGCGAAGGCGGCCGCCTCCTGCCGGCAACCATGCAGCACCACGATCAGCGGGGCGCCCGGCGCGGGCCGCGCCGGGGGGTGATAGACCAGCATGCGCAACTGGCCCGGGTTGGACCCGAAATGCGTGACTTCGGCGATGCCGCCCCGAATGCCCACGATCGGGGGAGCGGGCATGCTGGGCGTGGCTGGGACGGCCAGGCTGAGCGAATCGCTCATCCATCGCGTGGCGGCAGCGCCGAGGCGCTGCACCGCGCGCCGCCAGCGCGCCGTGCGGAAGCGGGGCGGCTTGAGCAGCTTCAAGCGACGCGTCACGCCCGGCCTCTCGACCGACGCGCAGGGGAGAGGCGGATTGTGCGATGCAACATGCCGGCAGAACGGCCGCCGCGCATCGCCGTTGCATCCGGCTTGATGACAGCCTAGCGCTGGCGGCGATCGGGCCGCGCACGCGGCGCCATGGTGCGCGCGATCGCATCGCGGCAGCGGGCGTCATCGCCGATGCCGAACTCGATGATCGGCATCAGCGAGAAGGGGGCGAGCGCCAGGTCGAGCACGCGGCCAAGCCCCTCCCCGCCCCGGTTCTGCACGATCACCGGCGCGACCGAGGGGTCGCTGAGGCGCCCGGTCACGGCGAGGCTGGTCGGCAGGGAGCCGACGGTGAACTGCTTGGCCTCGCTGCGCAGCCGCAGGTCCAGCTCCTCGCGGTCGAGGCGGATGGTGCCGGTGCCATGGATCAGCGCGTCGCTCGTCTCCAGCAGCATCAGCCGGGTGGTCAGCACGCCCTCGCGCAGCGCGAAATCGGCGGCGAAGCATTCGAGCGCCGTGCGCATCGGCAGGCCGAAGGCCGAGAGGATGGCGTTGCCGAGCCTGAGCCCGGCGAGGTCCACCATGACCGCGCGCAGGTCACCGCCCACCATTCGCAGCCCGAGCGCGCCCTGGCCACGCGCCAGCAACTCCGCCGTCGAGCGGCCGGTGGCATCGAGGCGCCCCCGGCCTTCCAGCGCGCCGCCGCCACTGCCGCCGAGCGCCCGCATCACCCGGCTGATGTCGAGGCGCTGCAGCGTCACCTCCAGCACCGCATGCACCGTGCCCTCGTCCGTCGGGGTCACCGTGCCGGTCACCAGGGTGGCGCCGCGGCCGACGCCGCCGCGCAACGGCTTGAGCGTGAGCACGCCGTCCTGCAGCTCCAGCGTCACGTCGAGCGTGTCGAAGGGCGAGTCCTCGCCCACGATGCGGGCCGCGCGGAACCGCGCCTTGACGTCGGCGGCACGGAACAGCGGCAGGTTGACCGGGGCATTGGGCAGCACCCGCCCGGTGCGGGGCGTATCCGCGCGGATCGGCACGCCACGGCCGGGCTCCCCGCCGATGAACCCGGCGAGGTCCGCCAGGTCCACATGGCGCGCGGTGAGGTCCGCCGTGACCTGGGGGACCGCGGGCCGCGGATCGATCGTCACGCTGCCGCCGAGGTCGCTGCCGCCGACGCGGCCCTGCATCTCGGTGAAGCGGAAACCCTCGGCGCCGTAGCCGAGCCGGCCCGCGACCTGGAAGGGCGGCGTGCTGGGGATGGGCACGCCGGTCAGCGGCGTCAGGAAGCGCATGTCGGGGCCGGAGAATTGCAGACGGAGGTCGGCGCTGCCGAGTGCGAGACCGTTGACCAGCGTGCCGCGCAATTCGGCCCGCGTCGTGCCGTTCACCAGCTCCAGCATCACGGGCCAGGGCTCGGTCGCATGGGCGAGCGCAACCAGCGAACCGCCCTCCAGCCGGCCGGTGATAGGCGCGCCCGCGTAGGTGCCGCGCGCCTCGCCGACCAGGGCGGGGGCGCCCTCGGTGGTGGGCCGGGTTTCGGCGGTGATGGCGAAATCGGCCGCCAGCGGCGCATGCAGGATGTGGGCCCGGGCGCCGCGCAACTCGAGCGCGCCGATCGGCAGCCCGGCGCCGCCAGGCTCGCTGCGCAAATTGAAGCTGTGGTTGTTCGAGCCGTCGGCGCGGGTGATCGCCTCGAATTCCGCGCCGGTGACGACGAGGGCCGTCAGACGCACCGTGCGGTCCCGCAGGCTGGCCCAGCCGTCCAGCGCGAGCTCGGCTGAGGCGATCCGCGCGAAGGGCGGCTCATCCGGAAAGCCCGGTGGATTGGCGATGCGGATGCCGGAGAAAGCGATGCGGGTGATGCGGCCCGGATGGAGCGCGAGGCCCTCGATGGTGACGGCACGTCCGAGGCGTGCGGCCGCGTAACGCTCGGCCCAGGGCGTCACCCATCCCAGGCGCAGGGCCAGCAAGGCAAGGCCGACCAGCGCCGCGAGGACCAGGAGGGACGCGCCAAGCCATGTCAGCCAGCCCGGCCACCGGGCCACGCGTGTCGCCGCCGGCTGGCTCATCGGGCGCCTGGGAGCGGGGCGGCCCGGAGGGCCATGCCACGGGCGCGGCATGCCAACGCAGCCCCGGCCGCGGCGTAAGCGCGGCCCTGGCGGGGAAGGCGGCCGGTCTGGGCGAGGCGTGGCACGGCCTGGAAACTCCTTGCGGCGGCTGGTTGTGGAACCGCCGCATCATTCGAGCAACGCCTGGGTGCAGAAGGCGTTGCATGGCTTTGCGATCGTCGCGACGGAGGGTGGAGGCGGTCGGCGCGGCATCCACGCCCGTCTGCCGGGGCGGAGTTCCCGCTCGGAGCGTGTTCACGGCGATGGCACCCTTGCATCCCTTCGCCCATCGGGGCAGATAGGCGCGGCCACGCCCGCACGCACATGCGGGAGCCCGGACATGGGCGGATCGGAGAGGTGGCAGAGTGGTCGATCGCGCCGGTCTCGAAAACCGGAGTACGTGCAAGCGTACCGTGGGTTCGAATCCCACCCTCTCCGCCAGTTCCCATACGAGCCGTGCTCTCCGCCTGACCCACCGCCGCGCTGAGTGGCAGGTTTCCTGGAGTTTTCAAGCCAGACCCGTTGACTGGCCCGGCGCCGACACGGCCAAATATCGCTCTCCGGCGGCCAATTCTCTCCGGACCTCCTGACTTGGGCGTTTCAGTACGGAATGGGAAAACCGAGGTAAAAGGCCGTCCTCCGGGTGGTCGGCACTTGCCTTGGTTCGAACCCAACTTGCCCAACATCCGTACATCGAGAGCGAACAGTTGGTATGCCTGCGCCGCGCGCTATGGATGGCACTACCTTTTCCCATCCAGCTGCGCAACGACTAGCATTAAGCTGCATTTGCGCTAGCATGCGTCTAGACTCGGGAGACGGAGGCGCGAGACGCTTGGTGGAGGGGTTCGACGCCGTCCGTGGCTTCGCTGGATCTGCTCCTGGGCAAGATCTCAGCAGCGTCGTCGCTCGCCTAACGGTGAGGGATCTCCAGCTGATAATCGGTCGACGCGTTCTGCCGTTGCTGCCCGAGGCGGCTCAACGCGACAAGGTGGCGCTCGGCAAGGCTGTGCTGCGGATGATGCAGGATCGGCCGAGGGATATCTTCGAGGATGCGGAGCTCTGCAAGACACTGACCCGCAACCTCGACCCTGGAAAACCACATGAGCTCCGCTTCCGACTCGGCCTCGTAGACACCGAGACGACATCAGAGCTCAGGCCCGAGACCCTGACTGCAACCCAAGCATGGCCGATTGTCCTGGGCTTCTTCGGACTTGATGCAGAAGAGATGGCGAGCGCGCCGCGCTCGCCCCCCCGCGAGTCAGTGTTGCCGGCGTTCGGGCTGTTTGAGCATCAGCGCTCGATTGTGCGGCGAGCATACTCGCGGATCGGCGCTGGGTCTGGACGGACGTTGATCCACATGCCGACCGGATCGGGGAAGACCCGAACGGCGATACACTTGGTGGCACGCATTCTCAACGAGCAGCACAGCGGCGTTATCGTCTGGCTTGCCTCAAGCCGGGAACTCTTGGAGCAAGCCGCAGAAACCTTCCAATACGCTTGGAGTGCGCTTGGAAACCGAGACGTCCAGTTGCATCGGTTCTGGGGCGGCTACGATGACCCGCCCGACGAGCTTAAGGACGGCCTGTTGATCGGCGGGCTTGCTAAGCTGCACGCGTGGCGAGCGAGAGATGGAAACGCATTCCTTCGATTGAGCGCCCGCACACGTCTCGTCGTGATTGACGAGGCGCATCAGGCTATTGCACCGACATACCGCGCGGTTATTGATGGCTTGGCAGACGCCGGGCAGTTCGATGCGGTACTTGGGCTGACAGCAACGCCGGGGCGAACATGGAACGACGTTGCGGCGGACCAGCGCCTCTCCGAATTCTTTAGCGGCTCGAAAGTGGTTCTCGAGATCGACGGCTATGCGAACCCGGTCGCATATCTGCTCAAGGAGGGCTACCTCGCCACGCCGACATTCACGCAGATCGAATACCCGCCTGAGCGGAGTCCTACGGCCAGCGAGATCAAGAAGCTCGCGCGGCTCGATGACTACTCGGATGACCTGCTCGAAGGATTTGCGATCGATGTGGCGCGCAATATCGCCATCATCGACGCGGTGAACATGCTCATCACGGGTGGCCACCGCCGTATCATCTTATTTGCCGTTTCGGTTAGGCACGCCGAAGATCTCGCTGCTGCACTTAGCGCCTACGGCGTAGAATGCCACGTCGTGTCCGGTGAGACGCCGGCGGCCAGTCGTTCCTCAATCTTAAAGCTGTTCAAGTCGCCAGTCGATCGAGCCATCGTTCTTTGCAACTTCGGTGTCCTTACGACGGGGTTCGATGCGCCGCGGACCAGCGCTGCAATCATTGCCCGCCCAACAAAATCGCTCGTCTTGTTCAGTCAGATGGTCGGCCGCGCTACGCGCGGCACGAAGGCGGGTGGCAACGCCACCTGCGAGATTCTGACTGTCCACGACCCTGCCTACCCCGGCTTCGGCGACATCGCCGAGGCATTCTTTAATTGGGAAGACGTTTGGAATGACGACTGACGCTGATGCGGGCCAGGAGGACGCCTCCTTCATTCCAGCTGACCTCGCGATTCAGGCGATGCGCGACAACGGCTACAAGAACACAGCCTACGCCTTGGCGGAACTGGTCGATAACTCCGTGCAAGCGAACGCCACTGCAGTGGAGATCATCTGCATCGAGGAGGTGCAGCAGGTTCGAGAGAGACAGCGCAAGCGGCTGTCGAAGATCGCAGTACTCGACGATGGCGAGGGCATGAGCGCGCCGGTGCTCCGGAAGGCTCTGCAGTTTGGCAACGGGACGCGCTTGAACGACCGAAGTGGAATCGGTCGCTTCGGCATGGGTCTTCCAAATGCCTCGATTTCGCAGGCCGGGCGCGTCGATGTGTGGACCTGGCAGAATGGGCCTGAGAATGCGCTCCACACCTTTCTGGACGTCGACGAGATCCGACGTCGCGAGCGGAAGGAGGTGCCCATCCCGAGACCGACCTCCGTGCCGAGAGAGTGGCGCAACCGGGCCATAGCCATTGGAAAATCCGGCGCTTTGGTCGTTTGGAGCAAGCTTGGCGCCGACCGCATGACATGGAAGGGCGCAAGAGCAACCCTTCGAAATACTGGCTGGCTCCTCGGCCGCATCCATCGTCGAGTGATCGGAGACAAGAGCCTCAGCATCCGCCTGGTAGGCGGCGAAGACGGCTCGCTGGAGTCGGCCTTCGCTACAATCAACGACCCTATGTATCTCATTCCGGCGCCGACGCTCCCGGCGCCGTACAACACGACACCGATGTTCGAGCACGTGCTCAGCGAGCCTATCAGCATCGAGGTGAATGGCCGTATCTTCGAGGTGAAGACCTCCTATTCGGTCGCAAAGCAGTCCACGCTCGAGCTCGCTGGGTCCGCCAACCGTGGCGACATGGCCTACGGCAAAGACGCTGCCGAGAACATTGGTGTGTCCGTGATGCGAGCTGGGCGCGAGCTCATGCTCGATCGATCCTGGACGATTCAATACGACCCAAGGGACCGTTGGTGGGGCTGCGAAGTCGAGTTCCCGGCCGACCTCGACGAGATCTTCGGTGTCACCAACAATAAGCAGGCCGCAACCGTCTTCAACGAGCTCTCGGCCTTGGACTGGAAGGAGCTGGCTGAAGGCGCCGAGACCTTGCCCGACGTCATCGCGCGGCTTCGAGAAGAGGGCGACCCGAAAGGCGTGCTCCTCCACCTCAGCGAGACGATCAAGCGAAATCTCCGTGCGCTTCGCGAGCGGATCAAGATCCAGGGCAAGGGTAAGGGATCCCGGCGGCCTGATAAACGGCATGGAGACGGGGATCCGACTGAGGACGCCAACGAGAAGTGGAAGGCGCGCGACAGGACGAACCCTATCCCGGACGGCGATAAGCCCCCCTCCGACGACGACGTTGAGGATTTGTCGGGCGATCTGAAGGAGGACGGAATCCAGGAAGAGGAGGTTGAAGAAATCGTCGCCCGTGTGATTTCGGGCGACCTCAAAGTGCTCTTCATCGACAAAACTTTGGGCGGGTCCGGTGAACTGTTCACCGTTGTACCGCGGGGGCACACCACGGAAGTGGTGTTCAACCGTCGCCACCCTGCCTTCGACATTATATTCGATACTGTGTCCGCCGATGATGATCTCGACAGTCTGTCAAGCACGGAGCTTCAAGATCGCCTCCTGAAGGCGAGCCGCGCTGTGCGTATTCTCTTTGCCGCGTGGGCCCGAATGGAGCGCGAGGATCCTCCAAATCATGCGCGCTATGAGCGTGTTCGTGAAGCTTGGGGTAAGCTCGCGCGAGATTTTCTGGAGCCTATAGACGCTGAGGATATCTAATGCGCCGGGATGGGGACCGCCTCCTCGCGCATCTTGCAGGCGCGCGTTCGCGCGTACTACTCTGCGCGCCCTTCATTAAGGTCGGTGTTCTTAGCAATCTGCTACGCGTGGTTCCGATACACGTCGAAGTTGAGGTTATAACACGCTGGTTGCCAGCGGAAATCGCTGTGGGCGTCAGCGACCTTGAGGCATTCGAGCTCTTGGCTGCACGGCGAGGCGCGACATTGAAGTTGCTGGATCGCTTGCATGCCAAGATCTACCTCTCTGACAGCAACGCCCTTGTTGGGTCGGCAAACCTGACAGGCAGGGCACTTGGCTGGTCCTCGAATTCGAATCTCGAACTCCTGGTCGAGCTGGATAGTACTAACGTTGCGCTAGAAGCCTGCCTCTCGCAGTTGAACGAGGCGCGGATTGCCACAGCCGCGGAGCGGGACCGCGTACGCGAGCTTGCGAGCTCGCTCAATGTGCCGCGGCTAGATCTCGCCGCAGACGTCGAGTTGGAGGCAGCGCCGGGCTTATGGTTGCCTAAGCTAGCCGCTCCACAGCGACTTTTTCAAGCCTACACACCGCGGACGCGCGACCGCCTGAGCGAGTCAGTTCTCGAAGCCGCGCTGGCGGATCTTGATGCACTCGCCATCCCAAGCGGTCTCACCGACGTGGCATTCAAGTCGACGGTAGCGGCTGCCTTCCGGGAGATGCCGGCTATCAATCGTATTCTCCGTGCCGCTGCCGAGGACCTCAAGGACGCTGCTGGCATAGAGCTCATCAGCGACATGGCGATTGATGACGGTATTCCGCCTGAAACACGATGGCTCATCGTTCGCGAATGGCTCACCTACTTTCTCGGCGATGCCTACGAGATTGCACCGCAAAACTTTGTTCTGAGGCTGAAGCCAGGCGCAGGGCGACCGTAGGGGGGTGAGGGCATGAAAATGCTCCGAACGTCCGCTTCGTGTGGACGGAGGCGAAAATCAGGCGGTGAGGAACGACGGTATGTCGCGTAGCGGCTGGAGGATGTTTTCGCGCCGCGCGATTTGCTCGATGGGCCAATAGGCTGAACACGCAGTAGCGGACCGGTGAGCGTCAGCGGTGGCACGCGAGGCAGCCTTTTGCAGTGCCATATGCATCGTCCGCGTCGTCGAACTCCGGCGCGGCACCGCGCAGCGGGTTCTGGAGCCGGCGCGCGCGGAGTCGGGCGACGCGTGCGGCGTTCTCCTCGCGGATTTTCTTGATACGCTCAGGCTGGGCAAGCTCCGTTAGCGATTCGCCTTGGCTCCAGGTAAATGGCGAACCGTGCTCCAGAGCGTCCTTTTCGTAAGACTTCGCCTCCTCAAACGCCTCAGGGTGGCGCTCCAGCAGGTTCGCCCACTCCACCTTCTGCTGAAAGAAGCAGAAGGTGCACCCTGAGCGCGATCGCCAAGCGTAATACGTCGGCATCCCCACGCCGGCGCCCTCGAGGATCTCTACGACGCCGGCGCGGTCTACCCCCGCCTCCCGGAACGGCAGCCGGACGATGAGATTCGAATTCGTTGGCGCGTGACCCTCTCGCCACTCCTCGTCGGCGCGGATTGCGACGTAGCTTGTCACCTTGACGCCTGCGGCGAGAGACGGCGCAATCCAACTCTCGAATGGCTTGATCTTGAGCTGCCGCGTACACCACCTTGTCTTCGGTGACGGCAGGAAGTGGTTGTACTGCCTCAGCCAGAAATCGAAGTCGCGGTCGGGGTTGAGCCGCGCGATGGGCCGCCCCAGCAGTCCTTCGAGACGGCCGAGGTACTCGTAAACCTCCGGCAGCTCCTTCCCCGTGTCCGTGAAGAAGTACTCGATGGGCAGCTCCGGGTGGTTTTGCGCCATCCAGACCGCAAGCGCAGCGGAATCCTTGCCACCAGATATACCGAGGACATGCCGCTCCTGTTGACTGCTCATCGTGCATTCCTCCGGACCGGGGTGTGATCGGCGGGCAGCACCTGGCCCACTCGGGTAGTCAGCGCCCGGACGAGGGCGGCAACCTGCACCTCACTCGCCGAGGCGTTCTTGGCCATCAGCGCTTCGATCCCGGCGAGAAGCGAGGCGGCGGCAGCCTCGGCGGCATAGGATAGGCGTACCTCCGCTATCACGAGCGCCGGGGCGCTCGGGGTAGAGCTCACGAGCGCAATCACCTCTGCCGTATCCGCCCGGCCCTGCACGTGGGCCAGGGCTTCTGCTCTCATGAAGCGCTGGGCGAGTTCGGCAATCGCCAGCCGCGCGGCATCGACGTCGCGGTCGTGCCAGTCGCGGGCCGGTTTGTGGACCGCGAGAGCGGCGATCGCTTCCGTCTGTTCAGGGGCGCCCTCGTAAGCTTCTAGGTGGACGGCAAGCGCGTCGAGGCGGAGGTCTCCCGTCACACCACGCACTGCCCGGGCCCTCTCCCGCAGCCCCTCAAGGCCACCTTCGCGGGCGACCTTAAACTCTCCCCTGACCGTGTCGGCGACGTCGGCGAGGAGGCTGGGGTACGCGCCGCCGAGAATGCGCAGTTCCTCGGCGAAGCCGCGCGCCAGGACCTGCGCCTCTCCCGGGCTGCTCAACGAGCCGCCGAGAATGGCCGGCACCTCATCCAGCAGGAGCGCTAGCGGATCCTGCGCTTTCCTGATTGTCACCCGCAGGCGCTGCGCCCGTGCTCCCAGGCGTGCGGTGCGCATGGTCCAGGGGGGCAGCGCCGCGATGAACGCGTAGACGGCACGCGCGACGTCAAGCGGCTGGAGGGTCCGCGCATCGCTTTCGGTAGGAAGCGGGATCTCGGCCGCCCGTAGTGCCTCGGCAACGGCGGCCAACCACGTGTTCCGTGCACCTCCATCGTCGCTCCAGCGGAGGCCGACCGCTGCCGTATCCTGCAGCATCCGGTCAACGAGAAAGGTGCTCAGCGCCGGGGCGAATGTCCCGTCGAGCGACACAGCAATGCGGTCACGGCGCGAGAGCATGTAGGCCATTGCGAGGACGGGCAGCAGGCCCGAGCGGACCCCAAAGGGCGGCGAGCGCCACAGCTGGTGGAGGGAGGCAACCGAGGCCGGTCCCTGCCCAGCCGAGCGGAGGAGTTCGTCCGCCGCGTCCCACAGCGGGCGGAGGCGGGCCGGATCGTCAGCGCCGGGCTCCGTGACTGTCCAACGCCCGGGACTGTTCGCGACTTCCTGGTGCAGTCCGGTGCGCTCTAGCAGGGCGACGTGGAGCCCCCTGTGCGGCGGGAAGCCGGAGATGCCCAGGCTCTGCTGCTCGGATCTCTCCACCATCGCATAGAGCAGCACTCGCCGCGCCGCCACAGCGTTCACCGATGGCTCGGCGCGGTTCAGCAGATCGCTGCGCAGGCGCGGAGACTCCGGGTAGGTCAGGTCGGCGAGCCGCGAGGCAGCGGAGCTAAGCGCGGCCGGCGCCCCGTCTGGGAGCGGTGCGGGCGCGTCTGCACCTGGCACGGCGGCCAGCCAGTCGGCACTTGCCAGGGCATCGCGCAGCACAGCCTCCAGCTCGGCAGCGGCTGCTTCGTGCCGCGCCGACACTTCCCGCCGCGCCACGGCGTCACCTGCCAGCTCCGGCGTTTCGCGGCGCACCATCTCTAGGGCCAGCAGCTCCTCCGCAGCATCGCGCAGGCGGAAGCCTTCACGCGCCAGGCCGACGGCCACCGGCGCATGCACGGGCTGCGACGCCGCGTCGCGCCAAGCCCGCTGTGCGGCGCGAATGGTCTCCCCTCCCAAGGGCACGGCGAGCAGGAAGGAGCCGGTCGCACCGTCGGCACGCGGCCGCACGGACGCGACGTGGGCGGCAGCGTCGGCGAGGGCAACAACCTCAACCGGGAACCAGCGGAGCGCGCCGGTCTCGTCGTGGTGACGCTTGGCCACGACGGGCGGAAGCGCCGCAAGGTCGTTGAGGCGGGCGATGTTCACCCCCGCGAGCCTCCCCCGAGCGGAGGCGACAAGCGTCCCGACGTCGATGTCAGAGCCCGCGAACAGGGTGTACGCGTCGAGGTGGCGGCGGTGGACCAGCACGGACCAAGCCACCAGGTCGGCTAGCAGAGCGTCAATGCGTGGACCCACCTCGCTCGGCACCGAAGCCACGAGCACAGCGCGCGTGGCCCGGCACCCGGCCGTCTCCCGAAGCAGATCCAGCAATGCAACGGTCTTCAGGACCGCCTCGTGCTCGGCGCCACCTCCGCGCGTCATGCACCGGTCGAGCGCGTCGAGGCCGAGCGCGAACCGAGGTCCCTCGGTGGCGCCAAGCGCGGCAACGACCCTGTTTGCCGCGATGTAGTCCCAGAGGTCGGCCGCGAGATAGCCGCGCTCCGCCTCCGCGGGGAGCGCCGCCAGCGCGTCACGGAAGCCCTTCGGCTCGGCAGAGGTCAGAAAGGCGAAGAGGCTCCGCTGCGCCTGACCCAGGCCTCGCCGGGCAAGGGCAGACAGGCAGACCGCCGCCAAAGGCTCGAGCGGCCAGCAGCCGTGCAGGCGCCCCGAAAGCGCCGGGACCGCTTCGGGGCGCGTGGGGCAGAGCGTAGCCGCGACCGACAGGGCGCGCGCCCGGTTACCGTCCGGCCGCCGCTCGGATACGACCGCGCGGGAGAGGATGTCTATCTGCTCTTCTAAGCCGATGGAGAGAGGCAGGTCGGCAAAGCGCCCCTGGACCTTGGCCCAGTCGCGCCGCGCCACGGCCCCGAGGCGGCTGCCATAGTCCTCGAAGGAGCTGTGCAGTAGCCCGACCACAACGAGGCGCCCCCCAGAGCGGGCGGCGGCCTCTGCGACCTCTTGGAAGGCGTTGACGTCCCCCTCCCCCGTGGCCGCCGCCTCCAGCAGCTTCCCCATCTCGTCGAGTACGAGCAGCACGCCGTCTCTGCCGGGCGCTGCAGCAAACTCCATGAGCCGCGCGTAGAGCCGTCCGGGCTCATTCCGCGTGGGGCGCTTCCCCCTCCTCGCAGACGTCTCTGACGCTTCCAGCGCGACCTCGATCGCGGCCACGGGATCCGCGCGGTAGCCCACAAGCGGGACAACCTCGTAGCCTTGGCGGACGCCGAGCGCCGCGGTCACCTCATCAGCCAGTTCCACGCCCAGCACCGCTCGTGCGGCTGCCCGGGCGGTCGGATTGCGACCCAGAAGGCAGGCCAGCGCCACCGCGAGTGAGGACTTTCCCGCACCGTAGGTGCCCGTGACGGTGAAGGCGCGCTGGTTTGCCCCCGCGTATTGGCGGGCCAGGCCGCGTAGCACAACGGCAACCGACGCCGAGCAGACGAAGCCCTCCAGCGCCGCTCCTTCCAGCAGGTCGGTCTCAACGCGCACGGAGCGCGTGAATCGCGGCGCGACCGCGACCGTATCGGCGAGAACCCGCGTCATGCCGCGGCCCTCCGCCCGTCCGCGGCGCCGTGCAACTCGCGGAGGTAGAGCTCGGCGAGGGGGGTAAGGACGTCCATCTCGGCCGGCGCGGAGCACGATAGCTGCCGTAGGCCGCCGGTTTCCGAGAAGCGGACACCTCCTTCTGTCAGGAGAGACAGCCGATCCAAGCCCTCGGCGAGGCTTGCCTCATCAAGCTGAAAGACGCGCCCAGGGCTACCAGGCTCATGCGCGAGGGCCTCCAGCGACAGCGTGCGCGTGTCCGGGTGGACATGGGTCCAGAAGCCCAACGCCGCGTACAGCAGCGCCTCAACGGGTAACGTGCGCTTGGCGCCCCTGCGGAAGGCGTAACCGTCGCGTCCGCCGGTCGGCACCAGCAAGCCCAGGTCCGCGAAGGGGCACTCGACGTGCTCCTCGCGGGCTCCGCCAGGCGGGACCCTAGGCGCGTAGCACCGCAGCAGACACTCGACGTCACGCTGCAACGTTTTGGCCGCAACTCTCTCACCCAACCCAGCCTCGGCGAGCGAGTGGGCTAGCGCGGTGCGGAGCCTTTCCCGGTCAAAGTCGGGCTCATGGAATTCGCTGAACAGCCAATGCCAGACCGTCGCTCGACCCGGGAAAGCGGCGGCGTGCCAGTGGAATAGCCAGAGGGTGGCGGGGTGCTCTAGGTACGGATCGCCCAGCGGTGAGAAGACGACCCTACCGAATTCTGTCAGACTATAGAGCCCGGACTTCCCCCCTGTCCCCGGCGCATCTTGCAGGACACCACAGGTCAAGGACCAATGGCGGATGGAATGGACCATGTTCTTTCCGACGCCGAACGCGGCGATGGCGTCGTCGGACTGAAACGGCCTCGCCTCGGGGTCCTCTGCCACGGCGTCCACCGCCCGCTTGATCCATCCGTGCCGGAGCGGGAACGTCTCATGACCCGCGAACTGCGGCTTGAAGCGCTCGTCGTCGAGCAGGCTACGGGGCATGTGTTCTCCCTGGGCGAATCGTCCAGGTCCATAGTACAACACGCCGGCAACGGAGGGTAGTCACTGGTGAATGCGACCAGTCAGAGAGTGCGCCAACGGCTCATCTACTTGGATCACCACGGGTCGACCCCAAGCGACCCACGGGTCGTCGCAGCCATGCTCCCTTACCTCGCGGAGGGCTACGCGAACCCGCACGCGGCCGAACACGCCGCAGGTTGGAGCGCGAGCGAGGCCGTCGAGGCCGCGCGGGAAGCCGTCGCTGCCCTCATCGGCGCAGAGGCGGAGGAGATCGTCTTCACCTCCGGGGCGACGGAGGCGGACAATCTCGCAATTCTCGGGGCTGCGCGGGCAGCGCCTTCTAGCCGGCGCCGGGTGCTTGTGGCCGCTACCGAGCACCGGGCCGTCCTCGCATCCGCGCTTGCACTCACCGAGGAGGGCTTCGCCGTCGAGCGCCTGCCCGTGGACGGCACGGGCCGCCTCGAACTGTCGGTCCTCGCGGACCGCATCGGACCAGATGTGGCGGTCGTCTCCGTCATGCTCGTCAACAACGAGGTCGGCACGATCGGGCCCGTGGCCGAGGTGGCCGAGGTGGCAAGGCGGCACGGGGTTGTCGTCCACACCGATGCCGCGCAGGCCCCCTCGGCCGTACCGATCGATGTGGACGCGTTGGGCGTCGACCTCCTGAGCTTGTCCGCCCACAAGGCCTGCGGCCCGAAGGGCATCGGGGCGCTCTACGTCCGCCGGGGCACGCGGCTGCGGCCGCTCGCGCATGGCGGGGGGCAGGAGGGCGGGCTGCGGCCCGGAACCGTCCCGACGCCGCTTGCCGTCGGCTTCGGGGAAGCCTGCCGAATCCTCTCCGCAGAAGGCGCAGCGGAGCGAGGACGTGTTGGGGCGCTGCGTGACAGGCTGCAGGAGCTGCTGCTCGGGGCTGTGCCGGGAGCGCGCGTGCTCGGCGCCCCCGAGGCGAGGCACCCCGGCAACCTGTCCGTGCTGTTCGCCGGCATCGATGCCGACGCCCTTGTGGGCTCCCTGCAGCCCGGCCTCGCAGTAGCGACCGGTGCGGCATGCTCGAGCGGCACGCCGTCGCCGTCCCACGTGCTGCTCGCAATGGGGCTCTCTCGCGATGATGCGGGGTCGGTCGTGCGCTTTGGGCTAGGCCGTGCCACGGTGCAGGCAGATGTGGAGGAGGCGGCCGCGCGGGTCGCCATGGCGTGTGGCAGCCTGCGCGGGGACGGCCCCTAGTCGGGCCACCGACGGGCCCGCCACAGCGGGAGGAGAACGTGAGCGCAAGTCCCGCGCAGGATGCCACTGCGTCCGGTGCCCGTGATCGTCACGCCGCTGCGGTGCGCCTGCTCGATGGCGGCAAGCGCGTTGGTGACGCCGTCTACATGCACGTGTCGCTGCTGCAGGAGCAGTCCGGGGCAGTTCGCGACCTCGTCATGGCCTCAGCAACGCTCGCGCCCGGTGCGGACGGGCGCTTCAGCGTGGTGAGGATCGCGCTGAGGCGCCCCGAGATCGGCCTCCTCGACTACCCAAGGTTCTTTGATGAGCCTTTCCCCCTCCTGCGCGCGTCCTGGCTCGTGGATCTTGAGGCAGGGCGCGTCTCTAGCATCGATTTTTCGGCCCGCGACAACCCCCCAATCCTGCACCGCAAGGAGCTGCTGCTGCCCACGCAGCATGCGGACCGCGCCCGTTTCGCTAGCCTCACGGCGGCGCTCGAGGACTACGGCGCGTTTGAGCATTCGGCCCACACCATTGGCCAGCGGCTCCAATGGGAGAGCGCGCTCGCATCGCTCGGCCTGAAGGTCGAGAACCACCAGGTGGTGGTGGGCTTGAACGAGACAGGCGCTGGCGGTGGCTCCGGCGGGATCGACATCGCGCGCCACCGCACCGCAATCTCTCGGAGCCGCCTCTCGACCCCGATGCGCGCCCTCGCGCAGTGGGGCTACCTCGACGGCTCGCCCACGGTGCTGGACTACGGCTGTGGGCGCGGGGACGACGTCCGTGCGCTTCGCGCGGCGGGGGTGCGCGCGACAGGGTGGGACCCGCACTTCGCGCCTGAGGCACTGCGGGAGCCAGCGGAGGTCGTCAACCTCGGCTTCGTGCTGAACGTGATCGAGGATCCCGGCGAGAGGTCGGACGCCCTACTGTCCGCCTTCGGGCTGGCCGAGCGCGTGCTCTCCGTGGCCGTCATGCTCACGGGAAAAGGCGGCGGCTCCGAGCACGCCGACGGCGTCCTGACCACCCGTCGCACCTTCCAGAAGTACTTCGGCCAGGCGGAGCTGAGGGCGTATGTCGCCGGGGTCGTCGGCCGTGAGCCCGTGACGGTCGGTCCTGGGCTCCTCTTCGTGTTCCGCTCCGACGAGGAGGAGCAGGCCTTCCTCGCGCGGCGGCAGCGCAGCACAGCGCCGGGCGTCGTTGACCGCTTCGAGCTGCCGCTACCGCCCGCCGTGCCCAAGAGGGGCTCCTCGTCGACCTACGCGCGCCACCAGGACGTGCTGGACGCGTTCTGGGCGACGGCGCTGGAACTCGGGCGCCTGCCTGAGGCCGACGAGTTCGAGCGGGGAGAGGAGCTGCGCACGGCCCTCGGCTCGCCGCGGCGGGCTTTCGAGGCGCTGCCGCACCCAGAGAAGCAGGCCCAGCTCACGCGAGCCGCGGAGCGCCGGTCCGACGACATGCTCGTGTATTTGGCCCTCAACCTGTTCGACCGGAGGAGCTCACTGCGGTCGCTCCCGCTATCCGTGCAGCGAGACATCCGCGCCCTCTTCGGGAGCCACAAGGTCGCTGTGGAGCGTGCGCAGGCCGCCTTGCTCGGAGCGGGCGACCAGGGTCTCACCGCCGCCGCGACAGCGGCCGGAACGGCGAGGGGAGACGGCGTTCTGGACGCCGGCGATGGGGATTACACGTTCCACGTCGCGCTCCTGGAGCGGCAGCCTGCACCGCTGCGGATCCTGCTGGGCTGCGCGGAGCGGCTCGAGCCGCTGCCGGCTGACGCCGACCTCGTAAAGGTGCATGGATCCGGGGATCGCGTGAGCTATCTCGCCTTTGAGGGTTTTCAAGAGCGGGCGCTGCCCACGCTCGCGCGCCGGACGGTCGTCGACCTGCGCCGGCGACGCGTTTCGGAGATTCCGGTGGACATGGCGGACGGACGGCGGGTCCTGCTCGGCAAGGCCAGCCTGATGCCCGTCGGCATGAACGGGCGAGACCGGCAGGAGCGGTTCGACGACGGCCTCCGGGTGCGCGGTGTGTTCACGCAGCCGGGGCTCGGTCCGGGGCTGCGCATGCTGACACGCCGCCTCGTCGAGGTCGGCATGATCACGGGCCGGGGCAGCCCCGCGGGGAAGCCATGTTAACGAGGGACGATCTCGACCAGCCCTGCGGGCGGCACCTGTGCTTCCGCGACCTGATCGAGGCCGGTGAAACCTGGCGCAGGGTGCGGGTACCAAACCTTCCGGAGCAGCCCGGGACGGTTGCGGCCCTGCAGCGACTGGCACGCGACGTGTTGGACCCTGTCGTTGATGAGTTCGGAGCTATCGAGATCACCTACGGGTTCGCCTCACGGGAGCTCACCCGGCACGTGCCGGGCAGGATCGACCCCTCGCGCGACCAACACTCGGGGCACGAGCTTCGCCCAGACGGTAAGCCGATCTGTGCGCGGCTCGGACAAGCGGCTGATTTCCGAGTTCCCGGCCTATGCTCCGGCGAACTTGCCGCCTGGGTCGCCGCAAGGCTGCCTTTCGACCGACTATACTTCTACGGCGCAGACCGGCCGGTGCACGTCAGCGTCGGCCCAGGAGAGACCCGCGCAGTGATCAGCATGCTGCCGGGCCCAAGTGGTCGCCGCGTACCTCAGAGAAGATTGCTGCGCTGGCTAGTGGCCAGATTTGCGCCTCGGTGATGCGGGCTGCGAAACGGCGAGCCAGCGAGTTCGGGTGCTCCAGTTAGATTAGGACTGTCGCTTCCACTCCACCGGGAACCGCTCCATTAGCCGCGGCAGTGTCATCCCCTCCGGCTGCCGCCCGTCCAGGATCGCCTCGACGATGTCCGGCGCCAGCAGGGTCAGGCGCAGCAGGCGGGAGACGTAGGACGAATTGATCGTCTCGGCAGCGGCCAGTTCATTGATCGTGCTGTACCGGCCCGCCTCCATCATCCGCCGCCACCGGAACGCCCGGGCCAGTGCCTTCACCAACGTAGTGTCGGCAGCCGAGGAGCCCCTGCTTGTGGTGCTGCTCGGCGCGATCATCAGCTTCCGCCCGCCCCGCTGCTTCCGGATCGCCAGCGGTACCCGGACGGTTAGCATCTGCGCGGCGCCGGTCATGCTGCGGCCCTCGCCGATTCGCCGGGCGGCGCCGCGAGGTCTCGCGCCAGACTGGCCAGCCCCTCCAGCTTCAGGCGCACGTCGGCGCCGCCCGCCCCGATGTCCACGCGGTCGACCAGGAGGCGAATGATGCGCGCCTGCTCTGCGGGGAAGAGTTCATCCCACAGCGGGTCGAGCCGCTCCAGCGCCAGCCTCGCCTCGTCCTCGGTCATGTCCGGCGCCGAGGCCCGCGCCGCGCGCCATGCGCCCAGCACCACCTCCGGCTGGCGCAGCAGCCCTCGAACCTGCGCGATGACGGCGCCCTCTATCTCCGCGGCGGAAATGCGGGCGATGGCCGGCCCGTCCGCGGCGCCGCCCTTCAGCACCGACTGGCTGACATAGTAGCGGTACTGCTGGCCGCGACGCCCCCGCGCATGGGTGGGCGACATGGCACGCCCGTCGCTGCCGAAGATCAGCCCGCGCAGGAGCGACGGCGTCTGGCAGCGGGTGCGGTTGGCGCGTGTCTTTGGGCTGATCGCCAGCAGGGCGTGCGCCGCATCCCACATCGCCTGGGGCAGGATGGCAGCATGCTCGCCGGGATGCGACTTCCCCTTGTGCATGGCCTCGCCAAGATAGGTGCGGTTGCTCAGCACCCGATAGACGTCGCTCTTGGTGAAGGCGCGCCCGCGCTTCGTGGTAGCGCCCTCGGCACGCAGCGCCTGGACCAGCTTCGTACCGGATTCCGTCTCGACGAAGCCTTTGAAGATCCGGCGCACCAGTGCCGCCTCCGCCTCGTTCACCAGCAGCTTGCGGTCCTTGGCGTCGTAGCCGAGTGGCACGAAGCCCCCCATCCAGATTCCGCGCGCCCGTGACGCCGCCACTTTGTCGCGGATGCGCTCGCCGATGACCTCCCGCTCGAACTGCGCGAAGCTGAGGAGGATGTTCAGCGTCAGCCGGCCCATGCTGGTGGTCGTATTGAAGCTCTGCGTCACGGACACGAAGGTCACGTTATTCGCGTCGAACACCTCCACCAGCTTGGCGAAGTCCATCAGCGCGCGCGACAGCCGGTCGATCTTGTAGACCACAACCACGTCGATCAGCCCGCGCTCGATATCGGCCAGGAGGCGGCGCAGTGAAGGCCGCTCCAGCGTGCCGCCAGACACGCCGCCATCGTCGTAGCGGTCCGGTACCAACACCCAACCTTCGGACCGCTGGCTGGTGATATAGGCCTCACACGCCTCGCGCTGCGCGTCGAGCGAATTGAACTCCATGTCGAGCCCTTCCTCGCTCGACTTCCGCGTGTACACCGCGGCACGGATCTTCCTGACGGTGGCCGGCATGGCGCTGTCGGCGGCTGGCTTGCGCTTCATGCCGTGCCCCTCCGGTTCTTCAGGCCAAAGAACAGCCAGCCATTCCAGCGCGTGCCGGTGATGGCGCGCGCGATGGAGGAGAGCGACTGGTAGGGGCGGCCCTGATACTCGTAGCCGTCGTGCAGCACGGTGACGCTGTGCTCGACGCCCTGGTACTCGCGGATCAGCCGTGTCCCGGTGATCGGTTTGTCGTCGCCGCGGATGCGCCGGAGGACCGGATTGCCGCCGTCGAGTTGTTCACCCAAGGCCTCGAGGCGCTGGATCGTCTCGGCTTTCAGGCCGCCATAGGCCAGTTCCTGGATCCGGTAGGCCAGCCGGCTCTCCAGGAAGCGCCGATTGTAGGGCGGTGGCTCGGCGGCGAAGAGCTCCCGCCATTGCTGCTTCAGGTCCGGAGTGGCGGTGGTCTTCAATGCTGCCAGCCGGTCCAGCACGTCGGCCGGTGGGATGGCGGGGATGGTCGGCGGCGGCGGGGTGCCGGCTTTGGATTTGGTGGCGCGTGTCATGCGGGTCTCCGGTTGGTCCGGTTCGCATGCAGGCGCTGGGGTGCGAGGAAGTGTAGGTCCGGCTCTCCGCGGTCCGCAGCCTCGCGCGCAGCTTCCTCGGCAGCGCGGCTGCGCAGCCGCACCAGCCCCGCGGCGAGGATGGCGCATACCTCGCGGAGGTGCGGCGAGAGGTGGCCATTGATCGGGTTCGGCAGGAGCATCGGGATCCAGCACGCATTGTCCTGCCTATTCTCTACCGCCTCGCCACCCGCACCTTCTCAGCCGGCCTGACCGGCGCCGCACCATGCACGGCCGTCAGTGCCGAAGGCCGTCCGACATTCGGCTTCACAGTCGGCCAAATCCGGCTCAGGCGCGCCTTGATCGAGCTATCGCAGGGCACATTGTCGGGTCCCAGCTGATCGGCAAACCAGTCCTGGATCATCCGCAGCCATTCAGCCTGCGTCGCCGGTGGGCCCGGGTCGTAGATGGTCTTCGCGATCTCACACCAGCAGCCTTCCCAATCGAATTTGGGCGGAGCACCGCGTGACTTCTCCCGCCCGTTCGCGCCTGCCACGGCAGCGATCCCCGAATGGACACCGCCGATCCCCTGCGCCTCCTTGAAGCGCTCCATCTCGGCTCGGCGCACCACCAGCGACTGGCGGTCGACCAGAATCGTGGCGCGCTCATCATCCTGGTCAGGGAGATCGAGCACCTCCCCCTGCGCACCGCAGAAACGCCCGATGGCCTGCGAGCCATTCAGCAACACGGACCAGGCATCGACGCTGCGGATGTCCATGGTTCCGACGATCCAGCGCGTTCCGGTCGGAATGCTGAACGGCCGCCCGTCGGCATCCTCCTCGACTTCGCTGGTTTCGACACGCAGCCCGCCCACCGCGATCGACAGGGTCAATTCGCTCTCCAAGGCATAGGCGGCGATGTCGGCTTCCGAGAGCGACCAGTGCTCGCAGAGTTCGGCAAGGCCGTAGAACGGTTTTCGGGGGA
>JAESGX010000314.1_pt1 | contig 22603 bp, 27 predicted proteins | sample 9269801 | NCBI WGS metagenome assembly JAESGX01 (sample SAMN16773122, study PRJNA677054) | algae metagenome | isolation source: Pleurocapsa minor GSE-CHR-MK-17-07R and co-occurring heterotrophs from wet... | place: USA: Lower Calf Creek Falls, Grand Staircase Escalante National Monument, UT ... | reverse complement strand
GCTCTTCGGCGACCAGCTTCTGGTCGTCCTCGCCCGCGACGTGCTGAAGACCCATCCGGGTGCGACCATCATCGCCGATGTGAAGGCGAGCCAGGTGCTGTTCGACGAGGTGGCGAAGGCGGGCGGCCAGCCTCTGATGTGGAAGACCGGCCACAGCCTGATCAAGCAGAAGATGGCCGAGACCGGCTGCCCGCTGGCCGGCGAGATGTCCGGCCACACCTTCTTCGCGGACAAGTGGTACGGCTTCGACGACGCGCTCTATTCCGGCGTCCGCCTGCTGGACATCCTGGCCCGCAGCGAGGAATCGCTCGCCCAGATGCGCGCGGCCCTGCCGCAGGTGCTGAACACGCCCGAGCTCCGCTTCAACTGCGACGAGACCCGCAAGTTCGAGGTGATCGAGGAGGTCCGCGCCCGCCTCGCCACCGAGGGCGCGCAGGTCCAGGCGGTGGATGGCGTGCGCGTGCTGAGCGAGGATGGTTGGTGGCTGCTGCGCGCCTCCAACACCCAGGCCGTGCTGGTCGCGCGCTGCGAGGCCAAGACCGAGGCGGGGCTGGAGCGGCTGAAGGCCCAGCTGGTGCGCCAATTGGAGGCATCCGGCCTCGAAGCGCCGGATTTCTCGGGGGAGAATGCGGGGCACTGACCCCCCTGCCTCTTTTTTAACAAAATCGCAGCGCTTGCGACTTGTTACGGACCCAGCACCGGACTTATATGCCTTTTCTCCAACCGGGGTGGTCGGGCATGCAGGTCCAAGGTGATCCGAGGCACGAAAGCGCCGCCCAGGCGCGGCCCATGGCCCGCGCCAGCCGTTGGCGCGAGGCGGCCGATCTGCTCCGCTTCAGCCTGGAAGCCGCCGCCGTCTCCGGCGCCATCGTCATGACCGCCTGGGTCTTCTCCGGCACCGGTTGACGCCTTCGGGCTCTGGTCGCCAATCTATGACCAAGAGCCGGACGATTGATGAAGCCGGCGTCATAGGAGGATGCCGGATCCATGTTGTCCCGCCGTAGCCTGACCCTCGCGCTTCTCGCCGCGCCCGCAGTGGCCCGCGCCCAAGCCTGGACGCCCACCGGCACCATCCGCATCATCGTGCCCTTCCCGGCCGGCGGCACCACGGACATCCTCGCCCGTCTCTATGCCCAGCGCCTGACCGAGACGATGGGCGTCTCCGTCGTCGTGGAAAACCGTGGCGGCGCGGGCGGCTCCATCGGCTCCGACGTCGTGGCGAAAGCGGCGCCCGATGGGCAGACGCTGCTCTTCCACAACCTCACCTTCAGCACGACGACCGCCGCGCTGGAATTCGCCAACCGCGCGCCGCATTCCATCGAGCGGGACTTCGCCCCCATCAGCATGGGCGCCAATGTGCCGATGATGCTGCTGGTCCATCGCGACGTGCCCGCGCAGAACATCAATGAATTCGCCGTCTGGGCCCGCGCCCAGCCCACGGCACCCTTCTACGGCTCCACCGGCCCCGGCAGCACCATCAACCTGATGGGCGAGGTCCTGAAGCGCGACGGCAACTTCCCGATGGACCACGTGCCCTTCCGCGGCGCCGCCCCCCTGGTGCAGGACATGCTGGCCGGCCGCATCCAGTTCGGCGGCGACCAGCTCTCCTCCTCCCTCACGCATATCCGCGGCGGCGCGCTGCGCCCCATCGCGACGCTCGCCGCCAGCCGCGCCAGCGCCCTGCCGGAGGTGCAGACCGTGCGCGAACAGGGCTTCGCCAATGCCGAGATGCTGGGCTGGAACGGCTTCTTCGCCCCCGCCCGCACGCCCGAGGCGGTGATGGTGCGCCTCCAGGCCGAGATCGCCGCCGCCGCGCGCCACCCGCCCATCGCGTCGCGCATCCAGGAGCTGGGCGCCGAACCCGGCGGCAATTCCACGGCCGAGTTCACCCAGCAGGTCCATGCGCAGATCGCCGCCATGCGGCCGCTCGTGCAGTCCCTGCAGATGCGGGTCGAGTGATGCGGCGCCGCAGCCTCCTCGCGGCGCCGATCCTCGCCGCCCCTCTCGTCGCCCGGGCGCAAAGCTGGACGCCGACCGGCCCGATCCGCGTCGTCGTCCCCTTCGCGGCCGGCGGCACGACGGACATCCTGGCCCGCCTCTACGGCAACCGCCTGACCGAGACGCTCGGCGTGCCCATCCTCGTGGAAAACCGGGGCGGCGGCGGCGGCTCCATCGGCGCCGATGTGGTGGCCAAGGCCGCCCCGGACGGCCAGGTGCTGCTGTTCCACAACTCCACCTTCTCCTCCACCTCGGCGGTGATGGAGTTCCAGAACCGCGCCATCCACTCCATCGAGCGCGACTTCGCCCCCATCAGCCTGGGCGCCCTGGTGCCCACGGTGGTGATGGTCCACCCCTCCGTCCCCGCCACCACCGTGCCGGAATTCATCGCCTGGGCCCGCCGGCAGCCTTCGCCGCCCTTCTACGGCTCCACCGGCCCCGGCAGCGCCGGCCACCTCGTCGGCGAAGTGCTGAAGCGCGACGGCAATTTCCAGATGGAGCACGTCCCCTTCCGCGGCGCCTCGCTCCTCATGCAGGACCTGATCGTGGGCCGCATCCAGTTCGGCGGCGACCAGCTCTCGACGGGCATCCCCCATATCCGCGCGGGCGCGGTGCGCCCCATCGCCATCCGCTCCACCACGCGCAACCGGCTGCTGCCGGAGATCTCCACCGTGCGCGAACAGGGGTTCCCCAATGCCGAGATCCTCGGCTGGAACGGCTTCTTCGCCCCCGCCCGCACGCCGGAGGCGGTGATGGTCCGCCTCCAGGCGGAAATCGCCGCCGCCGCCCGCCACCCGCCGCTGGCCGCGCGCATTGACGAACTCGGCGCCGACCCCGGCGGCAATTCCACGGCGGAATTCACCGCCATGGTGCATGCCCAGGTCGCCGCTCTGAGGCCCGTCGTCGCCTCGCTGCGCATCCAGGCGGAGTAGGCGCGGCATCTTCGCGGCCCGATGCAACGCAGGCCCTGCCCGAACGATGAGGAGGTCCACCCTGTTGATGGATATCCCCATGTCCGACAATCCCAAGCGCGACCCCGAACCCGGCTCCAACACGATCAAGGATCCGCAGGACTGGACGACCGGCGATGAGCGCATGACCGGCGCCCAGGCCAGCTACCTGAAGACCCTGAGCGAAGAAGCCGGCGAGCCCTTCGACCCCGAGCTGAGCAAGGCCGAAGCCTCCCTCCGCATTGACGAGTTGCAGGAACGCACCGGGCGCGGCCGCTGAGCGAGTCCGTCACCCCGCCTTGCTGATGTTCCAGTAGACGGGGATCGCCGCCTCCAGGATCCCGTTCAGCCGGGCACTGTGCCCCCGCACCAGGCTCATCATGCCGAGCGGCAGATAGGGCACGCTCTCCACTGCGCGGCGCTGCGTCTGCACCGCGATCGCCTTGCGCTCCTCCTCCGTCGCGGCGAAGGCGAAGGCATCGCGCAGCCGCTCCAGCTCCGGATCATCCGGCCAGCCCGGCAGCGCCGTGCGCGCGCCCGCCGAGCGCAGCGCGATATGGCTCACAGGGTCCATCAAATCCACCGCGGCCGGCGCCGAGCAGAACAGGCTCCAGCCGCCCTGGTTCACCGGATTCTTGGAAAGCCGCCGCGTCACCAGCGTCGCCCAGTCCATCGCCTGCAAATCCACATTCATCCCGGCACGCCGCATGCGGTCGGCCGAGACGCGCGCGAAGGTGCTGCTGATCGTGCTGTCCTGCGCATCCAGCACCACCACGGGCGTGCCATCATAGCCCGATTGCTGCACCGCCGTGCGCGCGAGGTCGAGGTTGGGCGTCACCCAGCCCTCATTGGTGTGGAAGGGCGAGGCGCAGGGGAAGAAGCTGCGGCAATCGCGCCACCGCTCGCGGTCGGTCATATAGGCCGGCATCATCTCGGAGGGGTCCACCAGCAGGCGCATCGCCTGGCGCAGCTTCACATTGTCGAAGGGCGCGACCGCCTGGTTCATGCGGAAGATGGGCTGCACGCCGGCCGCATCCTGCGCCGCCAGCCGCAAATTCCGGTTGCGCGCGACGATGGGAAACAGGTCGGGCGGGAGTTCCTCGAAGATATCCAGCTCGCCCGTCTGCAAGGCGTTCAGCGCATTGCTGGAATCCGGCAGCACCACCCACTCCACCCGCTCCATCCGCGCGAGCTTGGCGCCGGCCAGCCCATCCGGCGCCTCGGCGCGCGGGCGGTAATCGGGGTTGCGGCGATAGGTGGTGCGGTCGCCCAGCCGCCAATCCTCGCGCCGCAGCATATAGGGCCCGCTGCCCGTGGGGTCGGTGATGGGCGTCGTGATCGGCGTGGCCGCGACGCGCGCCGGCATGATGAAGGCCGGCAGGCCCGAGGGCTTGGCCAGCGCATCCAGCACCAGCGCCCAGGGGCGTTGCAAGGTCAGGCGAAACCGCCGCGCATCCACGGCGACCAGCGTATTCCCCTCGGCCAGCATCTGCGCGCCATGCCCGTCCCGGATCGCCCAGCGGCGGAGCGAGGCCACGACATCCTCGCTGGTGACGGGCGCGCCGTCATGGAAGCGCAGCCCCTCGCGCAGCGTGAAGTCCCAGGTCAGCCGGTCGGCGCTGACGCTGTGGCTTTCCACCATCTGCGGCTGCGGGCGCAGCTTGGAATCCAGCGCGAAGAGCGTGTCATAGACCATGTAGCCATGGTTGCGGGCCATGTATTCCGGCGAGATGAAGGGGTCCAGCGCGCGCAGATCGCCGAACAGCTTCACCCGCAGCACGTTGGGGTCGCCCCGGTTCTGCGCCAGCGCGGGCGCGGCCAGGCCGGCCATGGGCAGGGCAAAGGTCGAGCGGCGGCTGATCGTCATGGATGCTTCCTCGCGGCGACTTGGGGCGCCGTCGCATGCATCCTGGCCCCGGGCCGCCCCGGCTGTCACCCCTGAATCAGCGACTACCGCGCGAGCGCCCGCGCCAGCAGGTCGTCCAGCGCCGGCCCGTCATCCAGCGCCTCCAGGGGCGCATCGGCGAAGACGCTGTAGCCATCGCCGCCGCGCCGCAGGAAGGAATTGGTGGCCACGCTATAGGCGCGCGCCGGCTCCAGCGCCCGCCAGCTTCCATCCGCCTCCCGCACCTCGGTCGCGGTGACGCGCTGCCCCGGGGGGCGCGCGGCATCGAGCGTGAAGCGCAGCCCCGCCGTCTGCGGAAAACGGCCGGAGGGCGCGGGCAGCCGCCCAAGGCCGTTCTCCAGCGCCTCCAGCAGCGCGGCCCCGCGCAGCATCATCCGCGCCGTGGTGTTGCCGAAGGGCAGGGCCGCCAGCACATCGCCCATCGTCACCTCGCCGCCCGGCAGGCCGGAGCGCACGCCGCCGCCATTCTGCCAGCCGATCTCGGCCCCCAGCGCCGCGCGCATCGTCTCGGCCACCAGCGCGCCGATCTCGCAGGGGGCCGAGCCGCAGGCCGCATTGCTCAGCGCCGCCGGCAGCCGCCCCACCACGCGGCGGCGCAGCGCCTCCAGCGGCGCGGCCAGCTGCGCCACGAGCGCGGCCACCGCCGCATCCTCGGCGATGTCGGCCGTCAATTCCCGCATCTGCTGCGCGGCGAGCGTGACGCGCCCGTCCGCCGCGAGGTCGAGATCCAGCCGCCCGAGCCAGCGCCCATGCGCGCCGGCCTGGACGATCGTCACCGGCCGGTCCGGCCCCTCCACCACCACCGGGGGGGCGACCAGCGTGTGCGAATGCCCGCCCAGGATCACATCCACGCCCGAGACCTCGGCCGCCAGCCGCCGATCCGCGGCCAGGCCCAGATGCGAGAGCAGCACCACGGTCGCCGCCCCCTCGCGCCGCGCCTCCCACACCGCGCGGTTGGCGGCCTCCATGGGGTCGGTGAATTGCAGGTTCGGCCCGGGCGAGGAAATGCCCGGCGTATCCGGCGTGGTCAGCCCCACCACCACCACGCGCATCGCCTCGCGCCGGAAGGCGATGGTGGGGCGCACCTTGCCGGCCAGGGCGGGCTCGGCCGTCGCGTCCAGATTGGCCGACAGCACCGGGAAGGGGACGGCGGCGATGTAGCGGGCCAGCACCTCCGGCCCCAGGTCGAATTCGTGATTGCCCAGCGCGAAGCCCTGCACGCCCCAGGCGCGCTGCACCTGCGCCTCGGCCTGGCCCTCGTGATGCGAGAAGAAGAGGCTGCCCAGGAAGGCATCCCCCGCCTCCAGCAGCAGGGCGGCCCGGCCATCGGCGCGCGCCGCCTCCCGCGCCTCGGCGATCGCGGTCGCGATCCGCGCCGAGCCGCCGAAGCAGGTCTCACCCGGACGACACGCGGCCGAGGTGACGGCGATGGGTTCATGCCGGCTGTGGAAATCATTCAGGTGCAGCAGCGACATGCGCGTCGCCACCTGCGCCACGGCGGGGCGCAGCATGGGCGCGGCGAGAAGCACGGGAAGCGAGCGGCGGCGGAACATCACCCCCCATCTGTGGCGGAAACACCCTCCCCCGCAAGATGATCCGGCATGACGTTTCATCTGCCCTTGCCATGCCATGATTGGAGGTGAAGGCTAGCAGCCTGCCGCGCGGCTCGCCCTGGGCTGCGCGAAACACCCTCAGCCATCGGTCGCGTCACTTGCAGGTCTATCTGCCCATCGCCGAAATGAGCGTGGATGCCCTCTGGCTGGTGGGCATCGGCTTCGTCGTGGGCTGGCTCTCGGGCCTGTTCGGCGTGGGCGGCGGCTTCCTGCTGACGCCGGTGCTGATGCTGATCGGCATCCCCTCCACCGTCGCCGTCGCCTCCGGCGCCAACCAGACGCTGGGCGCCTCGGTCTCCGGCCTGATCGCCCAGGCGCGGCGGCAGAATGTGGATTGGCAGATGGGCGGCGTGCTGGTGGCGGGCGGCCTGGTGGGCAGCGTCGTCGGCGTGCAGATCTTCGCCCTGCTGCGCCGCGCGGGCCAGGTGGATGCGGCGGTCGCCATCTTCTACGTCGTCGTGCTGGGCGCCGTCGGCACGCTGATGGTGATGGAGAGCGTGCGCGCCATCTTCCGCCGCTCGCGCAAGCAGCAGGCGCGGCTGCACAATCATTCCTGGGCGCATGGGCTGCCGCTGAAGATCCGCTTCCGCAAGAGCCGCCTCTACATCTCCGTCATCCCGCCGCTCGTCGTGGGTTTCATCATCGGCATCCTCTCCGCGATCATGGGTGTGGGCGGCGGCTTCATGCTGGTGCCGGCGATGATCTACATCCTCGGCATGCCGACGGCGGTCGTGATCGGCACCTCGCTGTTTCAGGTGGTCTGCGTCACCGCCTCGGTCACCTTCCTCCAGGCCATCCAGGTGGGCGGCGTGGACATCGTGCTGACCCTGCTGCTGCTGCTGGGCGGTGTCGCCGGCGCGCAATTCGGCGCAGCCATGGGCGGCAAGCTGCGCGGCGAGGAAACCCGCGTGCTGTTGGGCCTGCTGGTGCTGGGCGTCGCCGGCTCCCTGCTGTGGGATCTTTGGCGGGTGCCGGAAAACCTGTTCTCGGTCGGGCCGGGTTGGTAATGGGCACCCGCCGCATTTTTTATGCCCTCAAGCGCCGGGCGCCGCCTCCGGCGGCTTGGCTGCGCCGCGCCACTGTCGCGCCAGGCCGCGCGTCCGGTTGGGCGGTGCTGCGTTTGGGCTGGGCAGCGTGCCTCGCCGTCCTCCTGCTTCTCCCCACCCTCGCTTTCGCCCAGCCCTCCCCCCTCGTCGCCCGCCTCTCCACCGAGCGCGTCGCCATCACCACCGCCTTCGTGGGCGAGAGCATCCTCGTCTTCGGCAGCACCGAGGAGCCGCTCGGCCCCGGCGGTGACGAGGTGATCGTCCTCGCCCGCGGCCCCTCCGGCCCCTTCGTCGTCCGCCGCAAGGTCGAGGTGCTGGGCCTCTGGTTCAACGGCCCCTCCGCCCGCTTCGAGAACGTGCCCGGCTTCTACGCCGTCGCCGGCACGCGCCCCGCCTCCCTCCTCCTGCCGGAGGAGGTGCGCCAGGCGCGCGGCATCGGCCTCTCCACCCTGCCGCTGGTCTCCACCGGCGCCCGCGCGCCGGGCTTCCGCCGGGCGCTGGTCGCGCTCAAGCGATCCGCCAACCTCTGGCAGGAGGACGCGCAGCCGATCGAGATTGCGGGTTCGCGCCTCTTCAACCTGCGCCTGCCGCTGCCCTCCACCGTCCAGCCCGGCTCCTACCGCGTCGAGGTCATGCTGGTCCGCGCCCGCCGCGTGGTGGCGACCGAGCAGCTGGGCTTCATCGTCGAGCGTGTCGGCACCGCCGCCGAGATCGAGAGGGTCGCGCGCGGGCAGCCGGCGGTCTACGCTCTGATCTGCATCATCCTGGCCGCTTTGGCGGGATGGCTGGGCAGCGTGGTCTTCCGGAGGAATTGATGACCGAAGCTTCCGCCGAAACCGCGCGCCGGGACCGCGTCTTCCTCGTCGTCGTGGATGACAGCGCCGAGCGCGCCGTGGCGCTCCGCTATGCCGCGCTGCGCGCCGCCAAATCCGGCGGCCGCGTCGCCCTGCTCCGGGTGATCGAGCCGGTCGAGCAGAGCGAATGGGCCGGCATCGGCGCCATGATGGCCGAGGAACAGCGCGAGGAGGCCGAGGCCATGCTGGCGGGCCTCGCGGCACAGGTGCGCGACATCACCGGCGGCCTGCCCATCCTGATCACGCGCGAGGGCAAGGTGGCCGAGGAGCTCCTGGCCCTGCTGGAGGAGGATCCGCGCATCTCGATCCTGGTCCTCGCCACGGCGGCCAACGCCAAGGGCCCGGGCCCGCTGGTGACGGCGCTGACCGGCAAGCTCGCCGGCCGCATGACCGTGCCGATGACGGTCGTCCCTGGCGGGATGAGCGATGCGGAGCTGGACCGCGTCACCTGAGGCCACGCGGCGCGGCCTGGTGCTGGGCGCACTCGCGCTTCCCGCCTGCGCGAGCCTGCCGGAGCCGCCGGCCTGCACCATGGCGGGCGGCCCCGCGCTCTGGCTGCTGGATGCCGGCTGGCACACCGAGATCGGCCTGCCGCCCGCCGCCCTGCCGGCGGAGATCGCCGCCCCCTTCGCCCAGGCCGCGCTGCTCTTCATGGGCTTCGGCAAGCGCGACTTCATGATGGCGGAGGCGCCAGGCCTGGCCGAATGGCTGGCCGGCCCCATCCCCGGCCCGGCGGCGATGCAGGTGACCGCCTGGCCCGGCCCGCCATCCCGCGCGCTCCGCCTGCCGCTCGCCCCCGAGGCCCTGCCCGCCCTCGCCGCCGCGCTGGCCACGAGCTTCACCCCCGGCCCCGTGCTGATCGAGTCTCGCTCCAACCGGCGCTTCTACGCGGCCGCGCGCGGCTACAGCCTGGCCTATACCTGCAACAGCTGGACGGCCGAAATGCTCGCCGCCGCCGGGCTTCCCATCCGCGCCGAGGGCGTGGTCCTGGCCGGCGGGGTCATGGCCCAGGCCGCGCGCCTTCCCGGCGCCTGCCGCCCTGAAACGTTTGCCAACCGCGCCCCGCGGGTCTAAGGCAGGCGCCATGAAGCCCGCTGAAATCCAGGCCGTCCAGGCCCATCTTCGCAAGCTGCTCGGCAGCTCCAACCTCATGATCCGCGCCGCCGCCACGCGCAACGGCCCGGTCGAGGTCCTCGCCGGCGCCGAGACCATCGGCACCGTGGACCGTGACGCCGAGGATGGCGAAGTGACCTACCACGTCACCATCTCGGTCCTGGCCGAAGACCTCCCCAACCTCTGAATTTTCCCCCGGGAAATCCCGGGGCGTTGTCTTGATTTTCAGTAATTCCTGAACATACTGATGTCATGGATCTGCCCCCCGCCACCGCCGCCTTCGTTCTCCACTTCGGTGAGATGGGCTCGCGTTGGGGCATCAACCGCACCGTCGGGCAGATCTATGCCCTCCTTTTCCTCTCCGACCGCCCCCTCTGCGCCGACGACATCGTGGCGCAGCTGGGTTTCTCCCGCTCCAACGTCTCGATGGGATTGAAGGAGCTGGAGACCTGGCGCCTCGTGCGCCTCCAGCACCTGCCCGGCGACCGGCGCGAGCATTTCACGACCCCCGAGGATGTCTGGCAGATCGTCCGCATCCTGGCGGAGGAGCGCCGCAAGCGCGAAATCGACCCCACCCTCTCCCTCCTGCGCGACGTGCTGATGCAGAAGCCCGCCACCCGCGCGGACGAACATGCCCAGGGGCGGATGGAGAGCCTGATGGAGGTGATTTCGCTTCTCACGGGCTGGATGGATGATGTGAAATCCCTCCCAGATGAACGTTTGATCGCCCTGCTGAAACTGGGCGGCCGCGTCGCCCGCGTGCTGGAGGCGACGGACCGCTTCCAGGACATCGTCACCCGCCGCAACCGCCCTTCCAAGAAGGCCTGACCCAGATGGACCCCATCCTCCTCGCCCGGATGCAGTTTGCGGCGAACATCTCCTTCCACATCCTGTTCCCGACCATCACCATCGCGCTCGGCTGGGTGCTGCTCTTCCTGAAGCTGCGCTTCGACAAGACCGGCGATGCCGCCTGGATGGACGCCTACAAATTCTGGGTGAAGGTCTTCGCGCTCAGCTTCGCGCTGGGCGTCGTCTCGGGCGTCACCATGTCCTTCCAGTTCGGCACCAACTGGCCGGGCTTCATGGAGCGCGTGGGCAATATCGCGGGCCCCCTGCTCGCCTATGAGGTGATGACCGCCTTCTTCCTGGAGGCCAGCGTCCTCGCCGTCATGCTCTTCGGCTATGGTCGCGTGCCCAACCGCATCCACACCCTCGCCACGCTGCTGGTCGCCGGCGGCACCAGCGCCTCGGCCTTCTGGATCATCGTGCTGAACTCCTGGATGCACACGCCGGCCGGCTTCGAGATCCGCGACGGCGTGGCCCACGCGACGGACTGGATGGCGATCATCTTCAACCCCTCCATGCCCTATCGCCTGGCGCACATGATGCTGGCCTCGGGCCTCACCGTCTCCTTCCTGCTGGCCGGCCTCTCCTCCTGGCGCTGGCTGCGCGGCGACAAGTCGCCCGGCGTGGTCCGCGCGCTCAAGACCGGCGTGGTGCTCGGCGCCATCCTCATCCCCATCCAGATGTTCGCGGGCGATGCGCATGGCCTGAACACGCTGAAGCACCAGCCGCAGAAGATCGCGGCCATGGAGGGCATCTGGGAGACCGAGCGCGGCCCCGGCCTCGTCGTCTTCGCCATCCCCGACGCCAAGACGCGCAGCAACCACTACGAGGTGAAGATCCCCTATCTCGGCAGCCTCATCCTGACCCATTCGCTGGATGGCGAGATCCGCGGCATCAATGATTTCGGCGAGAATCACCCGCCCGTGGCGCCGGTCTTCTTCGCCTTCCGCATCATGGTGGGCGTCGGCGTCCTGATGCTGCTCGTCTCCTGGTGGGGCGTCTGGACGATCCGCAAGCGCGGCATCACCCCCTGGCTCGCCCGCGTGCTGGTGGGCATGACCTTCTCCGGCTGGGTCGCCACGCTGGCCGGCTGGTATGTGACGGAAATCGGCCGCCAGCCCTGGCTCGTCACCGGCATCCTCCGCACGGGCGAGGCGGCGGGGCCGGTCGCGGCCACCACCATCCTCGGCTCCTTCATCATGTACCTGGCGCTCTACGCCGCGCTGCTGCTGGCCTACATCATGACGCTGATGCACCTGGCCCGCCGCCCCGCCCTGCCCGAGCCGGAGCAGCTGGGCGGGCAGGATCCCCTCAAGCCGCTCGCGGCGGAGTAAGGCGATGGACACCCTGCCCCCCGGCGCCTGGCTGCCCATCACCTTCGCGGTGCTGATGGCGGTCGCGATGCTGCTCTACGCCGTGCTGGACGGCTTCGACCTCGGCGTCGGCATCCTGTTGCGCAACACCGCGGACGAAGCGACGCGGGACCGCATGGTGGCCAGCATCGGCCCCTTCTGGGACGCGAACGAGACCTGGCTGGTGCTGGGCGTCGGCCTGCTGCTGGTGGCCTTCCCCGCCGCCCACGGCCTGATCCTGACCGCGCTCTACATCCCGGTCGCGCTCATGCTGATGGGCCTGATCCTGCGCGGCGTGGCCTTCGAATTCCGCGCCAAGGCGCCCGCGCCGCAGAAGCCGCGCTGGGATCTCGCCTTCCAGGGCGGCTCCATCCTCGCCGCCTTCAGCCAGGGCTGGATGCTCGGCAGCTACATCCTGGGCTTCGCCGAGGGCTGGTTCGCCTTCGCCTTCGCCATGCTCACCGGCGTCTTCACCGTCTCGGCCTATGCGCTGATCGGCGCCTGCTGGCTGGTCTGGCGGGGCGAGGGGCCGCTCCAGCTTCTCGCCGCGCATTGGGCGCGCCGCGCCCTCTATGTCAGCTGGGCCGGCGTGCTGGTGGTGAGTGCCGCGACGCCCATCGCGAGCCCACGCATCCTCGATCGCTGGTTCAGCCTGCCGGAGATGCTGGGCCTCGCACCCATCCCGCTCGCCACCGGCGGCCTCTTCCTGCTGCTGCACATCTTCCTGCGCCGCTTCCCCCGCACCGACAACAGCTTGGACTGGGTGCCCTTCGCGTCCACCGCCGCGATCTTCGTGCTCTGCTTCCAGGGGCTCGCCTACAGCTTCTGGCCCTATGTGGTGCCGGAGAAGCTGACGATCTTCCAGGCGGCGAGCGCCCCGGAATCGCTGATCATCATCCTGGTCGGCGCGCTCGCGGTGCTGCCGATGATCGGGCTCTACACCTTCTTCATCTGGCGCATCTTCGGCGGCAAGGCGCAGGAGCTGAAGTACTACTGACGCCCCCGGACGCCGGGCGCGCGCCATGTCGGCCCTTGGGCGATCTCAGCTCCGCTGGATCGCTTCCACACCGCCCGGCGTGGGTAGGCCACGGCGGCGGAGGCAGTCGGTATAGAGCCGCCGCTCCGCCTCATTTTCCTGGTTCTGCAGGAAGCGCACCTGGGTCTGGTTCGTCATGTTGGACTGCCGCGCCGCATCGCGCTCGGGGCCGCGCGACGCCTCCGCCCGGCAGACCGGATCATCCATGATCGGCGCCGTCGCCACGGGTTCGAGACTGCCGCAGGCCGCAAGCAGCGGCAGCAGGGCCCAGGGAAGCATGCGGAAAGCGGTTCTCATGCCGAAAGCCAGTCCTCGATCAGGCGCCGCGCGATGGAATCCGCGCGCGGCAGGGAAAAGCCAAGCTCCTCGTGGCGGCGCAGTTCATCCTTGGTGAACCAGCGCGCATCCTTCAGCTCCTCGGGATCAATGGTGATCGCCTCGCTCAGCCCCTCCGCATGGAAGCCGATCATGATGGAAGCAGGGAAGGGCCAGGGCTGCGAGGAGTGGTAACTCACATGGCCGACGACGATGCCGGCCTCCTCCATCACCTCGCGCCGCACCGCCTCCTCGAAGCTCTCGCCCGGCTCCACGAAGCCGGCCAGCGTCGAATACATCGTCACGTTCGGGAAGCGATGCGAATGGCCGAGCAGGCAGCTGTCGCCGCGCACCACCAGCATGATCACGGCGGGGTCGGTGCGCGGGAAATGCTGCGCGCCGCAGCCGGGGCAGGCCATGGCGTTGCCGGCGCTGCGCGGCTCCGTCGCCGTGCCGCAGACGCCGCAGAAGCGGTGCTTCACGCGCCAATGCATCAGGCCCCGCGCATGCGCCAGCACGCTCGCCTCGCCCTCGGGCAGCAGGCCGGCCACGCCGCGCAGATCGGAAAAGCTCCCCATCCCCGCGGGCAGCAGCGGCAAGGGGTCATCGGTCGCCGAGCAATCCACGGCAAAGACCGGGCGCTTGTCCCAGAGGCCCAGGAAGGCCCAGGGCCCGCCCGCCATCCGCACCGCCTCGGCCCCGCCGCGCGTCAGCAGCACGGCTTCCGGCTTGCCCTGCTCCACCCCCAGCATCAGGCTGCGTGAGCGCCAGACGGGAACGAACAGCGCCGCCTCATCGGCGAGGGCGGCGGCGACGAAGCCTTCGTCATCCCGCTGGCCGGAGCAGCGGTCGAGCGGGCTGCCGGTGTACACATTGGCGCGGCTGGCGGGGATCATGAGCATGCGCCGACCCTAACGCGGAAGCGCGCGCGCGGAAATCCCGGCCCTGGCGTCTTGCCCCCCGGGCCGCGCCACGCGAAGCTCGCGAAGGAGACGCAGGTCGCACCCTCAAGGGATGCACCGCATGATGAACCTGACCCGCCGCGCCCTGCTGGCCGCGCCCGCGCTGCTCGTCGCGACACCGGCCCTGGCTTTCCCCGACCGCACGCTGCGCATCATCTCGGGCTTTCCGCCGGGCGGCACGAACGACATCGTGGCCCGCGCCCTCGCCGCCCCGCTCGCCACCGTGCTGGGCCAGCCCGTCGTCGTCGAGAACCGCCCCGGCGCCGGCGGTGGCGTGGGGGCCGCCGCCGTGGCGCGCGCGGCACCCGATGGCCACACGCTCTATCTCGGCATCGTGGACACGCAATCCATCAACCCGCTCACCTATCGCCGCCTCGCCTATGATCCCGAGCGGGACTTCGCGCCCATCAGCCTCGTCACCAACGTCCCCTTCGCCATGATCGCGGGCCCCGGCCGCCCGCAGATCACGGACATGCCGAGCCTGATCGCCGCGGCCAAGGCCGCGCCCGGCCAGCTCACCTATGCCAGCTGGGGCGTCGGCAGCACGCCGCATCTCGCCTTCCTCCGCCTCGCCCAGCGCGAGGGGATCGACATGCTGCACGTCCCCTTCGGCGGCCCGCCCGCCGCCGTGCTCTCCATGATGGCGGGCCAGGTGGATGTGATGATGCTGGGCGCCGGCAATGCCGAATCCTTCGCGCGCGATGCCCGCATCCGCGTCATCGCGACCGTGGCGCCCGAGCGGCTGGAATTGCTGCCGCAGGTGCCGACCCTGAAGGAACAGGGCTTCGACATGCCGATGGGCCTCTGGCAGGCGCTCTACGCCCCCGCCCGCACGCCCGAGCCGGTGGTGGCGCGCCTCGTCACCGCGACGCATGAGGCGATGCGCGCGCCCGGCTTCATCGAGGTGATGCGGACCCAGGGCGCCAGCCCCGCGCCAACCAGCCCGGCCGAGCTGCTGGCCTTGCAGCGCGAGGAGCGCGAGGCCTATTGCGCTGTGGTGCGCTCGCTGAACCTCGTGCTGGACTAGCCCGGGGGCGCGATGCCGCCGCTGAAGAACCAGGCCAGCACGAAGGCGAGGATCACCAGCGTGATCCCGAAGAACAGCACCTTCCGGGTCATGTTCATCGTCCGGCCCTGACGGGCCTCGGTTCCGGTGATGGTGTGCGGCTTTTTCTCAGGGTCCATGAAACCCGCAACGCCCCCACGGCCCCGATGGTTGCGCGGCGCGCCGTTTCGCGGTGCCCTGGGCGCCGGAATCGCGGAGGACCGGACATGCGCGCCAGGCAGCACCTTCACGCGGCGGGCCTCGCCCTGCTGCTCATGACCGGCGCCGCCGAGGCGCAGGATGCGCCGCCACTGCGCGGCACGCTGCTCGGCGCCGATGCCGGCGACATCGCCTGCCACCTGCGCATCCGCGACGAGACGGGCCGCAGCCGCGCCTGGATGGCGGAATTCGAGATGTGCGAGCAGGCGCCCCGGCTGATCGGCCGCAGCCTGGCCTTCACCTGGAAGCCGGGCCGCGTGCAGCACCCCTCCTGTCAGGGCGACCCCGATTGCCGGCGCTCGCAACAGGTGATGCTGGTGACGGGAATGCAGCCGCGCTGACGCGCGGTTCAGACGGCGCGCAATTCGCCGCCCCACTCGCGGAGCAGCGCCGCCAGCGCGTCATTGGGCGCGGGGGCCACCAGCACATCGGGACGCAGCAGGCGCAGCAGCTCCTCGCCTTCGCGATCGGCGCCGATCGCGACCAGGTCCACCTCGGGGCGGGCGGCCATCAGGCCAGCCATCTCGCCCTCATCCTGCACGCCGACCAGCAGCCGGTCGCACCAGCGGCGCGCCTGCTCGGTCAGGGCCTCGGGGCAGGGCGCGCCATTCACCTGAAGCAGGCCGATGCGCCAGCCGCGATGCCGCCAGCGCTCGATCACCTCGGCGGCCAGCGGCAGGGAGACCAGCTTGCGCATGGCGCTGCGGCCGGGCGCGAGACCTTCCAGCAATTCCTCGGCCCGCACGGGCGCGATGCCCGACTTGCGGCTCACGATGCCGAGGGCGAGGGCCGCGAGCCGCGCCACGGAAGCCAGCGAAAGCCCGGTGGCGAGGCCAGCGGCCACCACCGCCACCACCGCGTCGCCGCCACCGGCGGGGTCATGCACCTCGGAGGCTTCGGCGCGGAAATGGCGCACCGTCTCGCTGCCATCCGCCTCGCGCTCGACGAGGGTCAGGCCGTCCGGCGCGCGGGGCACCAGGACCGCGCGGAAATCATGGGCGCGCAGCAGCGCGCTCGCCGCGAGGGCCACCGAGGCCTCGTCATGCACCGGCATGCCGGTGGCGCCGGCGAGTTCCTCGGGCTCGGGAATGATGAGGTCGGCGCCGGCGAAGCGGCCATGGTCGCCGCCCTTGGGGTCCACCACCACGCGGCGATTGGCGGCCCGCGCCGAGGCGATGAGCCGCGCCGGGATATCCCCCGCCAGCACGCCTTTCTTGTAGTCCGAGAGAACGAGGGTGGTGGTGGCGGCGACGGCGTCCGAGGCGATCTTCACGAGACGGTCCGCGAGGCGCGGATGGATGGGGGCGGCCTGCTCGCGGTCGGTCCGCAGCAGATGCTGCCCGCCCGAGACGAACCGCGTCTTGGTGGTGGTGGTGCGGCCGCCCTGCACCAGCAGCCAGGGCTCGACGCGCGGCTGCCCGCCGATCAGCCCCGTCAGGTCGCTGCCGGCGATGTCGTCGCCCACGACCGAGACGAAAGCGACGGCGGCGCCGAGCGCGGTGAGGTTGCGGACCACATTGCCCGCGCCGCCCGGCAGCACGACTTCGCGCTCGACGGTGAGGACGGGGACGGGCGCCTCGGGGCTGATGCGGCTGACATGGCCATGGACGTAGCGGTCCACCATGGCATCGCCGACGACGAGGACGGTGCCGCGGGCCAGCGTGCGCACCGCTTCCGCCAGTTGGGCGGGCGTCACGGCGTCTCGTCCGGTCGAGGCGGGGGGCAACCTGGATGGCATGTCCGTTGTGGGTAGCCCAGGCGGGGGCAAGGCCGCAACATATTGTGACGATTCATCTTCGGGGGCGTCCTAAACATTGGTTAAGCCCTGCCCGGTATCCTCCCGCTTCGGTGCAGGAGGTGCCGCCCATGACGATCGCGATGTCCAAGCCCGGGCCGGACTGGCGCCGCGCCCTCGCCGCGCTGCCCCCGAACGGGATCGGCGTGCTGCAGCCGGCCGGCGGCCCGCGCGCGGCCCGCCGCGTGGCGCGCGCCCTCCTGGAGGAGGCGGCGATCCTGGGCGGTGGGCAGGTGCTGGCGCTGCCTGGCGGTGACCTTCTGCTGGGCGCCGCCGCCGGCCCGGGCCAGCGCGCGGCGCAGGCCATCGCCCGGCTGACCGGCGCCGCCCCCGAAAGCTTCTCCCTGCCCGCCGGCCAGGCGGCGCTGGCCGCCCGCACCGAGGCGGCGGCCACCGCCCCCGCCTTCCCCGGCTGGAGCCTGGCCGCGCTGGAGGCGCATGTCGCGCAGCTCCCGCTCAGCGAGACGGCGCGCCTCACCCTCTTCACGGCCGGCGCCGGCGGCGCGCCCATCGCCCAGCGCCTCGGCCCCACGCCGCTTGGCCTGGACGACCCGGAGCTGGAGGCGATGGCGCGCGAGGCGCTGTGCCGGCGCCTGCTGGCGGCCCTCGCCCACCCGGCCGAGCGCGGGCAGCTGCCCGCGCTGCGCCCCGGGCTGCGCCTGATCCTCGACATGCCGCAGACGGGGCTGCAGGGCGGGGCGCTGCGGGCCGGCCCGCCCGGCGATCCGAACGGGCCGGTGGCGCTGCTGCCGCTGGCCGCGCTGGCCGATGGCGCCGCCTTCGCCCGCATGGCCGGGGCGCTGCGCGAGGCCGGCTGGGCGGTCGGCCTGCTGGCGGGCGACGCCGCGGCCCCCGCCCTGCTCGACCCACCCGACATCACCTGGGCCATCCCCGCCCCCGCGGAGCCGCCGCCGATCCTGCCCGCCCGCCTCATCGCGCTCGGCCGGCCCGTGCCGGGCTGGTGCCATGCGGCGGGCATCCTGCATGAGGGCGTGGCATGAACGCACTGGCCCCCCTGGCCCCGCCCCCCGGCGCCACGGCCGAGCCCGCCTGGGACGCCGCCGCCGCCCTGCGCGACGCCATGGCGCTCGCCGCTCTCGCACGCGACTGCGTCACCTCGGGCGTGGAGCGCCGGGTGCTGCATGTCCGCCTCTCGCTCATCCCCGGCCGCCTGCGCGAACCGCGCCACACCCGCCTGGTGCGCGAGGCGCTGGAGCCCCTGCTGCGCCCCACCCGCGCCCGGCTCTACGAATTGCCGGGCGGCGACCTCGTCGCCCTCGCGCCCCCACCCGGCGATCACCTGGCGGAGGCGCGGCGCGGCCTGGCGCGGCTGCTGCCGGAGATCCCGGCCGAGACGCTGCTGCCCGTGCTGCGCCTGCCGGCCGAGGCGGCGCGGCTGCTGACGGTGGTGGAGGCGGCACTCGGCCTCGACGACCCCGCCGCCGAGCCGCCCACCGCCGCGCCCTCCGGCCTGCCGCCGCCGGCTGCCGCCGAGATGGACGCGGCCGGGCGCGCCCTGGTCACCGCCAACCTCGCCTCCTTCCTGCGGCGCCAGGGCCTCTGGCGGCTCGCCCCGGGCGATGCGGAGCCCACCCCCCTCTGGACCGAGCTGCGACCCTTCCTGCCGGACCTCGCCGCCGCGCTGCTGCCGGGGCGGGACATCGGCGCCGCGCCCGCGCTCGCCCGCCGCTTCCGCCACGCGGCCGAGCGGCGGATGCTGGCCGAGCTGGGCCATCCGCAGGAGGCGCGCGCGCTGGGCGATGCCTGCCTGCCGCTCAGCCTCGCCAGCGTGCTGGAGACGGAGTTCCTGCGGCTCGACGCGCTGCTCGGCCCGGTCGGCCGGGCGCGGCTGCTGGTCGGCATCCCCGCCGCCGACCTCCTGGCCGATCCCGGCGGCTTCGCCCTGCTGCGCCGGCTGGCGGAGGCGCGCGGCTGGGCGCTGGCGCTCGACGAGCCGGAGCCCGGCCTGCTCCGGCTGCTGCGGCCGGGCGCGCTGGAGGGCCTCAGCCTGCGGTTGCGCTTCGGCCCCGCCATGCTGGGCGGCGATGCCGAGACCCGCGCGCGGCTGGATGCCGCCCTGCCGGAGGATCGCAACCGGGTGATCCTGATCGGCGCCGACAGCCCCGCCGCCATCGCCTGGGGCTGGCAGCGGGGCATCACGCGCTTCATGGGGCGCGTGCTGGAGGGGCGGTAGCCGCGCGTCGACGGCGAAAAGCTCCCCCCCCGAACGGGACGCGCCCACGAAGAATCCGAGCCGAATAGGCGAGGCGGAAAGCTTCAGCTTTCCGAAGCCAAGGCCGCGGATGCGGCCACCCGGCGGCTGAGGGCATCAAACAACTCAAGCTTCGCCGCACAGCCCCTCGAAATTAGCGTATTGCCCCCAAGCGCCGCCTGTGTTTTATCCCCGCCACCCTGCCGCCGGCGTTGGCACGCCCGCGGCTATGCCCATTTGCGCGCCACGATCCCCGTTGGCCGCCAGGGCTGAGCAGCCATAGGGAGACATCATGCCACTCTACGAATGCGTGTTCATCGCGCGGAACGACGTGACTCAGCAGCAGGTCGAAGCGATCGCCGACAATATCGGCGTGACGCTCGGCGAGCACAACGGGGCCGTCATCAAGCGCGAATATTGGGGCCTGCGCGGCCTCGCCTACAAGGTGAAGAAGAACCGCAAGGGGCACTACATGCTCCTCGGCATCAACGCACCCGCCCCCGCCATGCAGGAAATCGTCCGCCAGCTCGGCCTGAACGAGGACGTGCTGCGCGAGCTGACGATCCGCGTCGAGGAAATCGATCCCGAGGCGCCGTCCGCCATCCTCGCCAAGCGCACCGATGACCGTGACCGCGAGCGCGGCTTCCGTGGGCCCAAGCCCGCCGGCCGCTTCGGCTCGGGCCGCGCCACCGGTGGCCGTGACGATCGTGAGGAATTCCGGGCCCGTCCGCGCGACGAGATGGACCTCAACCTGAACGACGAGATGTGAGACGATGAGCGACACCGCCGAACCCAACATCGCCAATCGCCGCGCCGCCGTCGGCGGGCGCCGTCCCTTCTATCGCCGCCGCAAGTCCTGCCCGTTCTCGGGCCCGCAGGCGCCGAAGATCGACCACAAGGATGTGCGCCTCCTGTCCCGCTTCCTGAGCGAGCGTGGCAAGATCGTGCCCAGCCGGATCACCGCCGTCAGCGGCAAGAAGCAGCGCGAACTGGCCAATGCCATCAAGCGCGCCCGCTTCCTGGCCCTGCTGCCCTACGTGATCAACGACTGACACAGGGGCTGGGCCGGTGTCGCAGAGCGCAACTCCCGGGGGGGCTCCAACTGGGGCCTTCGGCCAACCCGGCATTCTCGCGGCGGGCGCCGCGGGGATGTGCGCGGCGGTGCTTGCCCTCTGGGCGATGCGCGGGCTGCCGCTGGGTGGATTGCTGCTCTGGGTGGCGCCCTTGCCGCTCTTCGCCGCGGCCTTCGCCTTCGGGGCCCGTACGGCGATCTATGCCATCGGCATCGCGGCGCTGGCCGTGCTGTTCGGCAGCAGCCTCCTCGGCCTCGCGGTGTTTCTCGCCGTCTTCGGCGTGCCGGTCGCGTTGATCTCAGCCACCTCGGTGCAAGCCGGGCGGATGGATCTCTCCCTCCCGCTCGCGCTGCTCGGCCTCTGGCCGGTCGTGGTGCTCGGCCTCCTCGCTGTCTCGATCTCCGACCTGGAGGGCGAGATGCGCGAGGCGGTGGAGCTGGGCGTGCGCCGCATGGGCGTCTCCCTGCCGGATGGCATGGTGGCGCAGATCGCGCAGGTGAAGGCGGCGGCTGCCGGCTTCTGGATGGCGTTGCTGATGCTGGGCAATGGCGCGGCCGCGCAGAACCTCGTCACGCGGCAGGGCCTGGCGCTTCATGCCACGCCGCCGCTGGACGAGCTGCGCCTGCCGAACTGGTACCTGCCGCTGCCGCTGGTGGCGCTGGCCCTCTGGGCGCTGGTGGGGGGCGCGGTCGCGCTGTCCTCCATGCTGATCCTGCTGGTGCCGGTGTTCCTGCTTGGCGTCGCCGGCGTGCATCGGCTGTTGCGCGGGCGTCCCGGTCGCCTCGCCTTCCTCATCGGCTTCTACCTGCTGATGCTCCTGTTTCTCCAGATTATGGCCCCGCTGATGGTCGGCGTGGGTCTCTATGACCAAATTCGGCGGCGCGCGGCGCCGCCCCAAACCTGATCTGAGGCGTGCCATGATTGAACTCATCCTGATGCAGCGTGTGGACAAGCTCGGCCAGATGGGCGAGCTGGTGAAGGTGAAGCCGGGCTACGCGCGCAACTTCCTGCTCCCCGGCGGCAAGGCCGTTCGCGCCACCAAGGCGAACATGGCCCGCTTCGAGGCCGATCGCGCCCAGCTCGAGGCGCAGAACCTCAAGCGCCGCGAAGAGGCCGAGCGCGTGGCCGAGCGCATGGAGGGCCTCTCGGTCGTCCTGATCCGCTCCGCCGGCGAGAGCGGTAACCTCTACGGCTCGGTCTCGGTGCGCGACATCGCCGATGGCTGCACCGCCGCCGGCCTGACCGTGCACCGCTCCCAGGTGCTGGTGGATGCGCCGATCAAGATGCTGGGCCTGACCACGGTCCGCGTCGAACTGCACCCCGAGGTGCTGCTGCCGGTCGTCGTCAACGTGGCCCGCAGCCCCGAAGAGGCCGAGAAGCAGGCCCGTGGCGAAGAGATCGCCCGCGAGGAGGAGATCACCCTCGAGGACGAGCTGGTCGCCGAACTCGGTGCCGCCACGCGCGAGTAATCATTCCGCCCTGGCGGAAGACGGGAACGGGGGCCGCGAGGCCCCCTTTTTCATGCGTGCCGGGCAGGCGGCTATTACGTCAGTGCGTTTGACATATTGAGGCCCGCCCGGCGAGGCTTGGCCCCATGGACCAGACCCTCGCCCTCATCGGCTTCGCGCTCGCCACCTCGGCCACGCCCGGCCCCAACACCATGATGGTGACGGCGAGCGCGGCGCAGGTCGGCATCGCGCGCGTGCTGCCGCATATGCTGGGCATCACCATCGGCTTCCCGGCGATGCTGGTGGCGGTCGCCCTCGGGCTTGGCCTGCCCTTCGCGCAGCTTCCCTGGCTGCATCAGGCGATGCAGGCGGTGGGCGCGGCCTGGCTGCTTTGGCTCGCCTGGAAGATCGCGGCCGCGCCGGTGGGTACGGCCAGCGACGCGCCGGCCCGCCCGCCGTTGGGGTTTTTCGGCGCCGCCGCCTTCCAATGGGTGAACCCCAAGGCCTGGATGATCGCGCTCGCCGCCATCCCCGCCTTCACCGTGCCGGGCCAGCCCATCCTGCCGCAGGCGCTGTGGATCGCGCTGATCTTCGCGCTTGTCTCCATGCCCTGTCTGCTGTTCTGGGCCTGGGTCGGGCGCACGGCGCGGCATCTGCTGGGCGCGGGCGCAAGGCTGCGCGCCTTCAACATCACGATGGCGGTGCTTCTGGTGCTGAGCCTGCTGCCTTTGGCCTTGGGTTAAGTCGCCTTCGGCCGCCCGCGCCACGCCAGCGCCCCCGGCCCAAGCAGCGCCAGCGAGATCAGCGCCATGGTCCAGAA
>JAESGX010000313.1_pt1 | contig 22630 bp, 26 predicted proteins | sample 9269801 | NCBI WGS metagenome assembly JAESGX01 (sample SAMN16773122, study PRJNA677054) | algae metagenome | isolation source: Pleurocapsa minor GSE-CHR-MK-17-07R and co-occurring heterotrophs from wet... | place: USA: Lower Calf Creek Falls, Grand Staircase Escalante National Monument, UT ... | reverse complement strand
GAACGCCATCAGCTGCTCTCCGATTGTTTTAAGCTTAAACCATCTCATAGGTGATCGCAGACCTGCCATGCAAGCCTCGCGATTCTCATCGTCAGCGGATGGCGGGGCTGCGGCAAGGGGCTGAGGACCGTGAAATGATCGAGGCCGGGAAGCGCCTCGCTCGTGCCGCCCCAGAGGGGCGCGAATTCGGCGCTCTGGCGCAGGAATTCGGGGCTTTCGGCGCCGCCCACCACGGCATGGATCGGCCGGTCGGGGGAGGGGAGGAGGGCGGGCGAAAGGGCGCGCGCCGTCGCGGCATCGAGGCCCAGGGCCGTGTTGATGCTGGTGGGCACCAAGGGCTCCAGCCAGAACAGGCCGGAGATCGGCACGGCGGCGGCCACCATCCCGGCCGGCATATGCGCCAGAAGATGGGCCGCGAGATGCCCGCCTGCCGAATGGCCCGAGACGAGGATGGGCCGCCTGAGCCGCGCATGCAGCGCCCGCGCCGCCGCCTCGGCCTGGGCCATGATGGTGGCGAGCGGCACGTTGGGGCAGAGGTCGTAGGAGGGGCAGGCCACCGCCACGCCCTGGGCCACCAGCCCCGCCGCGCAATGGCTGACGGCGGAGCGGTCCAGCGCCTGCCAGTAGCCGCCATGGAAGAACATCGCGACGCCGCGGATCTCGGCCGGGAGGAAGAGGTCCATCACCTCGCGCGGGCCGGGGCCATAGGCCAGCGTCTCGGGCGGATGCGCCTCTCGGAAGGCGGCGGAATCCCGCATCCAGCCCGCGATGATGGCGGGGTGGCCGGGCACGCGGGCGCGGTTGTTGTATTCGATCTCGAGGTCCATCGCTTCATCATAGGACCGAAGGCGCTTTCCTGGCAGGATGGCGGGATGCGTATCTATCTCGCCGGTCCCGAGGTTTTCCTGCCCGACCCCCTCGCGGCGGGGGCGGCGAAGAAGGCCATCTGCGCGCGGCACGGGATGGAGGGTGTCTATCCGCTCGACGCGCCAGCCCCCATGCCCTCCGGCCCGCCGGACTGGCGGCGCATCCATGCGGCGAACGAGTCGCATATTCAGGGTTGCGATGCGCTGGTGGCCAATCTCACCCCCTTTCGGGGCCTCGCCGCCGATCCGGGGACGGTGTTCGAACTGGGCTATATGCGCGGCCTGGGACGGCCGGTCTTTGGCTACACGCATGTGCCGCAGGACTATCGCGCCCGCGTGGCGGGAGCGCGGCATGACGGCGCCGCCTGGCGTGACGCCGAGGGGCTGGAGATCGAGGATTTCGGCCTGGCCGAGAACCTGATGCTGGAGGGCGCCATCGCCGCTTCGGGCGGGGTGCTGCTGCGCGCCGAGGACGGGGCGGGCTGGCAGGATCTGGCCCTGTTCGAGGAATGCGTCATCGCCGTGCGCCGAGCGTTGGTGGGATAATTGTAATCCACGGCCTGGGTAACCGGGCGTGGGATGCGGGCGAAATCAGGGCAAGGCGCGCTCCCCATCCCAGGGCGGCGGCCGGTCTCAGAGGGTTCCCATGACGCAAGCCGCTTCGCCCCGATGGAAAGCCACCCTGGTCCATCTCCTGGCCTGGGCCGCCGCCATCTGGATCGCCTATGAGCTGCTCTACTACGAGCAGTTCAAGCTGACCGGCCCAACGCTGATCTTCGACCGCCTCTCCGACTGGTCCGGCATCCCCGAGAAGCCCTTCCGCCTGTTTGTCGCGTGCATGGAGATCCTGGCTGCCTTCCTGGTCCTCATCCCCCGCACCCAGGGCTTCGGCGGGCTTTTCGCGGCGGGGATCATGGGCGGCGCCATCTTCTTCCACCTCTTCACGCCGCTCGGCGTGGACCCCTACGAGGATGGCGGCAAGCTCTTCAAGGAAGCCTGCTTCACCTTCACCATGGGCCTGCTGGTGGCCTGGCTGCGGCGCGACCAGCTGCTCGCGCTGCTGCCCCGGCGCCCCGCTCTCGCGGCCTGAGCCTTGAAGCCCGCCGCCACCCTTTCCCGGCCGCCGCGCGACCTTCGGCTCGATGTGCTGCGCGGCTGGATGCAGGTCTCCATCTTCGTCTCGCATGTCGTGGGCACCTGGTTGGCCTGGGGCATTCACGCGGCCTGGGGCCTTTCCGATTCCTCCGAGATGTTCATCCTGCTCTCGGGGATGACGCTCGGCTCCGTCTTCGCGCTGAAGGCGGCCAAGGCCGGGCCGGGGGCCGCCCAGCAGGACCTGCTGATGCGCGCGCTGCGCCTCTATCGCACGCATCTGCTGGTCTTCTTCATCTTCGCCGCCATGGTGCTGCTGGCCGACATCGTTTTCCACGTTCCGATCGCGGTGGAGCGCTTTGGCTGGCAATATCTGGTGGACCATCCCTTCAGCGCGGTGGCGCTGGCCTTTACCGGGCTGTTTCAGCCGGATTTCATGGGCACGCTGCCGGTCTTCGTCTTCGGCATGGCGCTGCTCGGCCCCTTCCTGCTGCTGGTGCAGCGCTTCGGCGCCTGGGCGCTGGCGCCCAGCCTGCTCGTCTATGCCGCCGTCAATCTCGGTTGGATCGCCACGCCTGGCCTGGGCGGCACGCTGATCGCCTTCGATCCTCTGGCCTGGCAGTTCCTCTATCTGCTGGGCGGGTGGCTCGGCTGGCGGGCGCTGCATGGGCTGGCCCTTCCGCGCTCGACCTTGCTGACGGTCTTGGCGGCGCTGGTGGTGGTGCTGGGCTTCGCCGTGCGCCTGGTGCAGCACCAGTTCATCGAGGGGCCGGATTGGGTGGTGATGCTCTTCGAGCACAAGGATGTGCTGGCGCCGCCCCGCCTGCTGCATGCGCTAGCGCTCGCCTGGCTCGTGGCCATGCTGGTGCCGCGCCGGGCGGATTGGATGGAAGGCATCGCCGGCCGCGCGTTGGCCACCATCGGCCGCAACTCGCTGCGGGTCTTCTGCACGGGGCTGTTCCTGGCCTGGATCATCTCCCGCGTCATGGAGGCCATGCCGCAGCAGGCGCAGCTGGTGGGTATTCTGCTGATCCTGCCGGGGATCGCGGCGCTTTGGACGGTCGCGCTCTTCTCCGAACGCGGGCGCCCCGCGACGGCGGCGACGGGCCGGGCCTGATCTGAGCTGACGTGACCCGGGGCTTGCGTTTCGCCCCGCGCATTACGACGATGACAGGGAAACCTGTCGGAGCCTTTGCGTGACCCGCCTGACCCGCCGCACCACCCTGCTCGGCGTCGCCGCGCTCCCCGTCGCCGCATCCGCGCAGGAGGCCTGGCCGACCCGCGACCTGCGCTTGATCGTGCCCTTCCCGGCCGGCGGCACCACCGATGTGATGGCCCGACTGCTGGCGCAGGAGATGGGCCAGCGCCTGGGCCGCAGCATCATCGTCGAGAACCTGGCCGGCGCCGGCGGGATGGTCGGCGCGCAGCGCTTCGTGCGCGACGGCAATGACCACACGATGTTCCTGAGCCAGATCGCCTCCAACGCCATCGTCCCCGCGCTCCAGCGGAATGCGGGATACGACCCGGAGCGCGATTTCCGCCCGATCACGCTGCTGGTCACCGTCCCCAATGTCTGGATCGGGAACGCGACGCGCATGGGCACGCGCGACGCGCGGGACTACATGCGCCGCGTGCGCGCCGACCGCCCTGGCCGGCCCTTCGGCAGTGCGGGCAACGGGACCTCAACCCATCTGACGGGCGAGCTGATCAGCCAGCTCGCGGGCCTGCGGATGCAGCACATCCCGTTTCGCGGCGCGGCCCCGGCGATGACGGCGCTTATCGCCGGCGACATCGACGTCTTCCTGGACAATTTGCCGACGGCGCTGCCCGCCATCCGCGGCGGGCTGGTCGTGCCGCTGGCCGTCACCTCGGCCGAGCGCGTGCCGGAACTGCCGGACGTGCCGACGGTGAGCGAACTCGGCGCCGAATTCGGCCTCGCGGGGTTCGAGGCCGTCGCGTGGTTCGGCCTTTCCGCCCATGCCAGCATCAGCGACGCCAATCTCGCCCGCCTCGTCGCGGCGGCCGAAGGCGCGATGGCCGACCCGAATGTCCGCCGCCAGCTGGCCGAGCGCGGCACGACGCCCGCTGGTGGCGGGCCTGAGCGCTACGCCGCGTTGATCCGCGGCGAGCGCGAGCGCTGGGCCCGGGTGGTGCGCGAGGGCAACATCCAGGCCGACTGAGAGCTTCGCCGCGGGGCTGATTCACGCCTTTGGTCTTCGACCAAAGGCGATCAGACGCTCGCCGCACGGCTGATTCACGTCTCCGGTCTTCGACCGAAGACGATCAGACGCTACGGCGCCCAGCGCGGCTTGCGCTTCTCGCGGAAGGCGGCGAGGCCCTCGCGCCCTTCCGCGCCCGCGCGCTGCATCCAGCTTTCGTTGGCGAGTGCGGCCATCTGGTGCTCGCTCAGCATCAGGCCGTTGGATTCCAGCAGGCTCGTCTTGGTCGTGGCGATGCCCGCCGGCGAGGAGAGCAGCATGGCGGCGATGATCTCCGCGAGCCGCGCCTCGATGGCCTCGGGCGCATGCACCTCATGCACGAGGCCGATGCGCATCGCCTCCTCCGGGCCGAAGCGCTCGCCGGTGATGGCATAGCGGCGGGCATGGCGCAGGCCCATCGCATGGACCATATGAGTCGAGATCGGCGTGGGGGCGACACCCACGCGCACCTCGGAAATGCCAAAACTCGCCTCGGTCGTGGCCAGCGCCACATCCACGCAGCAGGCGATTCCGGTGCCGCCGCCGAAGCAGGCGCCATGGATCACCGCGAAGGTTGGCTTCGGGAATTCATTGAGCCGCTGCATGGCGCGCGTCGTCATCATGGAGGCGGCGAAGGCCTGCTCGGGCGGGGCGGCGGCGGCCTCGCTCAGCCAGTTGATGTCGGCGCCGGCCTGGAAATGCCTGCCCGCGCCGCGGATGACGAGGCCGCGCACGAAGGGGTCCTCGGCGAGTTGCGGCAGGCCCTCGATCAGCGCCTCCAGCATCTCGCCGTTGTAGGCATTGCCCAGCGCCGGGCGGTTCAGCGTGGCGGTGACGATGCCGCTGATATCGCGGCTCATCAGGACGGGCGGTTCGGTCATCGGCGTCAGTCTCCCTGTTGGCGCAGAGCCTCCCGCCGCCGTGCGCCTCGCGCAACCCCATGCGGATTTTGGTTGTCAGCCGGCCCCGCTTCGCGCGACGAATCGGGCTTCCCGCTCTTGGAGGCATTCCCGATGGCCATTTCCCGCCGTGGCGTCCTCGTCGCCCCCGCCCTGGTCGCGGCCCAACCGGCTGCCGCGCAGGAGGCGCTGGACATGCTGCTGGTGCTGGCGATGGACGCCTCGGGCTCGATCGGCGAGGAGGAGTTCCGCCTGCAGCGCGAAGGCTATGCCGAAGCGCTGACCCACCCGCAGGTGGTGGCCGCCATCCGCAGCAAGCGGCGCGGCGCCATGGGCATCGCCATGATCGAATGGGGCAGCCCCGGCGGCTCGCAAACCATCGTGGATTGGATGCGCGTCAGCGACCTCCCCTCCGCCCAGGCGCTGGCCGATGCGCTGATGGCCGCCCCCCGCACGCAGCAGAGCTACAACGCCATCGGCGACGCCATCCATCATGCGAGCCACCTCCTGCGCGAGGGGCCCTTCACGGCCGAGCAGCTGGTGATCGACGTCTCCGGCGACGGGCCTGACATGCGAAGCCTGCGCCCGGCGCCGGTGGCGCGGGACATCGTGGTGCGGCGGGGCATGGTGGTGAATGCGCTGGCCATCGCCGTCGCCGGCCAGGTGACGCGCGCCGGCGAAACCCTGGAGGAGCATTACCGGCGCGACGTGATGGGTGGGCCCGGCGCCTTCGTGATCAATGCCGAAAGCCGGCGCGACATCGCCCGCGCGCTGCGCGCCAAGCTCATCCGTGAGATGGCCTGAGGCGAAAGGCCAGCCCACCTGGGCGCGCGTCGAACTCCAGCGTGGCGAAGGGGTCGAAGGCCAGCAAAGCGCCTCGATGCAGCTCGGCCCAGGCCTGGAGCAAGGGCGGGAGAAGATCCAGGCCGCGGAAAAGCGCCGCTTGTGGTTGGTGGATCACGTCCCCGTCCCGCCGCGCGTCATCGCCCTGAGCGGCCGCGAGTGCCAGCAGGAAGCCGGGACCGTCCTTCGCGCCCAGCGTGTGAGCCGTCCGGTGCGCGTGCTGCATGGCGACGAGGCGCGCGGCGAGGCCGAGCAGGGCGGCCGCGTCCTCCGCGCCCCATTGCGCGGCGGCCGCCTGCATCACGCTGCGGACATACTCCATCGCATAGCCACGCTTGGCCTTGGCCAGTCGCTCGGCCGGCCAGGAGGGCGGCAGGGCGGGGGCGGCGCCAGCGTCGAAGCGCGGCATGCGCTCGGTGGAGGTGAAGCGCAGGCGCTCCCCCTCCGCCAGATCGTGGTCGTGCTCGAGGTAGTAGCCTTCGAGGCCAGGATATCCCTCCACGGTCTGCCCAGTGCAGACGAAGCCCAGGCGCGGACAGCCCAGCGAGACGCCGTTCTGCGCGTGCCAGCCGCGCAGCATGGCGGCGTTGACCTCGGGCGGGATCCCGCAGATGGCCGTGCCCTGCCAGATCCAGCGCGGCGGCGGGTAGCGGATCCAGGCCTTGCGCGGGCTCTCCTCGTGATATTCCACCCCGACCCCGCCAATGGCGTTGGAGAGATAGTGGTAGCGCGCGGCGGCGATGGCGGGCGGCAGGCCGGTGAGGCCGAGCTTCTCCAGCCCCTCCAGGAAGCGCGCCCGCTGCTGCTGGCGGAAGACGCGGAAGACCAGCTCCGCCGCCTCGGCCGGGCCGCGGCGCGAGACGGCCATCAGGATGATCCCGGTGAACCAGGCGTGATACCAATCGCCCACCGCCTTCATGGCCTCCGTGCTCGGCTGCATCCTGTTTCCCGCCCTCTCCTGCGGTGCCAGAATAGCGCCGAACAGGGGAGGCCACGCCATGCGCGATTTCGACGAGACCAGCATCACGGACGCCGTGCTGGAGCGGCTCTCCGCCACGCCCGACCCTCGCATGCGGCAGGTGAGCCAGGCGCTGGTGCGCCATCTGCACGCCTTCGTGCGCGAGGTGGAGCCAAGCTTCGAGGAATGGCAGACGGCCATCAGCTTCCTCACGCGCACTGGCCATATGTGCGACGACAAGCGCCAGGAATTCATCCTGCTGTCCGACACGCTCGGCGTCTCCATGCTGGTGGACGCGATCAACCACCGTCTGCCGGAGGGGGCGACGCCCACCACCGTGCTGGGCCCCTTCTATGTGGAGAACGCGCCGGAACTGCCGCTGGGCGCCGAAGTGGCGCAGGCCATGAAGGGCGAGCGGCTGCATGTGTCGGGCGAGGTCCGGACGGCCGGCGGCGCGCCCATCGCGGGCGCCATCGTGGACATCTGGCATTCGGATGAGGATGGCTTCTACGACGTGCAGCGCCCGGCCGAGGCGGAGGCCAGCCTGCGCGCCCGCTTCCGCACGGATGACAAGGGCCGCTTCTACTTCTGGACCCTGCTGCCCACCTCCTACCCCGTGCCGGATGATGGGCCGGTGGGCGATCTGCTGCGCGCCACGGGCCGCCACCCGATGCGCCCCGCCCATGTGCATTTCATGATCGCCGCACCCGGGCACGAGACGCTGGTGACGCATGTCTTCGTCGCCGGCGATCCCTACCTGGACAGCGACGCGGTGTTCGGCGTGAAGCAGGAACTTATCGCCGAGTTCCCGCTCGCGCCGGAGGGGCACCGCGTGCTGCGCTATGACTTCGCGCTGAAGCCCAAGGGCTGAGCCTCAGCGCACCAGCGCGGTCGAGAGGATGGGGAAGAGCGCGATGAAGATCAGCGCCACCCCCATCACCACGATGAAGGGCATGGCGCCGGCGAAGATCGTCTCGATGCTCACCTTGGGGTCCGCCAGCGTCGCCTTCACGGTGAAGACCGAGATGCCGAAGGGCGGCGTCAGCAGCCCCATCTCGACCGCGATGATGGTGACGATGCCGAAGTGGATCAGGTCGAACCCCATGGCGGTGGCGATGGGCGCGCCGATCGGCACCATGATCAGCAGGATCGAAGTGCTGTCGAGGATCATGCCCATCAGCAGGATCACGATGACGAAGGCGATCAGGAAGCCATAGGCGCCGAGCCCCAGATGCTCGACGAAATCGCCGATGGCATTGGGCACGCCGGCCATGGAAAGCATGCGCGAATAGAGCCCCGCCGCAATGAGCAGGAAGAGGATGGCGGCGGATACCAGCCCCGTCTCGCGCAGCACGCGCCAGAATTTCGCGGCGTCCAGTCGGCGGCGGACGAGGGCGATGAGCAGCGCGCCCGCGGCGCCCACGGCGCCCGCCTCGGTCGGCGTGAAGAAGCCGGTGTAGAGCCCGCCCAGGATGAGCACGACGAGCGAGAGAATGGGGACCGACTTGCCCAGCATTTCGGCCGTGCCCATCACGGGCTCATCGCGCAGCGCGGGGCTGTCCGTATGGGCCATGATGCGATGCGGCGCGAAAGTGGCGTAGCCCCAGATCATCACCACGAAGCCGAGCGCGATGATGATGCCGGGAATGACGCCCGCGATGAACATGGAGCCGATGGAGACCTCGGCCAGCACGCCATAGACGATCATGAGCAGTGAGGGCGGGATCAGCATGCCAAGGATGCTGCTGCCCGCCACCGTGCCGGCCGCGAAGCGCATGGTGTAGCCATGGCGCACCATCTCCGGCACCGCCACCTTGGTGAAGACGGCGGCCGAGGCAATGGAGACGCCCGTCACCGCCGCGAACACCGCATTGGCGCCGACCGTCGCAATGCCCAGTCCGCCCTTCACGCGCCGGAGCAGGTTCTGCGCGACGTCGAAAGTGTCCTTCCCGACGTCCGAGATACTCACCAGCAGGCCCATCAGCACGAAGAGCGGGATGGTGGCGAAGAGGTAGTCCTGGATGCCGGAATAGGTCGCGAGCGCGGTGAAGCGGAAGGCGAGGTCCGGGTTCTCGCGGATCAGCCAGACGCCGATGGCGCCGGTCGAGATCAGCGTGATGCCGATGGGCAGGCCGATGATGATCAGCGCCACCATCACGCCGATCAGCGTGAAGCCGAGGGTCACATCATCCATGGCGGGGCAGCATCCGGCGCATTTCGTGGAGGAAGAGAACGAGATAGGCGAGGCAGCCGGCACCACCGCCCAGCACGATCAGCCCGCGGAAGGGCCAGGTCGGCACGGTGAAGAGGCCCTGCACGCCGAAGAATTCGCGAAGGTTCATCGAGGTCCACATGCCCGGCCAGGCGGCCTGGGCCACGAAGAACATGACGGCGGCGCCGATCAGGTAGAACAACGCCTCCATGGCGCGGCCAAGCCCCGGCGACCAGCGCAGGATGCGCTCGATCAGGAAATCGGCCCGCGTCATGCGCCGGTGGTAGATGGTGGAGCCGATCTGCAGGAAGACGATGCCCACCACCGAATGCGCGGCGATCTCGGCCACACCCGTGATGGGCGCGTTGAGGAAGGAGCGCCCGATCACGTCGGCGCAGATCAGCAGCATCAGCCCGAAGGTCCAGATGGTGCCGATGGCGGCGAGGCCATCCAGCAGCGTCCGAACGGGGTCGAAGGGTTGCGGGGCGGCGGCGGCGTCGAGCGCCGCCATGTCAATGTCATCGGCCATGGCGGCGCCCTCTGCGGCTTAGGCGGTCAGCTCACGGTCCCAGTCGCGCCCGGGCGTCTGGCCGGCCGCGCGGATCGCCGCGAAATAGGCGTTCAGCACGTCGCGCGAGGCGGGGCCGGAGCTGTCCGCCCAGGTGCGGGCCAGGTTGGGAAGCCCGCGGATCCAGCGGGCGCGCTCGGCCTCGGGCAGGGTGAAGATGACGGCGCCCTGGCGGACCATTTCCGTCTCGGCGACGGCGATGCGGGCCGAGACGTCGCGGATATGCGCCTGGGTCGTGATCTTGCCGACCTCGACCATGGCGCGGCGCACCGGCTCGGGCCAGCGCTCGAAGCGCTGCCGGTTGGCGGCGATGCCGCCCACATACATCGCACCCACGTCGCATTTGGTGATGTAGCGCGCGACCTCATGCACGCGCGTCGGCAGGATGCCCACGAAGAAGGAGAGCGCGCCTTCGGACACGCCGGTCTGGATGTCGGTGTAGTAGGTGGTCAGCGCGCCATCCACCGGCGTCGCACCCGTGCCCGTCAGCCAATTGGCGCTGGTGCCGGGGGCCGAGATCTTGCGGTTGCGCAGATCATCCAGCGTGCGGATCGGGAAGTTGGACCAGATGTGATAGGTGTCCGTGATGTAGGAGCTGAGCGGGACCATGTTCAGCCCGTTCCAGTTCGCGCGGATCGCGGGCACGTTGGCGTTCATGCTCTCGAAGGCATTGGCCACCACCGCGTGGTCGCCGGTCGCGAAGGGCGTGAAATAGGTGACGTTCTGGAGGGGCATGGTGCTGCCCTCCCAGAGCGTGCCGACGTAGCCGATGTCGGTGATGTTGTCGCGCACCGCCTCCATCGTGTCCTGGAAGCGGTAGAGCGTGCCACCATAGGATTCGCGCCAGTTGATGCGGTGCGTGTTGCCGTTGTCCCGCAGGAACTTGTCCATCTCCGGCTGGAAGACGTTCTTCATCATCGCCACCCAGAAATTCTGGACGGGATGGCTGGAGGCGATGGTGATGTTCAGCGCGGTCTGCGCCTGGCTGTGGATCGAGAACAGCGGCAGGGCGCTGGCCCCCATCAGCAGGCTTCTACGGGCGGTCGTCATCCTTGGAACTCCCTTGTCTTCGCGCCTTTGCGGCGCTGTGTGAGTGATCTTACGCGATGGCGCCGAGCGCGCGAAGGATGCGCTCGGGCGTGAAGGGCTGTTCATGCACGCGGGCGTTGAGGGGCCGCAGCGCGTCATTGATGGCGTTCATGATGGCACCGGGAGCGCCGGCCGTGCCGGCCTCGCCCGCGCCCTTGGCGCCGAGGAGGGATTCGCGCGTGGGCGTCTCGACATGGCCCACATGCATCTCCGGCATCTCGGCCGACATGGGCACGAGGTAGTCGGCCAGCGTCGTGGTCAGCAGGTTGCCCTGCTCGTCATAGATGCAGTTCTCGTAGAGCGCGCCGCCGATGCCCTGGACGATGCCGCCGCGCACCTGCTCATCCACTAGCATCGGGTTGATCACGCGTCCGCAATCCTCGACGCACCAGTGTTCCAGCAGCTTCACCATGCCGGTCGCGGGGTCCACCTCGACCCAGCTGGCCTGGATGCCGTTGGTGAAGGCGAAAGGGTATTCCTTGGTGATGAAGTGGCGCGTCTGCACCAGTTCGCGCTGGAGGTCGCGCGGCAGCGTGTCGCCGCGGAAATAGACGATGCGGCCGAGCTCATGCAGCGTCATCCGCTCGGCCCCCGTGGCCTTGTCGGTGATGTGGCCCATGGCGATGTCGAGGCTTTCGGGCGCGGCCTGGAGCATGGCGCCGGCCACCTCCAGGATCTGCTGCTTCAGCGCGATGGCCGATTGCAGCGCGGCCTCCCCGCCGATGCCCGCACCCCGGCATGCCCAGGTGCCGCCGCCATAGGGCGTGGTCTGCGTGTCGCCCGTGATGATCTTCACGCGGCTGACCGGCACGCCCACGCCATGTGCGACGATCTGGGCGAGGATGGCTTCCGTGCCCTGGCCCTGCTCGGTCACGCCGGAGGAGGCGACGATGGAGCCGTCCGGGTCCATCCGCACCGTGCAGCCATCCTGGGCGGAGATGCGCGCGCCGCCGATGCCGTACATGAAGGGCGAGGGGTTGGTCAGCTCGATGAAGGCGGCGAAGCCGAGGCCGCGATAGACACCGCGCGCGCGCGCCTCTTCCTGATCGGCCCGGATCTTCGCGACCGGCACCATGTCCAGCAGCTTGTCGAGCGAGGCGTGATGCGACAGCCCCTCGAAGCGCATGCCGGCGGGCGAGGTGAAGGGATAGGCGTCGTCACGGATCAGGTTCCGCCGCCGGATCTCGATGGGGTCCATGCCCAGCGCCTCTGCGGCGAGATCCATCAGCCCCTCGGTCACGGCGGTGGCGATGGGATGGCCGACGGCGCGGTACTGGCAGGTCGGCGCCTTGTTCTGGAGCACGACCTTCGTGGTGCAGCGATAGTTCTTGAAATCGTAGGGCCCGCCGCAGAGGTTCACCACCTGGTTCCCCTCCATCGCCGACGTGCGGGGATAGACGGAATAGGGACCGATGCCGGTCAGGTCATCCACGTCGAAGCCGAGCACGCGGCCCTCTGCATCCACTGCGAGGCGCGCCTTGATGCGGTGGTCGCGCGCATGGATGTCGCTGGCGAAGGCTTCGAAGCGGTCGGCGATGAACTTTACCGGGCGGCCCAGGATGCGCGCCATGGCGGCGACGGCGACCTCATCCGGATAGACATGCACCTTGATGCCGAAGCTGCCGCCGACATCCTTGCAGATGACGCGGACATCGCCCTCCTCCATGCGGAGGTGCTTGGCAAAGACGCCCTGCATCATGTGCGGCGCCTGGGTGGAGTGGTGCACGGTGAGCGTGCCATCGGCGCGGTTGTAGTCGGCGATGATGGAGCGCGGCTCCAGCGTCACGCCGGTGTGGCGGCCGGTAACGAAGCGGGCCTCCACCACCTTATGCGCCTGCGCGAAGGCGGCGGCGATGTCGCCCGTCTCGGCGGTGCGGGTGAAGACGAGGTTGTCGCCGAGCTCGGGGTGGATGACGACCGTGCCGGGCTCCAGCGCGGTTTCCATGTCGGTTTGTGCGGGCAGGGGGTCGAACTCCACCTGCAGCGCGGCCGCGCCATCCTCGGCCGCGGCGCGCGTCTCGGCGACGACGGCCACGATGGGCTCGCCCTGCCAGGTGGCGCGGCTGAGGGGCAGCGGGTGCTGCGGGGCGGATTTCATGCCCTTCAGGTGATCGAGCGTGGCGACCCAGGGGTCGCAGACCTTGGCGAGGTCGGCGCCGGTGAACACGCGGATCACGCCGGGCACCGCCAGCGCGGCCGCGGTCTCGATGGCGCCGATGCGGGCATGGGCGTGCGGGCTACGCAGGAAGGCCGCGTGCAGCATGCGCGGCAGCACCACGTCATCCGTGTAGGTCGCGCGGCCCTGGACCAGCTTGGCCGCATTGGGGCGTGGCACGGAGCGGCCGATATAGGAATTCGGCAGATCCTCGCGGGAGAGGCCGATGGAGGCGGGGGTGATCTCGTTCATGCGCGCGCCTTCAGCGTGTCTTCCACCGCATCCACGATGGCCTGGTAGCCGGTGCAGCGGCAGTAATTCCCGGAGAGGTGCTCGCGGATTTCCGCCCGCGAAGGCGTGCCGCCATGGGCCAGGATATCGGCCGCCGTCATGATCATCCCCGGCGTGCAGAAGCCGCATTGCGCTGCATTGCGGGCCACGAAATTGGCCTGGAGATCGGCGACCTCGCCGCTGTCGGACAGGCCTTCGATCGTCACCACCTCGGCGCCGTCCAGCGAGGCGGCCAGCACGAGGCAGCCGCGCACGATCTCGCCATCCACCCGCACCGTGCAGGCGCCGCAGACGCCGTGCTCGCAACCCGCATGGGAGCCGGTGAGACCGAGGTCGAGGCGGAGGAAATCGATCAGATGGCGGCGCGGTTCGACATGGCGCGTCACGCGCTCGCCATTCACGGTCAGGGTGATCATGCGGCCATCTCCGTGGCGGTCAGGAAGCCGTTCAGCATGCGGCCGGTCAGCACGCGGGCCAGATGGCGCTTCATCTCGGGCGGGCCGTGCAGATCCTGCGGGGGGTCGAGATCCTCGGCCAGCGCGGCCTGGGCGGCGGCGATGCTGGCGGCGTCCAGCGGGCGGCCCTCCAGCGCGGCCGAGGCGCGCTGGGCCAGCACCGGGCCATTGCCCACGCCGAAATAGACAAGGCGCGGTGCCGACACGCGCCCATCCTCGATCCGCAGCGCGGCGGCGAGGCCGGCCATGGCATAGTCGCCCGACCGGCGCGCCACCTCCTGGATCGCGCTGCGGCGCGCGGCCAGCGGGATTTCCACGGCGGCGATGATCTCGCCGGGGTTGAGCGCCGTCTGCAGCAGGTCCGTGAAGAAATCCCGCGCGGGGATGCGGCGCTCGCCGGCGGCCGAGGCCGTCACCACCACGGCGTCCAGCGCCACGATGCAGGCGGGCAGTTCGGCGGCGGGGTCGGCATAGGCGAGGCTGCCACCGATGGTGCCGCGGTTGCGGATGGCGGGGTGGGCGATCAGCGGCACGGCCTCGGTCAGCAGCGGCGCATGCTGCGCCACCAACGCGTCACGGCCCAATTCGGCATGTCGCGTCAGCGCCCCGATTCGCAGCACGCCGCCGCTGGCTGAGATGCCGCGCAGCTCAGGAATGCGGGTGATGTCCACCAGGGTCCCAGGCTCGGAAAGCCGGAAGGCGAGCGTCGCCAGCAGCGTCTGCCCGCCCGCGATGATCTGCGCGGAGGAGCCGTGCTGGGCGAGGGCCGACCAGAGGTCGGGCAGGCTCGCGGCACGCAGATAGCCCATGGCAGGCCACTTCATGAACAATTTCCTCTGGATGGTCTTGTTGATCGAATGATCACCGGAGCCTCTTCCCTGTCAAGCCGTCCCGGTTTCAGATGACGGGGAGGAATCAGGAGGGAGCCCGGTGGAGGGCAGCATCATTCGCCGCCGGCTCGAGCCCGCGGCCCGGCGCGAGGAGATCATCCGCGCCGCCGTCGCCTATTTCGCCGAGGTAGGCTTCGGCGGCTCGACGCGCGACCTGGCGCAGCGGGCGGGCGTCACCCAGGCGCTGCTCTACAAGTATTTCGCCAGCAAGGCCGAGCTGCGCGAGGCGGTGTTTGAGCGCGTCTATCTCGGCCGCATCGCGCCCCATTGGCTGGACGAGCTGCGCGACCGCGCAATCCCGATCCGCGCGCGGCTCTGCCGCTTCTACGGCGAATACACCCGCGCCATCTTCACCGATGAATGGATGCGGATCTTCATGTGGGCGGGTCTCGATGGCGATGCGCTCAACCGCCGCTATCTCGAGCATGTCAGCGCGCTGCTGCTGGCACCCATGCGCCATGAGATCGCGGCGGCCGGCAGCTGGTCGCCGGGCATGGAGGATCTCTGGAATCTCCATGGCGGCATCGTCTATCTCGGCATCCGCCGGCACATCTATCGCCTGCCGGTGCCCGAGGATGTCACGCCCGTGATCGAGGCGGCGGTGGACCGCTTCCTGTCGCCGCTCAGCGGCTGAGGTCGGGCTCGATGCCCATGGCGCGCAGCCGCCGCCGCAGCTCATAGAGCTGGTCGAGCAGCGAGAGCACGACGGGAAGCGCCTCCTCATTCACCGCCATGTCGTCCCGCAGCTCCAGGATCAGGCGCACGCGTTCCACATCGAGTTCTGTGAAGACGAGCTGGCCGGCGCTGCGTTCGGGGCGGACGTGGCCCTCGGCGATCCAGCCTTGCAGCTCTTCCAGGCGCAAGCGGGTGAAGCGGGCGCAGAGAATGTCGAGCGTGATCATGGCGCGTCCCCCATGCCGGCGCGCGGGTCTTGCGGGTGTTCCGGCGTCCAGTGGCGCAGGAAGGCGCGCAGCGCCTCATCCGCCGGGCCGATGACGACGCGCAGCGTGAGGAAGAGGTCGCCCGCCTCGCGCGCGCCATGCGCCGCGATTCCCTTGCCGCGCAGCCGGATCTGCCGCCCGGCATCGCTGCCTTCGGGCAAGGTGACGCGCAGCGGGCCGCCCGGCGTGGGCACGAGCACAGGCCCGCCGAGCACCGCCTCCTTCACCGTCACGGGCAGCTCCAGAAGGAGGTTTAAGCCTTCGCGGCGGAACAGCTTGTCCTCCGCCACGTCCAGCTCGATCAGCGCATCGCCCGCCGGGCCACCATTGCGGCCGGGCCCGCCCTGGCCGCGCAGGCGCAGCACCTGGCCGGTTTCCACCCCGGGCGGGATCTTCACGCTGAGGCTGCGGCCATCGGGCAGGGTCAGCGTCTCGGTCGCACCCTCCACCGCGTGCAGGAAGGGGACGGCGAGGCGGTAGGATTCATCCGCGCCGCGGCGCGGGCCGGATTCGGCGCGGCGGCGCTGTTCGAAGATATCGGCGAAAAGGTCCTCGAACACCTCGGCCTCGGGCCGCTGGCCGTAGCGGGCGCCGTATTTCTCGCCGGTCGGCTGCTCGGCATATTGGCGGTACCCGCCGGCCGGTCGCTGCTCCTGGCCTTCGGCGTCAATCTCGCCGCGGTCGAAGCGGGCGCGCTTCTCCGGATCACTCAGCAGGTCATTCGCGGCGGAGATCGCCTTGAACCGTGCCTCGGCCTCGGGCTTGCCCGGGTTGAGGTCGGGGTGGTGCTGGCGGGCCAGCTTGCGATAGGCCGCCTTGATCGCATCGGGCGAGGCGTCGCGCGCAACGCCCAGCGTCTTGTAGGGGTCTTCGGCCATGGATCGCTCCTTCAGGCCGGCAGCGTATCACCCATCGGCCCGGGGAACCCAGGGGAGGCGCGCGACCTCGATGCCATCTTCGCGCAGCGCCTCGGCCTCGGCCTCCGTCGCCTCGCCATAGATGCCCCGTGCCTCGGCCTCGCCCTCATGGATGCGGCGCGCCTCCTTCGCGAAATCCTTGCCGAGGTAGTCGCAGCTTTTCTCGATCTCCTGGCGCATGCGCTGCAGGAGGGCCACGACCTGCGCCGGCATGGGGCCGGCCGCGAGGCGAGGCGTCTGGGCGTCGGCCTCGGCGGCGGCCTGGGCAGCGGAAGGGGCGGCGGGGGCCGGCGGCGCGGCGGCGCGGCCCTTCACGCCACGGGTCTTGCGGATGGCGGGCGCCATCAGGGCCTTGGTGATGTGCGTGTCGCCGCAGACCGGGCAATCCACCAGGCTGGCGGCGGCCATGCGCTCATAGGCGGCGCTGTCTTTGAACCAACTCTCGAATTCATGCGCATTGTCGCAGCGCAGCGAAAAGCGAATCATCCCTTCAAACCTTCACCGGCCCTGCCGAAGTGGAGCCGGTCACATGATTGTCAAATGGGAAGCGACGCAACGATTGCGAGAGGCGGCGTTCAACCCGCCAGCAGGGCGTCCAGCTTGCCGGCGCGATCCAGCGCGACCAGATCATCCGAGCCGCCGATGGACTGCCCATTGATGAAGATCTGCGGCACGGTGGTCCGCCCGCCCGAGCGGGCGATGGCGTCCTTGCGGGCCTGGCTGCCATTCGGCGCGTCGAATTCCTCGAAGCTCGCGCCACGCTTGGTCAGCAGCGCCCGGGCGCGGTCGCAATAGGGGCAGAAGGCGATGGTGTAGATTTCGATCTTGGTCATCTGTTCAATACGCCGGGGAGAGCGCCCGGCGTCAAGCTGGTGAATGCCCCTGGTCAGGGGCCCAGGCTCGCGAGCAGCAGCGCGGCGAGGCCCAGGACCAGGCCCAGGGCGCCGGTCAGGGCGAAGAAGAAGCCCTTCCATTCAGCGCCGTCGAGGCCGAAGAGCGGGCTGTTCTGCGTGGTCGGCCGGGTGCCGTCCACGTTGAAGCGATGCTCCGGGTGGCTGGTGATGAAGGCATCGAAGGGGGAAGGGGCCCCGTTCCGGCCTTGGAAATTGCGCCCATCGAAGGGCATGGCACATGCTCCGTCCTGTTGCTGCGACAGAATGGACATGCGGGGTTGATAAAGGCTTAAGAGCTGAAGGGATCAGGCTGGCCGTTCGATGCGCGGGTCCGGCACACGGGCGGCGGCAAGGACCATGACCTCGGCCGCACCGCCCTCCAGCAGCATCCGGGCACAGGCATCGGCGGTGGCGCCGCTGGTCATCACGTCATCCACCAGCAGAACGCGCTGCCCCCGCAACCGGGCTGCCGCGACCGGGGAGAGGCCGAAGGCGCCCTCCAGCACCGCCTCGCGCGCGCGGGCGCCGAGTTCGCCGAGCGGGACCGTGGCGCGCAGCCGGCGCAACAGCAGGGGCGCATGCGGCTTGTGAGCGAGCCTGGCGAGGCGCGCGGCCAGCAGCGCCGCCTGATTGTGGCGCCGCCGGAACAGGCGCCAGCGATGCAGCGGCACCGGCACCAGCAGATCCGCCCGGCGCAGCAGATCTGCCCCGGCGCGGGCCATGTGGCGGGCAAGGGGGGCGGCGAGCTCGGTGCGGTCCCGATGCTTGAAGGGCAGGATCAGCGCCTTGGCGCCGGCATCGTAGCGCAGCGCGGCCCGGGCCTGGCTGAAGGCGGGAGGGGCGGTAACGCAGGCCTGGCACCACAGCGCCTCCAGATGCGGGATGCCCGCCCCCGCATGCGGGAAGGGCACGCCGCAGCGATCGCAGAGCGGCGCGGTGACGAAGGCGAGGCCCCCGAAGCAGGCCGGGCATTGCCCGCCCTGGACGCCCACCGGGGCCTCGCAGGTCAGGCAGGTGGGCGGCAGCAGCGCATCAAGCAGGCCGCCGCCCCATCTTCGAAAGGTGGCCGTCCCTACCAGGCGCCGAAGCGCGCATCACCGTCGCGCGCGACCTCATGCACCAGGTCGATCTCCCAGGAGAGGTAGGCGTGCATGGCGGCCTCGATGCCGGAATTCCGGTCATAGGGGCGCAGGTACCAATCCACGCAGGCCTCGTCCGGCGGGGTGGTGCGGTCGCTCACCACGGGCAGCCCGGCCTTGCGCCATGCCTCGATCCCGCCTTCCAGCACCCGCGCGCCAGGAATCTCGGCGGCACCCAGATGGGCGAGCCAGGGATCGGGCGACATCACCACCACGGGGCCCTGAAGGGGCGGAATCCGCCCCCGCACCGCCCAGATCGAACCCGGGATATGCCCGGCCCGGTGATGCATGGAGAGCGCCAGGTTCACCACCGTCACGCCGGTTTCGGCGGCGAGCGCCTCGGCCGTCACGGTCGGCATTTGCGGCACTTCCGGCGCGACCGGCTTCCAGGGGCCGGTCTCCAGCGCGCCGTCGAGGGCGCCTTCGACCACATGGACCTCCCAGCCGCCCATCTGGCGCAGCCAGGCGCCGGACATGCGGGCGCGGACCGTGTCGTCATCGGCGAGGATGACGCGGGCGCCGCGGACGGCGATCCATTGATCCGTCGCCTGCACCAGCTGCCCACCAGGGGCGTGGCGGAAGCCCGGGATGTGGCCGGCCGCGTATTCCTCGGCGGCGCGCACATCGAGGGCGTAGGTGCTGCGGCTGTCATCGGCCAGCATCGCCTCGGCGGCCTTGCGGCTGATCAGCTTGACGCCGTTCTCGGCCGCGAAGGCGCTGGCGCGTTGCAGGGCGAGCGCCGCGCTGGCCGGCGTGCCGGGGGCGTAGCTGCGGGTCACCCCGCGTTCGCATTGGAAGCCGGCCAGCTCCCAGCCCATGGTGCCGTTGCGGAGCGCCACGATCTTGTTGGGCACGCCCGCGCGGCGCAGGCTTTCGGCGCCCATGATGCTGCGCGTGCGGCCGGCGCAGTTGATGACGATGGTGGTCTCGGGCTTGGGCACGAGGTCGCCGATGCGATAGGCCAACTCGCCACCGGGCACGTTCACCGCGCCGGGGATGGTCATCTTCACGAATTCATCCATGGGACGGCTGTCCAGGATGACCATGTCCTGCCCGGAATCCTTCATGGCCTGCAATTCGGCGGGGTCCACGCTCTCCGTGCCGTAATGGTGCTCGGCCCATTCGCCGAAAGCCTTGGAGGGCACATGCACGCCTGTGAAGACGACATAGCCCGCCGCCGCCCAGGCCGGCGTGCCGCCCTCCAGCACATGCACATCGGAATAGCCGATGGCGGTGAGGTAGGCGGCGAGCTTGCCCGCATGGCCCTCGCCGCCATCCACGCAGACCACGCGGGTGGCCTTGCGCGGCAGCAGCGCGCGGGCGCGCAGCTCCTTCTTGGAGAGCGGGCAGGGCACGGCCCAGAAGAGGTGCCCATGGCCGAACTCCCCTTCCTCGCGCGCGTCGAGGATGGCGAGTTCGGAACCGGCGGAAATCCAGGCCTTGAGCGTGGCCGGTGCAATGCTGGACATCAGCCCGCCGTCGGCTTCATGAAGTTCTTGTTGTAGTAGGAGACCTCGCCCGTCTTGTCGTCGAAGGCGCGGCGGCCATCCAGCTTCTCCAGCGCCAGCCCGTACATGTGCAGGTGGCGAGTCGGGCGCGTGCCGGTCGTGTGGATGGAGTGGATATCCTCCGGCATCAGGCAGATGCCGCGGCCGGGCTCCACCATGATCTCCTCGCGCACGCGCATCTCGCAGCGCTCGGGGTTGGAGCCGTCATCCAGCCGGTCATAGACCTTGTTCAGCTCCTGCCCGTCCACGGCGACGACCACGGCCCAGGTGGTGTGGTCATGCGGCTTGGTCTCGTTGCCCGGGTTCAGCGCATTCAGGTAGAGGGCGAAGCGGTTGTTGTCCTCCTCCCGCAGGAGGTAGCGGTTGCTGCCCTTCTCGCCATTGGGCGGGGGCGGGAATTCGGCGCTGGGGAAGAGGTGTTCCTGGGCGGCCAGGTTCATCAGCTCGGCCTTGATGGCGTCCAGCGCTTCGCGCGTGACACCCATGCGGTGCTCGATCTCACGCACGCGGCCCACGGCGGCGGCCACGGCGGCGGTGCGGGCCGCCTTCACATCCATGTTGTTCATCTGCGTTCTCCCTCTCGGATCGGGAAACGATAGTCCCGCTTGCGCCCGAGTGCCACCAGTCGCAGATGAACTCCATGGAAGCTGCCCCGGACATCTTCGACCGCCGCCTGATCCGCCTCCGCCGGGAGCGCGCGGCGCCGTATGTGGGGCAGGTGGCCCCCATCCTGGACGCGGCGGCCGAGCTGCTGCTGGACCGGCTGGACGACACCACGCGCCGTTTCACCCGCGCGCTCGATCTCGGCGGGCGGGGCGTGGTGGCGCCGCGGCTCGCCGCGCGTGGCATTCCCCTCATCGTCTCGATGGACCTGGCGGCGGGCATGGCGGCGCGGGCGGGGGGCCTGCCCGTCGCGGGCGACGAGGAGTGGCTGCCCTTCGCGCCGGAGAGCTTCGACCTCATCGTCGCCAATCTCAGCCTGCATGGGGTGAATGACCTGCCGGGCGCGCTGTTCCAGCTTCGGCGGGCGCTGCGGCCCGACGGCCTGTTCCTCGCGGCCCTGCCTGGCTTCGGCACGCTCCAGGGCCTGCGCGAGGCACTGGCGGCGGCCGAGACGGAAACCCGCGGCGGCGTCTCGCCGCGCATCGCCCCCTTCGCCGATCTGCGGGACCTCGCCGGGCTGCTCCAGCGCGCGGGCTTTGCCCTGCCCGTCGCCGACCAGGACCGCCTGCCCCTCGAATACCGCACGCCCCTGGGCCTGATCGGCGACCTCCGGGCCGCCGGCGAGGGCAACGCGATCCGCGCCGCCGACCGCCGGACGCCGCCGCGGGCCTTGTTTCCCCTGGCTTTCGCCCGCCTCGACCTGGCGATGGAGCTGCGCGTGCTGATGATGACGGGCTGGGCACCGCATGAGAGCCAGCAGAAGCCCGCGCGGCCCGGCAGCGCCGACACCCGCCTCGCGGAGGCGCTCGGCACCCGGGAATACAAGACCGGCGATAAAGCGGGTTGAACCTTCCGCGCCCTGCGCGCATCTTAGCGGTCGTTCCAAACCCCGATCGGTCAGCCTTCACAGATGGAAAACTCGGGCGGGGAATCCCGCCGCATCACGCGCCATGCGCCAGAGGATTTCGAGGGCGCGCGCCGGGCCGGCGCGCTCGCCGCCGCATGCCTGGACATGATCACGCCGCATGTCCGCCCCGGTGTCAGCACCGGCGCGCTGGACCAGCTTTGCCATGACTTCATGCTGGCGCACGGCGCCGTGCCGGCGACGCTGGGCTACCGCGGCTATACCAAATCCTCCTGCATTTCGATCAACCACGTCGTTTGCCACGGCATTCCGGGCGAGCGGACCATCGCCGAGGGCGACATCCTCAACATCGACGTGACCGCGCTGCTCGATGGCTGGCATGGCGACACGAGCCGCATGTACGCGGCGGGCGAGATCAGCACCAAGGCGCGGCTGCTGATGGACGTGACCTATGAGGCGATGATGCGCGGCATCGCCGTCGCCAAGCCCGGCAACACCTTCGGCGATATCGGCCACGCCATCCAGGCCTATGCCGAAAAGCACCGCTTCTCCATCGTGCGTGACTTCTGCGGCCACGGCATCGGCCGCAAATTCCACGAGCCGCCGAACGTCCTGCATTTCGGCCGCCCGGGCGAAGGCCCGAAGCTGGCGCCGGGCATGTTCTTCACCATCGAGCCCATGGTGAATGCCGGCCGCCCCGAGGTGAAGATCCTGGATGATGGCTGGACGGCCGTGACGCGCGACCGCAGCCTCTCGGCGCAGTTCGAGCACATGGTCGGCATCACCGAGACGGGCTGCGAGATCTTTACGCTCAGCCCGGGCGGCTTTCACAAGCCGCCCTATACCTGATGCCCTCAGGCACCGGGCGCCGGCTCCGCCGGCTTGGCTTCGCGCCGCGGCGGTGGCGCCAGTGGTGAAGGAAGTCTGGGCGCGCCGGCCGCTTTGCGGCCGGATTCGTCCGGGTGGGCGCCTTTTGCTGCGTGGGGGCGCATGACGCGGCGGCGCGGCTTGTCGGAGGCGGGCGGCCTCTTCGATCCCGCCCCGGTCGCGGCCACGCCCGCCGGCGTCGAGGGCCACCGGGCTCGGATGCGCCAGAAGCTGATCGAGGGCGGGGCGGAAGGCATCCTCGACCATGAACTCATCGAGATGCTGCTCTTCCTCGCCCTGCCCCGGCGCGACACCAAGCCC
>JAESGX010000312.1_pt1 | contig 22691 bp, 24 predicted proteins | sample 9269801 | NCBI WGS metagenome assembly JAESGX01 (sample SAMN16773122, study PRJNA677054) | algae metagenome | isolation source: Pleurocapsa minor GSE-CHR-MK-17-07R and co-occurring heterotrophs from wet... | place: USA: Lower Calf Creek Falls, Grand Staircase Escalante National Monument, UT ... | reverse complement strand
TTCGATTACATCGAGGTCTACTACAATCGACAGCGGCTCCACTCCACGCTCGGCTATCTCAGCCCAGTGGGGTTTGAGCTATCCCGTGTCGCTTAGACGGGTGTACGGAGTTCCGGGGCAAGATCAGGTGGCGCTTCGGGGCGACCTAGTGTCAGCCACAGCAGCAATAGGAACACGAATAGCGACGCACGCCGCCGGCCTGGCGATTGCTTAACAATCAACGTCGTTATTGCGTCGGAAAGCCCTGCCTTTCAACGCTTTGCATTCATTTCGAGAGAATAATTGTTCACGCTATGACCGTGCTAGCATCCGCCTATTGCGGCTGAGCATATGGACCATGATCCAGCGCCCCTTCTTCACTGCTGCCGAGTTGTTGCCTGTGTTGAATCCGGGCGCTGTCGTTGCGCGCACGGGTCCCGCTTGGCGGAATGCGGGTTCCGAACCCGCTGTCCCTGATATGCGATATGGAGTTGGCCTGGGCCGTATTTTCGCCTTATACCGATTTCCACTATCAGACCGCTGACACCGGTCAAATTTTTTCATACGGCCGAAGGAAACGACTGCATGCATAACAGGATTATCATCGCTTTGGCACTGACCGCGCTGATAAGCGCGTGCGATGCCGCGCCGCCAACCGATAGTCAGGCGATGGCGGCAGCGCCAGCGGTGAATGAGTCCGCGCCGCAACCCGAATCGTCTCAGCCCTCCAATGCGGCTGCGCAGGCCTTGGAGGGCGTGCTGAAGAAAGACATGGCCTATGCCGATCTGCGCAGGGCCGTTTTGGACAAGGGCTGGTTGCCGCTCATGGATCCACAGTGCAAAGAGAACGTTGGAGGGGTAGCCGCTATCTGCAACGAGCTCATGGAACTGGAATCATGCAGCAGCGATGGGCATTGCATGATGCGGTTTGCGGAGAACTCAAGCCAGAACGTACTCCGTGTCGCCACCTATGGCGACTACAGAAAATGGGATGCGCCCGGCCGTGAAGCTGACATGACCGTCCAATCATGGGAGAGCTCTGTATTGAAGAGCGAGTCCGCAGTAAGTTCGAAGAACGGTGCAGCTACATCGTGTCCTTCGCAAAAATTCGAGGATTTCCTGAAGGCGTTCGCACAAGACGAAAAACTGCAGGCGGCGTTCACCAAGCCTTTGGTTGAAGTCGCGGTGCTTCTGGATCTGGATGAAGAAGGCTACAAGCCTGAGCGGATGTATGTCAGAAGCCAGGACTACAAGGATTTCCGGCTGACCCACAGGCCGGATGGCTATCACTTCGTCGGCGGAGATGGCGTAGTCGACTCGCAGCCCGTTCCAGTAGAGATCGCTTCGGAAGCCGGCAACGCTTATCTCGTCAAGGTCCCTTACGGCACCGAAAGCGTTTCTTACCGCTTTCGCAGCAACGCAGGGTGCTGGTATCTGGCCGAAGATCCCGAGCCGCCCAGTCCCTAGATTCCAGAGCAACCGAGCATAGAGTCCGAACCAAACCGATAAGGAGAGCAAGGCCATGCCTCAATACGACCTGCGAGAACCGATCGAAGGCCGGGGAAATTTGCCTTTCAGGGACTTCGAAGCGCTCAGCATCCATCATCCCAATACCAACGCGGCAGCGGTCCGGGCGAATAATCCTGCTGCGGTAGATTCGGAGGCGGCGGTAGTCAATGGCGAACTGGAAGCGGTACGCACCCGCGACGGAAACGTATTGATCAAGAAGGACATCGTTTTCCTGGATCAGAGCGGCAGAGCGAATGTGGATATACCTGCCCCTGTGGCTGGTTATATCGATTACCTCCGCGATCCCACGGCGGCTGTGAGGATTTACGACAAGCCCTTGAACGATCGGAGCAGAAGACTTGTGGGGCAAGTGCTGCACATGGATCCGGACAGCTTCGACCTACCGGAAGGGTCTTTCGTCCAATACGGTCAGCCGCTTGGTCGGCAATCCGACACCGGCTCACCCGGTGCGGTGCATGGACATATCGAAGTCGAGTTTGAGCAATTCAGGCGCTACATCAACGACCTCAAAAGCGGTGCGATCACGCAGGAGACCTATCCTAATATCGGCAATCCTGGGCAAACACCAAACCTGGCGCCGGTTTCCGCACTCGCCGACGGCGTCCTTAAAGAAGGCGACCGCGGCCCCGAAGTGACCGCCTTGCAGCAGCAGTTGAACCAGCAGGGTTTCCGCGATGCGCAGGGCCGGATGCTGGCGACCGACGGCGATTTCGGCCAGAGCACGGAACAGGCCGTGCAGGCGTTGCAGCGTGCGCGCGGACTCGAGTCCGACGGGGTGGTGGGTCGCGATACGACCGCCGCCCTGCGCCCACCGATCCAGCAGGAGCCGCCTGCGCCGCAACCCGCGCCTCCCCCGCCGACCGCGCCACCTCCCGCAGCACCGCCGTCCGCGCCGATCGCCACCCAATACGGGCCGACCGCGCTCAGCAATCTGATCGGCAGCGGTGAGGGCGGTTACAACTCATACAACCGCGGCCGCGCCGGCGATTCCGGCGGCAGGGAAATCGATTTCTCGCAAATGACCCTGGCCGAAATCATGCGTCGTCAGGATCTGCCGCGCAACGATCCCGAGCGGCTGTTCGCGGTGGGCAAATTCCAGATCATTCCCGGCACCATGGAGGAAACCGTCAGCGCCCTGCGATTGGATCGCAACCAGCGTTTCACTCCGGAACTGCAGGAGCGGATGTTCGCCGATTACCTGGTCGACGAAAAACGTCCGGCAGTGCACGCCTACATCACCGGCGAAAGCAGCGGGCCCGAAGGCCTGCGCCGCGCGCAGACCGCGCTCGCGCAGGAATTCGCAAGCGTCGCCGACCCGCGCACCGGCCGCAGCTTTTACGACGGCGACAGTGCCGGCAACAGCGCGTCAATCACCGCGCAGCAGGCGGGAGCGGCGCTGGAGCAGATGCGCACGCAGTACCGGGCCAATATCGATCGCGGGCTGTCGCCGGATGCGGCTTATCGCGGTCTCAGCGGTGAGGCTCCGGCGCAAGCGCCGGGCGGCGCGAGGTCCAATAACGACGGCCTGTTGAACCAGGGCGACCGGGGCGCGGAAGTCAGTCGCCTGCAGCAGCAGTTGAATGGGCTGGGACATCGCGACGTCCAGGGCCGGGCGCTGGCGGAAGATGGCGCTTTCGGCCGCAGCACCAAAGAAGCGGTGCAATCGTTCCAGCGCGCGCAGGGCCTCGATGCCGACGGCGTGGTGGGCCGCGACACCGCCAGCGCGCTGCGGCAGGCAACCCAAGCCCAGGCGCCGGCGCCTGCTTCGGAGCAACCGGTGCCGCTACCTCGGGCCGCGCAGCCCCAGGCGCCCGCTGCCGCGCTCCTGGCCAGCGGCGCGCAAGGCGTGGAAGTCCGGCAGCTGCAGGAAGAGCTGAACCGCCTGGGCTATCGCGACGGCCATGGCCGCGCCCTGGCGGTGGACGGCGACTTCGGCGCCAATACTCGGCATGCGGTGCAGTCTTTCCAGCAGGCGCACGGTTTGCCGAAGGATGGCGTGCTCGGCCCGCGTACCCGCGACGCGCTGAAGATCGCCGAACAGTCGCCGCTGCTTTCCAATCCCAGCCATCCGGATCACGCCCTGTACCGACAGGCGCTGGCCGGGGTGGAGAAACTGCCGCCCAACAGTTTCAGGAACGAGGAAGAGCGGCAGAACGCAGCGGCCAGCCTGGCGTTCGAGGCCAAGGTCACCGGCCTGAGGCAAATCGACCACGTGGTGCTGAGCACCAATGGCAGCGGCCTGTTCGCCGTGCAAGGGGCGATGAGCGACGCCGGCCACACCCGGATCCACGTGGACAAAGCCCAGGCCGCCGCCCAGCCGGTGGAGCAAAGCACCGTCCAGATCCGCCAGGAAACCGCGCAGCCAACGCCGCAGCAGCAGGAGCGCGATCAGGAACAACGGCGCGCCATGGTGGCGTGAAAGAAGCTGCGCCTTTGCCTACGAAACCCCGCAGAAAGGCGGGGTTTCGTTTTTTCGCCGGTCGCATGGCCCGCGCCTCGTGGCCTTGATGGCGAGGAGTGGAGCGAGCCGTAGGGTTGCCAGCGCGCGCGCCGTATCCAAAGATAAGCGACTCCTGCTCATTGGCGCGACGTTCGCATGATCACCCGGGGCATCGAGGCATTCCTCGCATTCGCCACCCGCTGCGCGCCCGATTTCGGCGCGGCCACGGCGCGGGCGGCGTTTCTGGTGGCGCCGGACGGTTTCGCGCGCGCGGATCAATCGGCCAGCGACAACCGGTATATGGCGGCGGCTTCGGATTTCGATGCGGCGGGCGCGCAAGCGCAGCATCGCGCGCTGCATCGCGCGCTTTCGACCGAGCTGCCGGTGCTGTGCTTTCCTGGCGGTGCGGACACGCCGGATGCGCTGTTCCCGAACAACATCTTCGCCACCCGGCCGGGGCGTCTGATCGTCGGGCGGATGCGTCATGCGGTGCGCCGGCGCGAAGCGGGGCGCGGCGACATCCGGCGTTTCTTCACTGCGCTCCTGGGCTATGAGGAATGCGATCTGTCCCTGCAGCCGCATGCCTGCGAACTGACCGGCGCGCTGGTGATCGACCGCGCGCGAGGGCTGGGCTTCTGCGGCCTGTCCGAGCGCTGCGACGAAGCGGGCGCGGCGCTGATGCACGAGGCGTTCGGACTGCGCGCGACGCTGCTGTTCGATCTGGCGCCCGGCGAATACCACACCAACGTGGTGCTGGCTGTGTTGGCCGGACGCGCCGTGTTGCTGTGTCCGGACGGATTCGCCGACGCGGCGGCGGCCGAGGCCATCGCACGGCTGTACGCGCCGCATGCGATCCGGCTGTCGCCGGCCGAACACGCCGCCTTCGCCGGCAACGCGATTGCGTTGAACGGCGAATCCGTGTGGATGAGCGCCTCCGCCGCCTCGGCGTTGACGCCGCACAGCCACGGTGCGATGGAAGCAGCCGGATTCGCGGTGCGCAGCGTGCCGCTGACGGCGATCGAAGCCGCGGGCGGCTCGCTGCGATGCTGTGTGGCGGAGATTTTTTAAGGCGCCATCAAGCTGAATGGGCGTGTTCGGGCTGTGGATAAGTTCAGATCGGATTCACTGCCAAAACACAAAGATCCCCTTCCACACCGCACGAGTACGGCATGGGTCCCGTTCATTCAGGGATGCCGAAATCCGTTACGATTCCGTTATGTTTTTTCCTTCTCTCCGCTCGCTGTCCTGTCTCGTCTTCGTCGCCCTGACTGGCGCGGCGTGCGGCGCATGGGCGCAGTCGCGCGAACCCGAGCGCGCCGAACCGCCGCAAGCGCCGATGCGCGAGGAGCCGTCGCGTACGCAGCGCGCTTCGTCGCTGTCCGATGCGGTGCGCCGCGTGCAGCGCGAAACCGGCGGCCAGGTGCTTGGCGCCGAGCGCGTGCAGTTCGATGGCCGCGACATCAACCGCATCAAGGTGCTCGACGATCGCGGCCGCGTGCGCTACATGGACGACGATCCGCAGCGCGCTGCGCCTGAGCGCCGTCGCGGCGGCCCGCCGCGCGAGGAAGCATTGCCGCGTCCACGCGGCGATAACCCGCCGAGGCGGTAATCTGTTCACCATCCGTGGCCAGCAGGCCGCACGTTAGTTACAGGGAGAGTCCATGCGCATTTTGCTGGTCGAAGACGAAGCCCCCCTCCGCGAAACCCTGGCTGCACGCCTCAAGCGCGAAGGCTTTGCCGTAGACGCCGCCCAGGACGGCGAAGAAGGCCTGTATATGGGCCGGGAAGTGCCGTTCGACGTGGGCATCATCGATCTGGGCCTGCCCAAGATGTCGGGCATGGAGCTGATCAAGGCACTGCGCGACGAGGGCAAGAAATTCCCGGTGCTGATCCTGACCGCGCGTTCCAGCTGGCAGGACAAGGTGGAAGGCCTGAAGCAGGGCGCGGACGACTATCTGGTCAAGCCGTTCCATGTGGAAGAGCTGCTGGCGCGGGTCAATGCGCTGCTGCGCCGCGCCGCGGGCTGGAGCAAGCCCACGCTGGAATGCGGGCCGGTGGCGCTGGATCTGGCCGCGCAGACGGTGAGCGTCAACGGCGGCAATATCGATCTGACCAGCTACGAATACAAAGTCCTGGAATACCTGATGATGCACGCCGGCGAGTTGGTGTCCAAAGCCGATCTCACCGAACACATCTACCAGCAGGATTTCGACCGCGACTCCAACGTGCTCGAAGTCTTCATCGGCCGCCTGCGCAAGAAGCTGGATGCGGACGGCGAATTGAAGCCGATCGAAACCGTGCGCGGTCGAGGCTACCGGTTCGCCATCGCCCGTAACCACGAGGGCTGATGCCCCCGACCGGCGGCGTGCCTAAAACCCAGGCCGCCGGGCGCGATCCGTTCGACGGCTTGCGTCCGCGTTCGCTGCGCGCGCGCCAGCTGCTGGCGGCCAGCTTGGGTCTGCTCGCGTTCCTGGCCCTGGCCGGCTACGCGTTGGACCGCGCATTCCTGAGCACCGCCGAAGATGGCCTGCGCCAGCGCTTGAAGAGCTATGCGCTGGCCTATGCGAAAGAGAGCGAGTTCGGCCGCGACGGCAGCATCATTCCGCCCGAGGTGCCGCCGGATCCGCGCTTCCGGCGCCCGGGCAGCGGGCTGTATGCCGAAGTGGTGCTGCCCAACGGGCGCTGGGGCTCCGATTCCACGCTGGGCCCGGTGCTGCCGGATTCGCCCTTGCTCAAGCCGCTGCAGGAGTCGTTCGACGGCCCCGTGCCGATGACCCAGATCGACGGCAGCGAGGGCATGGTCTACCGCTTCGGGGTAGGCACGATCTGGGCCGAGCGCGGCCCTGAGGCGGAGTTTCCCTATTCGATCTATGTGATGGAGGACGCGCAGGCGCTGAATGCGCAGCTGCGCGTTTTCCGCGGCGCGCTGTGGGTGTATCTGGGCGGCGCCGGGCTGATCCTGCTGCTGCTGCAGGTGCTGATCCTGCGCTGGAGCCTGGGCCCGCTGCAGCGCGTGATCAGCGAATTGACCCGCGTGCAACGCGGCCAGGCCAGCCGCATGAGCGAGCGCCATCCGCGCGAGCTGGAGCCGCTGACCGAAAGCATCAACGCCTTCATCGAAAGCGAGCGCGAAAACCTGGACCGCCAGCGCAATACGCTCGCCGATCTGGCGCACAGCCTGAAAACGCCGCTGGCGGTGCTGCGCGCGCAGCTGGAGGAAGGCATCCACACCAACGGCCTGCGCGAGGAGCTGGACACCCAGCTCAAGCGCATGAACAACCTGGTGTCCTACCAACTGGCGCGCGCCGCTTCTAGCGGCCATGCGCTGTTCGCCGCGCCGGTGCCGATCGAGCCCAACGCCGAGGAAATCGTGCGCGGCCTGGAAAAGGTCTATTCGTTGAAAGGCGTGATCTGCGAATTCGAGATCGATCCGGCCGCGCGTTTCCACGGCGAACCGGGCGATCTGCAGGAACTGATGGGCAACCTGCTGGAGAATGCGTTCAAGTGGGCGCGTTCGCGCGTGCTGCTGACGGCCATTCCCACCCAGACGGTCGGCAACCGCCGCGCCGGCCTGCTGCTGGCGGTGGACGACGACGGCCCCGGCATCGCCGAGGAGGATGTCGCCCAACTCCTGCAGCGCGGCGTGCGCGGCGACGAGCGCGTGCAGGGCCACGGCATCGGCCTGGCGATCGTGCAGGATCTGGTGCGCGGCTACCGCGGCGAACTGCATGTGCGGCGTTCGCAGGAGCTCGGTGGCGCCAGGTTCGAGGTGATTCTGCCGCAGGGTTTGTAGCCGTGCGCGGATCCTGGGCGGCGGTTGTGATTGCCGGAGCGACGCGGGTCGCGATTGCGTGAACCTACTTCCGGGTTTCTTCTTGCAGCCAGCTCGCCGCAGTCGCCACTCGCGCCGCTCCAGCGGCTACAGCTGCGGAGGCTCGCCATAAAAGCGCCGCAGATGCGCGGCGACCGCGGGCATTTCGGTCTGCAGCAGCGCAGGCGCCGAGAAATGGTATTCGCTGGTCACGGCGAAGAATTCTTCCGGCGATTCGGCGGCGTAGGCATCCATCGCGGTGTCGTGGCCGCCGTCCACCTGCGCGCAGAAAGCGTCGTAGCTGCGCTGGAAATCCTCCGCCCATTCGCGCTGCCAGGCGCGCGGCAGCGGCGGCGTGCCATCCATCGCGCCGTCCAGCGCATCCAGCTTGTGCGCCATTTCATGGATGGCCACGCAAAAGCCCGCGTCCGGTTCGGCCAGATCGGCCTGCACGTCGGCCCACGACAAAATCAGCGGGCCGCTGTCCCAGGATTCGCCGATCAGCTCGTCGTCGTACTCGTGCAGCACGCCGGCGGCGTCGGTATGGCTGCGCTGCACGCGGAACGCATCCGGATAGACCAGCAGCTGCGACCAGCCGCGCAGCCCTTTCTCGCCGAACCGCAGCAGCGGCAGACAGCACAGTGCGGCCAGCTGCGTGCGCTGCGCTGCGTTCAAGGTCAGTGCGGCGAGCGGGGTGATGGTTTTTTCGTGCAGGAAGCGCGCGGTCAGCGCTTGCAGGGTCGCGTCGCGCTCGTCATCCAGTGCGCGCAGCCACGGCGTGGACTGGCGCACTTCGTTCCATAGCGTGGGGTCGACTGCGGCCGGCGCAAGCCGCAGCCAGCCGAACAGGGCTGCGATCAGCGAAACATCCCGGGCAGGAAACTGTGCCATTTGCTGCCGCGCGTGCGCGGCATGTTCTCGTCGCCGCCGCCGCCGCCACTGGGCGAAGCGGCGGGTTTTGCGTACTTGCTGCGCGCGGCGCTGGCCCGCGGGTGCGCCGCGCCGGCCTGAGCGGCTTCGTCGCGCGCCATCGTTTCGGTTTCCTGGCAGGCGCCTGCGTGGGCCGCGGCGTTGCGGCCGTTCTGGGCCATCGCCTGGGCGCTGGCGCAGATCAAAAACAGGGTAAGGCCGAGACGCAGCATGGGAGACTCCTGTCCGGGCGAGCGGTTAACGTGCGGACTATAGCGCGGTTGCCGGACGCTTCGCGCGTGCCGGTTCGGTGAATGGCGCACCTGTTGCGCCGCAGCAAGCGACGCTGCCGGGATCATGCAGACTGCGCGCGCATGCACGCCAGCGCCGACGATGCCCTCACCGCTCCCACCCTGCGCCGCGCGCTGATCGCCGGCGCACGGCGGGTGATCGCCGCGCGCGACGGGCTGAACCGGATCAACGTGTTCCCGGTGGCCGACGGCGATACCGGCAGTAACCTGGCTTCCACGCTCAACAGCATGCTCAACGGCGCGCTGAGCCGGCGCAGCCGGCATGCGGGCGAGCTGCTGTCGCAGGTCGGCGACGACGCCATCGACGGCGCGCGCGGCAATTCCGGCGCCATCCTCGCCCAATTTCTGTACGGTCTGGCCGAACACGTGAAAACGCTGCCATCGCTGGATGCGTTGGCGCTGGCGGCGGCGGTGCGCAACGGCGCCTCCAGCGCGCGGCTGGCGCTGGCCAAGCCGGTGGAAGGTACCATCGTCAGCGTCATCAGCGCGTTCGCCGAGGAACTGGAAAGCAGCGCATCGGCTTCCGTGCGCAACCCGCGCGCCGGCTTCATCCGCGCCCTGCTGCGCGCGCGCCGGGCGCTGGCGGAAACGCCGCGGCAGCTGGCCGTGCTGCAGCGCGCCGGGGTAGTGGATGCGGGAGCCAAGGGCTTCGTCGACCTGCTGGAAGGCATCGCCGAATTCGCCGAAGGCGGTCCGCGTGCGATCCGCGCGCGCGCCGGCATGCAGGTGGCCGCCAACGACGGCCTGGATGAGGTGCCGCACGAACACGAGGTCGACCCGCAGCGGCGCTGGTGCAGCGAATGCCTGCTGCTGGGCGAGGGGCTGGATCGCGAACGGCTGCGGCGCGCGCTGGAAGCGATCGGCGCCGATTCGATCGTCATCGCCGGCGGCGCCGGACGGCTGCGCGTGCATGCGCATGCGGCCAGTCCGCAGGCGCTGTTCGACGCCTGCGCCGAGCAGGGCGGGGTGGAAGCGATGAAGGCCGACGACATGCTGCGCCAGCAGCGCAGCGCTGCCTCCGGCCGGCGCGTGGCCATCGTCACCGACAGCGCCGCGGATCTCCCCGAAACGATCGCCGAGCGTCACGCGATCGCCGTAGTGCCGGCGCGCGTGGATCTGGACGGGCGCGAGTACCTGGACAAGATCGGCCTGTCCACGCGCGAGTTCTACCGGCGCATGGCCGCGTCGCGGCAGCTGCCGCGCACCAGCCAGCCGCCGCCCGGCGATTTCCTGCGCCAGTTCGAGCTGTCGCTGGCGCATCACCCGCAGACGCTTTACGTAGGCCTGTCGCGCGCGGTATCCGGCACGTTGCAGTCCGGCGAACACGCCGCCGCGCGCAACGGCAGCGGCCGCGTGCGCGTATTCGACACCGTCAACGCCGCCTGCGGCCAGGCGCTGCTGGTTTGGCGCGCGGCGGAAATGGCCGAGGCCGGAGCCGATGCGGCGACGATCGTGGCCGAGCTGGAGCGCCTGCGCCCGCAGACCAGACTCTGGGCCATCACCCGCGATATCAGCCACGCGGTGCGCGGTGGGCGTATTCCCGCGTGGGCCGCGCCGCTGGCCCGGCTCACTGCGCTGACGCCGATGGCGCGGATGCGCGAGGACGGCACCATGGGCGTGGCCGGGATGCTGTTCACACGCGAAAACGCGCCGGAAACCTTCGCGCGGCGCGTGGCGAGAAAACTGCCCGCAGGCATCCGGTGGCGTCTGATCGTGGGCCACTGCGATGCGCCGGAAGAAGGCCAGCGCCTGCTGTCGGCGCTGCGCACGTGCATCGAGGTGGGCGAATCGTTCCTGGTGGAAACCGGTCCGGTGATCGGCGCGCACGCCGGGCGCGGCGCGTTGATCGTCGCGGTGCAGCCGGCGCCATGATCCGGCAATGGCGGCGACAGTGCGGCGCATGGCGAATTTTTTTCCTGCGCTCCAAGAGAGAGGAATGGCGATGAATAAATTCCCCGTATCCGGGATTTTCCTGGTGGGCCTGCTGCTGAGCGCGTGCGAAGGCGAGCCGGCGCGGACGGACGCCTCGGCCACCGGCAACGACCAGCGCATGCAGGAGTACGACCGGCAGATGAGGAAGGTGGCCGAGCAACAAGCGGTCGCCGACCGGCAGCTGCAGCGCGGCGAGGAACAGCTGCGGCGCATGGATGCGCTGCAGGCGCGCTGGGAAGCGCAGGCCGACCGCTACGACGCGATCCTGGCGCGCTGGGAAAAACAGGCTGCACCCAAATGATCGCGCGGTAGATCCAAAAAAAACCACGGCGGGAGCGGCCTGGGCGAATTGGAGCGCGGCTCGCGCATAATTGCGGCCATGTCCGCACACGCCGTTGCCGTCGCGCTGATCGTCTTCGCCTACCTGCTGGGTTCGCTGTCGGGCAGCCTGCTGCTGGGGCGCTGGCGCGGCGTGGATATCCGCACCCAGGGCAGCGGCAATGCCGGCGGCACCAATGCGCTGCGCACGCAGGGCTGGAAATTCGCATTGGGCGTGGTGCTGATCGACATCGGCAAAGGCGCCCTGGCGGCCTGGCTGGCGCTGCGTCTGGCGCCGGGCGGTGCGGCGCTGACGCCGATCGCGCTGGCTTGCGCTGCGGCGTTCGCGGCGGCGCTGGGGCATGTGTGGCCGCTGTGGCACGGATTGCGCGGCGGCAAGGGCGTGGGCACGCTGCTCGGCGGTCTGGCCGTGCTGTGGCCGGCGGCGCTGCCGTGGCTGTTTTTGGCGTGGGTGCTGGTGCTGGTGAGCAGCGGCTATGTGGGCCTGGCGTCGGTAATCGCGGTCGCGTGCGCTGTGCCGCTCGCGCTGCTGACCGATGCGCACGGCGCGCTTCTGGTTTTCGTCTGCGCGGCCACGCTGCTGGTGCTGTTCACCCATCGCGGCAATCTGCGGCGGCTGCGCGACGGCAGCGAATCGCGCTTCGAGCGCGTGCGCCTGCGACGGCGGCGCGGTTGAACGGCGCGCGCGTGAGCGGCGAACGCGACGTGCTGCAGCGCTTGATCGCCGGCCCCGTGTCGGGCGATACGCTGGCGCGCGCGGCCGGGCTGACCCGCGCGGCGATGTGGAAGCGCATCCAGAGCCTGCGCGCGGCCGGCGTGGAAATCGACGCCCAGGCCGGGCGCGGCTACGCGCTGCGGCATGCGCTGGAGCTGCTGGACGCAGAAGCGATTCTCGGCGCACTCCCGGCGCCGCTGCGCGCGGACATCGCCGCATTCGATATCGCCTGGTCGCTGGATTCCAGCAACAGCGAACTGCTGCGCCGTGAAACGCCCGTACGCGGCGCGGCCGTGCTCCTGGCCGAACGCCAGACCGGCGGCCGCGGCCGACGCGGACGCGCGTGGGCTTCGCCGCTGGCCGCGCATCTGTATCTGTCCGTCGCCCGGCGATTTTCCGGCGGCCTGGCGCGGCTCGGCGGCCTGAGTCTGGTCGCCGGCCTCGCCGCTGCCGAAACCTTGCGTGCAATCGGCTACGCCAGCGTGCGGTTGAAGTGGCCCAACGACCTGACGGTGGGCGGCCGCAAGCTGGGCGGGCTGCTGGTGGAAGGCGGCGGCGAACACGCCGGTCCGGTGCGCGCGGTGATCGGTCTGGGCCTTAACGTGCGCATGCCGTCGGCCGCGGGCGCGCGGATCGATCAGGCGTGGGTCGATCTGGCCGGCTTGTCCGAGCCGCCGCCTTCGCGCAATGCGCTCGCGGCGAATCTTTTGACGCAACTGCTGCCTGCGCTGGATCTGTTCGACGCCGAGGGCCTGTCGCCGTTCCTGGCGCGCTACGCGCAGTTCGATGCATTGGCCGGTCGCGATATCGCAGTGCATGCCGGCGAGACGACGCTGGCCGGCACCGCGCTGGGCATCGCCGCGGACGGCGCGCTGCGCGTGCGCATCGACAGCCGCGAGCACGTCTTCCATGCGGGCGAAGTCAGCGTGAGATCGCAATGAGCCGCTGGTTGTTCGACTTGGGCAATTCGCGGCTCAAGTGCGCGCCGCTGCAGGCCGACGGCAGTTTGGGCGACATCATCGCCTTGGGCCATGACCAGGCAACCTTCATCGAAAATCTGCTGCAGGCATTGCCCGAGCAGGCGGAATCGGCGTGCCTGGCCAGCGTCGCGTCGCCCGCGTTGACCGCGGCGGTGGTGGAGGCGCTGGCTTCGCGCTTCAAGCGCATTTCGCTGGCGCGCAGCGTGGCGCGGCTGGCCGGCGTGCGCATCGCCTACCCGCAGCCCGCACGGCTGGGCGTGGACCGCTTCCTGGCGCTGCTGGGCGCGCATGCGCGCGCCGCGGAGCCGTGGCTGATCGCAGGCGTCGGCACGGCGCTGACGGTCGATCTGCTGGATCGCGATGGCCTGCATCGCGGCGGCCGCATCGCGCCGTCGCCGTGGCTGATGCGCGAAGCCTTGCATCGCGCTGCGCCGCATTTACCGGCGCAGGGCGGCGACTATCTGGAATTCGCCGCCGACACGCCCGCCGCGCTCGTTTCCGGCTGCGACGGCGCGGCGCTGGGCCTGATCGAACGCAGCCTGCGCGAAGCCGTGCAAATCCTGGGCGAAGCGCCCGCGCTGCTGCTGCACGGCGGCGGCGCCAGCGCACTGCTGCCGCATCTGCAGGCCGAGCATGCACCTGCGCTGGTGCTGGAAGGCCTGCTGCGGTGGTCGCGCGCCGGCGCGACGAACTTATAGAATCGCCGCATGCTGATACGCGCCCTGATTGTCCTGCTGATCGCTTTGAATCTGGGCGCCGCCGCGTGGTGGCTTACCCGCACCGCGCCGCCATCGGCTGCGCTGCCGGAAACGGCGCCGGGGGCGGTGCGCCTGCAGCTGCTGAGCGAAGCTACGCCCGCAAACGCCGCCGCCACGCCCGCTGTGCCGCCGCCGGAAGCCACGGTGCCGGAAACCGCGCCCCCGACAATCGCGCCAGCGCCAGCACCGCCCGTAACTTCGGCCCTTAGCGCGGCGGAATCGCCGCCGCCGCAGTGCTTCAGCCTGGGCCCGTTCACCGATGCCGCCGCGGCCAGCGCCGCCGTCGCCAGGCTCGGTACGCAGGCCACGCGCGTGCGCCCGCGCGAGGCGCCGGGTCGCAGCGCCAGCGGCTACAACGTGACTCTGCCGCCCGCCACCGATCGCGCCGCCGCACAGGCGCTGGCGCAGCGCATCGGCGCGGCCGGTTTCGACGATTACCTGATCGTCAGCAGCGGCGAACAGAGCAATGGCATCGCCCTGGGCCGCTATCGCAGCCGCGATAGCGCCGAACGCCGCCAGGCTGCGCTGCAGGCCGCCGGTTTTCCCGCGCAGCTGCAGCCGATAGGTGAAGAGGGCGCGGCCGAATGGTGGCTGGAGCTGGCCGCGGCGCCCGGCGTCGCTGGCGCGCAGCTGCAAACGCTGGCCGCGGCGACGCGCGTTCGCACGCTCGATTGCGCAGCGCTGCGGTAGAATCCCGGTCCGCATTTCGATGCGCATCGGCCATGCCGGCATAGCTCAGTTGGTAGAGCAACCGCCTTGTAAGCGGTAGGTCCCCAGTTCGAATCCGGGTGCCGGCACCAAATACCGATCCTCTTCGCCGCACCGCGATGGTGCGTGAATGCGAACGCGGCTAGACTCAGCGCCCCGCCGTCCAAGAGCGCATGTTCGCAGATGAGTCGAAATTTCCCACCGGTTTCACTGATTGGCGTACCCACCGACGTGGGCGCCGGGCATCGCGGCGCGCGCATGGGGCCCGATGCGATGCGCATCGCCGGACTCGGCGAAGCGCTGGCGGCGCGCGGCGTGGACGTGGCCGACCGCGGCAACCTCAGCGGGCCGGTCAATCCGTGGCAAGCGCCGCAGCACGGCTATCGGCACCTGGACGAAGTGGTGGCCTGGAACCGCGAACTGATGCACGCCACCGCCGCCGAGCTCAAGCTGGGGCGCATGCCGGTCATGCTCGGCGGCGATCACTGCCTGGGCGTCGGCGCGATTACCGCGGTGGCCAAGCACTGTCGCGACACCGGCAAGCGCCTGCGCGTGATCTGGCTGGACGCGCACTCGGATTTCAACACCAGCGCGGTCACGCCGTCGGGCAATATCCACGGCATGCCGGTGGCCTGCCTGTGCGGCATCGGCCCCGACGCGTTGACCAAACTCGGCGGCGACGCGCCGGCGATGGACGCGGCCGACATCCGCCAGATCGGCATCCGCTCGGTCGATCCGGAAGAAAAGCGCCTGATCAAGGACAATGCCATCGACGTCTACGACATGCGTTACATCGACGAGAACGGCATGAAGCGCACCATGGAAGCGGCGCTGCAAGGCGTGGACGAAAACACCCATCTGCACGTCAGCTTCGACGTGGATTTCCTGGACCCCAGCATCGCGCCGGGCGTCGGCACCACCGTGCCCGGCGGCCCCAACTATCGCGAGGCGCAGCTGGTGATGGAAATGATCGCCGACACCGGCCGCCTGTCGTCGCTGGATATAGTGGAGCTCAATCCGATCATCGACGACCGCAATCTGACCGCCGAACTGGTGGTTGACTTGGTGGAAAGCCTGTTCGGCAAGTCCACGCTCATGCGCGACTGAGGCTGAACTGAATAAGTTACGGGCTTGTTCACACCAGATGAATGCGCCGCAGGTCAGTTTGTATCCAAGGCCTCCATGCGGATTTCGATGGAACGCCGGGCATGTAACCTATCATCTGGAGGAGTGGATATGAAGCGTTTATTGGCATTGATGGTGATTTCGATGTTCTCGATCGGCATGCTGTCCGGCTGCAACACCATGGCCGGCGCCGGCAAGGACGTACAGAAAGTCGGCGAGAAAGTGGAAGACAAGGCAGGCGACTGCAAAGACGGCAAGTGCTGATCGCGCATCAGAGGCGATAAACAGCGCAGCGATGCGCCACGACGAGGAGCCGGGCAACCGGCTCCTCTTTTTTTTGCGTAATGGAGCCTGAAGTTAAGGCGCGTCCGCGATGCATTGACGGGCGCTTGACCGTGCGCGAACGCGCGCGTCCGCAGGCTGTGCACGCGGTATCTTCTGCCGCGAAGCACCGTAGAGGCAAGCCATGAACAAGGACACCATCGCCGGTAACTGGAAGCAGTTCAAGGGCAAGATCCAGGCGAAGTGGGGCGATCTGACCGACGACGATTTCAAGGTCGCCGAAGGCAATTCCGAATATCTGGCCGGCAGGCTGCAGGAGCGCTACGGCTGGGATCGCGATCGCGCGCGCACCGAAGTCAGGAATTTCGAGCGCGGCTTGAAGATGTAGCCGCATCGGAATACGGATCAACGACAACGGGCCTGTTGGCCCGTTGTCGTTTCCGCATCCGCCCCGACGCTTGGTTCAACGATAGGGGGGATCGGCGACGAAACCATTCGGAAAGGCGCGCGGCGCGTCGCGTTCGCCGTAGCGCGGATAAGGGTAGTCGCGCGGCATGATGCCCAGCGCCATCAAGCGGCTCGCATCGTCATAGCGCAACTGGCTGACCTGGGCCGGATTGCGGCTGGCACGCACGAACGTGGTCTGGCCTACAGGCGACCACTCGCGCGCACCGTGTCCGGTGCCCATGCTTTGCTGGGCCATGCCGTCGGCCGTCACGCCGTTGGCCGCCGACTCGCGCGCGGCCGCTGCGGGCGCGGACGATTTGGCTTCACCGCGACCAAGGTAGCCGTCGTCGCGTTGCCGATCGCGCGCGATCGGGGGCCCGGCACTCGGGTAGGCCGGGTAATAGCGCGGGCGCGATTCCTGGAACACCGCCACGCCGATCACGCCCACGTTGCGCGGCCGGCCGGTGCGCGCGGCGTAGCTGTCGCCCAGGTCGGTGAACACGAACTGGGCGATGTCGTCCAGCGACTTTCGCCAGCCCGAGATTTCCGTGCTTTCCCACGGACCCAGCACATAGCCGGATTGCGAAGGGCGCGCGGTCTGGCCGCTCACCGCGTTGATGCCGTCGACCGACAGCACCACCAGCACGCGCTCGCCGCTGGTGTTGGTCAGGCGCACGCTGTAGCGGTTGCCAGGCGTGCCGGCCACCCAGCTGTCGCCGCCGTGCCGATATTCGCGCAGCCACTCGCCGCTGTCGCGGTCGACTACCGAAATATCCACCAGCGGGCGCGCGGACAGCGGGGAACAGGCGGTGGCCATCAGCATGGTCAGAGCCAACAGCATCGATGTGCGGAACATGGGCGTTCTCCTGATTGGGCATCACCGTCAACGCGTCGGCGGCGGCTGTGGGGTTAATGCGTCTCCATCGCAGAAACGGGCATGGGAGCGGCGTCGCGCCGTGGGTTCTCGCTTTGGCTGTTCTCGGAACTCACGCCAGAAGCTCGCGGCGCGACGCCGCTTCCACGCCGGCCGGGCCGCACCCGCAGGGCGGGCGCCGGGTAAACTTGACGCTGTCCAGTACAGGCAAGCCCGCGCATGACCCGCGTCCTCACCGGCATCACCACTTCCGGCACTCCGCACCTCGGCAACTACGTGGGCGCGGTGCGTCCGGCCTTGGCCGCCAGCCGCGCGCCCGGCGTGGAAAGCTTTTATTTTCTGGCCGACCTGCACAGCCTGGTCAAGGTGCAGGACGCCGCGCGCGTGCAGCGCTCCACCCTGGAAATCGCGGCGACCTGGCTGGCCGCCGGGCTGGAACCCGAGCAGGTCTGGTTCTACCGGCAGTCGGATATTCCGGAAATCAGCGAACTCAACTGGTTCCTGACCTGCGTGGCCGGCAAGGGCGCGCTGAACCGCGCGCACGCGTACAAGGCCGCGGTGGACCGCAACCGCAGCGACGGCGAGGACGACGACGCGGGCATCAGCGCGGGTCTCTTCATGTATCCGGTGCTGATGTCGGCCGACATCCTGCTGTTCAACGCGCAGCGGGTGCCGGTGGGCCGCGACCAGGTGCAGCACATCGAGATGGCGCGCGATTTCGCCCAGCGCTTCAACCATCTGTTCGGCGGCGATTTCTTCACCCTGCCCGAAGCGGTGATCGACGAGAACGTGGCCACCTTGCCCGGCCTGGACGGGCGCAAGATGAGCAAGAGCTACGACAACACGATTCCGCTGTTCGCCCCGCGCGCGGAGCTGCAGAAACTGATCCATGCCATCGTCACCGATTCGCGCGCGCCGGGCGAGCCCAAGCAGGCCGACGGTTCGCATGTGTTCCAGCTGTATCAGGCGTTCGCGTCCGCCGAGGAAACGGCGCAAATGCGGCAGGCGTTCGCCGACGGCATCGGCTGGGGCGACGCCAAGCGCGCGCTGTTCGAGCGCGTCGATGCGGAGGTGGCGCCGATGCGCGAACGCTACGAAGCGTTGATCGCGAGGCCGGGCGAAATCGAGCATATCCTGCGCGACGGCGCCAAGCGGCTGCGCGAAAAATACGCCACGCCGTTCCTGGCCGAGCTGCGGCACGCGGTGGGCCTGCGCGATCTGTCGCATCGCGCCGAGCCAAACGGGAGAATCGTTGAAAAATCAGCGCTGCCGTCGTTCAAGCAGTATCGCGACAGCGATAACCGCTTCTACTTCAAATTCCTGGATGGCAACGCCGAGCTGCTGATCCAGAGCGGCGGCTTCGATTCGCCGAAGCAAGCCGGCGGCTTGATCGCCACGCTCAAGCGCGCGGAGCAGGCCGACGCCATGGAAACTCCCGGGATCGTGCTGCATGCGCCCGCGGCGCGCGTGCTGGCGGCGCTGCGACAGCTGCGCGAGGCCGGCGCCTGATGCCGTACCTGGCTGTGGTCCTGTTTCTGCCATGGTTTCTGCTGCTGGGATCGCTGTTCTGGCTGTTTCCACGGCAGCCGCGTGATGGACGGCGGAAGAGTTTCGACATCGTGGCGCTGCTGGTCGCCTTCGTGCTGAGCGTCGCCGGCATGCGATGGGGCTACGCGCTGGGCCTGGCCGACGCGGGCGCCGGCGCGCTGTGGAGGCAGGTGCTGGCCACGCTGGTCGCTTACGGCGCGTTTCTGGCGGCGCTGCTGATCGCGGTAATGCTGCGCGCAGGATGGCTGCAGCGCCGGGGATGAGCGACTACGGCATCCACACCGTCGATACCGCGTTCCAGCGCGCGCATTTCGATGCCGCCTATCTGATCGTGGAAAACGGACGCGGCGCGTTCGTCGATTGCGGCACCAATCACTCGGTTCCCGCTCTGCTGGACGCGCTGCAGCGGAACGGATTGACACCCGCCGAAGTCGACTGGGTACTGGTGACCCACGCGCACCTGGACCACGCCGGCGGCGCGGGCCTGTTGATGCGGCAGTTGCCCAAGGCGCTCCTGGTCGCGCATCCGCGCGCGGCGCCGCATCTGATCGATCCGGCCAGGCTGATCGCCGGCGCGACCGCGGTGTATGGCGAAGCGGAGATGATGCGCAGCTACGGGCGGATCGTGCCGGTCGCGCAGGAGCGCGTGGTCGTTGCGGACGACGGCCATCGCCTGGATTTCGCCGGGCGCGAACTGCTGTTCCTCGATACACCCGGCCACGCCAAGCACCACTGTTGCATATGGGACGAACGCAGCCGCTGCTGGTTCACCGGCGACACTTTCGGCCTGTCCTATCGCGAACTGGACAGCGCGCAGGGCGCCTTCGTCCTGCCTACTTCCTCACCCGTGCAGTTCGAGCCGGAAGCGCTGAAGCGTTCCATCTTGCGGCTGATGTCGTACGCTCCCGCAGGCATGTACCTGACCCACTACGGCCGCGTCGGCGAAACCGGAAAACTCGCGCGCGACCTGCATGCGTCGATCGACGCCATGGTGGATATCGGGCGCGAGTGCGACGGCGCTCCCGACCGGCACCGCCGTCTGCTGGACGCACTGAGCGCGCTGTATCTGCAGCGCGTGCGCGCGCACGGCTGCGCGCTGGACGACGCGGCCGTGCTGGCGGTGCTGGGCATGGATATCGAGCTCAATGCGCAGGGGCTGGCGTCGTGGCTGGATCGCGACAGGCGGTAGGTGATTGCACCTGCTTTTGTAGGAGCTGCGTAAGCTGCGACCTGCCGCCGCGACAAGACTTGCTTTATTCCGACTGTACGATTTTGTGGTCGCAGCTAACGCAGCTCCCACAACGGCCAGCTCACTTCCACATGTTGGGTTTTGCGCGCCCCGACTTCGCCGGCATCGGCACCACGCAGAAGCGGTGGCCGGTGGGCGCTTCCATCACCCACCAGCGTTCGCGCACGAATTCCAGGCGCTTGGCGCCGAGTTTTTCCAATCGCGCCACTTCCGCTTCCATGTCGTCGGTTTCGATATCCAGATGCACGCGCGAGGGATGGGCGACTTTCTGCACTTCGATATGCAGTCCGCCCGGGCCATCTTCGAGCGGCGCGTAAATGCCCAGATTGCCTTCGTCCTCATCCGCGATCGGCAGGCCTAGCGCCTGGCTCCAGAACTCGGCGGAATCGGCCAGGGTTCCTTGCTTGCAGTCGATGATGAAACCGGCGAGACGGCTGCGGTGGGTCATGGGAGATCTCCAGCACGGCAAATCCGTATTGTCCCCCAAGGGGGCTTCCTTCGGGGCGTAGGAACGGCCTTGCCGGCGATGCATTCACGCGGCTTGGCCAAAAAAGCATTACAGGCAGGGCTCGCTTCTACAGGGGCAGGGCCAGGTCGTCGATCAATGCCTTCAGGAATCTCGCCGCTTCGCCGCCGGTACAGGCGCGGTGGTCGAACGTCAGCGACAGCGGGATGACCTTGTGCGATTCGAAACCGCCCATTACCGGCGTGACCTGATGCCGCGCGCGGCCCGCGGCGACGATGGCGACGCAGGGCGGCACCACCACCGGCGTGGCGTAGCGCCCGGCGAACATGCCGAAGTTGGACAGCGAAATGGTGTAGCCGCCGAGCTCGGAGGCCGCGATGCTGCGGTCTTCTACCTGCGCGCGCAGACGGCTGACGCTTTCGCGGATGCCGCGCGCGTCCAGGAGGTCGGCGTTGCGTAACGCGGGTACGAACAGGCCGTCGTCGGTGTCCACGGCGATGCCGATGTCCACATGCGGGTGCAGGGTGCGGGTCAGCTGGTCGCCGTCGAACCAAGCGTTCAACGCGGGCACCGCCTTGCAGGCGCGCACGATGGCGCGGATCAGGCGCACGGTGACGTCGTTGCCGGGCGGCCAGGCCTGCACGTCGGCGTCGTCGCTAAGGGTGGTGGGTACGACCTTGGCGTGGGCATCGGCCATCACTCGCGCCATGTTGCGGCGCACGCCCTTGAGCGCTTGCGGCTGGCCGCTTACGGATACGCCGGGCGGCTGGGTGCGCATGGGTTTGCCGCTTGCGGACAAAGCCGTGCGCGCAGGCATGGTGGAAGGGGCTTCAGCCCCGGCAGGTGCCCGAGTCGGGGCTGAGGCCCCTGCCGCAACCGCGGGGCCATTCGCCGCGGCCTGCTTGACGTCGTTGAGGGTCACGGTGCCGTCGCTTCCGGTGGCACGCACGCGGCCCAGGTCCACGCCGAGCTTCTTCGCCATCGCGCGCACCACGGGCATCGCCTTGATGCCGCCGACCGCGACCGCCTGCTCCTGATGCACGGCGTTGGAGCTTTGCATCGCGCCGACCACGGTGCCGGCGTCGTCGCGCTCGGAGTCGTTCGACGTGGAAGCGCCGTCTTCGACGCGAGCTTTCGCTTCTTCCATGCTTTCGGGAGAAAGCTCGCGGCGGGACGCCGCTCCCGCGCTCGCGGCCGGCGGCCCATGCGCATGCCCGGTGTCCTGCCCATCGGCGCGCTGCGGCAGGCTGGGGTCGGGCTGGAATTCGGCCAGCATCGCGCCGGTGACCACGATGTCGCCGGCATTGCCCGCCAGCTTCAGCACTTTGCCGGAGACCGGCGAAGGCACTTCCACCACCGCCTTGGCGGTTTCCATCGACACCAGCGGCTCGTCCAGGCGGATCACGTCGCCTTCCTTGACGAACCACTCGACGATGGTCGCGTCGGGCAGGCCTTCGCCCAGGTCGGGAAGATGGAAAGTCTTGCTGTTGCTCATCGGGAATCCTGGTTGTTGTTCGATTCGCCCCCGCAACGGGGACTTCCTTCTGCTCTACGAGGCTGGTTTTTCTTCTATCGGTTCGACGGCGCGGGCCGGGATCCAGCCGCTGTCGCCCTTCGCGTTTTCCGCCCACCACCAGCCTTCCTGCTCGTAGTGGAGGGTGATGGATTCGCCGATCTCGGTGTCCAGCTCGCGCGTGTCGTAGTCGCCCAACGCGGTGGCCATTCCGGTGTCGCGGTCGAACAGCGCCGCCGGAATCCAGCCGCCGAGCCCCTGCGCCAGCGTGGTCCACACGAACTGCGGCCAGTCGCTGTCGCGTTCGCCCAGGGTCACCGGATCGCCGGCGGCAACGCGGATCGCGGGGCGGTCCGGCGCGCGGTGCGAAGCGATGACGCGCGCGCGACGCATCTCAACCCGCAGCCAGCGCGCGCTTGGCCGCAGCGACGATCTTGTCGACGCTGGGCAGGTATTTCATTTCCAGTCGGAACAGCGGGATGTGCGTGTCCGGCCCGGTAACGCGCTGCACCGGCGCCAGCAGGTCGTACATGGAATACTCGGCCAGGCGCGCCGCGATTTCCGCGCCGAAGCCCGCGGTGCGCGGCGCCTCGTGCACGATCACGCAGCGCCCGGTCTTGCTGACCGATTCGGCGATGGTGTCGAAGTCCAGCGGCTTCAGCGTGGCCACGTCGATGACCTCGGCGCTGATGCCTTCTTTCGCCAAGGTATCGGCGGCCTCCAGCGTTTCCTTCACCTGTGCGCCCCAGGTCACCAGGGTCACGTCGCTGCCGTC
>JAESGX010000311.1_pt1 | contig 22713 bp, 13 predicted proteins | sample 9269801 | NCBI WGS metagenome assembly JAESGX01 (sample SAMN16773122, study PRJNA677054) | algae metagenome | isolation source: Pleurocapsa minor GSE-CHR-MK-17-07R and co-occurring heterotrophs from wet... | place: USA: Lower Calf Creek Falls, Grand Staircase Escalante National Monument, UT ... | reverse complement strand
GATATCCCAGGATGTTTCACGCCCGCGATGCAGCAGGATGCCAAGTTGAAGCAGGCGCTCGAAGGCAGCATCTTCTGCGGGGGCATGCTGCCGGCCGCGCATGACGACCGGCTCGCCGGCCTCACTCAGCCGCCAGAGCCGTTGCGATAGGCCGCCGGTCATTCGTCAGCGCATTCAGCTTGAGCAGCGCCATGACCAGCTTCTTGTGCCGGACCCTCGGGAAGCTGGCCGATCCGGGTGGTTTGATCGTGACGCTGATCGTGGGCGCGCGGCCGCCCGGCGTCTTCAGCACGATGCGCGCGATGATGTGGTCGAGGCGCCAAGAATCGTCTCCATAAAAGATGTCGGTCCGGCTCTCATGGAGACGGCGCAGGGCGCTGCCCTCGGAATCCTTCACCCGCACCGAGAACAGGGTCTTCTCGCGGCCGGTGCGGACATTTGTGGATACACGGTTGGCCTGCGCCTCCGTGATCTCGACCCGCTCAATCTGGTCCAGATTGCCGATCCGGAAAGCAAAGCCGCCATTCGAATTCTTGGCTGGAGCCAGCGTGTACAGATTCTGTGCGCTGGCCGCCTTGAAGACCCCGGGGCGCCCCAGAATTTCGGTGGCGAATGCTTCCGCCAGGTCGCCACGGCGCTTTTTCGCACAGCCCCAAACGGTGAGCCGCCCCGTCGCCTCGACGAAGGAGATCACCGCGGTGTCGATTTCCTGGAAGCCGATCACCTCGTCTTCGTCGCCGCGAATGACCTCGGTCGAGACTGGCGGCGCGCCGTGGCGGACAGCGATGCAAAGCTCGCCATCATCGTCGTAGTCTCGGACGCGGCAGAACTTCCCGCGCAGGTCGGCGGCGAAGATTCCAGACGCACGGATGCGCAGCGCCTCGAGCGCCTCCTTGGTCACGCTCGCCGCAATCCCATCCTCACCGGCATCGAATTCGCTCACGCTGGTGGGCGCAATGAAGACGGAGGTGTGTTCTGCCTCCCGGAACACGTCCGGGAATTCGACGAAGGCGACCAGGGCATAGTCGCGCGGCGTGGCGGTCGGGCGCTCTGCCGGGTCGATAACCACGATGCCCCGACGCTCGGCCTCCTCCTGGAGCAATCGCATACCGGTCGGGCTGTCGAGGCGGACGATGCGATGCAGGTCCTGGATCAGGCCGTCCGGGTAGGAAGCCTTCGAGCCAAGCAGATACTCGGTGATCCGCTTCCGCCCCTCGATCTCATCGGCCAGGAGAGCGGCCAGATGGAGACCTTTGAGGCCAGTTTCGTGCTTTTGCAGGAGCTTGCCCAGGACCTCCCAGTCCACGGTCTTGAGGAACCGCTGGTTGGCGAACTTGGTGAAATCCTTCTGCACGTGTCCGTCCTGTAATGTGGAACGAAGCAGGTACATCATGAGGCATACCGCTGTCGAATCTAATCGACCGATGGGCGTGGAACACTTCGACCTCGGTGCCGGTAATCAATGGCATGGCGCCTCGATCCACCCTTTCCGGTAACGCCCATCTTCCGCCGCACCTTCGCGAGGTCTGCGGCATCCTGGCCAGGGGCTTGGTGCGGCTGCGCAGCCGCGACGCCGAGGATGATGCGCGGGATGCCGAGATAGCTCGGGGGGCCGGAGACAGTCGCCTACACTCCACCGCCAAGCAGCGCCTGCATGCGAAACCCAACAGGAAGGGACTCGCATGACCAGACGATCATCTGCCGCACCCGCGGCGGCACCTACCATCCCGAAGATTCCGCCGACGCAGGTGCTGAGCCGGCTCGCCGCGTTGCAGGCGGCGCCCACTGCCACGCTGAAGGACCAGTGGCGGGAATTGTTCGGCAAGGAGCCGCCGCCCTGGAACCGGGCCTACATCCAGAGCCGGCTGGCGTATCGAATCCAGGAACTCGCATATGGCGGGCTGAAGCCCGAGACCGTCGACCGGCTGGTGGCGTTGGGTGAGCAACTGGATGGCGGCAACGTCGTCCTGCGTCGCATCCGCGCCGATAGCAGGCCGCTGGCGGGAACGCGCCTGCTCCGGGAATGGCAGGGCGTGCAGCACGTCGTCACGGTGCGCATGAACGACTTCGAATTCGAGGGCCGGCCCTACCAGTCGCTCTCGGCGATCGCACGCCACATCACCGGCACGCGCTGGAACGGCTGGACGTTTTTCGGGCTGCGCGCGCGGGGTGATGCATGAGCCGGCGCGCCCGCATTGAGCCGGCCTTGCCGGCCACCACGAAGAAACTGCGCTGCGCGGTCTACACGCGGAAGTCCACGGACGAGGGGCTGGAGAAGGAGTTCAACACCCTCGACGCGCAGCGCGACGCTTGCGAGGCGTACATCACCAGCCAGCGTGCCGAGGGCTGGGTGCTGGTCCGCGATCGCTACGACGATGGTGGGTTCTCAGGCGGCACGCTGGAGCGGCCGGCGCTGCAGCGCCTGCTGCGCGACATCCAGGCCGACCTGGTCGACGTCATCGTGGTCTACAAGATCGACAGGCTGAGCCGCTCGCTGATGGATTTCGCCAAGCTGGTGGAGGTAATGGACGCGCATGGCGTGACGTTTGTCAGCGTGACGCAGAGCTTCAACACGACGACCAGCATGGGCCGGCTGACGCTGAACATCCTTTTGAGCTTTGCCCAATTCGAAAGAGAGGTCATTGGCGAGAGAATCCGCGACAAATTCGCCGCCTCCCGCGCCCGCGGCATGTGGATGGGAGGCAAGGTGCCGCTCGGCTACGACGTGGTGGCGCGCAAGCTGATCGTGAATGAGGATGAGGCCCCGCGGGTGCGCCGCGTGTTCGAGATTTTCGCCGAGACGGGGTCGGGCATGGAGACCGTGAAGCGCCTTCGTGAGGAGGGCCTCACCAGCAAAGTGGGCCGACCGCTGGACAAGGGCGATGTCTACAAGCTGCTGAACAATCGGACCTATGTCGGTGAGGCCGCGCACAAGGGAAACATCTATCCCGGCGAGCACCAGGGGATCGTGCCGCGGGAGCTTTGGGATCGGGCGCATGCCGTGCTGCAGATCAGCCCGCGCGTGCGCGCCAACCAGAACCGGGCGCAGACGCCGGCGCTGCTGAAGGGGCTGATCTTTGGGGTGGATGGCAGGGCGCTGTCGCCGACGCATTCGCGGAAGAATGGCCGGCTCTACCGCTACTACGTGGCGCAGCGCGTGCTGAAGGGCGACGCTGCCGGCGACGACACGATCCTGCGCCGGGTATCCGCCGCGGAGATCGAGGCGGCGGTGGTGGACCAGGTGCGGGCGCTGCTGCGCCAACCCGAGATCGTGGTCGGCACATGGCGGGCGGCGCGTAAGGAGGTGCCGGACCTGACGGAGGCTGAAACCCAAGATGCGCTGCATCGGCTTGACCCGCTGTGGGATCACCTGTTCCCGGCGGAACAGGCGCGCATTGTACGGTCGTTGGTGGAGCGGGTCGTGGTCGGCCCGGCCGGGGCGGACATTCGGCTGCGGCTGGACGGGCTCGGCGGCCTGGTCCGCGACCTCACCGCCATCGCGCCGTCTGCCCTGAGGGCAGCGGCATGACGACCGCCACGAGCATCACGGTCCGGGTGCCGCTGGCAATCCGCCACCGACCCGGCAGGAAGACAGTCGTGACGCCGATGACCGATGGCATGGCGCCGGTTACCACGCGGGCCGATCCGGCGCTGTTGAAGGCGCTGGCGCGGGCGTTCCGGTACCAGCGAATGCTTGACGAGGGCCGCTATGCGTCGATCACCGAACTGGCCGCAGTCGAGAGACTCGATCGGGGATATCTCGGGAGTCTGCTGAAGCTGACGCTTCTCGCTCCCGACATCGTCGAGAGCGTTCTCGATGGCCGGCACTCCGAACGAATCGGCCTGCCGATGCTGCTGGACCCGCTCCCAGCCGCATGGGATGCCCAGTGCGCAGCCATAAACTCGGCTGAATAGTTCCTGCTGACCCCTCCTCGGCCTCGCGGTAGATGACAGCGGGTTTATCCTTGGGCAGAATGTTCAATACTTGGACGTTTGCGGTTACCGCCGTGATGCCCTCGTAGTCGACAACCCATGCCGTGCATCTCGAACCCGCCAGGCGCCCCTTGCCCTGGCCCCGGAACGGCCGCGCGGTCTGAAGCTGTCATCTGTTTCGATTTCTGACCGAGGGAGGCGAGTTGAACACCGAAGCTGACACTTGCCGCCTCTTCGTCGTTCCTCGGCTTCAGGCTGCCGGCTGGGATGCCGCACCGCACGCAATCCAGGAACAGCGAACCTTCACCGATGGGCGCGTCCTGTTCGTCGCCGGGCAACCGCGCCGCGGGCGCCGCAAGCGTGCCGACTACCTGCTGCGCTACCGACCCGACCTGGCACTCGCCGTCGTCGAGGCGAAGCCGACCTATCTGAGCGCCGCCGATGGCCTGCAGCAGGCCAAGGACTATGCCGAGGTCCTCGGCCTCAAATTCGCCTACGCGACCAACGGCAAGGAGATCATCGAGTTCGATTTCTTTGCTGGCATTGAAAGCGTGGTCGTTGACTTCCCGACCCCCGCCGAGCTCTGGGCGCGACAACGCGCCGGCCTTGGCCTCGCCGACGATTCTCTGGCCCAGATGGCGCTGACCCCCGGGTATCCTGATCCGGCCAAGCCGCTCCGCTACTATCAGGAGATCGCCGTTAACCGCGCGGTTCAGGCTGTTCTGACCGGACGGCAACGCAGCCTCCTGACCCTGTGCACCGGGGCTGGCAAGACGCCGATCGCGTTCCAGATCGCCTGGCGTCTGTGGTCATCCGGCTGGAACCGGCGTGGGGACCACCTGAAGCCCAAGATCCTATTCCTGGCCGACCGCAACGTGCTGGTGGACGACCCGATGGCGCGGGACTTCGCGCCCTTCGGCAAAGGCCGCTTCAAGATCGAGGGGGGGCGGGTCAGCCTTGGCCGGGATATCTACTTCGCAATCTACCAGGCGATCGCCCAGGACGAGCGGCGCCCCGGCCTTTACCGCGAGTTCCCGCCCGACTTCTTCGATCTGATCATCGTCGACGAATGCCACCGTGGCAGCGCCCGCGATGACAGCAGCTGGCGCGAGATCCTCGACTACTTCGCGCCGTCGTTTCAGATCGGCATGACCGCCACGCCGCTGCGTGAGGACAACCGCGACACCTACGCCTACTTCGGCGATCCGCTCTACACCTACTCGCTGGCGCAGGGCATCGCGGACGGCTTCCTCGCGCCCTATCGGGTCCACCGCGTCGTAACGGATACCGATGCGGCCGGCTGGCGTCCGACGAAGGGTGAGCTCGACCGTTTCGGCCGTGAGATCCCGGACGAGGAGTACCACACGAAGGATTTCGAGCGCGTCGTTGCCCTCCGCGCCCGCACCGAGGCGATCGCACGCCATCTGGCTGGCTTCCTGAAAGCAACCGACCGCTTCGCAAAGACGATCGTCTTTTGTGTGGACCAGGAACACGCGAGCGAAATGCGCCGTGCCCTCTCCAACCTCAATGCTGATCTCGTCGCGCGATATCCGGACTACGTCTGCCGCGTGACGTCCGACGAAGGCATGATCGGCCGCGGCCACCTGTCGCACTTCCAGGACCTCGAGAAGCGAACGCCCGTCATCCTCACCACCTCCCAGATGCTGACGACCGGCGTGGATGCGCCGACATGCCGCAATGTGGTGCTCGCCCGGGTGGTCGGCTCGATGAGCGAGTTCAAGCAGATCATCGGCCGCGGCACCCGTCTGCGGGAGGATTACGGCAAGCTGTTCTTCAACATACTCGACTATACCGGCACCGCGACCGCGAAATTCGCTGATCCCGATTTCGACGGCGATCCCGTTGCCGCGACCACCACCACCATCGACCCGAACGGCATCGAGACAGGCGTGGTGATCGACCCCGTCCCCCCGCCAGGTGGCGAGGAACCGGGTGATGACGAGCCGGCCGGTCCGGCCACTCCGCTGCCACCCGGCGGCGGCCAGACGGGTGAGCCACGAAAATTCTACGTGGATGGCGGCACCGTCGAGGTGGTGCAGCATCACGTCTATGAGCTCGACGCCGATGGCAAGCGCCTGACCGCCCGCCGCATCACCGACTACACAGGCGAGAAGATCCGTACCCTCTACCCCACCCCATCGGCCTTTCGTGCAGCCTGGACCATCGCCGACAAGCGCGCGGCCGTCGTGGAGGAGCTGGCGGAGCGGGGCATAGACCTCGCGACCTTGGCCACCGAGATGGCGCGGCCCGATGACGACCCCTTCGACCTGTTGTGCCACCTGGCCTGGGATGCACCCCTTCGCACCCGACGGCAGCGCGCCGAGCGCCTCCGCACCGAGCGGCAGGACCTGTTCGACCGCCACGGCCCCGATGCGCGTGCGGTGCTCGAGGCGCTGCTGGAGAAATACGCCGCCCATGGTGCCGACGAACTGCGCCTGCCGGACGCGCTGCGGATCGAGCCGGTCGCCTCCATGGGCAACCCGAGCGAGATCGTCCGGCGCTTCGGCGGTGCCGATCAGCTACGCGATGCCGTCGCCGAATTGCAGGAACAGCTCTATGCCGCGTGACATTGGCGCCGTGCCGCGTGTTGGCAGTGATTCCCTGGCGCAGCGCGAAGCCGAGAAGGTCGCCCTCAGCCTCGTCGCGGCAGAACTCGGCTTGGCCCATATCGAGGCCCAGAAGCGCTTCTCGATCGGCCCGGCAGCGGCCATCGTGGACGCCTTCGCCGAATCGATGGATGAGGTGGTGCTGCTGGAAGTGAACGCGCGCGTCGGCTCGGTCATGAAGACGGCAACCAAGAACAAGGTCCTGAAGGACACGTTGAAAATGCTGCTGATCGAACAGGCCAATGCCGCTGCCTGGCAGGGCAAGCGGGTGCGCAAGTTGCTGGTGTTCCTGGACCCGATTGCGCGGGCTAGCTTCGGCCCGAAGGCATGGGCGAACCAGGCGTGGGACGCGTTTGGTGTCGAGACGCATGTCTGCGCCATCCCGGACGCCCATCGGGCGGCGTTGATCGCGGCCCAAGCCGCACAGGACCTCCGCGCCGATGGCTAAGCGCGCCGCGACCGCGCCGCAGACCACCGCACAGCGCCTCGACAGCATCGTCAAATCAGCCCGCCAGATCATGCGGAAGGACAAGGGGCTGAACGGCGACCTCGACCGTTTGCCGCTGCTCACATGGGTGTTGTTCCTGAAGTTCCTCGACGACATGGAGCGAATCCATGAGGACGAGGCGGTGCTGGCCGGGAAGCCCTTCCATGCGGCCATCGACCCGCCCTATCGCTGGCGGGATTGGGCAGCGCGGCGCGACGGCATCACCGGGCCGGACCTGATCCGCTTCCTCGCAGCCGAGGAGACTATCCGGCCCGATGGCTCCAAGGGGCCGGGCCTTTTCGCCTATCTGCGCTCCCTGCGCGGCCGGGACGGCGTGCGGGACCGCCGCGACGTCATCGCCACCGTCTTCGCCGAAATGACCAACCGTATGGAGAGTGGTTACCTCCTGCGCGACGTGGTCAATCTGGTGGACGCTATCCACTTCGACGCCTCGGAGGAAATCCACACCCTCTCTCGCCTCTATGAGGGGCTGCTGCGGGAGATGCGGGATGCCGCCGGCGACAGTGGCGAATTCTACACGCCGCGCGCCGTGGTGCGCTTCATGGTGGCCGTGATGGACCCGAGGCTGGGCGAAGTGGTGCTCGACCCCGCCTGCGGCACCGGCGGCTTCCTGGCCGAGGCCTTCGAGCATCTCTCCGCCCAGGTGCGCACCACCGAGGATCGGGAGGTGCTGCAGGATCGCAGCGTGGTCGGTGGCGAGGCGAAGCGGCTGCCCTTCTTGCTGGCGCAGATGAACCTACTGCTGCATGGGTTGGAGGCGCCGGACATCGCGCTCGGCAACACGCTTTCCCGCCAGCGCCTGACGCAGATCGGTGAGAGGGACCGGGTGAATGTCATCCTCACCAACCCGCCCTTCGGCGGGGAGGAGGAGGTCGGCATCCAGGCCAATTTCCCCGATGACCGCCGGACCAATGAGACGGCCATGCTGTTCCTGCAACTGATCATGCGGCGGCTGAAGCGGCATGGGCAGGGACGCGCCGCGGTGATCGTGCCCAATGGCACGCTGTTCGAGGGCGGCGTGGCCGCGCGGGTGAAGGCGGATTTGCTGCGCGAGTTCAACCTGCACACCGTGCTGCGGCTGCCGGAAGGCGTCTTCGCGCCCTACACCGATATCCCGACCAATGTGATTTTCTTCGATACCAGCGGCCCGACGCAGACCATCAGCTACTGGCAGCAGCCTGCGCCGGAGGGGCGGCGGAAATACAGTAAGACCGCGCCCTTACAGTTCGAGGATCTGGCTGACTGTCTGGCCTGGTGGGGCGAGCGCGGCGAGGACCCGCGCGCCTGGACGGTGCCGGCCGAGGGACTGATCCGCACAGACGCGGAAGGGCGTGTGCTGGCGGTGAACCTCGACCTCAAAAATCCGAAGTCCGTGGAGGCGGAGGACCATCGCACGCCGGCCGAGATCGTGTCGGGGATGGTGGCGCGCGAGGCCCAGGTGCTGGACCTGCTGCGGGAGATTGAGGCGCTGGTGGCGGAGCGCGCGTGATCATGTCGCGTTGGCGCATGGTGCCGTTGGGCGATGTTCTCCGACCTGTCCAGGACGCTGAGTCGGTTCATCCTGAACGGAGTTACCCCAACGTCGGCATCTTCGGTTTTGGTCGTGGAGTGTTTGCCAAACCCGACATCACCGGCATGGATACCAGCGCGAAGACCCTCTACCGGGTTCGTGCGGGACAGTTCATCTACAGCAGGCTGTTCGCCTTCGAAGGCGCCTATGCGGTTGTGCCGCCCGACCTGGATGGGTGCTTCGTATCGAACGAATTCCCTACCTTCGATTGGATCGAAGGCTCTGCTGATCCCGGCTTCGTTGCTTGGATTTTCAAGCAGCCCGCTGTTTGGACCGAGATTGCCAAACTCGGCGTTGGAATGGGCGACCGTCGACGTCGGGTGCATCCAGAAAGCCTTCTGACCTTTCAGGTGCCGCTCCCGCCCCTGGACCAGCAGCGCCGCATCGTCGCGCGGCTGGATGCGGTGTCAGCCCGGCTGAAGGCGTGCGCAGAGACGGCAGAGCGACAGGAGGCGGACCTTGCCGCGATGCTCCTGCAGGCCTTCGCGCGGATCACCGCAGGTAGCCCGCGCGCCCGCATGGCCGATGTTGCGCCGCTGGTGCGCCGCCCAATCGAGGTCGAGGCCGACGGGCAATATCAGGAACTCGGCATCCGATCCTTCGGGCGTGGCCCCTTTCACAAGCCGTCGTTGAGCGGGCTGGATACGGGCAGCAAGCGCCTGTTCCGCATTGAGCCGGGCGATCTGGTGTTCAACATCGTCTTCGCCTGGGAGGGCGCGGTTGCCATCGCACGTCCCGAGGATTCTGGCCGCGTCGGCTCACATCGCTTTCTGACATGCGTCACAGATCAGACGCGCGTTTCGGCCGAAATTCTCCGGTTTTGGTTTCTCTCCCGTGAGGGACTGGCTTCGTTGGGGCAAGCCTCACCGGGTGGTGCAGGCCGGAACCGGACGCTGGGGCTCGACGGGTTGTCCAGGATCGAGGTTCCGATCCCGTCCCTGGACGCGCAGGCTTGGTTCGAGGCGCTCCACGCCCGGGCAGCGAGCGTCCGCGCGCTCAACGCCGCCTCGACTGGTGACGCCGCAGCACTTCTTCCCGCAATGCTGCACCAGATTTTTGCGGATAAGACGACGAGCTAATCCAGTAGCCCTGCTGTCTGCAATCGCTTTTCGTACTCTTCGCGATCCATTGGGCAATCAACCAACTGGTTGAAATCTTGCCTACTCAACTTGCACTGCTTGGCCATCTTCGAAAGGAGATCATCGGAGATATCCCTGTCACGACCATGGCTCACTCGTGTTCTGATCTCGGTGCGCCGGTTGTCGAACGTCACGTATGCGAAGGACACGTGATGTCCGTCTTCGTTCCGCTCAAAGCCCTTTTTGACCAGGGCAGCATCGACCCTGCGTCGATCACGCGGCATGCGGCACCGCTCTGAACGCTGTCAGCAAGCGCCGCTTCAAAGCCTGTGCTCCCCGGGTGAGCTTTTCATCCGACACAAGCGCGTAGTCGCGCCAAAGCAGCCGCAGCTCGTGCTGGAGAGCTTCATCAAGTTCTGCCCGCGTCTCCGCGATCAGGTCGATCCCAATGGCATCGTCCTGCAGCACGAACATCTGCTCCGTCTCATCCAGTTCGGGCGTGAGGGTAAGCGCGGCAAGCGGCTCAACTCGCACATTGCCAACCATGAATGGTGCCAATACGATCGGGTCCAGGTCTACTGGGCGGATATCCGTGGTATCCACGACCTTAACAGGTGCCCCCTGTGCATCGAGCTCGACCTCGCCGGTAACCTGAATCAGCTGTCGTGCATTCTCAAGCAGCATCGGTTCGACATCATCCACGTAGAAGCAATTGAAGCTTCTGCTAGTCTTCGTGTGGCGAAGGCTGAGACGACGTTCACCAAAGTCGATGGCTTGAAGCAGACCTATTACTGACCTGCTCTCCGCCGTATTCGCCGGCCGCATCGCCAAGGCTTCGAGCCGGCTTCGGTGGGCAGAGAGGTTGAAATCGTTCGAGGAATGCAAGCTCTTCACACTGAGCAAGAAGCCCGATGCTGGCTTAGGAACCATTCGGACCAACCCATCGAGGACCGCGGCCCGCCAGCGTGCGTCGGCAACGATAACTGCCAGCTTTTCGTGACTGCCTTCCACCGCGGCTTCGAGAACGGCGTCAAAATCCTCAACTACTACACCGACTTCTTGCGCCGAAAACAACGAGGTGCCGGGGTCGCCGATCCGAATTGGTTGCAGATAGCTACCTGGCCGTGGGGTATCGCAAAGCACCGGAAATGCCCGCTCAATCTCCTGTGGTGCGCGTGCACGCTGGCGCAATGGTAGCCGACGGCGCGCCATTGCCAGAAAGTGCACGACCCGCTGGGCCGCAATGAGCGTGTCGGCCAAAACCGTCGCGGTTACTGCTTGCCCACCACTCGCGTCGGTGAAGCGCAGTTCGTGAGTGTCTGCATGGAAGCCCGGTGCTGCGTCCGGGTCAGCCCCGGTCGGACCGTTCACCAGAATCTCCTCGCGCGGTTGTCTAAGCGTGCACGTTGGGAAGAGCGTATAGTGCCCTTGAGATTACCGCCAGACTGATCAGTGCTGAGCGCCGGAGTCGAACGGGGTCGGGCGGAGCAGTTTCACGGTCTCTGGCAGCTTGTAGGTTTTCTGCAAGATTTCGGAGCGACCACGCGCCGGCGACCGGTAGGGATGCTGAAATCCATCAACCTTGACGTCACGGAATGCAGGGAATTTCAATGACTTGAAGCTTGTAGGGTAAATCGCCCCACCCCCGAGCTTCGGAGACTTTCAGGCCTCCGGAGAGAGATTTCCGGGGTCGTTGCATTCTCCAACCCTCAAGCCGCCACGACAAAACCCCAGGAAACCTGCGGTTCACGGCGCTACTCAGGACGGGGAAATGTGAGGTTGGAAAACCGACTGGAGCAGCGGTGGGAACCGGATTCCAACCTGCTCTGGTGTTCGTGAGACGCGTCTCACGGCCTGCGTCACCCCTCAGTGCCCCAGCAGGGGCGCTGGTCCATCACGTGGCACTGGAAACGGGCGCTCGGGCGCCGCAGCCAAAAGGGCCACGTGACCTGGACACGGATGGCGCCGATTGTCGCGCGGTGGCTGCCGCCCGCCAGGGTCCAGGACCCGTATTCGCAGCAACGTTTCATCGTCAAACACCCGAAGTAGGAGCCGAGTGCGTTAGCAGCGCACGCTCGGATCTGTCCGGGGCGCGCGGGGTAACCCGCGTCCCTACCGGGATGGGCCATGTCGCAAAAGTCGTGCGCCGCGCCCGACCACCCTAAGCTCCGTGTTGGGCTCGATTCGTGAGCCCGCTTGGCTGGCTGTCAGACCCTTCCACAAGATCGGTTTCGAGCGCGCCGGCCAGCTCAGGTCAGCTGAGGGGCGTGCCCGAAGATCATCCATGACTGAAGCAGCTACATCCCTGAAATGGCGCCCTGCCGCAGTGCTGCCCGCCCTTCGGCTCGGCATGACCTTCGAGGCCGGCCACGCGGCCCTCGTACCGTCATCCGACCCAAGGGTGAGCGCGATCAAGGGTACGCACCCCGTATTCCGGACGTTCTTGGACCGCTTCGCTGATGCGTTCCGCGTGCGGGTCCACCCCGCCGTGCTGCTGGTGAATGCGGAGACCTCGCAGCGATTCCTCTTCAGCGGCTCACTCGCCAGCTTGAGGGATGCGATCGCGGTTTCGACCGTCTCATACGGGCGGGCGCTGGAGATCATTTACCCTCGCGGCCACCGGATAGGCTTCGCTGATGCCTTCGCATTCTACCCCTGGATGGTCGATCGCCAGTTCGAAGGGCTGGTCGCGATCACTCAGGCTATGCGGGCGATCCACGAGGTCGAGCGCTTCCGAGGGCAGCCTGCACCAGGCGTACCGGAAGCGGATCTGAGTGAGGGCGACGTCGACCGCCCGCTGCTCGACGCACTCCTACAACGCTGGTGCGGCCAATTCTCCGCCAAGACTTCTGCCTGGGCGGACGTCGCTCTCTTCCGCTCGCTCAACATGGCCCATCAGGCATGCCTCATGCCATCGGCTGCGGCAGACACGACGCTTTATGATGTCGGTCGCCAAATCGCACTGTGGGTCAGCGCGTTCGAGATCCTCGTCCACCCGGGTCCCGGCGGGCAAGCGGGGCGGAACGCCGTCATGGATCTCCTCGACCGCGTCGACTGGAAACACCGGGATTGTAAGGCAAGGCGCTACCCAGTTCGCAGCGGCAAGAAGGTCGAGCGCCGACGACTTGCCGCTGCGCTGTACGCACGGCTTCACCAAGCCCGCAACCACTTCCTGCACGGCGAACCTGTTTCGCGTGCAACGTTGAGCCTTCGCGTCAACGGCCGCACGCTCTTTCATATAGCGGCTCCGTTGTATCGCCTTGCGCTGACCTCTTTCCTTGATCTCCGTCCTATCCCGTTCGGCCTGAATCTTGATCCGGCGTCCCTGGGCGAGGCGATGGCGGCGCGCATGGAATTTGAGGGCTACCAGGGTCGCCACGAAGAGGCGTTGCTGGCGGCTTGGTTCGGACGCGATCGAATGAAGGAAGTTATCCTGCGGCGGCGCCGCCGGCGGTTGCGTGATCCGAGTGCAGCAGAAGATTCAGCGTGATCCTCAAAGCGCGCAAGTTGAATTTCTGATCGATTTGGGTGGCGCAGTTCTGTAAACGGGACAGATGGATGTTATCGACTACGATCGCCTCGATGAGTGGGAGAAGCGGATATTCAAATGCGTGACACGGCCAGGGACAGCGATCTAGGTTTGGCGCGATGAGATTTTTGCACGCGGCCGATATCCATCTGGACAGCCCGCTCGCCGGATTGCAGGCGCGGGCCGACTTGCCCGAAGGGGTACTTCGCAATGCAACTCGCCGCGCATTTAGCAATATGATCGACCTCGCCATTGCCGAAGATGTCGCCTTCGTCATCCTTGCCGGAGACATCTACGATGGCGACTGGAAGGATTTTTCCACAGGTCTGTTTTTTGCTGCTGAGATGCGCCGTCTGGGCCGTCCTTGCTTCCTGCTGCGCGGCAACCACGACGCGCAATCAGTGATTACCCGGAGCCTGCCTATCCCGGAGAATGTGCGAGAATTCTCCACGCGCACTTGTCAGACTTATGATCTACCAGACCTTGGTGTTGCGGTGCACGGCCACTCTTTCCCCAATCGTGCGGTACCTGAGGACTTGTCATCGGCCTACCCTGCACCACGCATGGGTCTTCTCAACATCGGCGTGCTGCACACTTCGGCCGAGGACCCCGGTGAGCATGCGACCTACGCGCCTTGCCGGGTCGCTGACCTTCGGCTCAAAGGTTACGATTATTGGGCACTCGGTCATATTCATGCGCGCCAGGAACTCTCGCAGAGACCGTGGATCGTCTTCCCCGGCAATCTGCAAGGGCGTCACGCGAAGGAGGTCGGTGCAAAAGGATGCACTTTGGTAACTGTCGAGGATCGACAGGTGGTCGCGGTCGAGCACCATGAAGTGGATGTGCTGCGCTGGGTTGCATTGCATGTGGACGCTGCAGACGCGACTCTGCCTCTGTTGTCGGAGCGCATAGAAGGCGCCGTGATGCAGGCGCTCGCGGAGGCGAATGGCCGCCCCCTGCTCGCCCGCTTGACACTGACCGGTGCAACGGTCCTGCACGCCGCCCTGCTAGAGGATACGGAACGCCTGGCCGCGGAATGCCGCGCGGTCGCCCTTGGCGCCGGTGGGTCGTTGTGGATCGAAGCAGTTCGTGTGCGCACGCGGCCGCTCGCGCAGTCCCAGACGGAACTCCTGGCCCCATTGCAGGCAGCCTTCCTCGCCGGGCTCGATGAACCGGAACTTGTCGCCAGGCTCCTGGCAGAACTGGACGCGGTGCGCCGAAAGTTGCCGCCCGCGGCACAGGCGGAACTGGACATACCTAACGATGAAGCGGCGTTGAGCCTGCTAGCCCAGGATGCGTGGCAGATAGTGGCCGAGGCGCTGCTGGCAGTCACCTCCGAATGAGGCTGCGGCAGCTCGACTTACGGCGCTACGGTCACCTGAGCGACGTATGCCTGGATTTTCCCTCTGGCACCGCACTGCACGTCGTCTACGGCGCCAATGAGGCTGGCAAATCCACGGCCCTCGCGGCAATTGCCGATGCGCTTTTTGGCTTTCCGCATCGAACATCCTTCGATTTCCTGCATGGAAGTGCGCAGTTGCGCATCGGCTTCTCTCTGACCGATGAAGATGGTGCCGAGGCGAACTTCGTCCGGCGAAAGGGCAACCGCGACACCCTGCTGGATAGCGCGGGTCAGCCCGTGCCTGAACAGGCCCTTCGCCGTTTCCTGGGTGGTACAGACCGCAGCTTGTTCGAAGTTGGCTTTGGCCTGGATGGCGCCAGGCTCAGGCAGGGTGCGCGGGAGTTACAGGCGAGCGCTGGTGACGCAGGCAGCAGCCTGCTTTCCGGCAGCGGGCTTTTGAATCTCCGCGGCGTCCTGAAAAACATCGACGAGCAGGCTAAAGCGCTGTTCGGTGATGGCCGCGGGCGGCGCAAGCTTTCCGAGGCGCTGGAGGCCTTCCGCCAGGCACGCGATTCGACCGACGAGAGCGCCGTCCCGCCGCGCGCATGGAAAGAGCAGGAGGATGCCCGAACCACGGCGGTTTCAGAGCTTCGACTCCTCCAGGAGGAGATCCGAGCGCTGACGACCGAGATGGCTCGGCTTGAACGACAGCGTCGCGTAGCGCCGATCCTGGCCGCCATCGATATAGAACGCGACACGGCCGCAAAGTTGGCCGATGCGCCGCAAATGCCGCTCGATGCTGAGCTTCGGCGCGAGCGAGCCTTGGCGGCTGACCGGGACGCGCTGCGTGACGCGGAGCGCGAAGCCAACCAGGCTGTGGACCTGGAACTGGAGCTCGCCACCCTTGTGCCGGATGGGGCGGTCCTGGGCGAGCAGGATGCGATCGACGCTTTGGAACAACGCCGCGGCGTAGCACAGCAGGCCTCGCTTGACCGCCCCGGTGTCATCGCTCAGGCGAAGCTACATCGGGCCGCTGTCCAAGCCGCTCTGGCCGAGCTTCCCACCGACCTGACCCCTGAGGCAGCGCGCGATGCGGTGCCTCTGCCTGGGCTACGCCAAAGGGTCCAGCGCCTCATCACGCGCCACGGCGAGTTGTCGGCAAAGGCGCTCGCGGCGGATCGCGCGTTGGCGGCGGCACAGCGAAGGCTCGACGCAGCACAGGCGGCGCTGGCGGCATCCCCTGCGCCTCCGGCGCCGCAAGTGTTGCGCCGGACGATTGACGACCTTCGCGCAGAGGGTCGCCTCGACGACGACCTTGCCTCTGCCGCTGCCGCGATGCTTGCGGCGAAATCTGCTGCGGCTGCGGCCTTGGCCAATCTGCCGCTCTGGTCGGGCGATCTGGCCGAGCTCCGCGCGTGCCGGCTGCCTTTGCCGGCGGCGATCGCTGCGTCTACGGCGCACCTGGATGACGCGGCTCTGACCCACAACGCTGCCCGTTCAGCCGTCACCGAACTGGAGGCGGAGGTGATCACTCGGCGAGGTGAACTGTCCCGCCTGTCAGCGGGTGAAGCCGTGCCAACGCCCGCCGCCATTACGGAAGCCAGGGGACGCCGTGATCAGCTTTGGCAGCAGCTCAGACAGAGGCTCGAAGGTGTCGAGCCGGAATCTTCTTCACCAGGCCCGCTTCTGGTGTCATTCGAGGGGTTCCGCGACGACGCGGACCGCCTGGCCGATCGCCGCTTCGATGACGCGCGACGGGTCACTGACTATTTGAATTGCGAGGCGCGTCTCGACTTTTTGCAGACGCAACGGCCTGATCTGGTTGGGCAGAGGGCAGCCGCTGAACGTCAGGAGTTAGAAGCGCTCGAGGCGTGGCACCATCTCTGGGCACCAAGCGGTGTCCAAGCGGACTCGCCCGCCGTCATGGCGGAATGGTGCCGTCAGCGGGAGCAGGTTCTGGCAAAGGCTGATACCGCAACTGAGGCAGCTGCGCGCCACACTGAACTGACAGAGCGCCGGGATCGTGCGCTGTCGGCGCTAGACCCACTGCTTCCCGCGGCGGCGCTCCCACGTGCCCTCGCAGCGGCGCTTCGGCAGGCCGATGCGGCCTGCGCTGCGGATGAGGCGGAGCTGCACGCGCATACGGAGCTGGAAGCAACAGCCAAAAGGCTTGCTGAGCCGATACCAGAATTGAAGGTGGCGGCCGATGAGGCTGAATCAGCGTTCAATGACTGGCAGGCCAACTGGATGGAAGCCTTGGCGGCCCTCGCCCTCCCGGTGGGCCAATCCGTGGATGCCACGGAAGCGGCCCTGGCTGCCTGGGCCCGCATTGCCGAAGTCGCAGAGGCATGGCGTGCGGACGAGACACGTGTGACGGCCATGTCCATGTGCCTCGATGAGTTTGAGGTGGAGGTGTCGCGACTGCAGAACGTGCTCGGCGAAACGGTCGCCGGAGAACCGCCGGCGCAGATTGCTGCGCGTCTTGCACGTAGGTTGGCTGGGGCGCGCGATGCGGCCGCCAAGGCCGAGGATCTTGCGGGGCGGATCGCCAAGCACCGGGCTGCCGCGAAGGCGGCCGAGCACCTTCGTGCCGAAGCGGCGAAGGACCTGGCCGAGTTGCGTGAACTCGCCGGCGTAGCCGATGACGCCGTCTTGGCTTCAGCCATCGAGGATGCACGGCGCCGCGACGAAGCGCTGGCCGAGATGGAGCGTCTCGCACGCAACCTTGCCGCACAGGGTGACGGGCAGAACGAGGAGATGCTGCGCAGCGAGGCCGTCGGCTTCGATGCGGATGCAGCAACAGCGAGGTTGGCGGAAATCATTGACCAGCAGCATCGTCTTGGCGAGCAGCGCGAGAAGCTGAGCGCCGTCCGCACCCTGGCCGAGCAGCAGATCGATGCGATGCTTCAAGGCCGCGATGCCGCATCCAAGGCGCAGGAGGCCGCCGATGCGCTGGCTGCGGCGCGCACGGCTGCGGAACGCTACGCTCGCCTGCATGTCGCGCGCAGCTTCCTCCAGGCCGGCATGGAAGGCTTTCGGCGGAACCGGCAAGGTCCCCTGTTGCGCGCTGCCGGGACGCATTTCGCGTCACTGACCGGTGGCCGCTACAAGCGACTCGGCGCCGATGAGGATCAGGTTGGACAGGTGACTTTGCACGCCGTGCGGGACGATGATTCGGAATGCCCTATGGAAGCGCTCAGCGAGGGGACGCGCGATCAGCTTTACCTGGCGTTGCGCATCGCAGGCGTCGAGGCGCATGTCGCGCAGGCCACGCCGATGCCCTTCATTGCTGATGACTTGCTGGTGCATTTTGACGATCGAAGAGCCGCCGCAGCTATCGCATCTCTGGCCGAGCTTGGGCGCACTACGCAGGTGATTTTGTTCACCCATCACGAGCATGTCGTCGCCCTAGCCGCTCAGCAGGCGGGAGTCGGTTTGCAATACTTGCCATAGCTGGCGTGGCGGCGCAGCTTCTGCTCATCGCTATTCCCATCGTCCATATGGCAGTGTTCAGCGTTGCTTGCGAAGCTCATTCCTTGGCGAGAGCCTGGCGCCTGCTTCCATACCGCTAACCCAGCCCCCTGATGGGACCGATCAACCAAAACGATTGCGGGAGCATTATTATCCAATACACTGCTCGCTCGCAGCGAACGAAACACCAATGTCAGATATGCAAGAGCCGGACACCAAAGACAAACCTGATGTTACGCAGGCTCCGGAACCGGCAAACTTGTCTCTCGCCATCCAACCGGCGGTGAGCGTCGCGCTGTGGCAGAACCATGTGCCGGTGCTGTCTGAACTGGTGTTCCGCGCTGGTGACGAGGCACCTGGCGAGGTCGAAATTTCGCTGTTCTGCGAACCGCCCGTGATCCGCCCCCGGACTTGGCGGCTCGGCGGCGTCGCTGCCGCGCAGGTCCGCCCCATTGCTGATCTCGACATCGGGTTGGATGGCCCCTTCCTTTCCGCACTGACCGAGGCGACCCGCGCTGTTGTCCGCGTTGCGGCCACCGCAAACGGAACAACCCTGGCGGAACTCCAGCAGGACGTACGCCTCCTGGCCCACAACGAGTGGGGCGGCTGCGCAGGTATTCCGGACATCCTCGCCGCCTTCGTCGAACCAAATGATCCGGCCATTGCACGCATCCTCCGCGCGACGTCCGACAAGCTGCGTGCAGCGGGCAAACCGGATGGTCTGGAAGGGTATCAATCCGGCAATAAGCAGCGTGCCTGGGAGCAGGCCGAAGCACTCTGGCGGGCAATCTGCGCGCTCGATATCCGCTACGTAAATCCGCCTGCCTCCTTTGAGCGTGACGGCCAGAAGATCAGACCTCCCCGTCAGATACTGGAAGACAGGCTCGGTACCTGCCTCGATCTCGCGGTGCTCTTCGCCGCATGCCTCGAAGCTATCGGATTGCGACCTGTCATAGTTCTCGTCCGCGACCATGCCTTCGTCGGGCTCTGGCTGAGCAAGCACGACTTTGGTGCCTCTCGTGCCGACGACGCTCCAGGCCTTCGCACGCGGCTCGCGCTGCACGACATCGTTCTCTTCGAGACCACGCTGGCGGTTGGCAGCGGGCGGACCGGCTTCAAGCGTGCCTGTGAGGCGGGGGCCGCCCATGTCGCCCCGGACAAGGACGATGCGTTCGAGGCAGTGATCGATGTCGCTCGCGCCCGCAACCGACGAATTCAGCCGCTCTCTGCGCGTGCAGGCGCCTACGCCTTGCGGGAGACCACGGAACAGGAAGACACGGCAGTCCTCGAAGTCGCGGCCGAGGAAGCACCCGCGCTGCGAGAGGACGCGCCCCCCGAGGCAGAGCCAGCGCCCGCGACGCCAACAGGCCGCCTGGAGCAATGGCGCAAGCGCCTGCTGGATCTGTCGGGGCGCAACCGCCTGCTGAACCTCAAGACGGGCGGCAAGCAGGCCCTGGCCGTGGATTGCCCGGACCCCAGTGGGCTGGAGAACTTGTTGGCCGATATGCGCGGCAAGACCGGGAAGGCGGCCGCCCTGCGCTTCCGTCCATGGCCCGAACTCATGTCCGGCTCCGACCCGCGTTCTGCCCGCCTGGCCCGCGCGCGACTTCAGGAGGAGACCGACCGCGCCTTCGCGCATGAGGCGCTGGCGCGGCGCGAGCTTATGGTTGGCCGCGATGAGGCCGGATTGCAGGCAGCGCTCACCGAAATCTTCCGTTCGGCGCGGGCCAACCGGGAAGAGGGCGGCTCCAATACCCTTTTTCTTACCATCGGTTCGCTGCTGTGGAAGCAGAAGGGGAAGGAGGCGCCATTCCGCGCGCCAATTCTATTGGTCCCGGTGGTGTTGGAACGGCCAAGCATCCGCTCCGGGTTCTCTTTGCGGCCTCATGATGACGAGACACGGCTGAACTCCACGCTCCTGGAGATGCTCCGGCAGGAATTCGACATTCGCATACCGCTGCTGGAGGCTGAGCGTCCGCCGGAAGACGACAGTGGCCTGGATGTAGGGGCCATACTGGATGCCTTCCGCACGAAGGTGCGGGACATCCCTGGCTGGGAGGTGGCCGAGGACGTCGCCCTCACCAACCTCTCTTTCACAAAGTACCTGATGTGGAAGGACCTCGCCGATCGCGCGGAGGCGCTTCGCGGCAGTGAGGTTGTGCGCCGTCTGCTGGATGGTCCCGGCGCGGCATCCACGCCGTTCGGCGGCGAGGCGGCCAGCGAAACCCCAGTTGCACCGGCCTTGGACGATTTGGTGGCTGGCCTGGCATGTCCGCTTGAGGGAGACAGCTCGCAGCTCCGCGCCGTCGCTTCCGCGGCTGAGGGCAAGAACTTCGTCCTCATCGGCCCGCCAGGGACCGGCAAGAGCCAGACCATTGCCAACATCATCGCCAGCACTCTGGCGCAGGGTCGCTCCGTTCTCTTCGTGGCGGAGAAGCGAGCGGCACTCGAAGTGGTGCAGCGCCGGCTGCGGCAGGTCGGGTTAGGCGAGTTCTGCCTCGATCTGTTTTCGGCGAAAACGAGTAAAGCTGCGGTCCTGGCGCAGCTCGATCAGGCGCAGCAGGTGCGTGAAGCCCTGCGGCCGGAGGAATGGCAGGCGGCGCTCACCGAGGTGGCCGCACTCCGCGAGGAATTGAACGGCTACGTCCGGGACCTGCATCGTGTTGGCCGCAACGGCTGGACGCCCTTTCGCGCCATGGGCTGTGTGCTACGCGCTGAAAGCGGAGCGGTGCCGGACCTGACATTATCCTGGCCGGACGCCGAAGCTCACGACATTGGCGACTACATCCGGCTGCGCGAATTGGTGGAAGATGCGGCCGCGACACTTGCCCGCATGGGAGGCGTTGCGGATGCTGCGGCACTCATGGGTGTCGAGGCGACCGAGTGGTCACCACCCTGGCAGGCCCGCCTGCTGGAAGCGGCACGGCGAGCTGCGGCAGCGCTCGATTCAGTGCCTGCCCTGGCCACTGCTGCCGCCAATGCGGTGGGCCTCCCTCCACCTGCACTCTCTCGCCGGGCACTTGCCGCTTTGGATGGTCTTGCCCAGGCGCTGCTCGAGCCCATCGCCATCGACTCTGCCTGGACGCTCGGCGATGGCGCCGCTGCGGTGATGGAGATCGTGCGGGAAGAGGCGGTGCGCGCGAAGCGTCACGCCGAACTGCGATCCGCACTGACCGGCCGCTGGAAGCCAGAAGCCACAGCGCTGCCGCTGGACGCAATCCAGTCGGAGTGGCGCGCGGCCGCGGACAAATGGGCGATGGGGCGAATGCTGGCGCAGCGCGCACTCCGCAAGCGTCTGGCCGCCACCTGTGACGGCGCCGTCCCGGATGAGTGCGGGCCTGATTTGGGTCGGCTTGCTGAGATGGCCGCGTTGGAAGGTGCCTCGCGCGCCGCAGGAGTATCCGTCGGTGCCCTGGGGGCAGCTTGGCGCGGCTTATCCTCCGACTTCGCTCGGCTAGAGGCCTGCTTCACCTGGGGGCGCAATCTTCGGGGGGCAGCCGCCGCCTGCGCTGCCGATCCTGCCGCCCTGCTCGAACTGCGCGGCCATCTGCGCCGGCTGGTTGGGGAGGGGGCCGATCTGCTGGCCCCTACTGCCACTGTCGGCGCCGCCTTGAGCCGCTTCAGGGAGGGGGTGCGAATAGCCGAAGCTGCGCTCGATATCCTGGCCGTCGAAAGTGGCGCCGATCCGCGCGGCATCCTTGATGGTGAACGCGACGACTGGCCCCAGGCGCTCGGCACGCATTTGCTGGCGTGGGGTCCGGCTGCCTCGCACCTGCGGGACTGGACCAGTTGGCGCGGGATTGCACAACGTGCGGAGGCGGCCGGCCTGACGCCGGTGATCCGCGCATTGGAGGAGGGGCGCATCGCGCCGGCTGATGGCGCTCGCGTATTCGAGGCAAACTATGCGCGGTGGTGGGTCGGCCTGGCCGTGGAAGCGTCGCCGCGGCTGCGTGGCTTCGTGGCTGCCCGGCATGAAACGCGCATTGAACGCTTCCGTGCTCTGGACGCGAAGCTGCTGGAACTGTCCACGCGCATTGCGCGCGTCCGGCTCGCCTCCGGCATTCCTGGCGACGCCGAGCGCGAGCGCCACCCAGAATATGCCGTGCTCAAGCGTGAGTTAGTTAAGAAGCGCGCGCACCTTCCGGTTCGCCAGCTTGCTGCTCGCATGCCGCAAGCCCTCCGGCGCCTGACGCCCTGCCTGATGATGAGCCCGCTCTCCGTCGCGCAATATCTGCCAGCAGAGGCGGAGTCGTTCGATCTCGTTATCTTTGACGAGGCATCGCAAATCCCCACCTGGGACGCGATTGGCGCGATCGGCCGCGGGCGACAGGTCATCGTTGTGGGCGATCCAAAGCAATTGCCGCCCACGCGCTTCTTCGAACGATCCGTCCCGGAAGCTGGCGAAGATGCTGTTGAGGTCGAGGTGCAGGATCTCGAGTCTATCCTCGATGAATGCCTCGGCGCGGGCATCCCGACCGTCGAGCTGCTCTGGCATTATCGCTCCCGCCACGAAAGCCTGATCGCCTTCAGCAACGAAATTTACTATGGCGGGAGGCTGATCACCTTCCCTTCGCCGGTCACGACCGATGCAGCCGTGGCCTTTCGGCACGTGCCGGATGGCGTCTACGCGCGTGCCGGAGCGCGCACCAACCAG
>JAESGX010000310.1_pt1 | contig 22805 bp, 23 predicted proteins | sample 9269801 | NCBI WGS metagenome assembly JAESGX01 (sample SAMN16773122, study PRJNA677054) | algae metagenome | isolation source: Pleurocapsa minor GSE-CHR-MK-17-07R and co-occurring heterotrophs from wet... | place: USA: Lower Calf Creek Falls, Grand Staircase Escalante National Monument, UT ... | reverse complement strand
CGGGTGACGTGCCGGCCGCGGCCGGAAATGCCGTTGCGCCCCGATCCGCCGCGGGGGCCGGCACTGTCGCTGCGCCGCCGGCCTCTGCCGGCGTCGCCGCTCCCGCGGACGCCGGCGCCGAGCCTGCCGCGGCTCCCGCGGGCGAGGCTGCAGAGGCCGCCGCGTCGTCCGGCCCCGCTGCCGCACCGGTTCTGCAGGAGCCGGCGGGGTCGGCCGTGCGGGTTCACTTGCCGCATGATCTGTCGCCGTGGGGCATGTTCGTCGCCTCCGACTGGGTCGTGAAGGCGGTGATGATCGGCCTCGCCTTCGCCTCCGTCGTCACCTGGACGGTGGCGCTGGTGAAGTCGATCGAGCTCGTCGCCGTCGGTCGCCGGTTGCGGCGCGACCGCGTCGCCCTGTCCGCCGCGGCCGGGCTCGCGCCAGCGGCGGAGCTCGCGCTCGGCGCCGAGGCGACCGCCCTCGTCGGCGCGGCGGTGGAGGAGGTCCGGCTCTCCGCCGGTCTGCCGGCTGCCGGCGTCAAGGAACGCGTCGGCTCCCGCCTCGAGCGCGTCGAGGCGGCCGTCGCCCGCATGCTTCGACGCGGCACCGGCGCGCTCGCCACCATCGGCGCCACCGCCCCCTTCGTCGGGCTGTTCGGCACCGTCTGGGGCATCATGAACTCGTTCATCGGCATCTCCGAGGCGCAGACGACCAACCTCGCCATCGTCGCCCCCGGCATCGCCGAGGCGCTGCTCGCCACCGCCATCGGCCTCGTCGCGGCGATCCCCGCCGTCGTCCTCTACAACCACTTCGCCCGCCGCATCGCCGACCGTCGCCAGGCGCTCGCCGACGCGTCCGCCGCGGTGATGCGGCTCGTCTCGCGCGATCTCGACCGGCGCGTCGCCCGCGGCCTCGCCGCGGCGGCCGAGTAGGCCGGCGCCGTGTCGGCCCGTCTCGATCCCGGTGGCGACGATCTCGAGGAGACCCACGAGATCAACGTCACGCCGTTCATCGACGTGATCCTGGTGCTGCTGATCATCTTCATGGTCGCAGCACCGCTGGCCACCGTCGACGTGCCCGTCGACCTGCCGGCCTCGACGGCGGCGCCGCAGCCGCGACCGGACGCGCCGCTGTTCGTCACCCTCACGGCCGAAAACGGCGTCGTCGTCGGCGAGGCGCCGGTGGCAGAGGGCGGCCTCGCCGCCGCGCTCGATGCCGCGACCGGTGGCGACCGCGAGCAGCGCGTCTTCCTGCGCGCCGACAAGGCGGTCACCTACGGCGATCTCGCGGCGTTGATGAACCGCCTGCGCGCCGCCGGCTACCTGAAGATCGCCCTCGTCGGTCTGGAAGCCGGAGATCTTCAGGCCGGGGGGCTGGGCACCGGTGGTATGGGGGCCGGGGCGGCACGATGAGCGCGGGCCGACGGTCCGCCGTACCGGTGCGGCGTGCTCCCGGGGGAGCGCCGTCATGAGCGCCGCGACCGCGCCGGCGGCCGGGCCGGAGCCGCGCGACGGTCCGGTGTGGGGCGCGGCGTTCGTGGCCGTTCTCGCCGCCCACCTCGCCGTCGGGCTGGCCCTGCTGCAGTCCTCGCCGGAGACCGGGCCGGTCGCGGCGTCCGAGCCGATCGCCATGATCGACCTGCCGCCGGCCCCGGTGCTGCCGGACGCCGTCAGCGCCCTCGACCTGCCGCCGTCCGAGGCCCTGTCGGTGCCGGTGGCGGAGGTGCTGCCCATCGGTGGTTCGACGGTGCCAGACATCGCCCCCGAGGCACCCGAGCCGATCGAGGCGCCGCTCGCCGCGCTCGAGCAGCTGCCGCCGGAAACGGCACCGCCGCCACCCGTCCCGACGGCGCGATCCCCGGATGTCGCCGCCGTCGAGGCGGTGCCGCCGGAACCGGCCACGTCGCTTCCCGCCATGGCGGCGGCACCCCTTGCTCCACCCTTGGAGACACCGCCGGCGATCTCCCCGCCGGAAACCGTCGCCACCGAGCCACCGCTCGAGGCCGCCCCGGTCGTGCCCGACGCCGCCGTTGCGCTGCCGGGCCCGGTCGCGCTACCGCCGGTGAAGCCCGACGCGCCGCCGCCGCCTGTCTTGCGGGCGACGCCGCCGAAGGCCCAGGCCACCAAGCAAGAGACGAAAACACCGGACACCCAGCAGCCCGCCGCCCGCGCGACGCAGCGCAAGGCGGCCGAAACCGCGGCGGCGAAGCGGCCCGCCGGCCCGGCGGCGGAGACGCCGAAGGCCGGTGCCCGCCCGCAGGCCGCGGCCTCGGCGCCGCGGGCCGCCGGCGGCGGGCCGGTCGCCGACATCCTGTCGCAATACCAGGCGAGGGTCCGCGCCGACATCGAGCGCGAGGTCCGCCGGCTGCCGGTGAGCCGCACCGGTGTCACGACGATCCGCTTCAGCTTCTCGCGGTCGGGTATGCTCGCCGCTGCCGCGGTGGCGCGCTCCTCAGGCGACCCGGCCCTCGACCGGGTGGCGCTGGCTGCGGTCAAGCGGGCGAGCCCGTTCCCGGCGGCACCGGCCGAACTGACCCAGCCGAGCTTCACGCTGACCGTGCCGATCCGCATGAAGTGACCCTCCGCTGCGTTGTCCCGCTCAGCCCGGCAGGCGGACGCGGCCGTCGGCGTCGAGCGGCCAGTGCGGGTTGAAGGCGATTTCCCACAGGTGGCCGTCGAGATCGGCGAAATAGCCGTTGTAGCCGCCCCAGAAGGTCTCGCCGGCCGGTCGTGCCAGCCGCCCGCCCGCCGCCACCGCTTCGGCGAGCGTGGTGTCCACCGCCGCGCGACTTTCGAGATTGAGGGCGAGCGCCACGTCGCCGGAGCCGGCCTCGCCCGGTGGCGGCAGGCCGGCGTCCTCGGTCAGCGCATCCCGGCTCCACAGCGCCAGCACCGGTCCGCCGAGGTCGAAGAAGGCGGTCGCGGAGGTCGTCTCCGACGAGCGCCGCCAGCCGAGCCGCTCATAGAAGGCGGTGGCGCGGGCGACATCGGCGACGCCGAGGGTGAGAAGGGTCATGCGCTGGTCCATCGGGTCTCCTTGCGCCGCCGGGGTGCCGGCCGGCGTCAGAACAGGCTGAGCTGGCCGCCGACCGGCACCGGTGGCTCGAACAAATCGGTGCGCGGCCGGTGCTTCTGCTTGTTGAGGCCGAGCCGCTTGGCCGCGAGCTCGAAGCGGCGGCCGAGCGCCCAGGCATAGGGGCCGGTGCCGGTCATTCGCTTGCCGAAGGTGGCGTCATAGTCCTTGCCGCCGCGCATCGACCTGAGGATCGACATGACGTGGCGGTAGCGGTCGGGATGGTCGCGGGCGAGCCACTCCTTGAAGAGGTCCGCCACCTCGAGCGGCAGCCGCAGCACGACGTAACCGGCCTCGGTTGCACCGGCGGCGGCCGCCGCCTCCAGCACGCGCTCGACCTCGGCGTCGTTGAGGGCCGGGATCACCGGCGCCACCAGCACTGCCACCGGCACACCGGCCTGCGAGAGTGCGGTGATCGCCTCCAGGCGCTTGGCCGGGGTCGCCGCGCGCGGTTCCATCGAGCGGGCGAGCCGCCGGTCGAGCGTCGTCACCGACACCGCCACCTTGACGAGGCCGCGCGCCGCCATGCGCGAGAGGATGTCGAGATCGCGCATCACCAGCGCCGATTTCGTCACGATCACCGCCGGATGGCCGGTGCGCTCGAGCACCTCGAGCACGCCGCGCGTCAGCTTCCGCTCGCGCTCGATCGGCTGGTAGGGGTCGGTCGCCGTGCCGATGGCGATCGGCTTCGGCTGGTAGCCGGGGGCGGCGAGGTCGCGCTCGAGCGCCTCCGCTGCGTTCGACTTGGCGAACAGCCGCGTCTCGAAGTCGACGCCGGGCGAGAGGCCGACGAAGGCGTGGTCGGGGCGGGCGAAGCAGTAGATGCAGCCGTGCTCGCAGCCCCGATAGGGGTTGGCCGAGCGGTCGAAGCCGATGTCGGGCGAGGTGTTGCGGGTGATCAGCGAGCGGGCGCGCTCCTCGCGCACCTCGGTGCGCAGCGGCGGCAGCTCGGCGAGACCCTCCCAGCCGTCGTCGACGCTCTCGCGGGCATACGGCTCGAATCGCCCGGTCGGGTTCAGCCCGGCACCGCGGCCGCGGCGGCGATGCTCGGCCACCGCGATGCCGGCGAGAGCGTCGCGGCCACCGGGAGCGGCGGGGTCGAAGCGGTCCTTCGGGCGGGCGAGGGCGGCTGCGGTCATGGCGGGCTCGGGCACTCTGCGGGTTCAGGTCCGGCTGCCGTCGCGCAGGGCGCGCGGAGCAGCGTCGCGATGAGAACAAACCGTTAACATCGCGTCTCGAACAAATCAAGAACAAGCTTGCGGTCGCCGCCGGCAACACGCCTTGCGGCGGGGCGCCACTATTGGTACCGGAGGGCGCGGGCGAGGCGCGGCCGTCCCCCTGCCGCGGCGCGGCGCCGCACCGGACCGCCGGTCGTTGCCACCGCCGAGCGCCCGCGACGGTCTTGCGCGCCGCCTGTTTGTGCTAGAAGGGCAGGGATGCTGACCGTCGTCATTGCCACCCAGGACTGCGAGGAGCCGCTCGCGCGCACGCTGGCCGCCCTCGTGCCGGGCGCGGCCGACGGCGTCATCGGAGATGTCGTCGTCGTCGATGCCGGCTCGTCCGACGGCACGGCGGTCGTCGCCGATGCGGCCGGCTGCACCGTCGTCGCCTCCTCCGGTCCGCTCGGAGCCCGGCTGCGGCGTGGCGTCGAGGCGGGGCGGGGCCACCGTTTCCTGATGTTCCTGCGGCCGGGGGCTGTGCTCGAACCCGGCTGGCACCGCGAGGTCGGCGCCCATCTGGAGCGCCCCGGCGCGCAGGAGCGCGGCGCCGTCTTCCGCTTCGCCCTCGATGAGCCGGGGCTTTCGGCGCGGCTGGCGGAGTGGCGGGTCGGGCTCGGCGGGTCGCTGCTCGGGCTCGCCGCGCCACAGCAGGGCCTGCTTGTGTCCCGCCGCCTCTATGCCGCGCTCGGCGGCCATCGCGACGATGCCGGCTATGCCGAACAGGACCTGTTGCTGCGCCTCGGCGCGCGCCGGCTCTCGGTGCTGCGCACGCGCGCGCTGCTCGATCGCCACACCGCCGAAGGCCAGCGCCTCGGCCTCGCCCGCCTGGCGCTGCGGCTGCCGGCGGCCGTCGTCGCCCGCCGCGCCGCCTGAGCCGGGCATCGTCCGGCCGAAGGCATCGCCGGGCCTCGCGTGCCTCGAGCCTGGCGCACCTTAGGCGTGGCGCACCTTAGGCGTGGCGCACCTTAGGCGTGGCGCACCTCAGGCTTGGCGCGCCTTGCCGCGCTTCAGGTGCTCGTCCAGCCGCGGCATGATCTCGACGAAATTGCAGGGGCGCGAGCGATAGTCGAGCTGTCGCGCCAGGATGCCGTCCCAGGCGTCGCGGCAGGCTCCGGGCGAGCCGGGCAGGCAGAACACGAAGGTGGTGCCGATCAGCCCAGCGGTGGCGCGCGACTGCAGCGTCGAGGTGCCGATCTTGTCGTAGGAGATGCGGTGGAAGACGGCGGAGAAGCCGTCCATCCGCTTGTCGAACAACGGCTCGAGCGCCTCGGGCGTGACGTCGCGGCCGGTGAAGCCGGTGCCGCCCGTGGTGATCACCACGTCGACGGCCCCCACCCAGCTGCGCACGCGCGCCCGGATCGCCTCGATGTCGTCCGTCACCACCGCCCGCTCGACGAGCCGGTGGCCGGCGTCCGTGATGCGCGCGGCGAGCGTATCGCCGGAGCGGTCGTCGGCGAGCGAGCGGGTGTCGGAAACGGTGAGCACGGCGATGCCCACCGGCACGAACGGCCGCTCGCCGGCAGCGCCGCCCGAACTGATCGGACCCGCCGTCGACGTCGCAGCCGCATCGGATCTGGCGGCGGATGCGGCGTCCGCCTCGGCGTTCTCGTCCATCTGCGCTCTCCGTTCCGCCTGTCCGAGGGCGATACCGTCAAGGTAGGATGACGGCGACGACGGGGAAAGGGCGAGGCGATTCGCGGACGGGCCAGCCGGCCCAGGGAGAAGCGCACGTGTGGGAAGAGCTGCGGCGGCCGATCGACGCCTATTGCGAGCGCGTTGATGCGAGCCTGTGGTCCGAGCCGCTCAACGCCGTCACCAACGCCGCCTTCATCATCGCCGCCCTGGCGGCGCTCAGCCTGTGGCTGCGCCGCGGCCGCAGCGACGGGCCGTCCCTCGCCTTGATCGCCGTCGCCTTCGCCGTCGGGCTCGGCTCGTTCGCCTTCCACACGCTCGCCACCGCCGGCGCCGCCCTCGCCGACGTCATCCCGATCGCCATCTTCATCTATGGCTACTTCTTCCTGGCGATGCGGCGCTATCTCGGGCTCGGGGTGATCGGCGGCGGGCTCGCCACGCTGGCATTCTTCGCCGCCTCGGTGCTGATCTCGCGCGGCCTCGCCGGGCTCGTCGGCTCCTCGGCCGGCTACGTCCCCGCCCTCCTGGCGCTCGTCGGCCTCGGCGGCTATCTCGCCAGCCGCCGCCATCCCGCCGGCGAGGGGCTGATCGCCGCCGGCGCGGTGTTCGCCGTGTCGCTGATCGCCCGCACCGTCGACGACCCCTTGTGCGCGCTGGTGCCGATCGGCACGCATTTCCTCTGGCACGTCTTCAACGCGGTCGTGCTCTACGTGCTGATCGCCACCGCCATCCGCGTCGGGCCGGCCCGGCCCCCTCAGGCCGGCATGGACGAGTAACCGCGGTAGCGATAGGGCGCCTCGGCGCGGGCATCCGCCTCGGCGATGGCGACCATCTGCGCGTGCAGGGGCGAGCGGTGGCAGGCGGGGTCGGTCGCCGCGGCGTCGCCGGCGAACGCCAGCGCCTGGCAGCGGCAGCCACCGAAATCGATCTCCCGCCGCTCGCACGTCCGGCACGGCTCCTTCATCCAACCGGTGCCGCGAAACGCCTCGAACGCCGGCGATCGCGCCCAAATCTCGGCGAGTGCATGTTCGCGCACCGACCAGAACACCAGGTCCGGGATCGTCTCCGCCGCATGGCACGGCAGCACCTTGCCGGTCGGCGAGACGTTGATCGATCGCCGCCCCCAGCCGCCGACGCAGGCCTTCGGGTAGCGCGCATAATAGTCCGGCAGCACCGCATCGATGACGAGCCGGCCCTTCAGCCGCACCCGTGCGTCCTCGACGACCGCCATCGCCGCCACCACCGCCTCCCGCCCCGGCATCAGCGCCGCCCGGTTGGCGAAGGCCCAGCCATAATATTGCACGTGGGCGATCTCGAGCCGCTTCGCCCCCATCCGCAGCGCGAGCTCGACGAGGTCGCCGATCGACGCGATGTTCGCCCGGTGGATGACGGCGTTGAGGGTGAGCGGCAGCCCGAGCGCCACCACCTTCTCCGCGAAGGCGAGCTTGGTGGCATGCGCCCCGGCGAGCCCGCCGATGTCGTCGGCAACCGCCGCGTCGGCCGCCTGCACCGACAGCTGAACGTGATCGAGGCCGGCGTCGGACAGCGCCTCCAGCAACCCCGGCCGCAACCCGACGCCGGACGTGATGAGGTTCGAATAGAGCCCGGTCTCGGCGCAATGGCGGGTGATCTCGACGATGTCGCGCCGCGCCGTCGGTTCGCCGCCCGACAGATGCACCTGCAGCACGCCGAGCGCGGCCGCTTCCGACAGCACGCGCTTCCAGGTCGCGGTGTCGAGTTCGCCGGCGCGGCGCTCGAGCTCGAGCGGGTTCGAGCAATAGGGGCACTTCAGCGGGCAGCGGTGGGTGAGCTCGGCGAGCAGGCCGATCGGGGCGGGCAGGGCGGGGGCGACGACCGTCGCCGAAGCGGTCCCGGGGGCGGCATGCTCCATCGCGGTCACAGCTCCAGCATCCGCTTCTCGGCCAGGTCGGCGAGGAAGGCGCGCACGTCACGCTCGATGTCGGCACGGTCGGCGTCGAAGGCGATCGAGAGGTCGTCGACGATCTCGGCGAGGGTCGCGACACCGTCGCAGCGCTTCAGGATCTCCGCCCCCACCGTGTCGGTCTCCAGCACGCGTTCCGGGGCGAGGATCGTCCAGCCGCCGCGCACCGCGTCGTGGTGGAGCCGCACGCCGCGCGGCAGCCGCGGCCGGCAGGCGGCGGCCGGGTCGCCCGCCGTCATCGCTGATCCCCCGGCACAGCGGCGTCCGGAACGAAGGCACCCGGCGGCGGCAGCCGCGGGGCCACATAGGCGAAGTGCAGCGCGTCGAGCTGCGCCCACAGCACGTCGCACTTGAAGGCGAGCGCGGCGATCACCGCCCGTTGCTTCTCCGCCGTCCGCGCGTGCACCTTGACGTGGGCGAGCGCAAAATCGGCGTCGCGCGGCGCCTGGGTCAGCCGCTCGCCGAAATAGGCGAGCGTCTCCGGCGAGATGAAAGCATAGCCGGCGAGCATGCCGGCGACGCGGGTGCGGATGATGCCCGGCGCAAACATCTCGGTCAGCGACGAGGCGATCGCCTCCAGCAAGGGCCGCTCGCGGCAGAAGGTGACATAGGCCTCGACGGCGAAGCGCGTCGCTGGCAACAGCCCGGCGCCGGTGGTGACATAGTCCCGGTCGAGGCCGAGGCCGTCGGTGAGCTTCAGCCAGCGGGCGATGCCGCCTTCGCCGGCGCGCTCGCCGTCATGGTCGACGATGCGCTGCCGCCAGGCGCGGCGGAGCGCCGGGTCGTCGAGGCGCGAGACGATCGCCGCGTCCTTGCGCGGGATCGCCGCCTGGTAGGCATAGCGGTTGAGGGCCCACGCCTGCACCTGGCCGCGGTCGAGGGCGCCGTCGTGCAGCAGCCGGTGGAAGGGGTGGCGGTCGTGATAGCGCGCCGCGCCGAGTGCCCGCAGCCGCGCCTCGAGGCCGTCCGGCGTCAGCGGGCGGTCGTCATCGACGGCGAGGAGATCGAGGCCGGGACGGATGTCGGCGGCGTCCGTGTCGGCGTGTCGGGCGGCGATGGCCATGCGGTGTCCTCCCCGGTGCCGCGCACCGGCAGCGCGATCTCCGTGCCGTCCTCGGCCACCGTCCAGCCGGCGGATTCCACCGCGCGGCGCTCGGGCGTGCCATCGACGAGCATCGGGTTGGTATTGTTGATGTGGACGAAGACCTTGCGACCCGCCGGCACGCCGGCGAGGGCGTTGAGCGAGCCGTCCGCGCCGCCGACCGGCAGGTGCCCCATGCGACGGCCGGTCTTGCTGCCGACACCGGCGACCAGCATCTCGTCGTCGTGGAACACCGTGCCGTCGAACAACAGCGCATCGGCGCCGGCGAGCCTTGCCGCGAGCGCCGGCGTCACGGCGGCGCAGCCGGGCACATAATCGAGCCGTGCGCCGGAGCACCGCACCGACAGCCCGATTGTCGAGCCCGTCTCCGTACCGATTTCCACCGTTGCGCCCTCGAGATAGAGCGGGACCTTGCCGGGCACCGCGAAGGCCTCGACGTCGAGGCCCGGCAGCGGCGCGAACGGCTGCCCAAGGGCGATCTCCCGCCATTCCACCAGGTTCGCGTCGAGCACGGCGAACAGCGGGTTCGCCACCACGGCGGCGCGTGTCTCCGCCGTCGCAAACACCGCCAAGGGCGCCTTCTCGCGCAGCGTCAGCAGCCCGGCGACATGGTCGACATCGCCGTTCGTCAGCACCACGGCGCGGACGGGGCTGTCGCGGCCACCTGCGCTGCCGGGACGCCGCGGCTGTAGCGCCGGCGTGGCGCGGATCTGCGCGCCGAGGTCCGGCGAGGCATTCAGAAGCGCCCAGTTTCGGCCATCGGCGCTGACGGCAAGGCTCGACTGGGTGCGCGGCCGCACCCGGTCATCGCCGTCCCAGGCGAGCGCGCAGATGGCGCAGCGGCAGTTCCACTGCGGATAGCCGCCCCCGGCCGCGGCGCCGAGCACGATGGCGCGCAGCCCGATGACGCTTCCGTCGCCCCCGCCGTTGCCGGTGCGGTCGACATCCGTGCCACCCTGGCCGCCGGTCGCGCGAAGGCGATCGGCCACCGGCAGAGCGCCTTCGCGCATGGCGTTTTGCCTACTATCTTCAGTACTCGGGCGGCATATAGCCGTTGATCTCGAGACCGACGCAGATTTCCACAAGCTTCGGAGCCTTCCAGGCCATTGTCGTCTCCTCTCGGTGTGCCTTCTTCATCCGCAAGAGTTTGCGGCAGAGGAAGGCTAACATAGAGTGACAGGGCCGGGAACAAAAAAGAAGATGATCCGGGAAGAATTACTCTTGAATAAGAGTGTTATTATTATCTAGCCTTCGATGTCCCTCGAACCGGTCTGTGGCAGGCGGGTCCATGCCGGCCAAGCCCACCGCGCGGCGGCCGGCGTGCCGAGATGCCGTCAGCAGGTCGCTTGGTTCCGTTTGGAACTGAACCAAGGCAAGGTGTCGTGCGTATCGTCATCGGCAAGCCTTAAGGCTGACGAGCCCCGAGGATCGTCAGTCTGGGCGAAGGAGAGGGAACCCGTTGCGCACCATCGCGCCGCCCTATTGGCCGAGAGACGCCGGCGCACCGCGCCGGACATCGGCCGCTCGGCGCGCCGTCGATCCGTGGCGGCTCTATCTCGACGCCGTCCGCAGCGGCGCGCGCCTGCCGAACGCCTGCCGTCCCCTCGACGCCGTCTATGGTCCGCTGGCGCGGGCCGACACGAGCCGCCCCTTCGTCGTCGCCCAGCTCGGCCAGTCGCTCGATGGCCGCATCGCCACCGTCACTGGCTCCTCCCACTACATCTCCGGCCCCGCCGCGCTCACCCACCTGCACCGCTTGCGGGCGCTGGTCGATGCGGTGCTGGTCGGCATCGGCACCGCCGTCGCCGATGATCCGCAACTCACCGTCCGCCACTGCGCCGGCGACAGTCCGGTGCGCGTCGTGCTCGATCCGAACGGCCGCCTGCCGCCGACGCTGCGCTGTCTGTCCGATGATGGGCCGCCCGTGCTGGTGATCCGCCGCGCCGGACCGGGCGTGACGGCCGGCGACCGCATCGTCGCCGTTGCCGCCGATACCGACGGGCGGCTCGATCCGCATGCCGTTGTCGCGGCGCTGGCGGCGCGCGGGCTCCGGCGCATTCTCGTCGAAGGCGGCGCGCAGACCGTTTCCGGCTTCGTCGCCGCCGGCGCGGTCGACCGGCTCTATGTCACGGTCGCCCCGCTCATCATCGGCTCCGGCACCGAGGGCCTTCGCCTGCCGGAGATCGCGGCGCTGACCGAGGCGCTGCGCCCGCCGACGCGCGTGCATGTGCTCGCCGACGGCGACGTCCTGTTCGATTGCGATCTCGCGGCGGCCCGCCCGGCCGCCCCCGGAGGAGATGACGATGACAGCCGCCGTCTACTCGCCCACCGCGCGCCTGCTGCACTGGCTGACGGCGATCGCGGTGCTCGCCGCGATCCCGCTCTCCATCGCGATGAACAACGTGCCGAGCGGGCCGGTCCAGAACACGCTGTATGATCTGCACCGTTCGTTCGGCGCGCTGATCCTGCTCCTGGTGCTGATCCGCCTGCCTTACCGCCTGTTCGCCGGCGCGCCGCCGCCGGAGCCCTCGATGCCGCGCTGGCAGCTCGGGCTGTCGCACGCCGTGCACTGGCTGCTCTATCTGTTCCTGCTGGCCATGCCGATCGCTGGCTGGGTCGGCACCTCGGCCTTCGGCGCGCCGATCATCGTCTTCGGGCTGTTCGAGCTGCCGCCGATCGTCGAGAAGAACGAGGCGTTGGCGAAGGCGGTGCTCGGCTGGCACGCCACCGCCGGTCTGGTGATGGGCGGGCTCGTACTGATCCACATCGCCGCCGCGCTCTACCACCGCTTCGTCCGCCACGACGGTGTGCTGGCGCGGATGCTGCCTTCGGCCGGCTGAGCCGCGGGAGGATGCGGCGGAGGCCGTCGCGAGGCTATCGCCCCTCAGCGGGGCGGGGGCATCGCGAACAGGTCGCTGTGACCGATGACACAGCCGCTCGCCGCGCGGCGGTCGGCGAGCCAGCGATCGACGATGGTCCCGTCGAGCCCGGCCGCCCGGGCGGCGTCGGCCCAGCCTTCCGCCAGCGCCGTGATCAGGGCGGCATGGTTCGGTCCGAGCCGCCACGGGCTCTTCTCCGTCCGCACCGCATAGCCGCGGGCCGTCAGCGCACACGTCAGCGCCGCCGTCGCCTCCGGCCCGAGCGCTGGCCCGAAGCCCTTGTCGATGCCCTGGTGGCTGCGGAAGGCGGCCGCCACTGCCGCATCGTCGGCGTGGCCGGGCGACCACTCCACCGTCCCGTCGACGTCGAGGGCGACGTAGACCGCAGCCCCGGCCTGCGCCACCGCGTCGGAGAAGCGCTCGATGAACGCCGCGGAGACGAGATCGAACAGCGCAGAGGCGGTGACGAGGTCGACGCCGTCGAGCATCGACGGCCAGTCGGCCCGGGCGAGATCGGCCTGGCGCCAGGAGACGCTCACCGGCCGGCCACCGACGCGTAGCGTCAGGGCGGCATCGCCACTCGCATCGGCGCCGTCATGGTCGTGACCGGCACGGTCAGCCGTGCCGGCGTCGTCCGCTCCGTCCGCCTGCCGTGTCGCCTCCGCCCACTCCGCCAGGATGCGCCGCCCCGCCGCCACCAGCGAGGCATCGTGGTCGACCAGCATCCATCGCTGCGCCGTCGGCAAGTGCGGTGCCAGCGCCCGCAGCGTCGAGCCGGTACCCGCCCCGAGATCCAGCACAGTCAAGGACTTGGCACTGGACGCGAAATCCGCCACGGAGGCGACCAGTGCCTGGCTGCGCGCCGCCCCGTCGGCCGGCTCGCGCAGGGCCAGCCAGTCGCTCGAAAACCCGCTCATCAGGATGCCTTTGCCAGGAGGGGGGCGAGCGCCGCGGCCATGGCAGTCGCCGTGTCGTCCCACGTCGGCAGCGCCGCCCCGGCCCGTCGCGCCGCGGCCGCCGTCCGGCGCCGCAGCACCGGATCGTCGAGGAGACGCGCCAGCGCCGCGGCTGTGGCGGCGACGTCGCCGGGCGGCGCCAGCGTTCCGGCATCGGCGGGAACGGTTTCGCGCACCGCGCCGCCGTCGCCGGCGACGATCGGCAGCCCCGCCGACAGCGCCTCGGCGAACGCCATGCCGTAGCCTTCGTGGCTGGAGACGAGGGCGAAGAGGTCGGCGGCGAGATAGTGGTCGAGCAGCGCGAGCGGCGTGACTGCCCCGGTGAGCGCGATCCGGTCCTGCAGGCCGCGCTCCGCGATCTCGCGCCTCAGCGCTGCAGCGCAGGCGGGGTCGCGGCCGTCGTCGCCGACGAACACCGCCCGCCAGGGCCGGTCACGGATGCGGGCGAGGGCGGCGACGAGCGTGCCGTGGCCCTTGCGCGGCGTGATCGTCGCCACCGTCAGGATCGTCGGTACGGCGCCGGTGCCGACGGCCGGCGGCAGCCGGTCGGTGCCGGGCAGGGCGACCGTCAGGCGGTACGCCGGCACGCCGTAGTCGGCCATGAGCTTGCGCGCCGTGGCCGGGCTGGTGGCGATGACGGCGGCGGCCGTGGCGAGCGCCGCGCGCTCGGCCGCGGCCACAGTGGCGGCCTCGGCGGCGCTGCGGCCGCCTTCGAGCGCGAGCGGGTGGTGGACGAGGGCGGCCACCGGCCGGCCGAGCGCCCGCAGCCGGTCGGCCGGCAGCGTCCCGAAGGCGAGGCCGTCGACGAGCACGAGGTGGTCGCGCGGCGTCGCGGCGATCGATTCGAGCGTCGAATCGATCGAATCGTTAGCCGGATCAGGAAAATCGGCGGGCAGCGGCGAGAGACGCGCCGACCAGCCCTGGCGGCACAGCGCCACCACCAGGGCCCGGTCGTAGGCGTAGCCTCCGGTGATGGTATCGGGGTCACCCGGAACCATCAGGGAAAGCTCAGGCATTCGCCACCGGGCCTTCGAACCAAGCCCGCGCCACATGCGATTCGTGCAGCGTCACCCGGATCGAATCGAGGCCGTCGGAGCCCGGTCCGAGGCGCCCATCATGGGCCGCCTCGACCATGCGATCGAACACCCAGCGGCAGAGGAATTCCGTCGTCGTCAACTTCCCCGCGAGCTCCGGCACCGCATCGAGGTTGCGATAGCTTAGCCGGCTCATGGTCTCCTTGAGCACGTCGGTCGCCCGGCCGATATCGACGACGAAGCCGTGCTCCGTCAGCGTCGGGCGAAAGAAGGCGACGTCGACGACGAAGGTCGCCCCGTGCAGGCCCTGGGCGGGACCGAACACCGGGTCCGGCAGGCTGTGTGCGATCATCATGTGGTCGCGAACTTCGACGGCATACATGGATCAGGGCTCCCGTTTTCGTTGGGTCGGCGGCATACGTGGCCGCGACCGGGTCGGATCGAAGGGGCAGGCGCAGACGGATCAGTCGTAGCGGACGACGATGCCGAGTGCCGCTCCGCCGGCGGCGAGCGCCCCCGGCAGGGCGCGCGGCAGGTCGGCGAAGGCGATCTCGGTGTCGAGGAGGGCGTCGAGGCGCGGATCGTCGAGAAGGTCGAGCGCCTTTTCGAGGCGGCGCCGGTGGCTCCAGCGCGGCCGCCGCGACGGCGAGACGCTGCCGACCTGCGAGCCGACGAGCCTGAGCCGCTGGGAATGGAAAGCGCCGCCGAGCGGGGCGGAGATCATGCCCTCGCCGTACCACGACATCTCGACGATTGCCGCCTCCGGGCCGGCGGCGGCGATGGCGGTGGCGAGCCCCGGCGCCGATGCGGAGGCGTGGAAGACGACGTCGCACCCGCCCGGGGCCTCGTCCGGCACGGCAAAGCGGCAACCGAGCGCCGCAGCCACGGCGGCGCGCTCGGGGACGATGTCGACAATCGTCACCTCGGTGCCGGCGATCCGCGCCACGAGGCTCGCGACCAGGCAGCCGACGAGGCCGGCACCGACCACGACGACGCGGTCGCCGGGGCCGACGCCGCCGTCCCACACCGCGTTCAGCGCCGTCTCCATGTTGGCGGCGAGCACGGCGCGGCGCGGCGGAATGTCGCCGGGCACCGGCACCAGCGCCGCGGCGGCGGCGGTGAACACGTCTACGTGAGGGACCAGCGCGAAGACGGTGCGACCGGCGAGCTCGTCCGGCCCGTCCTCCACCGTGCCGACGGCGGCATAGCCGTATTTGACCGGAAACGGGAAGGCGCCCTGCTGCGCCGGCGCCCGCATCCGCGCGTGCTCCGAGGCCGGCACCCGGCCCGCGAGAACCAGCCGCTCGGTGCCGCGGCTGACGCCGCTGAAGGTGGTGCGCACGCGCGCTTCGCCGGGGCCGAGCGGGGCGACCGATTCCTCCCACAGGTCCACCCGGCCGGGCGCGACGTACCAGAGGGCGCGGGCGAGTGCTCGCCGGGTCGGACCCTCGACCGCCCGCATGTCGGCCCCTTGCGTCGCGGAGTGTTCGCCCATCATGGTCCTCGCGTTCGATCCCAGGACGAAGCCCCCCGAGATGTCGACCACCCCCGGTTATAGGCCGTCGCGCCCGCCGCGCCATGACGGTGCGCCCGGCGAAGTCCCCGGTGCGCTTTCCGACGCGCCGGCCGATCCCACCTGGACGCCGGCCGGCCTGCAGCCCCGCACCGTCGTCGCGCGGCGCCGCCTCGTCATGGCGACACTGGTGCTCGGCACACTCGCCGGCCTGACTGCCGGGCTGTCTGTGCTGCTCGGCCACGGCGGCTGGACGGTGCTCGACTATGTGCTGCTCGCGACCTTCCTGCTGTCGACGCCGTGGACGGTGATCGGCTTCTGGAACGCCGTCATCGGCTTTGCGATCCTGCACGGCAGCCGCGACCCGATGGCCGTGGTGGCGCCGTTCTTGTCGCGGGCCCACCCGGACGACCCGATCACGGCCAAGGTCGCGCTGGCGCTCTGCATCCGCAACGAGGACCCCGACGCCGTCTTTGCCCGCCTCGCCGTCATGCGCGAGGCGCTCGACTCGACGCCGTGGGGCGAGCGCTTCGTCGTCGCCGTGTTGTCTGATTCCTCGAAGCCCGAGATCATCGCCGCCGAGGAAGCCGCCGCGTCGCGCCTGTCCGCCGGCTCCCGTCATGCGTGCTCCGTGCGCTACCGCCGCCGCACCGACAATGCCGGCTTCAAGGCCGGCAACATCCGCGAGTTCGTCGACCACGCCGGCGACGAGTTCGAGTTCATGATCACCCTCGACGCCGACAGCCTGATGTCGGCGGACGCGATGCTCGAGCTCGTCCGCGTCATGCAGGCGCTGCCGCGCCTCGGCATCCTGCAGAGCCTCGTCGTCGGCCGCCCGGCCGAAAGCGGCTTTGCCCGCATCTTCCAGTTCGGCATGCGCCACGGCATGCGCAGCTACACCACCGGCAGCGCCTGGTGGCACGCCGACTGCGGCCCCTACTGGGGTCACAACGCGGCGATCCGTATCGATGCCTTCCGCGAGCACTGCAAGCTGCCGCACCTGCCGGGGCGGCCGCCGCTCGGCGGGCCGGTGCTGTCGCACGACCAGATCGAGGCGGCGATGATGCGCCGCGCCGGCTACGAGGTGCGCGTGCTCGCCCGCGAGGGCGGCAGCTTCGAGGAGAACCCGCCGGCACTGCCGGACTTCCTGAAGCGCGACCTGCGCTGGTGCCAGGGCAACATGCAGTACTTCAAGCTGCTGGGGATGCCGGGCCTCCTGCCGGTCAGCCGGCTGCAGGTGCTGCTGGCGATCCTGATGTACATGGGCGCCGCCGGCTGGGTCGCCTTCATCCTGGCGAGCGCCGTGAAGGTGCTGGAGCCCGCCACCACCGAGCCGTTCCCGGTCGCCTTCGGCATCTTCTTCTTCGTGGTGATCTTCGCCATGAGCCTGACGCCGAAGCTCGCCGGCCTCGCCGACATCCTGGTGCGGCGCGATGAGCGGGCGCGCTATGGCGGCGGCGCCCGCCTGGTCGCCGGTGGCGTCATCGAGGTGATCGCCTCGACGCTGATGGCGCCGGCGGTGGCGTTGGCCGATGCGATTTTCATGGTCGGCCTCGCCTTCGGCCGCCGGGTCGGCTGGGACGGCCAGAAGCGCGACGGCTATCGCCTCAGCTGGGCGCACGCCTTCAAGGGCCTGTGGCCGCAGGTCGTTTTCGGCCTCGCGGTGGCGGGCCTGCTCGGGGCGGTGATGCCCGCCGTGCTGCCGTGGGCCGCGCCGATGCTCGCCGGCCTGATCGGCGCGCCGGCCTTCGCCGTGGCCACCGCCTCGCCCGCCTTCGGCCGCTGGCTCGCGGCCCGCGGTCTCTGCGCCATCCCGGAAGAATTCGCGCCCGATCCGACGCTCGTGGCGGCGGCAGCGGCCGAAGCGGGCGGGCGCGAGGAGGAGCGGCTGGCGGCGTAGGGGATTGGTCTCGCGACCCGGTCCACCGACATCGCAGCTTCGCCTCCGTCTGCTTCAATCGCCACGTGGCGCCCCCCGGGCGCCGATGGCGCACGAGGCATCGCAATGTACCGCTGCATCTCGAAAACCGCGTCGGCTGCTGTCATGATGATGACGCTGGCCGGCGGCATGGCGACCACGGCGTCGGCGCAAGATGCGGCCGCCGAAGCGTCAAGCGTGCAGGCAAGCGCGCAGGCCGTCGAAGCCGCCGAGCTCGGGCCGCGGCCGTTCTATCTCGTCGACCGGATGGCCGAGGGTGAGTTGAAGCAGACGCTCGCCGCCTGCGCAGCCGGGCCGTTCACGCCGTCGCGCTTCTCGATCGGCCATCGTGGCGCGCCGCTGCAGTTCCCCGAGCACACGCGCGAGAGCTATCTCGCCGCCGCCCGCATGGGGGCCGGCATCCTCGAGTGCGACGTCACCTTCACCAAGGACCGCCAGCTCGTCTGCCGCCATTCCCAGTGCGACCTGCACACCTCCACCGACATCCTGGCGCGGCCGGAGCTCGCCGCGAAGTGCACGACGCCCTTCACCCCCGCCGACCCGGCGACGGGCCGGAAGGCCGAGGCGAAGTGCTGCACCAGCGACCTGACGCTCGCCGAGTTCCAGTCTCTGCGCGGCAAGATGGATGGCGCCAACGTCAACGCCACCACCGTCGCCGACTACATGAAGGGGACCGCCGGCTGGCGCACCGACCTCTATGCCTCGACCGGCACGCTGATGACGCACGCCGAGAGCATCGCGCTGTTTTCCGACCTTGGCGTGCAGTTCACGCCGGAGCTGAAGGCGCCGAGCGTGCCGATGCCCTTCGACGGCGACTACACCCAGGACGCCTACGCCCAGCAGCTGATCGACGAGTACAAGGCGGCGGGCATCGACCCGGCCGACGTCTTCGCCCAGTCCTTCCAGCTCCGCGACGTGCTCTACTGGCTGAAGGCCGAGCCGGCCTTCGGCGCGCAAGGCGTGTTCCTCGATGACCGTGACGAGACCCTGGAAGGCTTCGACGCGATGAAGCCGGAGAGCTGGAAGCCGGGGATGCAGGAGCTCGTCGACCAGGGCGTCGAGATCATCGCGCCGCCGCTGCACGTGCTGGTAACGCTCGACGGCGCCGGCAAGATCGTCCCGTCCGCCTATGCGAAGGCGGCAAAGGCCGCGGGCCTCGACATCATCACCTGGACGCTGGAGCGCTCCGGCACGCTGGCCGATGGCGGCGGCTACTATTTCCAGAGCGTCAAGGACGCCATCAAGGGCAGCGGCGACACCTATGTGGTGCTCGACGTGCTGGCGAAGGATGTCGGCGTCCGCGGCGTCTTCACCGACTGGGCGGCCACCGTCACCTACTACGCCAACTGCATGGACCTCGACTGATCGAGGCCACCACAGCGCGCCGGGTCGCCCGGCGCGCTGGTCTCACACGAACCCTCAGGCCGCCTCTCGCATCGCCGCTTCGCCGCCGGCGCGGATTGCCGCGATGTTGGCGGCGTAGGCCTCCGGCGTGCCGCCCTTGAAGACGGCGGAGCCGGCGACGAGGCTGTCGGCACCGGCTTCAGTGCAGAGCCGCGCCGTCTCCGGGTTGACGCCGCCGTCGATCTCGATGCGGATCGGCCGGTCGCCGATCATCTGGCGGATGCGGCGGATCTTCGGCAGCTGCGAGTGCAGGAACGACTGGCCGCCGAAGCCGGGGTTCACCGTCATCACCAGCACCAGGTCGACCTTGTCGAGCACGTACTCGATCGTGCTCTCCGACGTGCCCGGGCAGAGGGTGACGCCCGCCTTGCAGCCGAGCCGGCGGATCTCCTGCAGCGTCCGGTCGATGTGGGGCGAGGATTCGACGTGGGCGATGATGTGGTCGGCGCCCGCCTTGGCGAAGGCCTCCAGGTAGGGGTCGACGGGGGCGATCATCAGGTGGACGTCGAAGGGTTTTTTCGTGTGCGGGCGGAGCGCCTTCACCACGTCCGGGCCGATGGTGATGTTCGGCACGAAGTGGCCGTCCATGACGTCGACGTGGATCCAGTCGGCGCCGGCCGCGTCGATGGCGCGCACCTCCTCGCCGAGGCGGGCGAAGTCCGCCGACAGGATCGACGGGGCGATGACGAGGGGCTGCTGGCTCATCGGGAGGTCCTCAAGCGCGGGTCTCGGAAGTGGCCTTGAACACCCGGCTCGACAGGATGTCCTCCGCTTCGATGGTCATGATGTCGCCGGCCGTCAAGGGTTCTGCCGCGCGGGCGACGAGCCGGTTCGCCTGCCTGAGGCGGGCGCGATCGAGGGCGTTGCGGATCGAGCGGGCGTTGGAGAAGTGCGGCTGGCGGCGGCGGGCGACGACGTAGGCTTCGAACGCCGTCCGCGCCTCCGGGCTCAGCCGGTAGTTCTGGTCGGAGAGGAGCTTCTCGCCGATCGAGACGAGTTCGCCATCGCCATAGTCGGGGAAGTCGATGTGGTGGGCGATGCGCGAGCGGAAGCCGGGGTTCGAGGAGAAGAACTTGTCCATCCGGTCGCCATAGCCGGCGAGGATGACGACGAGGTCCTCGCGCTGGTTTTCCATCACCTGCAGCAGGATCTCGATCGCCTCCTGGCCGTAGTCGCGCTCGTTCTCCTGGCGGTAGAGGTAGTAGGCCTCGTCGATGAAGAGGACGCCGCCCATCGCCTTTTTCAGGATCTCCTTGGTCTTCGGCGCGGTGTGGCCGATGTACTGGCCGACGAGGTCGTCGCGCGTGACCGAGACGAGGTGGCCGCGGCGGATGAAGCCGAGGCCGTGCAGGATCTCCGCCATCCGAAGCGCCACCGTCGTCTTGCCGGTGCCGGGGTTGCCGGTGAACGACATGTGCAGCGTCGGCGCCTCCGCCGCGAGCCCGAGCCGGCGACGTACCCGCTCGATCAAGAGCAGGGCCGCGATCTCGCGGATGCGCGTCTTCACCGGCTTCAGCCCGATGAGGTCGCGGTCGAGCTTGTCGAGGATCGCATCGATCCCGGCCTCGGCCCGCTCGGCGACGAGGTCGACGCGGACGGTGGGATCGAACGGGGCAGGGGCCTCGGCGGCGGCTTCGGTGGGGGTGACGGTGTTCATGGGGGGCGGCTCCGATCTACGCGTCGCTCCCCTGCCAGGGGGAGGGACAGGCCGCGCAGCGGCCAGGGTGGGGCCCGTCAATCGCGAGTGAGACGGCCGATGTAGCGCCCCTGATTGACAGGCCCCCACCTGCCGGCTGCGCCGGCTGTCCTCCCCCCTGGCAGGGGGAGGACGCGTCAGCGGTCGGGTACGCGCGCGCCTCGGGTCGGTCGCGTCGGCGCATCGAAACAAAAAAGCGGCGGCTTCCGGCCGGTCCGGCGTCGAGGCGACGCCGGGCTCTTGGGAGCGAGCGGACCGGAAGCCGCCGCAAGGGGAGCGCCGCGCCACGCTTGGGCAACGGTGCGCTCCACGGAGATCAGGCGCCGTAGCGGCGGCCTTCCGGCAGGTTCGCCGCGTAGGAGCGCGTCGTGTAGGCGATCTTGCGCCCCTCGCGCTCCTGGCGGATGAGGTCGAAGCCGGGCTCGTCGGCCGGGCGGTTGACGATGAAGGAGATGCGCAGCGACTCCCAGCCCGCCGTCGCGTCGAAGGCCGACATGCGAATGTACTTGTCGCCGTGGATGCGGCGGCAGTCGGAGAGCTCCTTCAGCACGCCGGCGGCGTCGCGGAGATCGAACATCGGCAGGCCCCACATCTCCCAATAGGTGTTGCGGGGGTGCGGATCGTCGGTGAACTCGAGGTTCACCGCCCAGCCGTTGTCGAGGCAGTACTGCACCTGGGAGCGGATCTGGTCGTCGGTGAGGTCGGGCAGGAACGAGAAGCAGCCCTGGGTGACGCGCATTTTTTCCTCCTGGGCCGCGCGCTCGCGCGGCGATCGGAACGGGAAGGGAGGTCGACGGGGCGCCATCGCAGGCGCCCCGCGAAAAACTCAGACCGAGGCCGAGACCGAGGGCACGAAGTCGGGCGTGTCGGTGGAGGCGTAGTCGAAGGTGACGTCGCCCCAGACGTCGAGCGCCTGCTTCAAGGGCAGGCAGTGGCGGGCCGCCTCCTGCAGGATCTGCGGGCCTTCCTTGACGTAGTCGCGACCGGAGTTGCGGGCGAAGATCATCGCCTCGAGCGCGACGCGGTTTGCCGTAGCGCCGGCCTGGATGCCCATCGGATGGCCGATGGTGCCGCCGCCGAACTGCAGCACGACGTCCTCGCCGAGGTGGTCGAGGAGCTGGTGCATCTGGCCGGCGTGGATGCCGCCCGAGGCCACCGGCATGACCTTGCGCATGCTCGCCCACGGCTGGTCGAAGAAGACGCCGTTCTCGAGGTTCATCGGCACGTGGTCGTCGCGGAGGATGTCGTAGAAGCCGCGCGTCGTCTTGGGATCACCCTCGAGCTTGCCGACCACCGTGCCGGCGTGGATGTGGTCGACGCCGGCAAGCCGCATCCACTTGGCGATGACGCGGAACGACACGCCGTGCGTCTTCTGGCGCGTGTAGGTGCCGTGGCCGGCGCGGTGGAGGTGCAGGATCATGTCGTTGCGGCGCGCCCACTTCGACATCGACTGGATCGCCGTGTAGCCGATGACGAGGTCGATCATGACGATGGTCGAGCCGAGCTCCTTGGCGAGTTCGGCGCGCTCGTACATGTCCTCCATCGTGCCGGCGGTGACGTTGAGATACGTCCCCTTGATCTCGCCGGTCTGCGCCTGCGCCTTGTTGACGGCCTCCATGCAGTAGAGGAAGCGGTCGCGCCAGTGCATGAACGGCTGCGAGTTGATGTTCTCGTCGTCCTTGGTGAAGTCGAGGCCGCCCTTCAGCGCCTCGTAGACGACGCGGCCGTAGTTGCGGCCGGAGAGGCCGAGCTTCGGCTTGACGGTGGCGCCGAGCAGCGGCCGGCCGAACTTGTCGAGGCGCTCGCGCTCGACGACGATGCCGGTGGCCGGCCCGTCGAACGTCTTGATGTAGGCGACCGGCAGCCGCATGTCCTCGAGCCGCAGCGCCTTCAGCGGCTTGAAGCCGAAGACGTTGCCGATGATCGAGGCGGTGAGGTTGGCGATCGAGCCCGGCTCGAACAGATCGAGGTCATAGGCGATGTAGGCGAAGAAGGAGCCGGGCGCATTCGGCACCGGATCGACCTTGTAGCACTTCGCCCGATATTTCTCGCAGGCCGTCAGGCGGTCGGTCCAGACGACGGTCCAGGTGGCGGTGGAGCTCTCGCCGGCGACGGCGGCGGAGGCCTCGATCGGGTCGACGCCGTCCTGCGGCGTGACGCGGAAGAGGGCGATAACGTCGGTATCCTTCGGAGTGTAGTCGGGCTCCCAGTAGCCCATCTTGCGGTATTCCATCACGCCGGCCTTGTAGCGGTCCTTGCCGCGCACCGTTCCTGCATCTGCGTTCATGGGGGCTTCCTCCTGAAAGTCGGTGTCGTGGTCGGGACGCACGTCTCCTGGCCCTGCCCAGGGGCAGGACGGCCGTCAGTCCAGTCTTCCAGCCTCTCCGTCTGCGAACCCTCCCCCCTCGCGGGGGAGGGCAGGGAGGGGGGGCGGCCG
>JAESGX010000309.1_pt1 | contig 22869 bp, 14 predicted proteins | sample 9269801 | NCBI WGS metagenome assembly JAESGX01 (sample SAMN16773122, study PRJNA677054) | algae metagenome | isolation source: Pleurocapsa minor GSE-CHR-MK-17-07R and co-occurring heterotrophs from wet... | place: USA: Lower Calf Creek Falls, Grand Staircase Escalante National Monument, UT ... | reverse complement strand
CAAGCGACACCTGGGCCAAACATCCTCGACGCCGACCACTCATCAGGCGCCCACGATCACTCCAACGATGCCGGCGGGCGAGACCGCGCCGCCGAATGCACGCCTTCTTCAACAGCCTGTTAGGCGAACTCGCGACCTGTCGTAGCGCCCTCAGCCGCGCCCGAAGGCTCGGCAGTGATGCGCGCGCGCTCCTTCTCATCGAGCCGTTGCTGCTGATCGAGGAAGGCTCTGAGGTCGAAGCCGCGCGGCTGGCCGAAGATTTTGTCGCGAATGCGCTTTGCGATGAAGAGCTTTTGCGATGCGCAGCCCGGGTTCTGTCGCGGCTCGGGCGCGAAACAGCCGTTGAGGCGTGGGAGAAGCTCGACTCTCTCGCAGGGTTGAAGACGTCTGAACTGTTCGAAGCCGTTCGCCTGGCGAGAGCGACCGGAAGACTGGCGGCTGCAAGCTCTTTTCTGGATCGGCTCCTGGCAAGGGTCCCCGCGCATGCGGGCGCATGGCAGGAGCGCGTCCGCCTGCTGTTACAGGCGTCCGCCCGTACGCCTGAAAGGCTCCTGGCAGCGACCGCAGCACTGTTTGATCTGGCACCTCGCGTGGCCCTGGAACTGCTTCCGGAGTTCGTCGCCGGCGGCCACTGGTCCGCGATCCTGGTACTCCTCAGGAGGTGCCGCACAGTTGGCTTGAAATCCGGCTTGGACGCGTCTGTCCTTGAAAACCTTACCGTCGCCGCAGCAACAGCCGAGGCCGAGGCACGGTTCGCCGACGCCGTGACCATCCTCGTAAGCCTCGCTCAGGCAACCGACGCTGAAGCTGGGCGAATGTGGGTCGAGCGTGCTGCCAAGGCGACGACAAGAGCGATCTCGGCCGCCGGAGATGCCTGCGTTCGTGGCGATGACGTGGCTGCGCGACGCATCTTCCAGGCACTCCTGTTGTCTGTCGAACACGGCGCCTCCGTCAACCGGGGCCTCGTCCGCCTGGGCGAGCAGCTTGGTCTGAACGCAGAGACGGCGCGGGTCTGGTTGTGCCTCTGGTCAACCAGCGGAGACGATGCGGATCTTCGCCGGGCCGGTGGCGCGGCGGCAGCGGCGGCTTCTCCCTGTGCCGCCTTGATACAATTCCTGGCGATTCCCGGCCTGCCGATCAGGCACCCCTTGATAGCTCCGATCGGGTTGTCGATCGCCCGCACAGCGAATGCGGCACTGACCACAGCAGACGGAGAGATCTGTGAACTTCACATCGCGGCCGCGCGCTCGCTGATGGGCCCTGCGGCGCCGACAGATTGGCCCCAAGGCGGTGCCCGCTCTTATGCAAGATCACTTCGTCTGAACATGAAGCTCGCGGACAAGGCCGGGCAAGTCGCCAGGGCCATCGCATTGGCGGAGGCTGCCGCCCATATCGATCCGACCAATACACATCCATACAAAATAATGGCGAGGCTATTCAACGAAGGGGGCAATTTTTCCCGTGCCCGTATGGCGCTGCGGAAACTCAGTGAATTGGAACCGGAGGTGCCCGACCATCCAATTCGACTGGTACGCCGTTGTCACCCCGGTGAGGAGCAGGCCGAAGCCCTTGATGTTCTCTTGCCCGCCATTGCGCGCCACCCCCGCCACGAAAAGCTCAGTCAGATGGTCGACCGATGGCTTTGCGAGCGGGCCACGCCGACATGAAGCCGCTCCATCCCATCGCAATTCTCCGATATTGCACGCTGGACGGCACACGCGAGTGACGAACTCCGTACCTGCATCTGGGCCTGCGCAAGTGCAGGGCGACAGACGCTTTGGCAACTTGGCGGCAGACCTGGCCAAGCCACAACGTGGCCTTGTCTGGGAGCTCGCAGCCGAGTTCCAGGACTTGTCCGCCTGCACGGTTCAGCGCTTCGGGCCGGACACCGACCCCGCTGACACCGGACCGATGCTCCACCTACGAGCCAGCAGCGGTCGCGAGCTTGCAATCGGGCGGACGGGGCACCGATGGTTGTTGGTGGCGCCGCCTGGGTCGCATCTCCGGGTCGACCGCACGCTGTCGCGAGACAGCGCCCTGAACGCGGCCATGGATGGGGCGAAAACCTGTCTGCTCGCGGATAACACCCTCCGTGACCTGACTGTCATCAATGGGCGCGACGCGCTGCAACCAGTGTTTCTGCGGACCGCTCCCGGCGGGATGGTTCGTCTTGTCGAGGGTGTCGCTGCGCTCCGCAGTCAGGGTCGGAATGAGCCATTGCCGGCGGCTGTTTCTTATTTTCTGGCGTTCGGGCATCTGCCTCGAAGCGGCACAATGCTGCGGGATGTATGGGTGGTGCAGCCCGGGGAGGTTTTGAGGATCCCGTTCTCGGAGGCAGGTGGCCTGTCCGACCCGCAGCACCCAGAGTGGCTGCAACGGTCGGCGACGGGGCATGAAGCGGGCGGCGATGCTCTGCACGCCTTTCTTGGAAGGGTGCTCGCCGCCGAAGTGGCCGGTCAGCGTGTTGCCGTGGTTTGCGCTCGCGGCTCCCCCGCTGCGCAGAGCTTGGTGGAGGCATCGAGAGCGGCGGGGGCGGCCGATGTCACCGAGGCTCGTCTGACGAACTTGCCGGTGTCCCTGTCGCAATTGCAGAGTGTGACGATCGCGCTGAGTGGCCTGCCGTTTTGCGATCCCAACCTGATGCTGGACGCAGCCTTGGCGTTGGGTGCCGCCGAAAACGCCGACATAGTCCTGCTCCCGTGGGGCGGAGAACTGGTTCTCCCCTCCCGACCTGAATTCGCCCGTGCCATCTCCAACCTGGCCAGCGCGACCGGAGACCAGCTATCGCTCCAGAGTATCGGCGGCGGCTTCCTGCGCTCGGGAGGTTTCATGCGCGATGCATTTTTTGAAGAGATTGCCGTCTTCGGGGATCAGGAGCGTTTTCGCGTTATGGGCCCAAGCCTGTTTATTGAAGGCTTTCGCTCGATGGCGGACGAATTCGGTGATGGACTCGAGGGGGTGCCTCTCCATGAAATGAGCCGGGCCGCCGCGCGACTAGACCCATCGGCAGGGCCAGGTCGCGGCGCGACGGCTCTGTTGGCTTCGTTGCGTGCCATGTCCGGTGGCCGGATGCTCGCTCCCTACCTCGATCCCGCCGCCCCCTCGCTGCGCCAGTCGATCGTGGAGGAGCCAACGCGTGCCGTATTCCTGCGTAGCTTCGACATCTCGCCGGACCGCCTGGGCACCACGCTGAGCCCACATGCCAAAGTGTTCACGCTGGGTCTTGTTGCGCGCAACCCACGCATCATCGCGCTGCTGAAGCAGGGTGACCGGGGCTCGACCAAGCAACGAGCTCAAGCCTTCGCTTTACTGGCGCTGGAGAAGTGGCTGCGCGTGGTCGATGCGGCGATGGGTGGGAATGCCCATGGCTTCCCCAGCGGATAGGTCGACCGCCCTGAAGGCGGCCAGACGGCTCTTGGAGGCAGGTCACCACGCTGACGCGATGACGCTCATGCAAGGCATGGCTGTCGATGCGGGAAGCGATCCTGAGTTCTTTCTGGCTCTGGGAGACCTCTGCTCCGATCTGAAGGACGACCAGCATGCTCGATCCTTTTGGCGCGCCGCCGCCTCACGCAGTCTTTCGGGTTCGACGCGCAGCAACGCGCATCGACGCCTTGCCCGGGATGCCCAGCGGCGCGATCGTCCCATCGAAGCACTGCACCATCTGGAGCGACTCGTAGACGACCGCCCGGACGACCGATCAGTGCTGCTTCGTCTGTTGATCTTGCGAATGGCGGGTCTGTCCGGCGGCGAGCGCGAGAACATACTCTTTGAATACCAATCGCGGCACCCGGTGATTGCGGAGCCGCTCGTCGGGGCGGTGCTCGTCTTGCCGTTTACGGATCCGGCCCGGGCAATGCTGGTGATTGGAGAGCACTTCGAAGCACTGCTGCTGCAAGGCGACTTTGCGGTTCGGGCAGTAGATGCCTTCCTCGAGGCGGGGCGTCCGCAGGAGGCGCTCATCCTCGCCGATCGCATTGTCAACTCGCCGGGCGCCGGAGAACGCGAGTTGAACTGTGTGCTCCGAGCGTTGAAAGCCGCTGGCCATGGACCGGGCGCGGCCGTCGAGCGGGTCGACGCACATTTGACCCGCCACCCTCACGATCGCCGAAGCCGTCTCAAGAAGGCAAAACTCCTGCTGCAGCTGCGGCGCTGGCAACACGTGCTCATTGAGGCATCGGTCGTGCTGACGGACGAGCCGGAGAGCGTCGTGGCCGCCGAGTTGATCATTCATGCGCTCATCCGGCTGGATCGGCCGGCGGAGGCGCGCTCGCTGCGCGACCGCATGGTGACGGCGCGCGTGGCAATCGGTGACGAACGTGCCGACGAGTTGGTGCGTCTCGACCTTGCGCTCGCGGATGGCGAAATGGCCATGGAACGTCAGGCCAACGCTGAAGGTGCAGAAGTAGCGGATGGGTCATTGTTGACGGGCCGCATCGACGCTTTGATGGCGGTAGGTGACTACGGTGCTGCATTAGAATTGATCACCTCGGTTGCTCGACATTCAGATAATATAGAGGTACGAGTGAAAGGAATTCGTTGCGCGACGGCACTCAGCCAGCGCCGCGAACCCGCACACCTGTTTCCGGAGGCGACATTCCGCGCCGGCATCTCGCTTGACCGGCAGCTGCCAGGACCATACCGCAGCGTGGTACTCGTGACCTCCACGCTCGGAGCAGGTGGGGCTGAACGCCAAATTGCACTGACGGCGGCGAAGCTCTCCGAACCGCTGCGCCATGCAGGAATGGCGACCAATCTCGTCTGTCGCGATTTGCGTCCCGAATATGGCAATCGCTTGATGCTGCCCATGCTCGAGGGCAGTGCTGCGGAAGTGACCGACCTGTCGATCTTCGATCCGGGACTTGTGGCTCGCGCAATGCGGGCCTGCAAGGACTTGTCTGACGACGATATTCGCCTGCTCTCGGGCTTCCCGCTGCCCGAATACCGTTCCATCATATTGTTGCTCGACCAGTTCAGACGGCTGCGGCCCGAGGTCGTCCACCTGTGGCAGGATGGCATTATCGCGGTGGGTGCCGTGGCCGCGATGATGGCCGGGGTGCCGCGTGTCGTATGCTCGATCCGCAACGTCATGCCCGCCGCCGATGACACACGTCGCCATCGACCTTACTTGCGGGGCGTCTATCAAGCCCTCTCGGCCAATCCTCGGATTGCGCTGACGGCGAATTCGGCGATGGGAGCGCGTGACTACGAACAGAAGTGCGATCTGCCCAGCGGCAGCATCGGCGTCGTTCGGAACGGTCTTGATGCTCGTGAGATCAGGGCGCGCTGCGGGGTCGGAGGCCGCGAGCGCGTTCGCGCCGAACTGGGGTTCGACGACGATATTCTCATTCTGGGAGCCGTGTTCCGGTTGGTGCCGGCGAAGCGGCCTCAACGTTGGCTCGAGGTTGCCGCGATACTATCTGCACGCCTGCCGAACCTGCGCATGTTGTTGATTGGCGAAGGACCACTTCGCGCCGAGCTGGAAGAGTTCGCGCGGCAGCTCGGCATCAGCGAGCGCACGGTCTTCGCCGGACGCAAGGCGCCGGTCGAGCCCTGGATTGCCGCGATGGATGCGATGTTGCTTTCTTCAGATGTCGAAGGGTTACCGAACGTATTGATCGAAGCGCAGGCGCTCGGGGTGCCGGTGATCACCACCGATGCCGGCGGCGCGAGAGAGGCGGTGGACGACGGCGTCACCGGCCGCGTCGTCGAGGATGATGCCCCGGCTGCCTTGGCCGAGGCCTGCGAGCTCTATCTCCTTTCGGCCGATCGGCGCGCGCGGGCCCGGGCGAAAGGGCCGGGCTTCGTGGCGGAGCGCTTCGGTCTGGACCGGATGGTCCGCGAAACGCTCGACGTACTCGGGTTTGGGTCCGACCGAAAGCGGGAAGCAGCGGCGTGAGAAAGCTCGCTGTTGTCGTGTCTTGATCCGACATCATCCGATCGGCCGCCCGCTGGCCGGTCCAGCTCTGCGGATGGTGTGATGGTGGTCGTGGTGGCCGACGGGACGGGCCTCGCCCATCCCTGCAGCGAACAAATCGGCCGCTGTTCGGCGTTCTCGCCCCGGTCCACACGACAACAGGGCCGTTCATAGCGGCCCGGTCAGGGCTGCGCGGCCCGTTCAGTGAGTGAGGAGCGGCTTTGACGCCGGAGCGCTTCGTCAGCCGGCGGCGAAGTGGCTGTATCGCGTCGTCAGATTGTCTTCCCCCAGGAAGTGCGCCGTGGACGTGATTCCAATGGTCTGCGCAAAATTGCTCAAGCCGATCGACGCCAGCTCCATGGCCCTCATTTCCTCGACGATCGCCTCGTAATTGTCGGACAGGACACGAGAGGCACTGTCGAGGTTGGTCATGAGAACCAACCCGGTCGGATGGGCGTCCATGCAGGAGATTTTGATATCCGGGCGATACTTCATCAGGATGGGCACAATCCGCCAGACATCCCCCGCCCAGAAGTTGGGATACACGACGGGGAACGGCGTGACGAGGCGCTCACTGCGGCTGAGCGTCATGGCAATGTCGATCGGCATGCAGTCGTGCAAGGCTATAATCGAGTTCTTCGATGCAAACTTCTCGGAGTTTATGATATCCCGTAACAGAAAATCAGATTGATGCATGCCATCGAGAAACATGAAATCAATGCAATCCGTTCCGAGAATCGCCAGTGGGTCGTTCTTTGCAAAGAACTCGTCACTCGTCATCTTGAACAGGAAGACGGGCGGATCGCGGTCAGCGGCCTCCAGATCGAACTTGGGATCGAGCGTAAAACGCGGATCGATGCCGATCATCGGGCAATGTGCCAGGGCCATCGAGTGGCCACCACGGATGCCGACTTCCAGATAGGCGCGCGGCTTCAGATATCTGTGGACGTCCGCCAGAACAGAATAGTAACGAGCGCCCTTGTGCTTGGCAATATAGCTTTGATCAAAGGGAACCCGCACCCCGGAGAGCAGGGTTCCTTCCTGCTCGATCTTGGTTTCAGACTCTGCGGTCTGGGTCACGGCCAATCCCTCACGAAGCTGGAAAGGCGGGAGTTTAGGAGCCATACCGCACTGCGTCAATCAGGGATGGCAGCAGAGCAGGGCTCAACCGCAGAGCTGCGGGCTCTCGGAAAGGCGGGGCATGGCGAACTATTGGGGGTTCGGACGGCCGCCGAGGCACCACAGCGGCGCTCCGCACGGCTTCGCGTTTCGCCCCGCGCGGCTGCCTTTGCGTCAGCCTCGCCGGCACTTCCGCGCGCTGCCGCAGCCAGTGCGACGACGATGACCGCGACTGGCACGCCGCTACGGCGCAGTCGGATCGGCCGCAGCCGGATCGGCCGACCGCGGGTCCGGCCTCGAATCCCGGAACGGCGGGTCGGCCCCGCCCGTCTCGGCGGCCGCCAACGCGCATCCGGCCGCGAAGGTGCTCACCGGGCTCGCGGAGCCGTCCGGGCGATCGAACATTGCACCAGATGGCAGTGCCTGCGGCCCGGTACAGCGGCGCATGGCCTCGACGAGGCCGGCGGCGGCCGGGTCCGGCGCCCATCCGCCGCGCAGGGCGTAGGGCGGCTCGGGCACCATGTCCGTCGCAAAGCCCTGGAACTCGGCCGCGACCGGCGCCCGCGCGCCTTGGATGCTCAGCGCGCCCTCTTTCTCGCTCGAGGAGCCGCGCCCCGGCTGCTGCGTGCGCGCCGCCCAGCCGCTGCGCCCGTCGGCGGGCTGGAACAGCCCATGGTCGAGCAGCACCCGGCCGCCACCGCCGACCAGCACGCCATAGCCGGGTCCGAGCGAGCCGTCCTCGCGCCGGTAGCGCCGGTAGGCGACCAGATTGTCCAGCGCATGGACGAAGGCGCGCCCGGAGACCCGGGGATGCCGTTGCCCGGTGCCCTCGAACAGGTTCGCCTGCAGCGTCACCTGCACGCCGTTGTCCCAGCTCCAATCGGGCCGGAGCGGCGCCGGGCAGACGGCCGTCACCGGTGGCAGGCGCTGGCCGCAGTCCAAAGTAGCGACCAGCATGACCTTGTCGTGGTTGGTAAAATGATTGTGGGCGACGGTCACCCGCGTCGGCGTCGCAAGCGTGGTGGATTGGGTGATGTCCACCTGGCCGTCGCCACAGCGCCCGAAGCGGTTGAAGGCGACCCAGACCCTGTCCGCACCGCCACCGATGCCGAGGCAGTCGCCGGGCCGGTCGGAGACGAGGTTCTCGCGCGGCGCCCGCATTTGCCAGCGGGTGACGACGACATTGCGGCTGCCGATGACGAGCAGCGCCGCGCCCCGGGGCGGTGCGACGAGGCGGACGCCTTGGCAGCCGCCGTCGATGGTGGTGTTGGCGGGGAGGCGCAGGGGCGCGGCGAGCCGGATCTCCGCCTCCGCGGGCACCTGCGGCGTTGGCGTGATCCAGCCGCCGCCGGCCGCCCGCGCCGCCTCCACGGCGGCGCGCAGGGTGCCGGGCGCCGGCGAGCGTGCCGGGGCGCTGTCGTCGAGCGTCTCGAAGGCGAACAGGCCGTGCTCGAGACCGCCCGTCGTGCCGCTCGCCTCGGCGAAGCCGGCCATCGGGGCGAGCAGGGCGAGGCGGTCGGCCCGCGTCCCGGGCAGCTCGCACGGCGCGGCGGCGGCGGGCAGGCTCGCGGCGAGCGCGGCCCCGACAGCGATGCACGCCACCCGGAGCGCCAACCGCGCCGCGCTCCCGCCCGCGCCCGGGTCTACTAACGGGTCTGCGAACGGGTCTGCGAACGGTCCTGCGAACCGGAACCGGCTTGCACTCGGGCCTGCCAACCGCCCAGCGCCCCAGCCCGGCCCGTCCGCCCGCGCCGCAGCTCGGCTGGCCGGGAGCCCGGTCGCGGCAGCAGCGCTCGGTAGCCCCTGCATGGTGCGTGATCTCCCGCCTGCGCCCCGCCTGTGGCAACCGGCGCCGACATGCCGCCGGGCAAGCCCGTGCCGACCCGCCCGTGCCGACCCGCCCGCGCCTCCCGTGCACCTCTGTTCTGGCGCGCCCGGCACCACGTTGTCGAGCCTCCTCGCCCGGCGCGGCGGGGGGGCGCATCACCGCGGCCTCCCTGCACGGCCCCCGTGGCCATTCTTCGCTGCAGAAGCGAGGATCAGAAAATCCCCTCTATTTCTATTCCTTCAGGGATAACTCCTCGGCCACGCCCGGTCGTTCCGTGGAATGCGGGTTGAACGGCAGCCCTGCAGGCGTCTCGCTTCCACCAGAGCAGAGACCGACTGAAACCAAAGCCGCACTTGCCCGTTAGGGTCCTGTTATCCCGGCGAGTTGTCCTCCGACCCCGCCGGCGCACCGGCATCGATTCCGACGGCCGACGGTGGCGACGAATGACGGTTCGTCGGCCGGCCGACACCCGCCTACGGCATCGGGCAACGGGGTGCCGCGCCGCCTCCGCGCCGTCGCTTTCTGCCAACCTTTCTGTGCGCGGCGGGTGACGGCGGGGCACCGGGATGCGATGAGATGGATCGCGGCACGCGCCAACCGCCGCCCCCTCCGCCTCCAGCCTCCCCACCGGACACCGCCGCCATGACCGAGACGCTCAGCGCCCTCTCCGCCGCCCTCGCAGCTGGCCGCAGCCAGGCCGAGGGGCTCGTCGAGGCGGCGGTGGCGCGGGCCCGCGATCCCGCCGGCGAGGGGGCGCGCGTCTTCATCGCCCACGCCGGCGACAGGGCGATCGCCGCCGCCCGCGCCTCCGATGCGCTCCGGGCCGCCGGGGCGGCGCGCGCGCCGCTGGAAGGGCTGCCGATCTCGGTCAAGGATCTGTTCGACATCGCCGGCGAGACGACGCGGGCCGGCAGCGTCGTCCTCGCCGACACGCCACCGGCCGAGCGCCATGCGACGATCGTCGCCCGCCTGCTGGCCGCCGGCGCCGTGCTGGTCGGCCGCACCAACATGACCGAGTTCGCCTATTCCGGCCTCGGCCTCAATCCGCACTACGGCACGCCGCTCAACCCGTTCGACCGCGCCACCGGCCGCATTCCCGGCGGCTCGTCCTCGGGGGCGGCGGTGTCGGTCACCGACGGCATGGCGGCCGCCGCCATCGGCACCGACACCGGCGGCTCGGTGCGCATCCCGGCGGCGCTGTGCGGGCTCGCCGGCTTCAAGCCGACGGCGCGGCGGGTGTCGACGCAGGGCACGCTGCCGTTGTCGACCAGCCTCGATTCGATCGGCCCGCTGGCGCCGAGCGTCGCCTGCTGCGCGCTGCTCGACGCCGTGCTCGCCGGCGAGGCGGCAATGGTGCCGGTGCCGGCCGCGGTGCGCGGCCTGCGCCTCGCGGTGCCGACGACGCTGGTACTCGACGGGCTCGATCCGACGGTGTCGGAGGCCTTCGCCGCGGCGCTGTCGGCGCTGTCGGCGGCGGGCGTGGCGGTGAGCGAGATCGCCCTGCCCGAGTTCGCGGCCCTGGCCGAGATTAACGCCCGCGGCGGCCTGCCGGGGGCGGAGGCGTGGGCCTACCACCGGGCCATGATCGCCCGCGACGGCGCCCGCTACGACCCGCGCGTGCGCCAGCGCATCGAGCGCGGCGTGGCGATGTCGGCGGCCGACTATGTCGACGTCGTGCACGCGCGCACCGCCTGGATCGCCGCCGTGGAGGCGCGGATCGCGCCGTTCGACGCGCTGGTGCTGCCGACGGTGCCGGTGGTGGCGCCGCCGCTCGCGCCGCTCGTCGCCGACGACGCCCTCTATGGCGCGGCGAACGTGCTGATCCTGCGCAATCCGACGCTGATCAACGTCCTCGACGGCTGCGCCCTGTCGGTGCCCTGCCACGCGCCGGGCACGGCGCCGGTCGGGCTGATGATCGCCAGTGCCGGCGGCAGCGACCGCCGCATCCTGGCGATCGGCCTCGCCGTCGAGGCGGCACTGGCGGCGGCGCGGCGGTAGCGGCGGGCGGCCTCGGCTGTGGCCTCAGTCGCGGCCGTCGGCGGCGAAGGCGGTGGCGCTGAGGCCGATGCGGCCGAGGCCGGGCAGCTTGAGGGCGGGCCGGCGCAGGTCGAGCCCAACGACGCTGCCGAGCACGACGATCTCGATGCCCTCCTGCCAGCCGAGATTGAGGCCGGCATAGCCGCCGAGCCTGAGCTTCGCCCCGGCGCCGCCGGCGGCCGGCACCAGCCAGCGACCGTCATGGGGAAAGTCCTTGCCGATCGCCGTCGGCGGCAACGTCGCCTCGATCTCCGGCACGGCGTCGAGCACGGCGGCGACGAAGGTGTTGGAGTTCGGCCCCGGCCAGGCGCGATAGTCACCGATCGTCTGGTGGCCGAAGCCGTCGATGGCGGCGCGGATCTGTGGGATCAGCCGCGCGGCCTCCGGCCCGTCGGCGGCGAAGACGAGTTCCGGCACCTGGCCGAACCAGCGTCCGTCGGCGACGAAGCCGTTGCGGCGGATCGGCTCGCCCCAGGCGGTGTAGTCGAAGCGCTCGTAGGCGTCGGCGCCGTCGTCCTTGACGACGATCCAGCTGTGGACGGCGAAGATGCCGCGCCAGCGCACCGTGCGGGCGGCGAACACCCGCACCACCGCCTCGGGCTTTGCCTCCGCCGGCGGCAGCAGGCCGGCGCTCGAGCGGTCGGCGGCGCGCCAGTCGGCCGGGCCGTCGCCGAGGGCGTAGAGTGCCGCCGACACGGCCACGGGGGCGGCGACGAGGAGGACGAGGGCGCCCGCGAAGGCCTTCAGGATCATCGACATCGCCAGGAGAATGCCGGCGATCACGGCGAAATCGCGTCGCGCCCGCCCGCCCTCCCGTCGCGCCTCGGCGATCTGCCACTCCAGCGCCGTCGGGCGTGCCTTACAGCGGCGGCAATTGCCGCTAGGATGAAGAGGGGAGGCGTCGCTTCGGCGGCGGCAGCGCCACGGAGGACGCATGGACTTTCAGTCTGCTCTCGGGCTCGCGGGCTTTGTCGCCGTCAACTTCGTCGCGGCGACCACCGGCGGCTATTTTCGCCCCGGCGACTGGTATGAGCGCCTCGCAAAGCCGCCGTGGCGACCGCCGAACTGGCTGTTCCCGCCCGCCTGGCTGGTGCTCTACATCACCATCTCGATTGCCGGCTGGCTGGTCTGGCGCGAGGCGGGCTTCGCTGGCGCCGGGCTGGCGCTCGCCATCTACGGTGTGCAGCTCGTGCTCAATGCCGGCTGGTCGGCGGTCTTCTTCGGCATGCGCCGCATCGACCTCGCCTTCGGCGAACTGGTGCTGCTCTGGCTGTCGATCGCCGCAACGATCGCCGCCTTCCACCCAATCCACCCGGGTGCGGCCTGGCTGCTCGTCCCCTACCTCTGCTGGGTGACGTTCGCCGGCGCGCTCAACTTCGCCATCCTGCGCCGCAACCCGGCGCGAGGCGTCGACGTGCGCGTCTGAGCGCGCGTGCTGCGCCGCGGGCAAATTGTCGACGGAAACTGGCGGTGCAAACTTCGGACCGTCCTTCCGGTCCGCCCGCGGGTCGGCGGGCGGTTGGCGCAATGGCTCTATCAGGGCAACAGGTTTACCAGAGCCGCTGCGGCAGGCGGCGCTTCCAGCGCTCGCCGGGCAGCAAGGCCGCGGCGGCGGAGTTCCGCGGCGCGCGGGCGCGGGTCACACGCGAACCTGCAGAACTGTCCAGGTCAGACGCCGCCACTAGGCGGGGCTTGAGCGCCGCCGGCTCGGCCGCAACCCGCGGCGCCGAGGCCTTGGCGGTCGCCGGCACGGCGGCAGCGGGCTTGGCTTTCGGCGGCTTGGGCGCAGCGAGCTTGGGCGCAGCGAGCTTGGGCGCAGCGAGCTTGGGCGCAGCGAGCTTGGGCGCAGCGAGCTTCGGTGCGGCGAGCTTGCGCGGTCGGGCTTCGCCCTGTCCCGTCGCCTTCGGCGATGCGGTCCCGGAGACCGCGGCCTCCGCCGGGGCAACGATGCGGCGGGGACGCCCCCGGCGGGCGGGCTCGGCGGCCGTCTCGACGTCACCGTCGCTGCGGGTGCGGCGACGGGGCGCGACGGCGTCCGCCGCCTCCTCCATCTCCAGGGCCGCGACCACGGGGGACGGCTCCTCGACGATCAGGCTCTGCAGGATGCGTCTCGCCGGCTCGGCCGCCCGCCCCTTGGACCTGTCGGTGAAAAAGGCATCGGCCCTCTGCTCGGGCGCCGAGACGGCGGCGAGCTCTTGCTGCAGCAACGGGGTCGAGGCCCACAGGTTGGTCGGCGCCTTGCGGCTCCGCTTGGTCTCGATCACGAACGGCCGCGCTTGTCGCTTCATAAGTCCTCTCGAAGAGCTTTTCGCTTCGTGTGGGTCATTTGTTCAGGAATTGGTCGGATGTTCCGGATCAACGGCGTTCCAGCCTCGGGCGTTCCAGCCTCGTCGGGCGGTTGGCACCGACGGGGTCGGCACCGGTGCATCGGCGCGGACGCCCCCGCTGGTGCGGGGCGACCGAAGACGAAGCATGCCGTCTCGGGGAACACACGACACGACATAACGGTTCCGGCAAGCAGAGCCAAGCAGAAATTCGACGGCACCGCAGGATGTTCCTGCTGCAGCGCCCATACGCCAGTTGATCTTCGCCGCTGCTTGCGCGCGATTCGGGCAGTCGCGGGACAGCGTCCCGCCGAATCACGACCGGGATGTGACGGCGTCGCCGGTATGGCGTGCGGCGATCGGCCGTGTGCCGGCAGGCGGCAGCGTCGTCCCCAAAGCAGAGGCCGCCGCCTCAAAACAGGAAGCGACTCTCCACTGCGCTATCCTGGTAAAAGTCATAGGCGAGGATGCTGACGAGCAATTCGTCATCGAGATAGATTTCCGTTGTGCCCGCTTCTCCGACGACAACGATCTCGGCGTCCTCGACCATCTGTTCGAACGATGTGAAGTGGGCGCTCATGTCGATCTGGTCGAGGTCTTCCCCGCTCAGGAAATCGTTGATGGAATCTGCGCCGGTTCCCTTGATGACGAAAATGTCGTCGCCGTCACCACCATAGAGATCGTCGACCCCGTCGTCGCCGGCGATGACATCGTCGCCCGAACCGCCGTCGATGACGTCGTTGCCGGCATTGCCACTGAGGACGTCGTCGTCGGCGCCGCCGATCAGGTCGTCCCGGCCGGTGCCTCCGCCGAGCGTGTCCATGCCGTCGCCACCGGCCAGCGTGTCGGCGCCCGCCCCACCGGAGAGCCTGTCGTTGCCCGGCACGTACACGACGACCTCGTCGCCCGGATAACCGGAAAAGAGGCCGTCACCGCCGCCGGGTGGGTTGTCCGAATCGCCGTCGATGTAGTCGTCGCCGTCGCCGCCGGCGAGCGTATCGTCGTCGCCGTCGCCCGAAAGCGTGTCGACTCCACCACCGCCATCGACCCTATCGGCGCCCTCGCCACCATAGAGCTCGTCCGAGCCGGCATCGCCGAAGAGACGATCGTCGCCGAGGTCGCCGGTGAGAGAGTCGGCCCCGTCGCCACCGGACAGGGAGTCCGAGCCGTTCCCGCCGGCCAGGATGTCGCTGTCGGCGTCGCCGGACAACGTGTCGTCGCCGTCGAGCCCCAGCAGCGTGTCGTCGCCGTCGCCGCCCGAGAGGCTGTCGTTGCCGGGCTCGTTCGCGGCCGAGCCGACCCTGCCGCCCTCGTCGTCGTTCGGCGCGCTGTCCGAATCGCCATCGATGAAGTCGTCACCGGCGCCTCCGGTCGCGGTGTCGTCGCCGCCCCCGGCGATCAGGACGTCGTCGCCGGCGTCACCGGCGAGGCGGTCGCGACCGTCGCCGCCGACCAGGACGTCGTCGCCGTCGCCGCCCGCCAGCCGGTCCTTGTCGGCGCCGCCGTCGAGGAAGTCGTCGTCGGCCCCGCCGTCGAGGACGTCGTTGCCGATGTCGCCGGTCAAGATGTCGATGCCGTCGCCGCCCGACAGCGTATCGCTGCAGACCCCGCCATCGAGCCGATCGTTGCCGGTGCCACCGTCGATCAGATCGTTGCCCGCGTCGCCGCTGACGACGTCGTCGCCGTCGCCGCCGTTCAGCGTGTCGTCGCCGAGGAAGCCCTTGAGCGTGTCGTTCCCCGCGCCGCCGTCGAGGCTGTCGTCGCCCTCACCGGCGACATCGCCGACGAGCCGATCATCGCCCGCGCCGCCGAACAGGCTGTCGTCTCCCTCGCCGCCGGACAGGCGGTCATTTCCGTCGTCGCCACGGAGGACATCGTCGCCGAGACTGCCGTCGAGACGGTCGTCGCCTGCCCCGCCGCGTGCCGTATCGTCGCCGAGACCGCCCTGCAGGATGTCGCCGTCGCCACCGCCGAACAGCACGTCCGCGCCGGCCCCGCCATCGACGCGGTCGCGGCCATCGCCGCCATCGAGGGTGTCGTCGCCGGCTCCGCCGACCGCGACGTCGTCGCCGTCATCGCCGGCGAGGCGGTCGTTCCCGGTGCCGCCGTCGAGGAGGTCTTCGCCGAGCCCGCCCTCGAGCTGGTCGTCGCCGGTCTCACCCTTCAGCACGTCGTCGCCGCCGAACCCGAGCAGGCTGTCGCGGCCGCTGGCGCCCGACAGCACATCGTCTCCGCCGCGGCCGCTGAGGCGATCGTCGCCGGCGAGCCCCCGCACCCGGTCGGCGAACTCGGTGCCGACGAACACGTCGGCGCGCTCGGAAAGGTCGATGCGGATCGGAAAGGGCAGGTCCGCCGGCGGCGCAACATCTGCCAGCCGATCACCGTCCCGCCCGGCGGCGCGCTTCGCGCTGGGAACATCGGCGAACAGGAAGTGATCGGCGGCGTTCTCGTCCTCGAAAAGGTCGTAGTCGAGGATGCGCAGCGACTGTGTCGGCCGGCCGTTCTCGTTCGCTTCGATGATCACCCAGGTGATCGTCTCGCCATCGACGAGCCAAGTCACCGACTGCCTCTGCATCTCCTGGAGCGAGGAGAAGAAGGCGGAGACGTCGATGACGTCGGCATTCTTTCCCGAAGTGGTGAAGTCGCGCACGACATCGGTGCCGGCGGAGGCGAGGAACAGGTCGCGGCCGTCCCCGCCGGTCAGGGTGTCGTCGCCGTCTCCGCCGTCGAGGGTGTCGTCGCCCGTGCCGCCCGAAAGATTGTCGCTGCCGGCATCGCCGGACAAGAGGTCCTTGCCGGCACCACCGGAAATGACGTCGTCGCCGCCGCCGCCGTCCAGCGTGTCCTTGCCAGCACCACCGTCCAACGTGTCCTTGCCGTCGCCGCCGGAGAGCGCATCGTCGCCCGCGCCGCCCAAGAGGCTGTCGTCGCCGCTGCCGCCGAAGAGGTCGTCGTCGCCGTCGCTGCCGTCGAGCGTGTCCTGGCCGTCGCCGCCGGAGAGCGCATCGTCACCCTTGCCGCCCGCGAGGCTGTCGTCGCCGGCATCGCCGTCCAGCGTGTCCTTGCCGGCACCACCGTCCAGCGCGTCCTTGCCGTCACCGCCGGAGAGCGCATCGTCGCCCGCGCCGCCCAAGAGGCTGTCGTCGCCGCTGCCGCCGGAGAGGTCGTCATCGCCGTCGCCGCCGTCGAGCGTGTCCCGGCCGTCACCGCCGGAGATCACGTCCGCACCCTCCGCCCCGAGCAGAACGTCGTCGCCGTCGCCGCCGTCCAGCGTATCGTCGCCGGCGTTGCCGCAGAGCGTATCCTCGCCGTCGCCCCCGTCGAGGATGTCGTTGCCGTCATTGCCGATCAGCAAGTCGTCGCCATCGAGACCATAGAGGGTGTCGTCGCCCTCGAGCCCCTTCATGCGGTCGGCGTAGTTCGTGCCGGTCCGCTTGTCGTTCCGGTCGGTTCCGATCCAGTCGGCCATGCAAAATCTCCCGCAACCCGGGCGGCGAGCCCAGGGTTTCGCACCGCGGGCCGACATTAGGTAATCGTGGCGCATCCGTCATGCACAGACCCGTGATGCGGCCGCCGCGTTTTGCGGTGCAGTGCATTCCCTTCACAGTTTCTTGGGGTGGCAGTGGCGGCGCCCGAGGCTAAGTTCGCCCGCATTGGAGCCTGTACCGTCGGCTGAAGCTCCCCTTTGGGCGCCACTGCAGTCGGCCCGCTGGTTCTGGGAGGACTGCGGGTCGGGGGAAGAACGGGGACAGGCCGTGACTGCTCATCTTGAAGTTCGCCGGGAGCCCCGGCGCGCTCCCCCGTTTCCAGTGTTGCCTCGACCTATCGGAACCTCAAAGGTCCGACCCTCGAGTCCGACGGGGCAAGGCTCGACCGGTGTGTCGGCATGGCGCACCCGATAAGGCAGGACTAAACCTGCCACTTTCAGTATTTGCGACGGGAATGTCGGCTTGCGATCAGGCGGTCGTTCTTGTTTTGTTTCTAGTGGTGAAGACATGAAGAGGGATCGTAAGATGAACAAGTTCAAGCTGTTGCTCGCCATTTGCGCGATGGTCGCATTGACCCATCCGGTGAGGGCCGAGGTCGCCGTCCTTGATACGAATATCACCGAAGCCGAGGTGATCGCGGCACAGAAAGGCTGGTGTGATGCGCTGATCGCGATCGGCGCGGCGAACGCCGAGGGCGGACAGGAGAAGGCGAAGGCGCTTGCCGAGACGGTCATCGACAGCGCCTACGGCTACAGCTCCGGGCCCGTGCTCTTCAAGCCGACGCTGACTGTCGATCCGCAGACGTTCCGGCTGACGCGGGCGGGCGCATTGGCCTATTTCGTCGGCGGCGATCCGACCTTTGCGGACGACACGGGCTTCGCGCTTTATGGCTGGACCGCCTGCGAGCCGCGCAACGCCGGCATCATCATTGACGGCGCCATGGGCCTGACGATGGGCAATGTCGCCTTCACCGCTGCGGACGGAGCGATCACCACCGTCGACAAGACCTGGGGCTTCCGGAAGATGGACGACGGCAGCGTGCGCATCGTGCTCCACCACTCGTCCCTTCCCTTCACGCCCAAGTGACGATCGCCCGCACCGGGCGCGGGGCCGCGCGTTGCCGCTGCCTCCCGCCCGGTGCCGGGCAAGGTCTGTGACGCCGCGGCTCCCCGGGCAACCCGGCTTGCGGCGGCAGGCGGCTTTCGGCGCCCGCAAGCGGCCGCATGCGCCGGCATCACGCCCGCGTCTTCGCCAGCGTTTCCAGGAAATCGGTGGCGAAGGCGTGCGCATCGTGCTCGCGGATGCGCTCGAACAGCGCCCGCCAGCGGTCCTTGCGCTCGTCGAGCGGCATCGCCAGCGCCTTGTGCAGCGTCTCGGCGACGCCCACCGTCGAATACGGGTTGACGATCAGCGCCTCCTTCAGCTGCTCCGCCGCGCCGGCGAAGCGCGACAGCACCAGCACGCCGGGATCCTCCGGGTCTTGGGCGGCGATGAACTCCTTGGCGACGAGGTTCATGCCGTCGCGCAGCGGCGTCACCAGCCCGACGCGGCTCGCGCGATAGAGGCCGGCCAACGCCCGGCGCGGCATCGCCCGCGTCAGGAAGCGGATCGGCGTCCAGTCGATGTCGGCGAAGCGGCCGTTGACGTGGCCGGCGACGCGCTCGAGCTGGCGGCGCATGTCGCTGTAGGCCTCGAGCTCGCCGCGCGACGGCGGCGCGATCTGCAGGAGGCTCACCATCGAGCGGTGCTCGGGGAAATCGACCAGCAACCGCTCGAAGGCGCGAAAGCGCTCGTTCAGCCCCTTCGAATAGTCGATGCGGTCGACGCCGATGATCTGGCGGCGGCCGACCAGCGCCTTCTCCATGCGCTTGCGGTTGATGCGCGCCTCGGGCGAGACGGCGTACTCGGCGAACGCGTCGGCATCGATGCCGATCGGGAAGGCGCCGACCCGCGTCCGCCGGCCTTCCAGCTCCAGCACGCCGTCGCCGAGGTCGCGGGCGCCCACCTCCTCGACGGCGCAGCGGACGAAATTGTCGCGGTCACGCTCGGTCTGGAAGCCGAGCAGGTCGTAGGCGAGCATCGCCTTCAGGAGCTCGTCGTGGTGCGGCAGCGCCGCCAGCACGTCCGGGCCGGGGAACGGCACGTGCAGGAAGAAGCCGATCGGATTCTGCAGTCCGGCCGCCCGCAGCCCCTCGGCGAGGCGGAAGAAGTGGTAGTCGTGCACCCACAGCGTGTCGTCCGGCTCCACCATCGGCGCCAGCCGGGCGGCGAAGCGCTCGTTGACGCGGCGGTAGCCGTCCTCCGAGCGGCGGTCGAAATCGGCGATGTCGAGCCGGTAGTGCAGCAGCGGCCAGAGCATCCGGTTGGCGAAGCCGGCATAGTACTCGTCGTGGTCGTTCTGCGACAGATCGAGGGTGGCCAGGCGGACGTTGCGACTGTGCTCGGACTTCAGCGGCCCGAAGGTGCCCTGCTCCGAGATCTCCCCCGACCAGCCGAACCACAACCCGCCGGTGCGCCTGAGCGTGTCGACGAGGGCGACGGCGAGACCGCCGGCCCGGCCGGTGTCCTTCAGCGGCCCGACGCGGTTGGAGATTACGATCAGCCGACCGCCATGCGCCTTCGCCGTGGCGTGCGCCTTCGCCGGCGTCTGGACCTTGCGATCGGCCTCGACCTTGACGCCGGCCTCGACCTTGGCGTCGATCTTCGACTTGGCATCGACCTTCGGCTTGGCGTCGCCCGCCAGGGCGGCGGCGGTCATATCGCCTGCTCCCAGCCGCGGCTGAGCCGCATGGCGCCGGTGATGATGCCGACCATCGAATAGGTCTGCGGGAAGTTGCCCCAGAGCTCGCCAGTCGTCGGATCGACGTCCTCCGACAGCATGCCGACGTGGTTGCGGCAGGCGATCAGCGTGTCGTAGTGCTCGCGCGCCTCCTCCTTGCGCCCCATCCGGGCGAGGGCGTCGATGTACCAGAAGGTGCAGACGGTGAAGGCGGTGTGCGGCACGCCGAAGTCGTCGGCGGCGGCATAGCGGTACATGTGATGGCCGCGCTTCAGCTCGCGGGCGATGGCGTCGACGGTCGAGACGAAGCGCGGGTCGCGCGGGTCGATGATGCCGATCTCGGCCATCAACAGCAGGCTGGCGTCGAGGTCCTTGCCCTCGAAGCTCTCGGCGAAGGCGCCGATCTTGGCGTTCCACGACCGTTCGAGGATGGTGGCGCGCACCTGGTCGGCGCGGGTCTGCCAGCTCGTCGCGTCGAGGCCGAGGTGGCGGGCGATCTTCGCCAGCCGGTCGAGCGCCGCCCACGACATCAGGCTCGACGAGGTGTGGACGCGGGAGCGCGTCCGGAGCTCCCACATGCCGGCGTCCGGCTCGGCGTGGACGGAAAAGGCGCGCTCGCCGATCGCCGCGAAGCGCGGGAAATCCTCCACCCCGAGCGGCCTGAGCAGCCGGCGGTCGAAGAAGGCCTGGGCGGCGCCGAGGATGATGTTGCCGTAGACGTCGTGCTGGAAGTGCTCGTAGGCCTGGTTGCCGACGCGCACTGGCCCCATGCCGCGATAGCCCGGCAGGGCGGCGGTGCGCTCGACGAGGTCGCGCTCGAGCGACACGCCCCACACCGGCTGCACATGGCCGCCGGCGGTGAGCGTGACGATCTCGTTCAGGTAGCCGAGATAGAGCTCCATCGTCTCGACCGACGACAGGGCGTTGAGCGCCCGCACGACGAAGAAGGCGTCGCGCAGCCAGCAGTAGCGATAGTCCCAGTTCCGCCCCGAGCCCGCCGCCTCCGGCAGCGAGGTGGTGACGGCGGCGACGATCGCGCCGGTCTCCTCCACCGTGCAGAGCTTCAGGGTGATGGCGGCGCGGAGGACGGCGTCCTGGTAGTCGAGCGGCACGGCGAGCCGGCGCGACCACTGCCGCCAATAGTGCTGCGTCTCCTCGACCAGCGTCCGCGCCGCCACGAACGGCCGCTCCGCCAGCGTCTCGTCGGGGCCGAGGAGGAAGGAGAGCGTCCTTTCGAGATGGAAGGGCGTCTCCGCCATCACGTAGGGGATCGGCGCATCCGTCGACAGCCGCACGGTGATGGCGTCGGCGGTGTAGCGCACGTGGTTCGAGCCGGTGGTGATCTCCGGCCGCGTCTGGCCCCACTCGAAGCGCGGCCGCAGCCGGACGCGGATGCGCGGCGCACCGGCGAGCGGGCGCACCTGGCGGACGAGCATCGCTGGCCGGAACATCCGCCCGAGCCGCTCATAGCGCGGCGCGTGGTCGACGATCTCGATCGCCGCGCCGTCGGCCGCCGTCAGGCGGGTGCGCAGGATGGCGGTGTTGTCGAGATAGGTCTGTTCGGCGGCGACCTGGCCCTCGAGTTCGATGGCGAAGGCGCCGTCGTGTGGGTCGTCGCCGGGGGAGCCGAGCAAAGCGTGGAAGACCGGGTCGCCGTCGAGGCGCGGCAAACACCACCAGACGACGCGACCGTTGAGGTCGACGAGGGCGGCGACGGAGCAGTTGCCGACGAGGCCCATGGCGAGAGACGACTGCGCGAGCGACGGCCGTGCGGGCGGCTCGCCGGCGGATTGCGGGCCGGCGGATCGGATGATGTCTGTCATTCCCCCTCGCGAAGCATCAAGGCCGGACGACGGCGCGCGCGGTCAGCCGGCGAGCGTGGCCACCAGCGCGTGCACGGCGACGACATCGGGAAGACGCTCCGGCGCGAGGCTGTCGCCGGGCCCGACCTTGATCGCCCGTCCCCCCGCCGCCAGGGCGGCGCGGAAGGCGTCCTCGTCGGTGACGTCGTCGCCGATCATCACCGGCACGCGGTGCAGGAACGGCGGACGGGCGAGAAAGTTCAAAAGTGCGGTGCCCTTGTCGACGCCGGCGGGCTTTACCTCGACCACCATCTTGCCGGTGACGAGGTGCAGGCCGGGGTGCGGGGCGATCGCCTCCGCCATCAGGGCGAGGACGTCGGCGCCACGCTCCGGGGCGTCGCGATAATGGACGGCAATCGCCACCCGCTTGTCCTCGATGTGGATGCCGGCGCCCGGCAGCCCGGCGGCGGCGAGCGCCGCCCGCACCGCCGCGAGTGCCGTCGTGGCGCCCGCCGCGGCGGCGACCGGCCCGGCCGGATCGGTGCGCACCTCCAGCCCGTGCACGCCGGCGGCGGTGAGGCGGAGTGGCGCGAGCAGGCGGTCGATGTCGGCGATCGGGCGGCCGCTGAGGATGGCGAGCGCGCCGTCGAGCCGGTCGCGGGCCGCGGCGAGCCGGCCCGGCAGCGCCGCGTCCACCCGGACCGCCTCCGGCCGCGGCGCGATGTCGACCAGCGTGCCGTCGAAATCGAGGAACAGCGCCACCGTCGGATGAAGGATATGGCCCAGCATCATCGCCCGTTATAGCCGCCGCGGCCGCGTTCGCCACCCCGAGGCGGCCGACCGCCTGCGTCGCGCACCCCCGAGCCCGCCGATCTTCGACCGCCGCCGGCCTTGCCTGCCGGCGTCGCGGCGTTTAACCCGGAGCGCCATCGCCATCGCTGGGTTCGGCGCGCGGCGCCCGCCGCCGGCGGCCGACCGGAGAAGTCCATGACCGACGCCGCTGCCTCGCCCCGCCTCGCCGGCCCTTTGCGCCGGCGGCTGCGGGCGTGGCTGCTGCGCCGCCTGTTCCCCCGGCACTATTTCCTCGTCGCCCCGGACGTCGACGTGGCGTTCTACCGGGCCGCCAATCCCGACCTCGACGCCGCCGCGGCCGACCCGGTCGAGCACTTCCTGTTGATCGGCTGGCGCGAGGGCCGCGATCCCGGCCCCGGCTTTTCCGTGCGCCGTTATCTCCAGGCGAACGAGGACGTCGCGCACTCCGGCCAGAACCCGCTCGTCCACTATCTCCTGCACGGCCGCAGCGAGGGCCGGCGCGCCTTCGCCGTCGACGAGACAGCACCGCTGCCGCGGGGTGCCGAGCCCCGGGAGATTTCCGGCCTTCTCCCCTACGACCCGTTGTCCCCGAGTGTCCTTGTTGTTGCGCATGTTGTTGGTCGTGAGCGGTTTGGGGGTGAGCGTTCGTTTTTGGACATGCTGGAGGGTTTGTCGGGGGTTGGTCTGAACGTTGTTGCGGTGCTGCCGCGGGACGAGGGGGCGTACACGGCGGCGGTGCGGGAGCGTTCGTCGAAGGTGGTG
>JAESGX010000307.1_pt1 | contig 23445 bp, 27 predicted proteins | sample 9269801 | NCBI WGS metagenome assembly JAESGX01 (sample SAMN16773122, study PRJNA677054) | algae metagenome | isolation source: Pleurocapsa minor GSE-CHR-MK-17-07R and co-occurring heterotrophs from wet... | place: USA: Lower Calf Creek Falls, Grand Staircase Escalante National Monument, UT ... | reverse complement strand
CGCGCTCCAGCGCATGGACCAGGGGCAGGTTCATGGCGCCTCACGCGCCAGCTCGGCCATGGCGCGCTGGTAGGTCTGGTCGAACAACGCTTCCAGCCCGGGATTCACGCCCCGCAGCCCAGCCGCCACGCGCCCCGCCCAGCCGACATATTCGACGCGGCGCGCATGGTTCCAGGAGGCCGGGGGTGCAGCGACGATCGCGCGCAGGTTGGAGATCTTGTCAGCGAGCTTCACCAGCTTGGCACCTGGCGACGCCTTGGGCGCGTGGGAGATCTGCAGCGCCTTGCGCATCTCTTTCGGCAGGCTCTTGTCGTCCGAGACCTCGGCGACGATGCCGGCCACCTCCGCGCCGAAGCGGGAAGCCAGCGCCTCCAGCGTCACGGGCTCGGGATCGTTGTCGCTGTCCTCCACCGTGTCGTGCAGCAGGGCGGCGATGATGGCCTCCTCAGGTGCGCCGTGCTCGGCGAGGATCTGGGCCACTTCCAGCGGATGATTGATGTAGGGCTCGGCCGCGGCGCCCTTGCGGCGATGCGTGGCATGGACGGCGGCCGCGAAGCTCGCGGCCGCCAATAGCTTCGCGCTCAATCGCCTACCTGTTGCCCCGCTGCGGCGTCGTGATGACGCCCGTCGCGGCGCCCACCGCGCCGCCGGTCAACGCGCCGATGGCGGCACCCTGGCCGCCGCCGGCGATGGCGCCGATGGCGGCACCCGCGCCAGCCCCGATCAACCCGCCGCCTGCGGCGCGCTGTGCGGGGTCATTGGGATTGGTGCAGGCACCCAGGGACAGCAGGGCGCAAAGGCTGAGCGCCGTGAAAGTCGGTCGCATGGTGGTGTTCTCCTTATGTGGCGGAAACCGACCCGCCGCAGCGGGCGGCAAGCTGAAGCTTCGCCGATGCTTCCCGCGCATCCGATCAACTTCCGGGATGCTTGGCAATCTCCCGCGGGCGGAGCGAAGCGGGGCCCGGCGGCAGCTCGCGAAGCCCATGCCATCCGATGGCGCCCCTGCGGCGGGGCGAACCCCGCCAGAAGGCGGCACGGCAACAGGCTGGGCAAGGCGATCATCGGCATGGCTGAAGCTTGGCCGTAAAACATGGCCGGATCATGCCCGGCCCTGCCGCATTTCGGGCGATCAGGTGTTCGTCGCGTCACGCCGGAGGCGTGCCACCTGCCGGCGATGCGACGGACACCCTCAGGTGTTCATCGCATCAAAGAAGTCCTGGTTCGTCTTGCTGTATTTCAGCTTATCCGTGAGGAACTCCATCGCATCCTGTGTGCCCATCGGGTTCAGGATACGGCGCAGCACCCACATCTTGCTGAGCGTGCCGCGCTCCACCAGCAGCTCTTCCTTGCGGGTGCCGGACTTGGTGATGTCGATGGCGGGGAAGACGCGCTTGTCGGAGAGCTTGCGGTCCAGGATCAGCTCGCTGTTGCCGGTGCCCTTGAACTCTTCGAAGATCACCTCGTCCATGCGGCTGCCGGTATCAATCAGGGCCGTCGCGATGATGGTGAGCGAACCGCCTTCCTCGATGTTGCGCGCGGCGCCGAAGAAGCGCTTCGGCCGCTGCAGCGCATTGGCGTCCACGCCGCCCGTCAGCACCTTGCCCGAGGAGGGCACGACCGAGTTGTAGGCGCGGCCGAGGCGGGTGATCGAATCGAGCAGGATCACGACATCCCGCTTGTGCTCAACCAGGCGCTTGGCCTTCTCCAGCACCATCTCCGTCACCTGGACGTGGCGCGTCGCCGGCTCGTCGAAGGTGGAGGCCACGACTTCGCCGCGCACGGTGCGCGCCATGTCCGTCACTTCCTCCGGCCGCTCGTCGATCAGCAGCACCATGAGGAAGACGTCGGGGTGGTTGGCCGTGATGGACTTCGCGATGGATTGCAGCATCACCGTCTTGCCGGTGCGCGGCGGTGCGACGATCAGCGCGCGCTGGCCCATGCCGATCGGCGCGATCAGGTCGATCACGCGGTGCGTGTTGTCCTTCTGCACACCCTTCGGCGTCTCCTGCCCCTCGATCTCCATCTTGAGGCGACGGGTCGGGTAGAGCGGCGTGAGGTTGTCGAAATTGATGCGGTGGCGCAGCGCCTCCGGCGGCTCGAAATTGACCGCGTTCACCTTGAGCATGGCGAAATACCGCTCGCCATCCTTGGGCGCGCGGATCTGGCCCTCCACCGTGTCACCGGTGCGCAGGCCGAAGCGGCGCACCTGGGCGGGGCTGACATAGATGTCGTCGGGGCCGGGCAGGAAGTTGGCCTGCGGGCTGCGCAGATAGCCGAAGCCGTCGCTGAGGATTTCCAGCGTGCCTTCGCCATAGATCGCCTGGTCATTGTCGGCGAAGGTCTTGAGGATGGCGAACATGATATCCTGCTTGCGCAGGATGGAGGCGTTCTCGACGCCCAGCTCCTCCGCGAAGGCGAGGAGTTCGGGCGGCGTCTTCGCCTTGAGTTCAGAGAGGTGCATGAAGCATCCGAGAGATAGGTCGCAGAGGGGGATCACCGGGGGCGGAAAGCTTGGGGCCCCGAGATTCGCGCCATGCGGTGGGTGCTGGCGGATTCGGCGATCGGGAGGGAGGGATCGGCCAGGGCGACCGACGCAGGGAACCTAGGGAGGCGCGGCCCCCGCGTCAACCGCCGTCTTTCCCGCCGCCCAACGGGATCAGAACGGCTTCACGATCACCATGATGACGATGACGATCATGAGCAGCGTCGGCACCTCGTTCATGTAGCGCCAGTGGCGCTGCGGGAAGAGGCGCTCGTCCCGCTCGAAGGCCTTGCGGTGCTTCGCCAGGTACATGTGGAACCAGGTCATCGCCAGCACGCAGGTGAGCTTCACGTGCCACCAGCCCGAGGTCCAGGAGACGACGCCGGGTGTCATCACCAGCATCAGCCCGAGCAGCCAAGTGACGATCATGCTGGGGTTCATGATGGCGCGCAGCAGCAGGCGCTCCATCTTCTTGAAGCGCTCATGCTCCACCCCGCCGCCCTGCGGGATCTCGCAGTGATAGACATAGAGGCGCGGCAGGTAGAACAGCCCCGCCATCCAGGCCATCACGGCCATCAGGTGGAAGGATTTGACCCAGAGATAGGCGGGGGCAAGGAAGTCCAAGGTCAGTTCCCCTTGAGGATGGCGGCGATGAAGACGTCCAGATCATCGCCCGGAAAGAGATGGCCGGGAATGCCCGCGGCATGGGCGGCCAGCAGATCCGTCTCCCGGTCGCCCACCAGGAAGCTGCCCTCCCGCCGCAGCGGGAAATGCGCGAGCCAATCCTCGATCATGCCGGGCGCCGGCTTGCGGCGCGGGCTGGGGCGGCGATAGCGCTCCACCTCCGCGGCCTCGTGGAAGGGGCAATAGGCGAAGCCGTCCAGCCGGGCGCCCGCCGCCCACGCCTCGCCCGCCATCCAGTGGTGCAGGCGGCCCACCGCCGCCTCATCGTAATAGCCGCGCGCGACGCCCGCCTGGTTGGTGACGATGCACACGGCGAGGCCCGCCGCGTTCAGCCGCCGCAGGGCCGCCATCACGCCGGGCATCCAGCGCACCTCTTCGATCCGGTGCGGATATCCGGTATCCTCGATCAGCACGCCGTCGCGGTCGAGGAAGGCGCAGGCGCGCCGCGGGTCCGTCATCTGCATGGCGCGCGGATAGCATGAAGCCTGGCCCGCCGGCAGCGCTGGCCTTCTCGCGCCGGGAGGATTAGAGGTGCGCCCATGCAGCCCGTGACCCGCCGCGCCGAGATCGCCCGCAAGACCGCCGAGACGGACATCACCGCCCGGCTCGACCTGGACGGCACCGGCCGCGCCGAGATCGCGACCGGCATCGGCTTCCTCGACCACATGCTGCACGCGCTCACGCGGCACGGCCTGCTGGACCTGGCGCTGAGCGCGAAGGGCGACCTGCATATCGACTTCCACCACACGGCCGAGGATTGCGGCATCGTGCTGGGCCAGGCCATCAAGGCGGCGCTGGGCGAGAAGCGCGGCATCACCCGCTTCGGCCAGTGCCTGATGCCGATGGACGAGGCGCTGGCCGAATGCGCCATCGACATCTCGGGCCGCCCCTTCCTCGCCTGGAGCGTGACCTTCACCCGCGACAAGGTGGGCGAAATGGACACGGAACTCTTCGAGGAGTTCTTCCGCGCCCTCGTGATGAATGCGGGCCTGACCTGCCACATCACCCAGAAGGCCGGGACCAACGCGCACCACATCGCCGAGGCCTGCTTCAAATCCTTCGCCCGCGCGCTGCGCATGGCCGTCGAGCCCGATCCGCGCCAGCTGGGCGCCATCCCCTCCACCAAGGGCGTGCTGGAGGCCTGATGCGGAGCTGGACCGTCCATCTCCCGCCGGGCGCCGGACGCGGCTCGGTACCTGCCACGGGCCTTGGCAAGCCGCCGGTGCTGGTCCCCGAGGGGTTTTCCGTCTGGGCCTTCCTGTTCGGGCCCTTCTGGCTCTTCGTGCATCGCGCCTGGCTGGTGGGCGTCGTGGTGCTGATCGGCCTCGTCGTGCTGAACATGCTGCCGGACCCCTATGGCATCGCCCTCGCGCTTGCCGCGCATCTGCTGCTCGGCTTCCAGGGCCAGGATCTGCGCCGCTGGACGCTGGCCCGGCGCGGCTGGAGCCTCGCCCATGTTGTGCAGGGCCGCGACGCCGAGGGCGCGCTGGCCCGCCTCCTCCAGGCCGAGCCGCGGCTGCTGCCGCTCTATGCCGGTGAGGTGGCGCGATGAGGGTCTCGGTCATCGATCCCGGCTCGGGCAACCTCGCCTCCGTCTGCCGGGCGCTGGAACGCGCCGCCGAGGGCCCGATCACCGTCGAGGTGACGCGCGAGCCGGAGACGCTGATCCACGCCGACCGCATCGTCCTGCCCGGCCAGGGCGCCTTCGCCGCCTGCCGCGCGGGCCTCGATGCGCTGGAGGGCATGGTGGGCGCGCTTTATGAGCAGGTGCAGGTCCGCAAGAAGCCCTTCCTCGGCATCTGCGTCGGCCTGCAATTGCTGGCCGAGCGCGGGCTGGAGCATGGCGTCACCCCGGGCCTCGCCTGGCTGCCGGGCGAGGTGGCGGAGATGGATCCGCGCGCCCCGGATGGCACGGCCCTGCCCCTGCCGCAGATGGGCTGGAACACGCTCGATTTCATGCCCGGCGCCCATCCGGTGCTGGAAGGGCTCGTGCCCGGCGACCACGCCTATTTCGTGCATTCCTACGCCTGGCGCGGCGGCGAGGCCGGCGACGTGCTGGCCTCCACGGATTACGGCGGCCCGGTGCCGGCCATCCTCGGGCGCGGCAATGTCGTCGGCACGCAATTCCATGTCGAGAAGAGCGCGGGCGTCGGCCTGCGCATCCTCGCGAATTTCCTGCGATGGACCCCATGAACACCGAGCCGGCCGTCGTCCATCGCCTGGAGGTGGAGCGGGTGGACATGCTCGACCCGCATGACCTCGCCGACCTGTGTGAGGCGACCAACGCCGCCATCGTCGAAGGCGGCGGCTTCGGCTGGGTGGAGGCGCAGAGCCGCTCCGCCCTCGAGCGGCATTTCCGCGGCGTGATGCTGGTGCCGGAGCGTGAATTCTTCGTGGCCCGCCTGGATGGCCAGGTGGTGGGCAGCGCGCAGATGGTCCGCCCGCCCCGCAACAACGAAGCGCAGGGCTTCGCCGCCCAGCTCACCCACGCCTTCATCGCGCCCTATGCGCGCGGCTTCGGCCTGGCGCGCCTGCTGGTGCGCCGCGTCGAGGAGCGGGCGGCCGCCATGGGCATCCGCGTGCTGAACCTCGACGTCCGCGCCACGCAGGAGACCGCGATCACGCTGTTCGAGCGCCTGGGCTATGTGCGCTGGGGCAGCCACCCCGCCTATGCCCGCGTGGGCGGCGAGACAGTGGCGGGCTACTTCTATTACCGCCTGCTGGAGCCGCAGCACGGCCGCAGCACCGCCGACGCCCTGGGACGGATCAAGACGTGAGCGGCTTCACCCTCTACCCCGCCATCGACCTCAAGCAGGGCCGCGTCGTCCGGCTGCAGCGCGGCGACATGGCGCAGGCCACCATCTATGCCGAGGACCCCGCCGAGCAGGCCAGCGTCTTCGCGGCTGATGGCTTCACCTGGCTGCATGTCGTGGACCTTGACGGCGCCTTCGCCGGCAAGCCCGCCAATGCGGAGGCGGTCGCGCGCATCCTCGCCGCTTCCCCCATGCCGGTGCAGCTCGGCGGTGGTATCCGCAACATGCCGACGGTGGAGGCCTGGCTCGGCGCCGGCGTGACCCGCGTCATCCTCGGCTCCGCCGCCGTGAAGGACCCGCAATTCGTGCGCGAGGCCTGCCGGCATTTCCCGGGCCGCGTCGTCGTCGGCATTGATGCGCGCGGCGGCATGGTGGCGACGGAAGGCTGGGCCGAGACCAGCACCCTGCCCGCGCGCGACCTCGCGCTGCGCCTGGAGGATGCGGGTGCGGCCGCCATCATCTACACCGATATCGACCGCGACGGCATGCTGAGCGGCGTGAATGTCGAGCAGACGCGCGCGCTCGCCATGGCGCTGGACACGCCCGTCATCGCCTCGGGCGGCGTCGCGTCGCTGGATGACCTGACGGCGCTGAAGGCGGTGGCGGCGGACGGCATTTCCGGCTGCATCCTGGGCCGCGCGCTGTATGACGGGCGGATCGTGCCGGCCGAGGCACTGGCGCTGGCGGCGGCGTGATCCGGCTCGCGCAGCCCGCCGATCTCTCCGGGCTGCTCGACCTGTATCAGCATCTGAACCCGAACGACCCGCGGCTGGCGGAGTCCATCGCGGCCAGGCCCTGGGCCACGCTGCTCCAATCGGAGCTGATCCGGCTGGTGGTGGCCGAACGCGCAGGGCTGCTCGTCGCGTCCTGCCTGCTGGTCGTAATTCCGAACATCACGCGCGGCGGGCGCAGTTTTGCGGTGATCGAGAATGTCGTCACCCATGCCGCGCATCGCCGCCTGGGCCTGGGGCGCGCCGTGCTGGCGCATGCGCTGGGCCTTGCCTGGGCGACGGATTGCTACAAGGTGATGTTGGCCACCGGCTCCCCCCAGGAATCCACGCTGCGCTTCTACGAAGGCGCCGGCTTCGTGCGGGCGACGAAAACGCATTTCGAGGCGCGGCGGGGCTGAGCGCCGGCCGCCTTCAAAGCATCGCTTGACCACCGGTCAAAAACCCCGCAATCGCGTTCCCCCAGGATCATCCGGATACCTGGACAAACCGGGAATTCATCCGTGCTCGCGCTCCGCATCATTCCCTGCCTGGACGTGAAGGAAGGCCGCGTCGTGAAGGGCGTGAACTTCGTCTCGCTCCGCGACGCCGGCGACCCGGTGGAGCAGGCCCGCGCCTATGACGCGCAGGGCGCGGACGAGGTCACCTTCCTCGACATCGGCGCCACGCATGAGAATCGTGAGACGATGTTCGACGTCGTCTCCCGCACAGCAGCGGAGGTCTTCATCCCGCTCACCGTCGGCGGCGGCGTGCGCAGCGTGGAGGATATCCGCAAGCTGCTGCTGGCCGGCGCCGACAAGGCCAGCATCAACAGCGCCGCCGTCAGCGACCCGGACCTGGTGCGCCGCGCCGCCGAGGCTTTCGGCAGCCAATGCATCGTCGTCGCGGTGGATGCGAAGAAGGTGGCGGATGGGCGTTGGGAGGTCTTCACCCATGGCGGCCGCCGCGAGACCGGGCTGGACGCCGTGGACTGGGCGCGCCGCATGGCGAGCCTGGGCGCGGGCGAGATCCTGCTGACCTCGATGGACCGCGACGGCACGAAGCAGGGCTTCGACCTCGATCTGCTGCGGCGCGTGGTGGGGGCGGTGCGGGTGCCGGTGGTGGCCTCGGGCGGCGTCGGCTCACTGGACCATTTCGTCGAGGGCGCGCGCGCGGGTGCCACGGGCCTGCTGGCGGCCAGCGTGTTTCATGATGGCGTGTTCCGCATCGAACAGGCCAAGGATGCCTTGGCGGCGGCGGGCCTGCCCGTGCGCCGCGTCCGGGAGATGGCGTGATGGCGAAGGCCACGAAGAAGAAAGCCGCGAAGCCGGCCAAGGTCACCAAGGTGGCGAAGCCGGTGAAGGCCGGGAAGCTGCCGGTGCCGAAGAACATCCCGGCCAAGAAGACGCGCATCCCCAAGGCCGTCCTGAAGGCCGAGGCCGCGCATCTCAAGCCGCTCCAGCTGCCCGAGGATGGCGATGCGGCGGTGCTGGACCGCCTGTGGGCCACCATCGAATCGCGGCGCATCGCGGGCGATGCCGTGGTCTCGCACTCGGCGCGGCTGATCGCGCGCGGCACGCAGAAGGTCGCGCAGAAGCTGGGCGAGGAAGCGGTCGAGCTGGTGATCGAGGCGGTGGCGCGCAATCGCCCCGCCACCATCAGCGAGTCGGCCGACGTGCTCTATCACCTCATGCTGCTGCTGGTGGATGCCGGCATCACCCCCGGCGAGGTCTGGGCCGAGCTGCGCCGGCGCGAGGGCATCTCGGGCATCGCCGAGAAGGCCTCCCGCCCGCGGCCCAAGGCGCTGCTGGCCATCGCGCAGACGACGAAGCTGCCCTGACGCCTCACCTGCGACTGAGCGTGACGAGGTAGCGGCAATCCTCCGTCAGGGAGGGGTTGTAGAATTCGCAGTCGCGCGGCGTCGTCAGGTCATAGGCCAGGGCATCGCCGGGGCCGAGGGCGGTTTCCTGCTCGCCCTCGCGGATCACCAGCGCGCCGCTCTCCAGCCAGACCACCTGCCCCCGCAGGAAGCGGTAGGAGGCCGCCGGATAGGCGATGCGCGCGCCCGGCGGCAATTCCACCTGCACCAGTTCGGGCTCGGCGCCGGGCGGCGAGAGGGCGCGGCGGCGATAGCCGGTGCCCGGATCGGTCCAAAGCTGCTGCGTGGCGGCGCGGGAGACGCGCCCGCCCCCCGCATCGCCCTCGGCACGGGCCAGCAGGGCGGAGATGGTGAGCCCCAGGGCGCCCGAGAGGCGGCCCAGCAGCGCCGCCGTCGGGCTGGCCTCGGCGCGCTCGATCTTGCTGATCATGGCGCGCGAGACGCCGGATTCGGCGGCCAGCGCGGCGATGGACCAGCCACGCGCCTCCCGCTCCCGCCGGATGCGGCGGGCCAGGAGATCATCCAGGTCTGACATGATAGTGGACATGAGACCAATTTAGTGGAAAATTCCGGATATGACCAGCATGGGCCACAATGGCGGACCGCCGCTCGAGGATGAAGGCGCCGCCTGGCGCAGCTGGGTCTGGCGCCGCGCCCACAAGAAGGCCTGGAAGACCCCGCCGCGCGAAGTGGCGTTGCGGCGGCTGGCCCGCGCGGAGGAGCTGGGCATGAGCTACAAGGAATACACGCTCGAGATCCTGGAGCGCGGCAAGTATCTCTGAGCGCCCCGCCCCATATTCCGGCCGCGCGGTGGCCGGCGCCGCCCAACCGGGCGCCCGGCGCCTGAGGGCATAAAAGTCATTCCCCCCGAAGGGGTCGGGCCATCAGCGCGCTCAGCGCGCCCTGCACATCCAGCCGCCCTTGCAGCATCGCGACCACGGCGGCGCAGATCGGCAGCTCCACCCCCGCCGCGCGCGCGCGCTCCAGCAGGGCCGGCGCGGTGGCGATGCCTTCGGTGACGCCGGCGCGGCCAGCCAGGGCCTGGGCCAGCGTCATCCCTCGCCCCAGCGCAAAGCCGAGCGAGGCGTTGCGGCTGGAGGTCCCCATCGCCGTCAGGATGAGGTCACCCAGGCCCGAGAGGCCCGCCGCCGTCTCCGCCCTGCCGCCGAGGCCGATGACCAGGCGCGACAGTTCCGCGAGCCCCCGCGTGATCAGCGCGGCGCGCGCATTCTCGCCGAGGCCCGCGCCGGTCGAGATGCCGGCCGCGATCGCCAGCACGTTCTTGGCCGCGCCGCCGAGCTGCACGCCCAGCACATCCTCGCTTCCATAGAGCCGCAGCGCCTGGCCGGAGAGCAGCCCCTGCGCGGCCGAGACCAGCCCCCCGTCCCGCGCCGCGACCACGCTCGCCGCCGGCAGCCCCGCCGCCACCTCATGGGCGAAGTTCGGGCCGGAGAGGATGCCGCCCGTGAGGTCCGGCCGTGCCTCGGCCAGCACCTCCAGCGGCAGGCGCAGCGTATCGGCCTCCAGCCCCTTGCAGACCAGCAGCAGCGGCGGCAGCCCGCGCGGCAGGCTGGCCAGCACGGTACGCAGCGGCTGCATGGGAACGGCGAGGATGCCGAGCGCCGCAGCGCCCGGCGCCATGTCGTGCGTGACGCGCAGCGTCTCGGGGAAGATGGCGCCCGGCAGCAGGCGCGCATTCGCCCGCGCGCGTTGCATCTCTGCGGCACGAACCGCGTCGCGCGCCCAGAGCGTCACGCCATGGCCGAGCCGCGCGGCGTGGATGGCAAGCGCGGTGCCCCAGGCGCCCGCGCCATAGACCACGATCTCACTCATCGGCGATCCGCGTCAGAAGCCATCCGGCGCCAGCCTCCCATGACAATGCGTCGCGCAGCGCCTCCAGTATGGCCGCCGCGGCATCCTCGAAGCCATAGGGCGGATTGACCACGATCAGGCCGCAGCCATTGAGGCGCGCGGCGTCCAGCGGCTCGCGCAGGTGCAGTTCGGCCGCCACCACGTCGCGCACGCCGGATTCGACCAGCGCCGTGTGGAAGGCGCGGACCGGCGCGCGGCCCTTGATGGGATACCAGGCCGCCTGCACGAGCCCCCGCGCGCGGCGCGAGACCTCGATGATGGCCGCCGTCAGCCGCTCATACTCCCCCGGCTGCTCGAAGGGCGGGTCCATCAGGACGAGGCCGCGCTTCTCCGGGAAGGGAGTGAGGGCACGCACCGCCTCGAAGGCATCGCGCTTGTGGACGGCCACGCGCGGATCGCGCCGGAACAGCGCGCGCAGCGTGGCATGGTCCGCCTCGTGCAGCTCCACCAGAGCCAGCCGATCCTGCGGGCGGAGCAGCGTGGCGGCAAGCGCGGGCGAGCCGGGATAGCCGCCATCCGCCCGCACCAGCGCGAGGTAGTCGGCCAGTGGCCCCTCGGTGATCCCGGCGAGCCGGCCGATCCCCGCCTGCCATTCGCCGGTGCGCTGCGCCTCGTCGCTCGCCAGGTCGTAGCGCCCGATGCCGGCATGGGTGTCCAGCACGCGGAAGGCTGCCTCCTTGCGGGCCAGCGCGCGCAGCAGCCAGACCAGCAGCGCGTGCTTCATGCAGTCGGCGAAATTCCCGGCGTGGAAGGCGTGGCGGTAATTGATGTTCAGGCCCTCGCGCGGTGGGCGTCAGATCGGCAGCGTCGCGCCATGCGGAATGTCCTGCCCGAGCAGGGCGAGGATGGCGGCGCCCACCTCCTCCGGCTGGCGCAGCTTCGCGGGGTCCTCGCCCGGAAAGCCGGCGGCGCGCAACTTGGTCGCCACGGGGCCAGGATCCACCAGCGCCACGCGCAGCGGCGACATCGCGACCTCGGCCGCCCAGCAGCGGACGAGATTGGCCTGGGCCGCCTTGGCGCTGCTGTAGAGGCTCCAATAGGGCGTGGGTTCTTCCACATGCGCGTCATGCAGGAAGATCGCGCGGCCGGCGGGTGCGGCGCGCAGCGGCGGGTCGCAGGCGCGGATCAGGCGGTAGGCGGCGGTGGCGTTCACGGCCAGGCTTTCGCCCCAGTCGCGCGGCGGGATATGCGCGGCCGGCGTCAGCTTCGCCAGCAGCCCCGCCGCATGCACCAGGATGTCCAGCCGCCCGAAGCGCTGCACGAGCGAGGGGCCCAGCATGTCCAGCTGGTCCGCTTCCTTGATGAGGTCGAGCGGCAGCAACGTCGCCGCCCCACCCGACGCGCGGATCAGATCATCCGTCTCCTCGAGCCCACCCTGGCTGCGCGCCGTCAGCACCACATGCACGCCGGCCCCGGCCAGCGCCAGCGCCGTGGCGCGGCCGATCCCGCGCGAGGCGCCGGTGACGAGCGCGACCTGCCCCCGCATGCTCAAACGCCGGCCTTGAGCAGGCTGCCGCGCGCCTCGGCATTGTCGGTGCGGTCGGTCAGCGGGATGGCGTAGTCGCCGGTGAAGCAGGCATCGCAATAGGCGGGGGCTGCCGGGTCGCGCCCCTCGCGGCCCAGCGCGCGATAAAGTCCGTCAATGGAGATGAAGGCCAGGCTGTCCACGCCGATCAGCTTCGCCATGGCGGCGAGGTCATGCTGCGCGGCGAGAAGCTCGGTCCGCTCGGGCGTATCAATGCCGTAGAAGCAGGAATTCACCGTGGGGGGCGAGGAGATGCGCATATGCACCTCGGCCGCGCCCGCCTGGCGCACCATCTCCACGATCTTCTTGGAGGTGGTGCCGCGCACGATGCTGTCATCCACCAGGATCACGCGCTTGCCCTCCAGCATGGCGCGGTTGGCGCTGTGCTTCAGCTTCACGCCGAGGTGGCGGATCTGGTCCGTCGGCTCGATGAAGGTGCGGCCGACATAATGGTTGCGGATGATGCCGAGCTCGAAGGGAATGCCGGCCTGCACGGCATAGCCCATGGCGGCCGGCACGCCGCTGTCGGGCACCGGCACCACGACATCGGCCGGCACGTCGCTCTCGCGCGCGAGTTCGGCGCCGATGCGCTTGCGCGTCTCATAGACCGGCGTGCCCTCGACCACGGAATCGGGCCGCGCGAAGTAGATGTATTCGAAGATGCAGAAGCGGTTCTCCACCTTCGGGAAGGGCTTCACCGAGCGGATGCCGGCATCGTCGATGATGACGATCTCACCGGGGTCGATGTCGCGGACGAATTCGGCGCTGACGATGTCGAGCGCGCAGGTCTCGCTGGCCAGCACCCAGCCATCATTCAGGCGGCCGAGCACCAGCGGGCGCACGCCGAGCGGGTCGCGCGCGCCGATCAGCGCGCCATTGTGCAGCGCGACCAAGCTGTAGGCGCCCTGCACCTGCTTCAGCGCGTCGATCAGCCGGTCCAGCACGGTGGAATAGAGGCTGATGGCGATGAGGTGGACGAAGACCTCGCTGTCCGTCGTGGACTGGAAGAGGCAGCCGCGCCGCACCAGGGCGCGCTTCAGCACCGCGGCGTTGGTCAGGTTGCCGTTGTGACCGACGGCGAAGCCGCCGAACTCGAAATCGGCGAAGAGCGGCTGCACGTTGCGCAGCGCCGTCTCGCCCGTCGTCGCGTAGCGGTTGTGGCCGATGGCGGCGCGGCCGGGCAGGCCCGCCATCACCTTGGCGTCGCCGAAGATGTCGCCCACCAGGCCCAGGCCCTTGTGGGAATGGAAGATTCCGGCGTCATCCAGCGTGACGATGCCCGAGGCCTCCTGCCCGCGATGCTGCAGCGCATGCAGGCCGAGCGCGGTCAGCGCCGCCGCGTCCTTGTGCCGCCAGATCCCGAAGACCCCGCACTCCTCGTGGAACTTGTCGTCATCGCCAGGGAGGGCAGCGCCAAGGGGGAGGGCGGGAAGGGGCATGGGAGTGACCTTCAGCTTCGGTTTCTGGCAGGCGGACGCATCAGGTCCTCCTGCGTGGGCACGCGGCGTTCCGGCGGGGCGGCGATGCGGGGGCGATACTCCTCCGGCATCAGGCCGACAACCCATCGGGCCCCATCCACCACATGGGGCAGCGCCCGCGCCTCCTGCACGGCTTCCGGCCAGCGCTCGATGGCGGGGACGAAGAGACCCGCGAGCACATAGGCCAGGACCGCGATGAAGGCGCCGCGCGCCAGCCCGAATATGGCCCCCAGCGAGCGATCCACACCCCCCAGAGGGCTGCGCTGGACGCTGCCCGCCAATGCGTGGATGACCAGCTTCAGCACCACCAACACCACGAGGAAGACGCTGCCCACCGCCACGCCATCGGCCAGCCAGTCCGGCTCGATCGTGCCTTCCATCAGCGGCGTGAGCTGCTCCCGCAGCGTGAAGCCGGCGATCGCGGCGCCGATCCAGGCGGCAATGCCCAGGAATTCCCGCACGAAGCCGCGCAGGAATGAAAGGATGGCGGAGGCCACCATCACGAGGAGAAGGATGCCATCCGCCCAGGTCATGCTGCACTGCCCTGTAGCGGGGGCGGCGATTCCTGTCACCTGACCCGCCTTTCCGGCCCGGCCTGGCTGCCCCCGCATGATCTTTTCCGCCTGATCCGATCGAGAATGCGATATAAACGCCCGCACCTTTTGCTCGCCCATGCGTTAGGACCCGTGGCGGCGTTCCCACGGACCGGCGCCGTCCTGAGGAATCCCCTGCCCTGACGCCCACGCCCGAGCCGCCTTCCAGCGCAGAGCCCCCCGCCGAAGGCCGCTCCTTCCGGAGCCTGATGCTGCGCGTCGTGCTGGTGGTCGCGCTGCCCCTGGTGGCCATCGCGCTGCTCGGCACGCTGGATGGCGTGCGGCGGGAGCGTGCGCGTTTCAATGAACAGATGGTGCAGACCGCGCGCGCCGTCGCCATCGCCCTGGATGGTGACATCGCCCGGGTCGAATACGCGCTGCGCATGCTGGCCGGCACGCCGGAGGGCGGCCGCCTCCCCGCCGGCCGGGGGCTGCGCCAGGCCATCCAGGCCGCGGTGGACGGCCCCGCCTTGGCCCTGGTCCTGAATGGCGAGGGGCAGGCCGTGGCCGAAGCCGATGGCTGGCCCGACCGCCCGCCCGGCCCCGTCACCCTCGACCAGGAGCTGCGTGCCGCCGCCCGCGCCACGCCGGGGACGCTGATTTCCAACCTCGTCGCGCTGCCGGGTGGCGGCTTCGCCGTCGCGGCCGTGCAGGCCATGCCGGCGGCCGAGCCGCCGGGCCTGCTCGCCCTGCTGGTCCCCTCCACCCGCTTCGGCCAGGTGCTGCGCGCCCAGAACCTGCCGGAGGGCTGGGTCGCGGCGGTGGTGGACCGCGAAGGGCGCGTCGCCGCCCGCACCCGCTCGGAGGCGGAATTCCTGGGCGCGGTGGCCATGCCGCGCACCCGGGCGGTGCTGGCCGAGGCCGGGGCCGGCGTGGTGACCAATATCACCACCCATGACGGCATGTTCAGCACCACGGCGGCCGCCCGCGCGCCCCGCAGCGGCTACGCCGTCGTCATCGCGGCGCCGGCGCCGGGCACCTGGCAGGACCTCAAGGGAGTGCTGGGCCTGCCGGCGCTCGCCGGCGCCGGCCTCGTCATCGCGGCGATCTGGAGCGCGCGGCGGATCAGCATGCGGGTCCTGGCCGGCATCGCGGCGCTGGCGCCCGGGGCGCCCGCCATCGCCTCGGGCGTGCGCGAGCTGGACGACGCGGCCGCCCGGCTGCGCGCCGCCGAAGCCGCGCGCGCGACGGCCATGCAGCGCCTGGAGCAGAGCGAAGCGCGCTACCGCATCGCCACCGAGGCCTTCGCCGGCGGCATCTACGAATGCCGCCCGCTGGAGAATGCGGTGATCCGCAGCCCGGGCCACCTGGCCATCCTCGGCGAGGAGCGGGACGATCCGGTGCGGGAATGGTGGCTGGACCGGCTGCATCCGGAGGACCGGCCCCGCCTGGAGGCGGCCATTGCCGGGCTGCAATCCGGCGAGCGCGATCGGTTCGAGCTGGAATACCGGGTGCGCCACCGGCTCGGCCACCACATCTGGGTCTGGCACCGCTCCGTCGCGTCCCGCGACGCAGGGGGGCAGGTGAGCCGCTTCGTCGGCTCCGTCACGGACATCTCGGCCGAACGCTCCGCGCGCGACAATGAGGCGCTGGTCGCGCGGGAAATGGAGCATCGCGTCAAGAACAGCTTCGCCCTGATCTCGAGCCTGGTGAGCCTGACGGCCGCGCGCTGGCCCGAGGCGCAGGATTTCGCGGCCGAACTGCGTGAGCGTGTGACGGCGCTGACCGCCGCGCATGACCTGGTTCACCGGGGCGCCGAGGGGACCACGCTGCACGGGCTGATCCGCCGGATGACGGCGCCCTACGCGCTCAAGCTGGCGACCGAGCGCGTCTCCCTCGAAGGCGACGACATGGCCCTGCGGCCGGCCGTGGTGCCGCAATTCGGGCTGGTGCTGCATGAATGGCTGACCAACGCGGCCAAGTACGGCGCCCTTTCCACGCCCGAGGGCCGGCTCAGGATCGTGACGCGCCGTTCGGGCCAGGATCTGCGCCTGGACTGGGAGGAAGAAGGCGGGCCCGACATCGCGGCGCCGCCGGAGGAGATGGGCTTCGGCTCCATGCTGCTCGCCTCGACCGCCCATTCGCTGGGGGCCCACCCGGAGCTGGACTGGCGGCCCCAGGGCCTGCGGATCACCCTCACCCTGCCGCTGGACCGGCTGACGGATCCGGAGGGCGTCACGCCCGTTCGCGCTTGAGCGTGCCCGCGGCGAAGGGGGCCACCAGATCCGCCAGGTGGCCCACCTCGGTGAGGCGCAGGCCCTCGATCGCGGCGGGCGGCTTGTTGCCGCGCGCCACCCGGCGCGGCAGCACGGCCGCCGAAAAGCCGAGCTTCTGCGCTTCGCGCAGCCGCTGCTCGGCCTGGGAGACCTGGCGGATCTCGCCGGAGAGGCCGACCTCGCCGAAATACACCGCATCCGGGTCGGTCGGCCGGTCGGTGATGGCGGAGGTCAGCGCCGCCGCGACCGCGAGGTCCGCTGCCGGTTCGTTGATCCGCAGCCCGCCCGCGATGTTCAGATAGACGTCGGATTGCCCGAAGCTGAGCCCGGCGCGGGCCTCCAGCACGGCCAGCAGCATGGAGAGCCGCCCGCCCTCCCAGCCCACCACCTGCCGCCGGGGCGAGCCGCCATTGCTGGGCGAGAGCAGCGCCTGCACCTCGACCAGCACCGGGCGCGTGCCCTCCAGGCCCGCGAAGACCGCCGAGCCCGAGATATTGCCGCGCCGCTCCGCGAGGAACAGCGCGGAGGGGTTGGTGACCTCCATCAGGCCGCCTTCGGTCATCTCGAAGACGCCGATCTCGTCGGTCGCGCCGAAGCGGTTCTTGGTGGCGCGCAGGATGCGGAACTGGTGCCCGCGATCGCCTTCGAAATAGAGCGTGGCGTCCACCATGTGCTCCAGCACGCGCGGCCCGGCGAGCGTGCCCTCCTTCGTGACATGCCCGACCAGCACCAGCGCGAAGCCGCGCGCCTTGGCGCAACGGATCAGCTCGGCCGCGCAGGTGCGGACCTGGGCGACGGTGCCGGGGGCGGAATCCAGCGCGTCGAGCCACATGGTCTGGATGGAATCGATGACGACGAGCGTCGCCTCATCCTCCGCCTCCAGGCTGGCCAGGATGTCCCGCAGGGCGGAGGCGGCGGCCAGCGCCATCGGCGCCTCGGCCAGGCCGAGCCGGCGGGCGCGCATGCGCACCTGCGCCACCGCCTCCTCGCCGGAGATGTAGAGCACGCGCTTGCCGCCCATCGCCATTCGGGCGGCGGCCTGGAGCAGGATGGTGGATTTGCCGATGCCGGGGTCACCGCCCACCAGCACGGCCGAGGCGGGGACGAAGCCGCCGCCCAGCACGCGGTCCAATTCGGCGATGCCCGTTAGGTGGCGCGGCGGCGGCGCGCTCTCGCCGGCGAGGCCCACGAAGCTGATGCCCCGCCCCGGTGGCGCCTTGCCGGCCGGCCCGGGGGAGCGCGGGGCGGTGCTTTCCTCGACGAGGGTGTTCCATTCGCCGCACCCATCGCAGCGGCCCTGCCACTTCACATGGGCGGCGCCGCAGGATTGGCAGACGAAGCGGGAGCGATCCTTGGCCATGAACGGGAACGTATATAGAACAAGCAGTCTCCGCAAGTGATCCGGCGCGATAGGCGCCACCGATCAGCCCGGATGGGCCAATGAATTGGCCGGCCAGCAGGGCGGTGCCTAGCTTCACGTCATTCCCAGGGCGGCCCGCCGCCCTTCCCAGGTCGCTGCGCCCCTCCCCCATCCCAGGGCGTGGCGGCAACCCCGGCGGGGCTTCCCCCCCAACTCCCACCCCGCCGGGGCCCCTCATCCCATGCGGCAGGAGGCGCCGAGGCCGCGCATCAGCGTCTCGGGCGGCAGGCCCGCCGACTGCTCTTCGGGCAGGCGCAGCGCGAAGACCGTCTCGCCAGTCCGCACCAGCATCATGGGCAGGCCCTGCTGCGGCCGGCCGCCCGTCATCAGCACGGGCTGCAGCAGGATCGCCTCGCCGCTGCGATTGGCGACGGCGACGCGCAGCCCGGTCGCGGCGCGGCCGGGGGCGTGCTCATGCCATTGCGGGCTGACCGCCACCACCTCGACGCGGCCCCCGCAGAGGGTGCCGGCGCCAAAGGCGGGGCCCGCCAGCAGGCAGACGACGGCCGAGAGCGTGAGAATGCGGCGCATGGGATTGCTCCATCCAACTGAGAATGGTCCCGTCCTATGGGAAGAAGGTTAACCGCCGCCTAAACCGCGCGCGGTCAGTCCCCCTTGAGCGCCGCGCCCGCCGCGAGCGGCGCCAGGGGGGCGGCCAGCGCCAGGATCGCCGCTTCCAGCAGCAGATAGGGCCGCGCGCCCAGGCCATTCGCCGCCGCCTCGATCGCGGCCGCGCCGAAGATCACCGCGGGGATGGAGAGCGGCAGGACCAGCAGCGGCAGCAGCACGCCACCCCGCCGCGCGCCCAGCGTCAATGCCGCCCCCGCCGCGCCGAACACCGAAAGGATCGCGGAGGCGAGGCCCAGGGCCAGCATGGCCGCCGGCCAGGCTTCGGTCGGTAGGTTCAGCAGCGCGGCGGCGAGCGGCGTGGCCAGCACGAGCGGGATGCCGGTGGTGATCCAGTGCCCCAGCGCCTTCACCGCCGCGATCCCGGCCGGATGCAGCCCCGAGAGCAGGAGCTGGTCGAGCGAGCCATCCTCCGCCTCCGCCCCGAACAGGCGGTCGAGCGGCAGCAGGGCGGCGAGCAGCGCGGCCGCCAGCAGCACGCCTGGCGCCAGCCGCGCCAGCAGCTCGGGCGAGGGGCCGACGCCGAAGGGGAACATCGCCGCCACCAGCACGAAGAACATCACGGCCGAGAGCGTGTCGGCCGGGTGGCGGATGGCGAGGCGCAGCTCGCGGAGCAGCAGCGCGATCACGCGCGTCCCCTCCGATGGCCGGAGGGCCGCATGGCCCGAAGGGCTGAATTGGCGGGGCAACGTCTCGCGATCACAGCCTGAGCTCCCGCGCATCCGGCAGGGGCAGCGGCAGGTGGGTCGCGGCCAGGATCATGCCGCCCGCCGCCCGATGCGCGGCGAAGAGCGGCGCCAGACGCGCGACCGAGGCGGCATCCAGCCCGACCGAGGGCTCATCCAGCAGCCAGAGCCCGGCGGGGGCCAGGGCGAGGCGTGCCAGGGCCAGCCGCCGCTTCTGCCCCGACGAGAGCACCCGCGCCGGCAGATCCGCCAGCGCCGTCAGGTCGAGCACGGCCAGCGCCGCCTCCACCTCGCCGCCCCAAAGGCGGGCGAAGAAATCCAGGTTCTCGCGCGCGGTCAGGGCCGGCTTCAGCGCATCCTGGTGGCCGATATAGCGCAGCCGCGCGCCATGCGCCGGCAGGTCCGCCCAGCAATCCCCACCGTCCCAGCGGAGGGATCCTTCCGCGGCCGGAATCAATCCGGCCAGGAGGCGCAGCAGGGAGGATTTGCCCGCGCCGTTGGCTCCCGTCAGCAGCAGCGCCTCGCCCGGGGAAACCGTGAAGGACAAACCGGCGAAGACCAAGCGTTCAGACCGCCAACAGGCCAATTCTCGTGCTTGCAGCAGGGTGGCCTCCATGGACCAATCAACAGGGCCATGCTTAAACGCGCGGCGCAAGAGTGAGGAAGAAAAGCATGACCGGCACCGACACCCTCAAGACGGCGCGCCAGCTCTCGGTGGATGGCAAGACCTACCATTATTTCAGCCTGCCGGAAGCGGCCAAGCAGATCGGCGACATTTCGCGCCTGCCCTTCTCGCTGAAGGTGCTGCTGGAAAACGTCCTGCGCTTCGAGAATGGCCGCAGCTACACGGTGGATGACGCCCGCGCGATCGCCGAGTGGGTGAAGGAAGGCCATTCCGAGAAGGAAGTCCCCTTCAAGCCCGCCCGCATCCTGCTGCAGGATTTCACCGGCGTCCCCGCCGTCGTGGACCTCGCCGCCATGCGCGACGCCCTGCTCTCGCTCGGCGGTGATCCGCGCAAGGTGAACCCGCTGGTTCCCGTGGACCTCGTGATCGACCACTCCGTGATGGTGGACGTCTCCGGCAGCGCCAGCGCGCTGCAGAAGAACGTGGACATCGAGTTCGAGCGCAATGGCGAGCGCTACGAGTTCCTGCGCTGGGGCCAGGAGGCCTTCAACAACTTCCGCGTGGTCCCGCCCGGCACCGGCATCTGCCACCAGGTCAACCTGGAATATCTGGGCCAGGTCGTCTGGACCAACACCGAGGGCGGCGAGACGACCGTCTATCCGGACAGCTGCTACGGCACGGACAGCCACACGACGATGATCAACGGCCTGGGCGTGCTGGGCTGGGGCGTGGGCGGCATTGAGGCCGAGGCCGCGATGCTCGGCCAGCCCATCGCCATGCTCATCCCCGACGTGATCGGCTTCAAGCTCTCGGGCAAGCTGCGCGAGGGCGTCACCGCCACCGACATGGTGCTGACCGTCACGCAGATGCTCCGCAAGAAGGGCGTCGTCGGCAAGTTCGTCGAGTTCTTCGGCCCCGGCCTGGCGCATATGCCGCTGGCCGACCGCGCGACCATCGCGAACATGGCCCCCGAATATGGCGCCACCTGCGGCTTCTTCCCCGTGGATGAGATGACGCTCGCCTACCTCACGCTCTCGGGCCGCGACGAGCACCGCATCAAGTTGGTGCGCGAATACTGCAAGGCGCAGGGCATGTTCCGCGACGAGCACACGCCCGACCCCGTCTTCACCGACACGCTCGAGCTCGACCTCGCGAGCGTCGAGCCCTCCATGGCCGGCCCGAAGCGCCCGCAGGACCGCGTGGCGCTGGGTTCGGTCGGCACCTCCTTCGCCAAGGACCTTGCCTCCGGCGCCATGGGCGTGCCGGGGGATGAGGGCAACAAGCGCGTGCCGGTGGAGGATGCGAATTTCGACCTCGGCCATGGCGATGTCGTGATCGCGGCCATCACCTCCTGCACCAACACCTCCAACCCCTATGTGCTCGTGGCTGCCGGCCTCGTCGCCCGCAAGGCGCGCGCCAAGGGGTTGCGGCCGAAGCCCTGGGTGAAGACCTCGTTGGCGCCCGGCTCGCAGGTCGTCACCGACTATCTGGACGGCGCGAACCTGACCGCCGATCTCGACGCGCTGGGCTTCCAGACCGTCGGCTATGGCTGCACCACCTGCATCGGCAATTCGGGCCCGCTGCCCGAGCCGATGGTGGAGGCCATCGAGCAGAACAAGCTGGTGGTGGCCGGCGTGCTCTCGGGCAACCGCAACTTCGAGGGCCGCGTGCACGCCAATGTGCGCGCCAACTACCTCGCCTCGCCGCCGCTGGTCGTGGCCTATGCGCTGGCCGGCACGGTGAAGCTCGACATGTCGAAGGACCCGATCGGCATCGGCAGCGACGGCAAGCCCGTCATGCTGCTCGACATCTGGCCGACGCAGGAAGAGGTGAACAACGTCGTCCACGAGGTGCTGACGCGGAAGATGTTCATGTCCCGCTACTCCGACGTGTTCAAGGGCCCGGCGCAGTGGCAGGCCATCAAGGTGGATGCCGACAGCGACACCTATCGCTGGAATGGCGGCTCCACCTACGTGCAGAACCCGCCCTATTTCGAGGGCATGACGATGGATGTGAAGCCGCTCGCCTCCATCCATGGAGCGCGCATCCTGGGCCTGCTGGGTGACAGCATCACGACCGACCACATCTCGCCCGCGGGCAATATCCGCAAGTCGAGCCCGGCCGGCGAATATCTGCTGGAACACCAGGTCCGCCCGCTGGACTTCAACAGCTATGGCGCGCGGCGCGGCAACCACCAGGTCATGATGCGCGGCACCTTCGCCAACATCCGCATCAAGAACGAAATGGTGCCGGGCATCGAGGGCGGCATCAGCAAGCACTACCCCTCGGGCGATGTGGCGCCGATCTACGATGTGGCGATGCGCTACAAGGAAGAGGGCGTGCCGCTGGTCGTCTTCGGCGGCAAGGAATACGGCACCGGCTCCTCCCGCGACTGGGCGGCCAAGGGCACCTTCCTGCTGGGCGTGAAGGCGGTGATCGCCGAGAGCTTCGAGCGCATCCACCGCTCCAACCTCGTGGGCATGGGCGTGCTGCCGCTGGTCTTCAAGGAAGGCGAGAACCGGCAGACGCTCTCGCTGCGTGGCGACGAGACGGTGGACATCCTCGGCATCGAGGAGCTGAAGCCGCGCATGATGCTGGAGATGGTCATCACCCGCGCCGATGGCTTCGTGATCAGGACCGAGGCGCTGTGCCGCGTGGATACGGCCGATGAGGTCGAGTACTACCGCAATGGCGGCATCCTGCACTACGTGCTGCGCGGAATGGCCAAGGCGGCCTGAGCCGGTTCGATGGCCGGGCTGCTCGAGTCTGATCGTCTTTGGTGGAATCACCAAAGACGTGAATCAACCTCGCAACAAAGCTAGCGCCCGGCCATCTGCATCTGCGGCAGGATGAAGCCGTGCGCGGCGAAGACCGTGTTGCCATAGGCGTTGATCCGCGGATACCAGACGCGGATCTGCGACCAGTCATTGCCGGAGGAAACATCAATCACCGGCTGGTCCTGCGCGACGCGGCCGCGCGCCGAACCGCTCGCCCAATTCGCATGATCCACCCGGATCTCCCGCGCGGACACCACGCGCGAGACGACCGCCACATGGCCCGTCGGCAGGCGTGAGGTGCGGGCGAGGACGATGACGCTGCCCGGCGCTGGCCGCCGCGCACGGGTGTAGCGCCCGGCCGCCGCATCCCACCATTGCCAGGCATCGCCCCGCAGCTCGATGCCCGAGCGCGCCCGCGCATAGGGCACGCAGGACATCTGCACGTCCGGGCCCATCCCCGGCACGCCCGAGGGCGAGGGCGCGCGCGAAGTCCCGCAGCCCGCCAGCGCGGACAGCGCGATCAGCCCCAACCAGCGCCGATGGCTGGCCTGGAAGACGCTCGACACGGTGATAACCCCCAAAGCCGCCTCCCCCGAGGCGACAGGCGGAATTTACCGCAAATCGAGGCGCGAAAAAAGCGCGTTCATTCGGCGGGCTGGAAATCCAGCGCCAGGGGCCCGATCCCCGGGCCGATCCACTGCTCGGCATAGCCCACCGCGCCGCTCTCCTTCTCGGCCCAGAACAGGTTCACCACCGGCGAGAAGCCGGGGACGCGGCAGCGCTCCTCGACCAGGATGTAGCCATCCTCCGTCTCGGCCGCGCGCAGCCGGCAATCGAAGGAAATGCCGAAGCGCATGGTGGAGGGGTCACGCGAGGCGCCGGAGATGTCCACGAGGCGCCGCGTCTCGGCCGTGCGGGTCAGCAGGGCGCGGGGGTCGCTGAGCGGGTCGGGGCCATCGAAGCGCGTGGCCATCACCATCTGGGGCAGGCCCGCCGTGCCGACCACGCGGGCGCCGTCGGTCGCCACCACCACGCCGCCAGGCGCGCGCCACATCCGGCGC
>JAESGX010000306.1_pt1 | contig 23468 bp, 19 predicted proteins | sample 9269801 | NCBI WGS metagenome assembly JAESGX01 (sample SAMN16773122, study PRJNA677054) | algae metagenome | isolation source: Pleurocapsa minor GSE-CHR-MK-17-07R and co-occurring heterotrophs from wet... | place: USA: Lower Calf Creek Falls, Grand Staircase Escalante National Monument, UT ... | reverse complement strand
CAGACGCTGGCGCTCGCCGATAACGTCGACGCCGCCGCCAACCTCTTCCTCGGCCGCGAACTCCTGACCGCCTGGGGAACCCTCGACGACGTCGCCATGGAGGCGGCGACGCGCGAGGTGATGGGCCGCCTCAACCCGAACTTCCGCAAGTTCAAGGAGCCGGTGCGCTCGCTCTCCGGCGGCCAGCGCCAGTCGGTGGCGATCGCCCGCGCCATCCACTTCAACGCCAAGATCCTGATCATGGACGAGCCGACGGCGGCGCTCGGCCCTCAGGAGACGGCGCAGGTCGGCGAGCTCATCAAGCAGCTGAAGGCCGAGGGTATCGGCATCTTCCTGATCAGCCACGACCTGCACGACGTCTTCGACCTCGCCGACCGCGTGTTCGTCATGAAGAACGGCAAGCTCGTCGGCTCGGCGCTGACGAGCGACGTCACCCAGGACGAGGTCCTCGGCATGATCATCCTCGGCAAGTGCCCGCCCGGCGCCGTCCGCGGCCCGGGCGCGCTGACGGACGCCGAGATCGCGGCTTGAGCGGGGGGATGGCAGTGTGAGCGGGGGCGCCTACCCCCCCGCCTACAGCCGCGCGAACCAGTCCTCGAGCGGTTCCGGGGCGGCGACGAGGTAGCCCTGCAGGCGGTCGACGCCGGCCTCGCGCAGGAACTCCGCATCGGACTGCGACGCGACCATTTCGGCGACCAGCGTCAGCTTCATCGCCTTCGCCACATCGACAGTGGCCCGCACGATCGCCTGGTTGATGCGGTCGTCGGCGATGCCGCCGACGAAGGAGCCGTCGAGCTTCACCATGTCGATCTCGAGCAGGCGCAGATAGTCGAATGAGCTCATGCCCTTGCCGAAGTCGTCGAGGGCGATGCGGGCGCCGAGCTGGCGCACGCCGCCGACGAAGCTGCGCGCCACGGCCAGGTCGAGGATCGCCGCACTCTCGGTGATCTCGAAGACGATGCGGCCCATGTCGATGCCCGTTTCCACCGCCGTCGCCCGCACGTGCTCGAAGAACTCGCGGTCCGACAGCGTCGAACCGGCGACGTTGATATGGATGTCGAGCCCGCACGCCTCCGGCCCACCGCCGAAGCCGGCGAGCGCCTCGAAGGTGCAGCGCACCACCGCCCGGTCGAGACGCCGCACGAGGCCGTGGCGCTCGGCGGCCGGCAGGAACACCGCCGGCATCATCACCCGCCCGCTGCTGTCGCGCAGCCGCGCCAGGATCTCGATGCCGGTGAAGGCGCCGCCGACGGCCGAGACGATGGGCTGGCAATAGAGCTGTACGGCCTGCTCGGCGAGCGCCCGGTTGATCTCGGTCAGCACGGCGAACTGGGCGCGCGCGCCACCCGGATCGTCGCCCGAGCGGAACACCTCGACGCGGCCGCCGCCGCGCGTCTTCGCCTCGTAGAGGGCGATCTCGGCATCGGCCATGACGTCGAAGGCGGTCGAGGCGGCGACGCGGTCGATCACCACGAGACCGACCGACAGGCCGATCGGGTGTGCCCGCTCGCCCCAGACGAAGCCGAGCTCGCCGACGCGGCGGATGAGGTTGCCCGCCGTCGTCTCGCCGTCATCGAGCCGGCAGTTCTGCAGGATGACGGCGAATTCGTCGCCGCCGACGCGGGCGACGATGTCGCTCGCCCTTACCGATTCGGCGAGCGTGCGCGCGAGGTCGCGCAGCAGCTGGTCGCCGGCGATGTGGCCGGAGGTGTCGTTGACGATCTTGAACTTGTCGACGTCGAGGAACAGCAGGCAGCTGGTGACGCTGCGCAGCCGCGCCGCCTCGACGATGCGCCCGACCTCGCGCTCGAACGAGAAGCGGTTGAGCAGACCGGTCAGCACGTCGTGATTGCCGCGCCACTCGAGCTCGGCGACCATCCGCTCGCGCTCGCCGACGTCGCGCAGCGTCAGCACGGCGCCGTCGGGGTGGCCGTCGGCGGCGCCGATCGGCTGGGCGACGAACTCGACGACGGTGCGCCGTCCGTCCCGGCCGGTCAGCACCGCCGGCATGTCGGAGCGGATCTCGCCATCGGTGCGCACCGCCTCGAGGGCGACGTTGGGCAGGCGTGGTCGCGTCGGGTCGAGCGACAGCGTCACAACCTCGTCGAGCGAGCGCCCGACCGCCTCCTCGCGCGGCCACTCGGTCATCGCCGCCGCCGCCGGATTGAGGAACTCGACCAGACCGCGCGGGTCGACCTTGATGAGGCCCTCGTTCAGCGCCGACAACATCTCGACGGCGATCTCGCGCTCGCGCTCGGCGCGGACGAGGCCGCGCTGCAGGCCGGTGACGTCGTGGAAGGCGATGACGACGCCGTCGGCCGCCCCGTCGCCGGCGACACAGGGGGTGAGGCGCGCCTCGAAGGTGCTCTCGCCGATGGCAAACGGCAGACGGAGGCTCTCTCCGGAGATGATCACCTCAGAGAGCCGCGGCACGAGGTCGGCACCCGGCGGCGTCCGCCAGCGGATGGCCGAGAGCGGGTCGCCCTCGCGCAGCACGGCGGTCGCGCACAGCCGCTCGAGCTCGGGGGTGAAGCGGCGAACCCTGAGGTCGCGGCCGAGCACCAGCACCGGCATGGCGATGCCGCGCTGCATCGCCTCGAGCTCGTCGCCGCGCGCCTGCAGCCGCGCCACCCGGGTGGCGAGCTCGTCACCGAGCGCCCGCAGTTCCTCGCGGCCCGAGCGCAGCTCGGCCGCCTCCGCGATGAGATCCTCGATGTCCGCCGGCGGCGCCTCGCCGCTGGCCGCCGCTCCGGCGACCGCCTCGACCGCCACCGGCTCCACTCCGGCCAGCACGAGGAGGCCGCCCTCCCCCATCTCGGGAAAGGGGTGCACGACGAGCCGCGGCCCGTCGTTTGCCGGGTCCGCCGGCACCGTCAGCGCGACCACCGTCGCCTCGCCGCGCCGGCGCGTCCGCGCCATCGCCCGCCGCAGCGGCCCGGCCAGATCGGCCCGCACCATGTTCGTCAGGAGAAGCGTCGCCGGACCGGGCTGCAGCTGCGTCAGCGCGCCGGTGTCGCCGAGGGTGAAGCGGACGTGGCCGTCCTCGTCGACGGCGAAGGCGGCCACGACGGCGAGGGCGGCGCATTTTTCCACGACACGACGGCGCAGGGCGTCGGCGGCGGCGTCGAAGGCGCCGTCCCCGGTGCCCCGATCCGTCGTCTCCGGTGGCCGGCCCGGCCCGGTCGGGCGGTAGAGGCCCGCGGCGGCGGTCGCGGCCACGAACCGCGCGGCGGGAGCCTGGTCGAGACGGTCACCAGCGCCGACCACCAGCACGCCGTCGCCACGCAGGGCAAAGTGGAAGGCGCCGAGCGCCCGCGCCCGCGCCTCCGGTGACAGCGTCGGCAGCAGCGTCCGGCAGACCAAAACGTCGATGCGCGCGAACGGGGCGTCTCGCGCGGCATCGTGAACCGAGAAGATCAGACGGTCGCGGATCACCGCGCGGATGCGGTGACCGGGCGGCTCGGCACTGAAATAGGTGGCGAGCAGGGCGGGCGGGACGTCGCCGACGGCGTCGGCGCCGTAGATCGCCTGGCGGGCCGAGGCGATCGCCGCCGGGTCCGGGTCGGTGGCGAAGATCTGCAGGGGCGCCGGCCCGCCGGCGGCACGCCGCGCCTCCTCGCAGATCATCGCGATGGTGTAGGCCTCGGCCCCGGTGCCGCAACCCGCCACCCAGACGCGCACGGGGCCGCCGCCGCTGCGGCGAGCGATCAGGGCTTCGACATGCCCGCGCAGGGCCTGGAGGCCATCGGGATCGCGAAAGAAGGCGCCCCGAGCGGCGGGGACACCCGCAACGACGATATGCGTCTCAGCCCGTGCCTCCGGCACGTCCACCCCCGGCATTGGAACGTTCAATGGTTCTAGCCCAGCCTCATCCTTCGCACGGTCGCCGCCGTGTCGGCAACGACCGCCTCGCCCCCGAGCGGGTGGGCGCGGCGGTGCACGTCGATCAGCCGGTCGGCATCGACGGCGGTATAGAGCTGCGTCGTCGACAGGCTGGCGTGGCCGAGCAGTTCCTGGATGGTGCGCAGGTCGCCACCCGCCGACAGCAGATGCGTCGCAAACGAATGGCGGAGCGCATGCGGGGTCGCCGTGTCCGGCAGGCCAAGGGCGCCGCGCAGCGTTGCGAGCGCCCGCTGCACGATGCGCGGCGACAATGGCCCACCGCGGGCGCCACGGAACAGCGGCTCGCCGGTGGCCGGCCGAAACGGCAGGCGGCGGCGGTAGTCGTCGAGGCTGGCGCGCACCGCCGGCAGCAGCGGCACGAGGCGGACCTTGCCGCCCTTGCCGGTGACACGCAGCACCGAGGCGTCGCCGGCGAGGTCGGTGGCGGTGATCGCCAGCGCCTCGCCGATGCGCAAGCCGGCGCCGTAGAGCAGCATCGCCACCGCCGCGTCGCGGGCGGCGATCCACGGCTCGGCGGCGTCCTCGCCGGCCTCTTCGGTGACCCGGCGGGCATCGACGACCGACAGCGGGCGCGGCAGCGACGGCTTCAGGCGCGGCGCCTGCACGGCGCGGATCGGGGCTGCGTTGAGGCCGTGCTCGCGCTCGAGATAACCCGCGAAGGAGCGCAGCGCCGCGAGCTGGCGGGCGATTGTGCGCGAGCCGGTCCCCTCCGTGCGGCGCCGGGCGAGGAAGGCCCGCACGTCCGCCGTCCGCAGCGCCCCGTGGTCCGCGAGGTCCGGCGCACCGCCGAGGTGGCCGGCGAGGAAGGACAGCCACTGCCGGACGTCGCGGTCATAGGCCTCGAGCGTGCGCGGCGCGAGGCGCCGCTCGACGCGCAGCCGGGCAAGCCAGCCCTCGACGGCGGCGGCAAGCGCCGGGGCGGCGATGCGGAGCGGGTCGCGGGCGTCGGTCATGGCGGGTCTGTTCCGGTAGGTCCCGTCTCTCTGGTCCCCGACCCTGGCAGGCGGCGGTTAACGAGCCGCTTCGCTGGTCGCAATCCTCGTGCTCGGGCTGAAGCTCGCCTCAGTCCTCGCGCTCGCGCAGGGCGGCGAGCGCGTCCTCGTCCTCGGCGCCGTCGAGTTCGACCACGGGGATGGCGTAGGAGCCGGCGAGCCAGCGGTGCAGGTCGACGTCGGCGCAGCGCTTCGAGCAGAACGGCTTGTAGGCCTCGACGCGCGGGGCGGAGCAGATCGCGCAGGGGCGGGCCCGCGGCGTGCCGGGCGGCGGCAGCGGGCTCATCCGGCCGCGACACCCGGCGTCGAGGCCGGCTCGGCGGCGGCGAGCGGCTCGCGCTGGCCCTCGGCGGCCGCGGCGATCGGGTCGACCGACCAGCGCTCGAGCACCGGGAAGCCCTCGCCGACGAGGAGCGCGACGGTCTCGTGCAGCGGCAACCCGACGACGGCGCTGTAGGAGCCGGCGAGCGAGGCGACGAACGTCGCCGCCAGCCCCTGCACGGCATAGCCACCGGCCTTGCCGCGCCATTCGCCGGAGGCGAGGTAAGCGTCCGTCTCGGCGCTCGACAGCCGCTTGAACCGAACGCGCGTCTCCACCGTGCGCTCGCGCAGCTTGCCCTTCGAGGTGAGCAGCGCGACGGCGGTGGTGACGGTGTGGGAGCGGCCGGAGAGCAGCGCGAGGCAACGCGACGCCTCGTCGAGCGTCTCGGCCTTCGGTAGCACGCGGCGACCGACCGAGACGACGGTGTCGGCGGCCAGCACATAGGCCGGCGTCCGCGCCTCCTGGCCGGCGAAGCGTTGGGCGGCGACCTCGGCCTTGCTGCGAGCGAGGCGCTCTGCGAGTTGGCGCGGCAGCTCGCGCGACTGCGGCGTCTCGTCGATCTCGGCCGGAAACAGGTGATCCGGGACGAGGCCTACCTGCTCGAGCAGGGCGAGGCGCCGCGGCGAACCGGACGCGAGGACGAGGACGGCGGGCTCGCGCATGCTGGCTCCAGGAAGATGGCTGCGGGCGGGAGCCGGAACGCCACGGACCACGGGCCGCGGCCGACCGGTGCCCTGCCGGCGGTCACTTGAAGCGGTAGGTGATCCGCCCCTTGGCGAGATCGTACGGCGTCATCTCGACGAGCACCTTGTCGCCCGCGAGCACACGAATGCGGTTCTTGCGCATCCGGCCGGCCGTGTGGGCGATGATCTCGTGGTCGTTCTCGAGCTTGACGCGAAACGTCGCGTTCGGGAGGAGTTCGGTCACCATGCCCGGAAACTCCAGGACTTCTTCCTTCGCCATGCGCGCCCTTGCACTGCTGTCCGGCACCGCGCCGAGTGGCGCGCCCCGCAGGGTCGTCCGGACGAAATAAACGGCATCAGCGCAGCGCCGCGGGGCGGCGCCGCGCCATGAGCCGCGGATTGCCGTCTCCGCTAGCACGTTCCGCGCTCGGCGGAAAGCTTTCAGGAACAGTCTCGCGGCCGCTTCAGCCGTCGTTCTCGGCGTTGAGCTCATCCGGTCGCAGGCTCTCCGCCTGTGGGCGCAGCCGCACGCCGGGGGCACCGCCATCGAGCAACTCGACGCCGCCCTCCTCCAGAGCGCGGGCGACGGCAGCGAGATCGAGGCCCGCCGGGGGCGCCGCGCCGTCGTGCGCCTCGAAACGGGTGACCTCGTCCGGCGAGACGCCGGCGGCGACGGCGAGGTCAGTGACCTCCCAGCGCAGCATGGCGCGCGCCGCCCTCACCTGCGCACCCGTGATCACATCACCCTCCAAGCCACAAAAACCGCCAGCCGAACCGCCAACGATAGGAACCGATCGTGGCACCGCCGGCGGTTGCCGTCCACCGCCGCCCGGCCCAGCGGTCTTTCACCACCCGGTCCGGCATGCCATATCAGGCCTGCAACCGTGACGGAGAACGGCGATGACGGCTTCGATCGTGGGCTGGGCACACAGCCCATTCGGGCGGCTCGACGGCGAGACCGTCGAGAGCCTCGTCGTCGACGTCGCCCGCGGCGCGCTGGCGCACGCCGGCATCGCCGCCGCCGACGTCGACGAGATCTTTCTCGGCCACTTCAACGCCGGCTTCTCCGCCCAGGACTTCACCGCCTCGCTGGTGCTGCAGGCCGATCCGGCACTGCGCTTCAAGCGGGCGACGCGCGTCGAGAATGCGTGCGCCACCGGGTCGGCCGCCGTCCACCAGGGCGTGCGGGCGATCGCCGCCGGTGCGGCGCGGATCGTGCTGGTGGTGGGCGTCGAGAAGATGACCGACACCCCCGGCCCGCAGATCGGCCAGAACCTCCTGCGCGCGTCCTATCTCGCCGAGGAGGGCGACATCCCGGCCGGCTTCGCCGGTGTCTTCGGGCGCATCGCCGAGGCCTATTTCCAGCGCTATGGCGACCAGTCCGACGCGCTCGCGGCGATCGCCGCCAAGAACCACCGGCACGGCCTCGCCAACCCGTTCGCGCAGATGCGCAAGGACCTCGGCTACGAGTTCTGCCGCACCGAGAGCGAGAAGAACCCGCGCGTCGCCGGGCCGCTGAAGCGCACCGACTGCTCGCTCGTCTCCGACGGTGCCGCCGCGATCGTGCTCGCCGACATGCCGACCGCCCTCGGCATGCCGCGCGCCGTGGCGATCCGCGCCGCCGCCCACGTGCAGGACTTCCTGCCGATGTCGCGGCGCGACATCGTCCGCTTCGAGGGCTGCAGCGAGGCGTGGTCGCGGGCGCTCGCCGAGGCGCACCTGACGCTCGACGATCTCGACCTCGTCGAGACCCACGACTGCTTCACCATCGCCGAACTGATCGAGTACGAGGCGATGGGGCTCGCCGCCCCCGGCCGTGGTGCCGAAATCATCCGCGACGGCCACAGCGCCATCGGCGGCCGGCTGCCGGTCAACCCGTCGGGCGGCCTGAAGTCGAAGGGGCACCCGATCGGCGCCACCGGCGTGTCGATGCACGCGCTCGCGGCGATGCAGCTCACCGGCCAGGCCGGCGACATGCAGGTGAAGGACGCCGAGCTCGCCGGCCTGTTCAACATGGGCGGCGCGGCGGTGGCGAACTACGTGTCTATCCTGCAGGCGGTGCGGTAGGCCGCCGACACGCCAGGAGGCGCGCTCAGGCGCCGACCAGCCGTCGCCCGGCGCTCAGGCGCCGACCAGCCTGAGCGAGCGCTTCGTCTCGAGCACGGCCAGCACCCGCTCGAGGTCGGGGCCGCGCTTCAGGATCATGCCGCCGGCGGCGACCACCGAATAGGCACCCTGCCGCCGCGCGAGCCGCATGTCCTTGACGATGCGGAACAGCGGCATCTCGCTGGCGCGCCGGAAGATCGAGAACACCGCCTCGTCGCGTCGGAAGTCGATGGCATAGTCGCGCCACTCGCCCTCGGCGACCTTGCGGCCGTAGACCTTGAGGATGCTCGACAGCTCGCGGCGATCGAAGCTCGTCACCGGGACGTGCTGCGGCTGGCCCGCCCCCGTCGATCCGGGCGATGGCCCCGCGGCCGTCGTTGCAGTCACCGTCGTTGCAGTCACCGTCCCTCGTGCCGGTCCGCGCGGCGCGGCGATCGAAACGATCGCTGCGCTGGCGCGGCTTTCCGGACTGGCTTCCGCGTCGTCCAAAACGCGCCTCCCGTCGTCATCCCGCCGTCATGATCGTGGCGGGAGCGGCGGCTGGCAAGTCCGATTCTGGCAAGCCCGTTTGCAGCAAGTCCCGTTCGCGCAAGCCCGGGCCGGGCGCGCCGGCTCAGTCGAACAGGCTCGACACCGACTTTTCGAGCGCCGTCCGGCTGATCGCCTCGCCGATCAGCGGCGCGATCGACAGGACGCGGATGTTGCGCCCCCGGCGCACCGATTCGGTCGGCTGGATCGAATCGGTGATGACGAGTTCCTTCAGCATCGAGCCCTCGACGCGCGCCACCGCGCCCCCCGACAAGACGCCGTGGGTGATGTAGGCGGTGACGCTCTTCGCCCCCTGCGACAACAGCGCCTCGGCGGCGTTGCAGAGCGTGCCGCCCGAATCGATGATGTCGTCGAAGAGGATGCAGTTGCGGCCCTCGACGTCGCCGATGATGTTCATCACCTCGCTCTCGCCGGGCCGTTCGCGGCGCTTGTCGACGATGGCGAGCGGCGCGTCGATGCGCTTGGCGAGCGCGCGCGCCCGCACCACGCCACCGACGTCCGGCGACACGACGACGAGGTCGTTCGCCGCGTAGCGCTCCTTGATGTCGCGCATCATCACCGGCACGGCGTAGAGATTGTCGGTCGGAATGTCGAAGAAGCCCTGGATCTGCCCGGCGTGCAGGTCGAGCGTCAGCACCCGGTCGGCGCCGGCGCGGGTGATCAGGTTGGCGACGAGTTTGGCCGAGATCGGCGTGCGCGGGCCGGGCTTCCGGTCCTGGCGGGCATAGCCGAAATAGGGCACCACCGCCGTGATCCGGCGCGCCGAGGCGCGGCGCAGCGCGTCGGTGATGATCAGCAGCTCCATCAGGTGGTCGTTCGCCGGGAAACTCGTCGACTGCAGGATGAAGACGTCCTCGCCGCGGACGTTCTCCTGGATCTCGACGAAGATCTCCTGGTCGGCGAAGCGCCGCACCATGCATTTGGAGAGCGGCAGGTCGAGATAGTCGGCGACCGCCTCGGCGAGCACACGGTTGGAGTTCCCTGACACGAGCTTCATGCCGGCGATCGTCCTCCAGGGAAGGGTCGTGCAAAGCCGCCGGCGCCGGCGGACGCGTGCAAGGCCGGCGGCGCCGGCGGGAAGGTCGCGGTCTCTCTAGCAACCCTCCCCCGCGCCGACAACCGCGAGGACGATGCAATCCTTCGCCGGCTCAGACGCTGCCGGAGGCGAGCCAGGCTTTCAGGGCGGCGATGGTGCGCTCCGCGACCACCTCGAGCGTTTCGTCGGTGATGCCCGACCACGGGTCGCCGGAGGTGCCGCCGGACGGCTCCTGGCCAGCGATGCGGTGCACCCGGCGGCCGGAAGCGTCGAAGACGTCGTAGACGTAGGTGAGCGTCGTCGCGGTCGGGTTGCCGATCGCCGTCAGGTAGCCCTTGACGCGGAACGTCGCAGGGGCGCCGACGCGGCGCACGAGGTTCAGCCCCTCGCGGCCGGAGACGTCGGCGAGGCGGCGCGTCAGGTCGTCGGCCGCATTGCCCGGCACACCGGTGAACGGCTCGAAGGCGAAGCTCGCGATGCCGGGATTGACGACGCCGGATCCGACCGGCCCGGCGACGCCGACCGGTGCGGGCGTCGGTGCGAGCTCGCCGACGGTGTCGCCGCTCGAGCAGCCGGCCACCAGGATCGCCGCCGCGACCGCCGGTCCCGCGATCCGCCCCAACCGCCCGTTCGACCCCATCCTGCCGCGATCCACCATCCGCGCGCCGGCCTCCCTGTCCACCCGCAAGGCGCCGACCCTACCGGCAAGCGGCGCAAAGATAAAGGAAGCCGGCCCGCTCCGGCTCCCGGAAGTCGGTGCCCGCCGTCTCAGGCCGCGATCGGCAGGTCGAGGGGCAGCGCCGAGAGCGGCTCGGGCTCGGCGTCGGTGGTGAGATAGGTGCGGCCGAGCGTCATCGCCGCGCTAGCCTCGCTGTCGAACAGGATCATGTGGGCGAACAGCACCATGTTCGGGACGATCGGCGTCTTGTTGCCGCGGTAGAACATCGGCGTGTCCATCCACGACGGCGCGAAGCGGGCGCCGAGCGAGTAGCCGCAGGCGTTCAGACGGTGCGCCTGCAGGCCGCGGCCGTCCATGACGGTGGCGTGGGCGTCGAAGACATCGCCGAAGGTGTTGCCGGGCCGCATCGCGGCCTCGACCGCTGCGAGCGCCTCGCGCGCCGCCGAATAGAGAGCGAGGTGGCGCGACGTCGGCGTGCCGACGATCACCGTGCGCATCAAGGCGGCGTGGTAGTGGCGGAAGGTGCCGGCGAACTCGAGCGTCAGCTGGTCCTGGGGATCGAGGGCGCGTCGGCCGGCCTTGTGGCGGCAGAGCAGCGCGTCGGGGCCGGAGCCGATGATGAACTCGTTGCCGGGATACTCGCCACCCGCCTCGAACACCGTGCCCTGCAGCACGGCGAGGATGCGGCCCTCGTCGGCGCCGGCGTGGATTTCCGGCAGTGCCGTCTGCCACGCGAGATCGGCGATCCGCGCCGCCTCGCGCACGACGGCGATCTCGGCGGCGCTCTTCACCATGCGCAGCGACGGCACCAGGTCGGAGGCGTCGACCAGGGTGGCGAAGGACTTCAGCCCGTCGTCGATCTTGCGACCGGCGGCGGCGGTCAGTCCGTGGGTGTCGTATTCGATGCCGATGCGGGTGCCGAGGAGTTCGAGCTCGAACAGCGTCTCCTTCAGCGGGCCGCTCGGGTCGGCCTCGCCGCGGTCGACCCAGACGCGAATGTCCTCGACGATCGAGGTGTGCTGCGCCTGCCGCAGGTCCGGCGCGCGCGTCACCAGGGTGAAGCGGCCGGTCTTCGTCAGCACCATCGCCTGGAAGAAACAGAAGCCGAAGGTGTCGTAGCCAGTGAGCCAGTACATGCTCTCCTGGGCGAACATCAGGAGGGCATCGAGCTTGCGCGCCTCCATCGCCTCCAGCGTGGCGGCGAGCCGATCTTCGTACTCGCGTCGGTCGAAATGCAGCGCCATGCGCAAGGGTCCTGGTGCAGGGAGTGAAAGGGGCCGGCGCGGGGCCGGTGATCAGGCCCGCGGCCGGCAGCCGCCGACCGGACCGAAGAAGAACACCCAGGTACCGAAATCGTCGCCGAAATTTTCGAACCGATGCTCCTCGCCGGCGGCGACGAACAGGAAGTCGCCCGGCGCGAATGGCACGCGCTCGCCGCTGCGCAGGAACGTGCCGGAGCCGGTGGCGACGATGTAGACCTCGTCGCGGTCGTGTGGCTCCTGGAGGTCGACGCCGCGCGGCGCGTAGAACTCGACGCTGAGGTCGCCGCGGGCGAACAGCTCGTCATAGGGTAGCGGCAGCGCCGCGATGCGGGCCGCGGCGTCGAGGGCGGCGATCCGGGTGGTGTCGTCAGGGGCCGTCATGCGCGGACTATGAGATCGACCGCCGTCGCTGTCCATCGGGGCCCAGTCACTGGAAGGCGACCTCGGAGAAGGAGCGCAGCTTGCGGCTGTGGAGCTGCTCGAGGCCGAGCGCCCTCAGCTTCTCCATGGCGAGGATGCCGATCTTCAGGTGCTGGTCGACCTGGCTGCGGTAGAAGGCATCCGCCATGCCGGGCAGCTTCAGCATGCCGTGCAGCGGCTTGTCGGAGACGCAGAGCAGCGTGCCGTAGGGAACGCGGAAGCGCAGCCCGTTCGCGGCGATGGTGGCGCTCTCCATGTCGAGGGCGATCGCCCGGCTCTGGCTGAGGCGCTGCACCGGCTCGCGGTGGTCGCGCAGTTCCCAGTTGCGGTTGTCGATGGTGGCGACGGTGCCGGTGCGCAGGATGCTCTTGCGCTCCCACCTCGACAGCCCGGTGACCTCGCCGACCGCCTGTTCGAGCGCGATCTGCACCTCGGCCAGCGGCGGGATCGGGATCCACGGCGGCACGTCCTCGTCGAGCACGTGGTCCCAGCGCACATAGCCGTGGGCGAGCACATAGTCGCCGAGCTTCTGGGTGTTGCGCAGGCCGGCGCAGTGCCCGAGCATCAGCCAGGCGAGCGGCCTGAGCACCGCCACGTGGTCGGTCGCCGTCTTGGCGTTCGACGGCCCGACGCCGATGTTGACCATCGAGATGCCCGATGCGTCCGGGCGGACGAGATGGTAGCCGGGCATCTGCGGCAGCCGCGGCGGCGTCTCCCCCGACGCGCCGCCGCCGTGGCGGATATTGCGGGTGATGCGGTGGCCCGGCTCGACGAAGGCGTCGTAGTCGCTGTTCGGGTTCGCCATCTCGGCGAGGCCGTAGGCGATGAACTCGTCGATGTAGAACTGGTAGTTGGTGAAGATGACGTAGTTCTGGAAATGCTCCGGGCTCGTGCCGGTATAGTGGCGCAGCCGGTGCAGCGAATAGTCGATGCGCGGTGCCGTGAACAGCGACAGCGGCAGCGGCTTGCCGGGAGCGCCGACCCAGGTGCCGTTGACGATCGAATCGTCCATCTGCGCGAGGTCCGGCACATCGAAGTGGTCACGGATCGAGCGGATCTGCTCGGCGTCCAGCACGCCCTCGATGTGGATGCCATCGGCATAGGCGAAGTGGACCGGGATCGGCGTGCCGCCGATGCCGACCTCGACCGGCCGGCCGTGGTTGCGGATGAGCTGGCCGAGTTGTTCCTCGAGATAGCCGCGATAAAGGTCCGGCCGCGTCACCGTCGTGGCGTGGGTGCCCGGCGCACTGACGAAGCCGTAGGAGAGCCGCGTGTCGACACGGGCGTAGCTCTCGGTCGTCAGCGACACCGTCGGATAGTAGGCGCGCACCCGTTCCGCCGGCAGGCGGCCGGCGGCGAAATGGCGGAAATGCTCGCGCAGATGCCCGGTCTCGGCCTCGTAGAGGGTGCGCACATGCGCGACGGCAGCAGAGGCATCGCTAAAGCTGCGGGTCTGCGGCGGGTCGGGACGGGTCAGCACGGCGCGGTCCTCGAACGGTCGGGCGCGCAGAATAGGCACAAGCCGGTGTCGGCGCGATGGCACTGTCGCGCCGCCTCATCCCGACTGGCCGAGCAGCCCTCCCGCCGCCGCGAGGGCCTCCGGCGTGTCGACGTCGATCGCCGCCGCCTCGCCGAGCTCCACCTCGACGACGGCCTCCGGCACCTGCGCGATGATCTGCCGCCCGCCGGTGTCGCCGGTGATCGCCGACAGCTCCGGGAAGAACCGCCGCGACCACAGCACCGGATTGCCGCGCTTGCCGCCGGCGGTCGCCATCACGACGAGGGCGCCTGCGGCCGGATCGTAGCCGGCGATCACCCGGTCGATCGCCGGCGCATCGATGCCCGGCATGTCGGCGAGCACGACCACCGCCGCCTCGACGTCCTCCGGCAGCGCCGACAGCCCCGTCCGCAGCGACGTCGACAGGCCCTCGGCGAAGTCCGGGTTGTGGACCACCGTGACGGCGAGCCCGGCCAGCGCCGCGGCGACGTCGGCGGCCGCGTGGCCGGTGACGACGACGACCGGCGCCGCCCGGCTCGCCACGGCGGCCTCCGCCGCCCGCCGCACCAGCGGCACGCCGGCGATGGTGGCGAGCTGTTTCACCGGCCCGCCCATGCGGCTGCCGCGTCCGGCCGCCAGCACGACGGCGCCGATGCTGCGGGCGGGCGCGACCTCATCCGGCACCGGGCCGGCGCGCGGCTGCGGCCGCGAGACGATCTCCATCAAGAGCCCGCCGACGCCGAGGCCGGTGATGTCGTCGGCCGTGACCGCAAGGCCGGCAAGGAGGCGCTGCAGCACCCAGTCGAAGCCGTTCTCCTTCGGCGAGCGGGCGCAGCCGGGCGCCCCCACCACCGGCACGTCACCGAGGGCACCGACGAGCAGCAGGTTGCCCGGATCCACGGGCATTCCGAAGTGATGCACCTCGCCGCCCGCCGCCTCGATGCCGGCCGGGATGACGTCGCCACGGTCGACCACCGCCGAGGCGCCGAACACCACCAGCATGTCCGCACCGTCGGCCGCGAGGCGCCGCAGCGCGGCGGCGACCGCCTCGGCGTCGTGCGGCACGCGCTCGTCGGCAGCGATCGTCGCGCCGGCCGGGGCGAGCCGTTCCGCCAGCACCTTCAGCGTCTTGTCGACCACGGACGACTTCAGGCTCGGCAACAGGGTCGAGACGACGCCGACGCGGGCCGGACGGAACGGTGCCACCCGCACCGGCGGCCGGTCCGCGAGCACCGCCATCGCCGCGGCGACGGCGCCTTCCGGCACCGCGAACGGGATGATCTTCACCGTCGCCACCATCCGCCCCGCCTCGACGGCGGCGAAGCGCGGCAGCGTCGCGAGCGTGATGCCGGGATCGATGCGGTTGAAGGCGTCCACCGCCTCGCTATCGACGACGAGCACGCCGGCCGCCTCAGCATAGAGGTTGGAGCGGCCGGTGAAGGCCTCCTCGACGCGCACACCGTCGCCCGCCACCGCCTCCGCGAGCCGGCCGGCGGCGGCGTCCTCGTGGACGTCGTCGATGTCGAGGGTAGCGACAATGACCTCCGCGACGCCGGCCGCCGCGAGCCGCGCCACGTCGGCGGCGCCGAGCCGCGTGCCCTTGCGCAGCGTCCGCTCGCCGGCCTTGACGGAGTGGGCGAGGATCGCGCCGGTGGCGCCCGCCGTCGCCACCGGGCCGAACTTCATGCCGCCGCGCTCCGCGCCTCGCGGGCCGGCCGGCGCAAGGCCGCGATCGTCTCGGCCAGCACCGCGACGGCGATCTCCGCCGGGCTCGCAGCGCCGATCGCGAGCCCGATCGGCGCGTGGATGCGCCCGAGCGCCGCCTCGTCGACGCCGGCGGCGAGAAGCCGCTCGACGCGCTTTGCGTGCGTCTTCCGGCTGCCGAGGGCGCCGACATAGAAGCAGCCGGCGGAAAGTGCGGCGGTGATCGCCGGGTCGTCGATCTTCGGGTCGTGGGTCAGCGCCGCGAGCCCCGTCCACGGGTCGAAGGCGAGCGCGTCCATGACGTCCTGCGGCCACGACGCCAGCAGTGTCACATCCGGGAAACGGTCCGGCGAGGCGAAGGCGGTGCGCGGGTCGACGATGACGACGTCGAGCCCGGCGATCTTCGCCATCGGCGCGAGCGCCTGCGAGATGTGGACCGCGCCGCAGACGACGAGGCGCGGCGGCGGCAGGTGCACGGTGAGGAAGGCCGAGGCACCGTCGGCGAGCGTCGCGAGCCCCGACTGACCGGAGCGCAGGCGCTTGGCGATCTCCTCGCCGAACGGGTCGGCGGCGAGGTCGTCGCCCGGCCGCACCAGCCGCCCGCGGCCCTCGGCGAGGTCGGTGACGAGCACCACGGCGCGCCGGGCGCGGCGTTCGGCGTTCAAGTCCGCGAGCAGGGCGGCGTCCATTGGGGGGTCCCTTTCCGCCGGCTCAGGCGAGCTTCTCGACGTAGACGCGGATGCGCCCGCCGCACGACAGCCCGACCCGCCAGGCCGTCTCGTCGGCGACGCCGAACTCCAGCATGCGCGGCGTGCCGTCGCCGATCACCTCGATCGCCTCGCCGACCACGGCGCCCTCGACGCAGCCGCCGGAGACCGAGCCCTCGAAATTGCCCTCGCCGTCGACGACGAGGTGCGAGCCGACCGGCCGCGGCGCCGAGCCCCAGGTCTCCACCACGGTTGCGATGGCGACGTCGCGGCCACCCTTGCGCCAGATTTCCGCGACATCCAGAACGTCGACGCCCCCGACCGCTGCGTGCTCGCCCATCGCCGCTTCTCCCGCCTGCCGCCGGCACACGGCCGGCGCCTCCGATATAGCGACGGCGGATGCGGGCGAGAAGGGCGGCGCGACAAGGGCGGCGCGAGAACGGCAGCGACCCCGTCTCGTCGCTTCTCGCCGCCGGATGGATCGCGATATGGTGGGCCGAGGCCGATTCGCGCCACGGCGGCGCCTCGCGGCAACCGCCCGACCTGCAATCACGGGAGTTCGCGGCCGATGGGGCGCGGCGACGGACCATCCGGAGCGTCGGAGACTGCGCGGGCGCGCCAGGCCGCCGCGTCGCCGCGCCGTCGTGCGCGCCTCGCGCTCGCCGCCTCGAGCGCGCTCGCCGGCCTCGCGCAGGCCGTCCCTTCGCTCCTCTTGGTCCCCCTCGTCCTCGCCCCGGCGCCCGCCTTCGCCGCCGGCTTCGGGCCGACCGAAATGACGCTCGGCAGCGCCCTCGTCGGCGCCCTCGCCTTCGCCGTCGTCGTCACCATCGCACTCGCCCGCACCCGTGCCCGCGCCACTGAGCGGATCGACCGCGCCGAGGCCGCCGCCCGCGACGCCGCCCGCCGCGCCGATCGCGCCGAGACCCTGCTCGCCACCGAGGACGAGCGCCTGCTGGTGCTGCGAACGGGCGAGCCGCCGCGCACCGCCGGCCGGCTGTCGCCGGAAACCGGCGTGCCGACCGACGCGGTCGCCCTCGCCGCCCTCGACGGCTGGCTGGCGCCCGAGTCCGCCGCCGCGCTCGCCGCCCACCTCGACCGCCTGTCCGCCACCGGCGAGCGCTTCCGCCTGGCGCTGACCACCCGCAACGGCGCACCGCTGGAGGCGAGCGGCCGCGCCGCCGGCACGAGCCGCCTGGTTCGGCTCCGCGAGCTCGGCGAGGAGCACCGCCGCCTCGCCGAGGCCGAAGCGGCCCGCGCCCGCGCCATCCGCGAGACGGCGGCGCTGAAGGCGCTGGTGGCGCGGCTGCCACATCCGTTCTGGCTGCGCGACGCCGACGGCCGCATCGTCTGGCACAACGACGCCTACGCCCGCGCCGTCGAGGTGCCGGACGGCGCCTGGGCCGCGAGCGGCGAGGCGCCGGAGCTGCTCGACACCGCCGACCGCGCCGCCCTCGCCGCGGCGCTCGGCGAACGCACCGTGGTGGCGCGCCGGGTCGCGGTCGTCGCGGCCGGCGAGCGCCGCATCCTCGACGTCGTCGCCGCCGCCTCGCAGGAGGGCTCCGGCGGCGTCGGCGTCGACGTCACCGAGCTCGAGCTCGCCGACGCGGCGCTGAAGCGCACGCTCGACTACCACACCCGCACCCTCGACCAGCTCGCCACCGCCGTGGCGATCTTCGGGCCCGACCGGCGCCTCACCTTCTACAACGCCGCCTACCAGTCGCTCTGGGGCCTCGACATGGCGCTGCTCGAGAGCCGGCCCGAGGACGGCGCCCTCCTCGACGCGCTGCGCTCGGCCCGCATGCTGCCCGAGCAGGCCGACTTCCGCGCCTGGAAGCGCGAAGTGCTGTCGTCCTACCAGTCGGTGGAGGCGCAGGAGCACTGGTGGCACCTGCCGGACGGCCAGACGCTGCGCGTGCTGGCGAGCCCGCATCCGCAGGGCGGCGTCACCTACGTCTACGAGAACGTCACCGAAAGGCTCGATCTCGAAAGCCGCTACAACGCCCTCATCCGCGTGCAGGGCGAGACCCTCGACCACCTCGCCGAGGGCGTCGCCGTGTTCGGCTCCGACGGCCGGCTCCGACTGTCGAACCCGGCCTTCGCCGCGGTCTGGGACGTCGACATCGCGCTGCTCGCCGAGCGCCCGCACATCGGCGTGTTCGCCCGCCGCACCGCCGCGCCGGGGGCGGCGGCACGCCGCGCCTGGGAGGAGATCGCCGCCGCCGTCACCGGCCTTGCCGAGGGCCGGCCGCGCGCCGTCGGACGCTGCGAGCGCGACGGCGATGTCGTGCTCGACTACGCCACCGTGCCGCTGCCGGACGGCGCGACGCTCGCGACCTTCGTCGACGTCACCGATTCGGTGAAGGTCGAGCGGGCGCTCATCGAGCGCAACGAGGCGCTCGTCACCGCCGACCGGATCAAGGACGCCTTCATCCAGCACGTCTCCTACGAGCTGCGCTCGCCGCTGACGACGGTGATCGGCTTTACGCAGCTGCTTGCCGACACCCGAACCGGGCCACTCACCGACAAGCAGCGCGAATACACCGACTACGTGCTGTCGTCGGCAGGCGCCCTGCTCGCCATCATCAACGACATCCTCGACCTCGCCACCATCGACGCCGGCGCGATGGAGCTCGAGCTCGCCGAGGTCGACGTCGCCGCCACCATCGCCGCCGCCGTCGAGGGCGTGCAGGACCGCCTGCGCGAGGCGCGGCTCGAGCTATCGACCAAGGTGCCCGACGACGTCGGCACCTTCGTCGGCGACGAGAAGCGGGTGCGGCAGGTGCTATTCAACCTTTTGTCCAACGCAATCGCACATTCCGATCCGGGCGGCCGCGTCGAGATCGCCTGCGCGCGGGAGGCGGAAGGTGTACGCATCGCCGTCAGCGACCGCGGCCGCGGCATCCCGACGGAACTGATCGACCAGGTGTTCGACCGCTTCGTCGCCCGCCCGACCGGCGCGAGCCGGCATGGCGCCGGCCTCGGGCTGTCGATCGTCAAGAGCTTCGTAGCGTTGCACGGGGGAACGGTGGCGATCGATTCGAAGGAAGGTGCCGGCACCACGGTGATCTGCCGTTTCCCGTCCAGGCCCGGTGAGACCGCCGCCCGCGATGCCGCGCCGACGCGGCGGGCGGTGACGTCGTGAACGCCGGGATGGAGCGGATGGCACCGCGCGTCTGGTCGCTGCCGCTGCCCGACGAGGCAGCCACGGAGCGCCTCGCCGAGGACATCGCGGTGGCCTTGGCGCCGGGCGACGTCGTCCGGCTCGAGGGCGATCTCGGCGCCGGCAAGACGACGCTCGCCCGTGCGCTGCTGCGCGCGCTCGCCGACGACCCGGCGCTCGAGGTGCCGAGCCCGACCTTCACGCTGGTGCAGACCTACGCCGCCGGCCGCCTGACTGTGGCCCACGCCGACCTCTACCGCCTCACCGACCCGGCGGAGATCGACGAGCTCGGCCTCGACGAGGCCCGCGCGGCCGGTGTCGTCCTCGTCGAGTGGCCCGAGCGCGGCGGCGATGCCTTCGCCGACGCCGACATCACGCTCGCCCTCGATCTCGGCGACCGGCCGGAGAGCCGCACCGCGACGCTGACCGCCTCCGGCCCGGCCGGCGAGCGCCTCGCCCGCTCGCTCGCGATCCGCGACTTCCTCGACGCCGCCGGCTGGACGGGCGTGGCGCGCCGCTTCCTGCAGGGCGACGCCTCCAGCCGCAGCTACGAGCGCGTCACGGCCACGGACGGCCGCCGCGGCGTGCTGATGAACGCGCCCGCCCGCCCCGACGGCCCGCCGGTGCGCGACGGCAAGCCCTACAGCCGCATCGCCCACCTCGCCGAGGACGTCCGCCCCTTCGTCGCCATGGCGGTGGCACTTGCCGACCGCGGCCTGTCGGCGCCGCGCATCCACGCGAGCGACCTCGCCCACGGCCTGCTCCTCACCGAGGACCTCGGCCACGCGGTCGTCGCCCCCGGCGGCGCGCCCGATGCCGAGCGCTACGGTGTCGCCGTCGACCTGCTCGCCGTCTTCCATTCCGAACCGCCACCGCAGCCGGTGGTGCTCTCCGACGGCACCGTCTATGCGCCGCCGCCCTATGACGCCGGGGCGCTGACGATCGAGGTGGAGCTGCTGCTCGACTGGTACCTGCCGCACCCGGCCGGCGCCGGTGCCGCCGCCACGCCGGAGACGGCCGCCGAGTTCGTGCGCCTCTGGCAGGCTGCCTTCGACCGGCTGGAGACGTCCGAGCAGCACTGGGCGATGCGCGACTACCACTCGCCCAACCTGATGTGGCTGCCCGAGCGCAGCGGCGTCTCCCGCATCGGGCTGCTCGACTTCCAGGACGCGCTCCTCGGCCCGACCGCCTACGACGTCGCCTCGCTCGCCCAGGATGCCCGCGTCACGGTCGCCCCGGCGCTCGAGGAGGCGCTGGTGGAGCGCTACGTGTTCGGCCGGCGCGCCACCGACCCGGGCTTCGACGAGGAGCGCTTCCGCGCCGACTACGCGACGCTCGCCGCCCAGCGCGCCACCAAGATCCTCGGCATCTTCGCCCGCCTCGACCGGCGGGACGGCAAGCCGCATTATCTCGCCCACCTGCCGCGGGTGCAGGACTATCTGTCGCGGGCGCTCCGCCATCCGGTTCTGTCCGACCTCCGGCTCTGGTATGAGACCGCCGGCGTCCTCGATCCCGGGGGCGGGTGACCACCAACAACAGGCGGACGGATGACGACGCAGCACGGCGGCATTCGGCGGAAGGTGGCGGGTCCGAAGCGGGCGATGATGCTCGCGGCGGGGCTCGGCAAGCGTATGCGGCCGCTGACGGCGACGACGCCGAAGCCGCTGATCGAGGTCGCCGGGCGCGCCCTCATGGACCACGGCCTCGACCGGCTCGAGGCCGCCGGCGTCGAGCAGGTGGTCGTCAACGTCCACTATCTGGCTGACCTCGTCGAGGTCCACGCCACCCGCCGCAAGACGCCGCGCGTGCACGTCTCCGACGAGCGCGGCGCCCTGCTCGACACCGGCGGCGGTGTCGTCAAGGCGCTGCCGATGCTCGGTGCCGAGCCCTTCTACCTGGTCAATTCCGACAGCTTCTGGATCGAGGGCGTGTCGCCGAACCTCGCCCGCCTCGCCGGCGCCTGGGACGGGACGCGCATGGACGCGCTCCTGATGCTCGCCGCCACGGTGCCCGCCATCGGCTATGAAGGCCCCGGCGACTTCATGCTCGACGCCGATGGCCGGATGAGCCGCCGGCCGGCCTCGAAGATCGCCCCCTTCGCCTATTCGGGCGCCGCGATCCTGCATCCGCGACTGTTCGAGGGCGCCCCCGAGGGTCGCTTCTCGCTCAACCTCCTGTTCGACCGCGCCATCGAGGCCGGTCGGCTGTTCGGCGTGCGCATGGAAGGCGTCTGGCTGCACGTCGGCACGCCCGAGGCGATCCGCGAGGCGGAGGTGGCGATCCAGCAGAGCGCGGCCTGAGCGTCGTGGCGGACCCGGCCGGACAGCCGCGCGTCTACACGATCCCGCCCTCGGCGAACTTCCTCGCCACCCTCGTCGACGCTCTCGTCTCCGGCCGGCTCGTTCCCGGCCCGCCGCTCTCCGACGACCCGCTGGCGCTCGCCGACGCCACCATCTTCGTGCCGACCCGCCGGGCCGGGCGGGCGCTCGCCGCCGCCATCACCGAAGCGGCCGGCGGACGGGCGACCCTGCTGCCCTCGATCCGCCCGCTCGGCGACGTCGAGGAGGACCTGCTGGCACTGTCGCCGGTGGGTGCCGCGTTGGCCGACCTACCGCCGGCGGTCGACCCGCTGGAGCGGCGCGTCGTCATGACGAGGCTGGTGCTCGGCTGGGCGCGGGCACTGTCGCCGGACCTGCGCAGGCTTCTGCCCGGCGAGGAAGTGCTGGTGCCGACCTCGCCGGCCGATGCCGCCCGCCTCGCCGACGACCTGCTCGCCTTGGTCGACCAGGTCACCACCGAGGAGACCGACTGGGCGCGGCTCGCCGACATCGTGCCGGCGGAGCTCGCGCGCTTCTGGCAGGTGACGCTCGCCTTCCTGGAGATCGCCACCGCCGCCTGGCCGCAGATCCTCGCCGAGCGCGGCCGCATCGACCCGGTGGTGCGGCGCTTACGCCTGATCGACGCCGAGGCGGCCCGCTTCGCCGCCCGGCCGCCGGCAGGACCCGTTGTCGCCGCCGGCTCGACCGGCTCGGTGCCGGCGACGGCACGGCTGATGGCGACGATCGCCCGGCTGCCGCGCGGCGCCGTCGTTCTCCCCGGCCTCGATCTGACGCTCGACAACGAGACCTGGGCGGTGATCGCCGACGGCGACGGCACGCCGAGCCACCCGCAGTTCGGTCTCGCCCGCCTGCTGCCGCGGCTCGGGGTGACCCGCGCCGAAGTGGTGCCGCTGGTGGCGCCATCGCTGCCGGTGCGCGGCGCGCTCGCCTCGGAAGCCTTCCGGCCGGCCGAGACGACCGAGCGCTGGGCCGGCATCGAGGGCCGCTTCGGCACACCCGCTGCGGTCGCGGAGGGGCTCGCCGGCCTGGGCCTCGTCGAGGCGGCGAACGAGCGCGAGGAGGCGGCCGCCATCGCGCTCGCTTTGCGCGAGGCGCTCGCCGACGGGGCGACGCGGGCGGCGCTGGTGGCGCCGGACCGCACCATCGCCCGCCGCGTCGCCACCGAGCTCGGCCGCTGGGGCATCGCGGTCGAGGATTCCGCCGGCACCCCGGCCGGCACGACGCCGCTCGGCGTGCTCGCCAGGCTCACCGCCGAGGTCGGCCTCGCCGGCGACGACCCGGCGGCGCTGCTCGCCCTCCTCAAGCATCCCCTCGCCGATCTCGGCCTCGCGCCGGCCGCCCGCACGGCCGCCGTCGACCGGCTGGAGCGCGGCGTGCTGCGCGGGCCGCGGCTCGCGCCCGGCGTCGCCGCACTCGCCGCGAGCGCCCGCCACCGCGCGGCGCACCTCGCCGCGATGCGCCGGGGCGAAGGCCTCGACGACGCCATCGCGCTCGCCGACCGGCTCGTCGCCGCGCTGTCGCCGCTCACCGAACTCGCTGCCCGGCCGACCACCTCGGTCGCCACCCTCGCCACCGCCCATGCGGCCGCACTCGCCGCCGTGCGCACGCCGGCGGAGGACGCGGAGGGTGACGCGCCCGTGGCGGCCACGGCGGAGGCGCATTTCGCCGGCTGCTTCGAGCGACTGTCCGCCGGCGACGCGGAGGCGCTGGAGGTGGCGCCGCGCGACTGGCCCGGGCTGTTCGACGTGCTCGCAGGCGGCGCCGCCGTGCGGCCGGCCGGGATGCGGCCGGGGCGGGTGGAGATCTGGGGCCCGCTCGAGGCGCGCCTGCAGGCGGCCGACCTCGTCGTGCTCGCCGGCCTCAACGAAGCGACGTGGCCGCAGGTGGTCGGCGTCGATCCGTGGCTGACGCGGCCGATGCGGGCGGCGCTCGGGCTCGAGGCGCCGGAGCGGCGGGTGGGTCTCTCCGCCCACGACGTCGAGATGGCGCTCGGCGCGCCGCGGGTGCTTTTGACGCGCTCGGGCCGCGCCGGCGGCGCCCCGACGGTCGCCTCGCGTTTCCTGCAGCGCCTGAAGGCGGTGGCGGGCGAGGCCGGCCGCACGGCGATG
>JAESGX010000305.1_pt1 | contig 23493 bp, 19 predicted proteins | sample 9269801 | NCBI WGS metagenome assembly JAESGX01 (sample SAMN16773122, study PRJNA677054) | algae metagenome | isolation source: Pleurocapsa minor GSE-CHR-MK-17-07R and co-occurring heterotrophs from wet... | place: USA: Lower Calf Creek Falls, Grand Staircase Escalante National Monument, UT ... | reverse complement strand
GCGCTCGCCCAGGGTTTCGAAAAACATGGCGGATGGCAGTCCGCTCGCGATCAGGGTGCGCAGCACGGGCAGCGGCGCATCCACCCGGTCGCCCGAAAAACCCGCGCCATTGCCGACGAGAAAGCGGTCCATCTGGTTCTCCCTGGCGGGGAGTCTTCGCCGGGTTGCGTCAATCCGCAAGGGCGGCGCGCAGCAATTCGCCAAGGCGCGGGCAATCCCGCTCATGCAGGCTGATCGGGTTGATGGTGAGGATGCCCTCGCGCAGCCGGGCCGGGTTCACATGCACGGCGGGGCGGCCCGCGCGCAGGCGGGCCTCCACGGCCGCCGCGTCGGCGCAGCGCAGCAGGAGCAAGGGCACCTCGCCCGCCATGCCGTCCTCGAAGACCAGGCCCGCGGCGGCGCGCACGGCCTCCAGACGCGTCCGCCAACGTGCCTGGCGCATGGCCGCATCCTCGCTTGTGAAGCGGCGGAGCGCCACCAGCAGCCCCATCACCTCCTCCCGCCCCACCTTGCAGGAGCGGCCGATGCCCGTGCGCGGGAAGAACGCCAGTTGCGAGAGGGCGGGGAATTCCGCCGGCGCGCGGAATTGCGCGGCGGGCAGGTCGAGATCGAGCATCTGCGCCAGCGCCGCCGCGACCAGGGGCCCTTGCCCCGCGAGGATGCCCGAGGCCTGCGGCCCGCCGATCGCCTTGCCGCCGGAGAAGGCCACGAGATCGGCGCCCTCGGCGATGAAGCGGCGCAAATTCCCGGCCGGCGGCAATTGCGCGGCGGCGTCCACGATCACCGGGATACCCGCCTCGCGCGCCACCGCCACGATCTCGGGCAGCGTTGGCTCCGCATGCGGTTGGGCCACATGCAGGATGCCGGCGGTGCGCGGCGTGATGGCATCGGCGAACTCCGCCGCGCTCGCATCGCGCACGCCCGCACCCGAAACGCGGTCGGGGATGCCCACATCCACCAGCCGCCCGCCCGCGGTTTCGATCGCGCGGTCATACATGTTGCGCTGGCTGCGGGAGATGAGGAATTCGCACCGCCCCTCGCGCGTCGCGGGCAGCCGGTTCATCGCGCCGGCGTCGAGGCGCGTCAGGCAGGCGGCGGCCGCCAGCAGAAGCGCGGCGGAAGCGCCGGAGGTCACGAAGCCCGCCTCCGCCCCGGTCGCGCGGGTGATCTCTCGGCAGGCGGCGGCCTGGAGGTCGAGGATGTCCACGCTCGCTTGCGCGGCTTCGCGCATCGCCTCGGCCACCTCGTCGCTCAGCGGACCGGCGGAGAGGCGGGTGTTGGTGCCATAGGCGTTGATGATGGGCGTGATGCCGAACGCCTCGAACATCATGCGCTGCGCGTCCGCCGGACGGCATCCTGCCAGATCGCCTTGCGCGTGGCGGCCTCGGCGCGGCTCATATGGGGCTGGAAACGGCGCTCCAGGCGCCAATGGGTGGGGGCGTCGCCCGGCGGGGGCAACAGGCCCGCCTGGAGGCCGGCCAGGTAGGCCGCGCCGAGCGCCGTGGTCTCGGTCACCGCGGGCCGGTCCACGGGGGCGCCCAGGAGGTCGGCCAGGAATTGCATGGTCCAGTCGCTGTTCGCCATGCCGCCATCCACCCGCAGCACCGTCTCCTTCATGCCGGGCCAGTCGCGGCGCATCGCCTCCAGCAGGTCGCTCGTCTGCAGCGCCACGGCTTCCAGCGCGGCGCGGCAGATCTCCGCGCGGCCGGAGGCGCGGGTCAGGCCGAGAATGGCGCCGCGCGCCTCCGCATCCCAGCAGGGCGCCCCAAGCCCGGTGAAGGCGGGCACCAGGTGCACGCGCTCGGCCGGGTTGGCGCGGGCCGCCCATTCGCCGGCCTCGCGCGCGTGCTGGATGATGCCGAGCCCGTCGCGCAGCCACTGCACCGTGGCCCCCGCCATGAAGATCGAGCCCTCCAGCGCGTAGGCCCGCTTGCCGCCCAGCTGCCAGGCGATGGTGGTGAGCAGCCGGTTGCCGGAGGTCACGGCTTCCTCGCCCGTCACCAGCAATGCGAAGCAGCCCGTGCCATAGGTGGATTTCATCATGCCGGGCGCGAAGCAGGCCTGGCCGATCGTCGCCGCGTGCTGGTCGCCCGCCATGCCGAGGATGGGGATGGAACCACCGAGCAGCGTGGTCTCGCCGAAGGGGGCCGCGCAGTCGCGCACCTCCGGCAGGATGCCCATGGGCACGCGGAAAAGCGCGCAGAGGTCCGTATCCCAGGCGCCGCGCCGGATGTCGAAGAGCATGGTGCGCGCGGCATTCGTCGCGTCCGTCGCATGCACGCGCCCCTCTGTCAGGCGAAACAGCAAGAAGCTTTCCACCGTACCGAAGCAGAGCTCGCCCCGCTCGGCCGCCGCCCGCGCGCCGGGCGTGTTGTCCAGCAGCCACGCCAGCTTGGTGGCGGAGAAGTAGGGATCCAGCAGCAGGCCGGTGCGGGCATTGACCATGGCCTCATGCCCGGCGGCGCGCAGCCCCTCGCAGATCGCGGCCGTGCGGCGATCCTGCCAGACGATCGCACGGCTCACGGCGCGGCCCGTCGCGCGCTCCCACAGCAGCGTCGTCTCGCGCTGGTTCGTGATGCCGATGCCGGCGACGTCCCGCGCCGTGCCGCCCGCCCGGGACAGCGCCTCGCGCAGGACGGCGAGGCTGTGCGCGGCGATGTCCTCGGGCTCATGCTCGACCCATCCGGGGGCCGGGAAGTGCTGCGGCAGCTCGACCTGGGCCGCGGCGCGCGGCTCCAGCGTCGCATCGAACGCGATGGCGCGCGTCGAGGTCGTGCCCTGGTCCAGGGCGAGAAGGATCGGCCCGGGCATGATCGTTTCTCCTTGGATACGTTGACGAGGCGCGATGCCGCCTCATTATCGTTGCTGGTCCCAGCAGAGGAAGGAATGGACGAATGGTCAACAAGCTGATCGCTGGAGCGATGGCGCTCGGCCTCGTGGCGGGTCCGGTCGCCGCGCAGGATGTCAGCCTGCCGCCGACCTTCGCGACACTCGACCTGCGGGCGAATTTCCAGCCCGATCCTCGCAGCATCGACGTGACGGCGGGCGGCACGATCAATGCCGAGCGCCTTGGCAATGGCTGCACCGGCTCGATCGCGAATCCGCCCGATGTGCGCCTCAACTACACCGCCGGTGACCTGCCGCTCTACTTCGCCGTGCAGTCGGCCTCGGACACGACCCTCGTCGTCAACCTCCCCGACGGGAGCTGGATCTGCAATGATGACTTCATCGAGCTGAACCCCGGGATCGTCCTGGGCCGGCCCGCCTCGGGCCAGTATGATATCTGGATCGGCGTCTTCGGCGGCGGGGCCGGCCAGCCGGCGAAGCTGCTGATCTCGGAAGTGCCGCCGCGCCGTTGAATTGACCCGCCCGGGCGCGGCCCCGACACTGCCGCGCCCCTCTCACCCTGCCAAGGACAAGCCCCCATGCCCGTGAACAACCGCATCGCCGCCCTGGCGCCCGAGATCGCCGAATGGCGGCAGACCATCCATGCGAATCCGGAGCTCGGCTTCGAGGAGCACGCGACCAGCGACCTCGTGGCCGAGAAGCTCGCCTCCTGGGGGATCGAGGTGCATCGCGGCATCGCCGGCACGGGCCTCGTGGGCGTGCTGCGGAACGGCAATTCGGGCCGCTCCATCGGCCTGCGCGCCGACATGGACTGCCTGCCGATGACCGAGGAGACCGGCTTGCCGCATGCCTCGAAGACGCCCGGCAAGATGCATGCCTGCGGCCATGACGGCCACACCGCCATGCTGCTGGGGGCCGCCAAGTACCTCGCCGAGACGCGCAATTTCGATGGCACGGTGAACTTCATCTTCCAACCGGCCGAGGAAGGCCCGGGCGGCGGCCGCGTCATGGTGGAAGAAGGGCTGTTCGAGCGTTTCCCCTGCGACAGCGTCTATGGCATCCACAACGACCCCTCGCTGGCGCTGGGCGAGACCTCCATCGTCGCCGGCCCGATCCTGGCCTCGGCCGACACGGTCACCTTCAAGATCCGCGGCCTGGGCGGCCATGCGGCGCGGCCGCACATGGCGATCGACCCCGTGCTGATCGGCGCGCAGCTGGTGGTGGCGCTGCAGGGCATCGTCTCCCGCCGGGTGGACCCGCTGGACAGCGCCGTGCTGAGCCTTTGCATGTTCCACGCCGGCAGCGCGTCGAACGTCATCCCCGAGACCGCCGAGATCAAGGGCACCATCCGCACCCTGAAGAAGGAGACGCGGGCGGCGATGGAGCGTCATATCAAGCGCATCGCCGCCTCGGTCGCCGAGGCCTTCGAGGCGCAGATCGAGGTGGAGTGGAAGTCGGGCTACCCCGTCACGGTGAACCATGAGCGCGAGGCCGATCTCGCCGCCCAGGCCGCGGCCAAGGTGTTCGCCCCCGAGAGCATCATCCGCAAGCGCCCGCCCATCATGGGGGCCGAGGATTTCTCCTACATGCTGGAGAAGCGCCCCGGCGCCTTCGTCAAGCTCGGCCAGAAGGCGCCCGACGGGAAGGGCGGCGTGCCCGTGCACCACCCGAAATACGACTTCAACGATGATGCGGCACCCTATGGCGTCGGATTCTTCAGCGCCCTGGTGGAGCAGGAACTGCCGCGCGGCTGAGGCCGCGACTTCCCGCGCGGCAGTCCGCTACTTCCCGCGCGGCTGTCCGCGACGCCACCCGATGCGTGAACCCCGTCGCGGCTTCCGGCGGGGTTCCGCCTTGACGACGCCGAACCCCCACAGCTAGACGAACGCCTGGGCGCATTCACCCGCCAGGGAATGGTTTGTGGCGACGCGTCCCCCTGGCCTCGCGATCATCAAGGTCAACCCCAGCCAGGCTTGCGGCAGCGAAACCAGGATTTGGAACATGTTCGCGCAGCCGGACCCGCTTCCCATCGTTGTGGACCTCGACCACACCCTGCTGCGGACCGACACGCTGGACGAGACCTTTGTCCGCGCCCTGTTCCACCAGCCCGCCGCCGCCGCCGCAGCGCTCCTGGCCCTGCCCCGCGGGCGGCTTGCCGTGAAGGAGGCGCTGGCCCGCGCGGTCCCGCTCGATCCCGGCTCCCTGCCGCTGCGCGAAGACCTGCTGGATTGGCTGCGCGCCTGCGCCGCGGAGGGGCATGCGCTGCATCTCTGCACGGCGGCGCATCAATCCGTGGCGGAAACCGTGGCGGCGCATCTCGGCATCTTCGACAGCGTGATCGGCTCCACCGGGCATAATCTGAAGGGTGAGGCCAAGGCCGCCGCGCTGGCCGAGCGCTTCCCCCGGGGCTTCGTCTATGCCGGTGACAGCCGCGCCGACCTCCATGTGTGGCGCCGCTCGGCCGGGATCGTCCTGGTCGGCGCCGCCCCTGCGACCGCCACGGCGGCGCGGCAACTCGGTCCCCCCGTCCTCGCGGAAATCGGGGCTGAGCGGGCCACGCCGCGCGACTGGCTTCGCGCCACGAGGCTGCACCATGCCTCCAAGAACCTGGTCGTCTTCGTCCCGCTCGTCCTGGGCCATGGATGGCGCGACATGGGCCATTTGCTGGAGGCGCTGCTGGCCTTCGCGCTCCTGCTGCTGCTCACCTCCTCCACCTACCTCCTGAACGACCTGGCGGATCTGTGGTCCGACCGCGCCCATTGGTCCAAGCGCCACCGGCCCATCGCCAGCGCGCGCATCCCGATCCGCGCCGCCCTGGTGGCCGGCCTGGGCGGCGTCTCGGCCGCGCTGCTGGCGGGGCTGCTCTACTCATCCGCGCTTTTCCTGGGCCTCGCCGCCTATCTTGCGCTGACGCTGGCCTATTCCTTCGGGCTGAAGCGCGTGCCGCTGCTGGACACGCTGATCATCGCGCTGCTCTTCGGCCTGCGCATCCTGGTCGGCGTCGCAGCGCTGGGGCAGCCCGTCTCGGGCTATCTCATGACATTCGCGCTGTTCTTCTTCTTCTCGCTGGCGACCGCGAAGCGGCACACCGAGATCCTTCGGGCCGGGCCGGATGGCGCGCCCGCGCTCGCGGCCCGCGGCTACCGCCCGGCCGATGGGGAGCTGACCCTGGTGGTCGGCGTGGCCTCGGCGCTCGGCTCGCTGATCGTCCTGGTGCTTTACCTGATGCAGGATGCCTTCCAGCGGATGCCCTACACCGACCCCTGGTGGCTCTGGGCGCAGCCTTTGCTGATCGCCGTCTGGCTCGGCCGCATCTGGCTCCTCTCGCATCGCGGCGAGATGCTGGATGACCCCGTGAGCTTCGCCATCCGCGACCGGACGAGCTGGGGCCTGGGGGCGGCGGTCGGCGTCGCCTATCTGCTCGCGCTATGAGCGGGATGCGGGGGATCGAGACCTCGGCGCTGATGAGTTGGGGCCGCACGCAGCGGCCGCCGCAGCTCGCCTTCGCACCCTCCTGGCGGGATGAGTTGCCGGCCACCCTCCGCGCGGCGGTCGCGGACCGGCCGGAGCATGGGGTGCTGCCGGTGGGCCTTCGCCGATCCTATGGCGATAGCGGGCTCAACCCCGGGGGCGCGGTGGTCCTCACCGCCGCGCTGGACCGCGCCATCGCCTTCGACCCCGAGGCTGGAATCCTGCGGGCCGAGGCCGGGATCAGCCTCGCCGCGCTGCTCGCCTGGCTGGTGCCGCGCGGCTTCTTCCTGCCGGTCACGCCGGGCACGCGGCATGTCACGCTGGGTGGCGCGGTCGCCAATGACGTGCATGGCAAGAACCACCACGGCGCGGGCACCTTCGGGCGCTGGGTCCGCGCACTCGGCCTGCTGCGCTCGGACGGGACGGCGCGGACCCTGGCCCCGGGCGATGCGCTCTTCGCGGCCACTGTGGGCGGGCTTGGCCTCACCGGGCTGATCACCTGGGTCGAGCTGGCACTGCTACCGATCACCAGTTCGCGGATGGATGTCGAGGACGAGGTCTTCGAGGATCTGGACGGCTTCTTCCGCCTGGCCGAGGCCTCCGCGTCCTGGGACTACACCGTGGCCTGGGTGGATTGCCTGGCGAAGGGCGCGCAACTAGGCCGCGGCATCTTCTCGCGCGGGCGGCATGCGGCGGCGGGCGGGCTCAGCGCGGTGGAACCGCCGAAGCTGTTGCGCATGCCGATGGATGCGCCGGGCTTCGCGCTGAACCGCCTGACGCTCAGCGCCTTCAACGCGCTCTATCTGGCCATGGGACGGCGGCGTTCGGGGCGCGCGCGGAACCTGCCCTATCTGCCCTTCTTCTATCCGCTGGACGGCATCGCGGAATGGAACCGCCTCTACGGCAAGCGCGGCTTCTTCCAGTATCAATGCGTCGTGCCGCGCGCCGCCTCGCGCGATGCGATCCGCGCCATGCTGGGGGAAATCGCCGCGGCGGGGGAAGGCTCCTTCCTCGCGGTTCTCAAGACCTTCGGCGCGCTGCCTTCGCCCGGGCTGCTCTCCTTCCCGATGGAGGGGACGACGCTCGCCCTGGATTTCGCCAATCGCGGGCCGGCGACGCTGGCGCTGCTGGCGCGGCTCGATGCGATCACGCGCGAGGCGGGGGGGCGGCTTTACCCCGCCAAGGATGGCCGCCTGCCGGCCGACATGTTCCGCGCCGGATACCCGGCCTGGGAAGGATTGAAAGAGCACATGGACCCGCATTTCTCCTCCGCCTTCTGGCGACGGGTGTCCCAGCCATGACCGCGCCGCGACGCGTCCTGATCCTGGGCGGCACCTCGGGCATCGCTGTGGCGACTGCGCGGCTCTATGCGGCCGAAGGCGCCGCGATCGGCCTCGTGGGGCGCGATGAGGCGCGGCTCAACGCGGTGGCGGCCGACCTCACGGCGCGCGGCGCCACCGCCACCCCGGTCTTCGTGCTCGACCTCGCGGCCGAGGCCGATCCGGCCGCGCGGCTGGCCGAGATGAGCGAAGCGATCGGCGGCATCGACGACGTGTTGCTGGCCTATGGCGTCATGGGCCCGCAGGCCGATGACGAGCGCGACCCCGCCACGGCGCGCCACACGCTGGATGTGAACTTCACCTCCGCCGCCCTCTGGGCGCTGGCCGGCGCCGCGCTGATCGAGGCGCAGGGCCGGGGCAGCCTTGTGGTGTTGGGCTCCGTCGCCGGCGATCGCGGGCGGCGCAAGAACTTCGTCTATGGCGCGGCCAAGGCCGGCATCGCGGCCCTGGTCGAGGGCATCGCGCACCGCTTCGGCCGGCCGGGCGCGCCGCCCGGCATCCGCGCCGTGCTGGTGAAGCCGGGCCCCACCCGCACCGCCATGACCGCCGGGATGCCCCGCGAGGGCGGCACCTGGGCCGACCCTGAGGATGTGGCCCGCATCATCCGCCGCGCCGCCGACCGGGGCGGGCCCATCGTCTACGCGCCGGGGCGCTGGCGCTGGATCATGCTGGTGATCCGCCATCTGCCGGCCCGCATCTTCAACCGGCTCGACATCTGATGACGCAGCGCATCGTCATCACCGGCGCCGCCGGACTGGTCGGGCAGAACCTGGTCGCGCGCATGGTCGAGCAGCCGGGGCTCGACCTCGTCGCCATCGACAAGCACCCCGCCAACACCGCCATCCTGCGCCGCCTGCATCCGGGGATCACGGTGATCGAGGCGGACCTTTCGGCACCCGGCCCCTGGCAGCAGGCCTTCGCGGGCGCCGATGCCGTCGTGCTGAACCAGGCGCAGATCGGCGGGCTCGACCGCGCCGAATACATCGCGAACAACGTGACCGCGACCGAGCGCGTGCTGGAGGCGATGGCGCAGGCGCGCGTACCCTACATGGTCGGCATCTCCTCCTCCGTCGTGAATTCCCGCGCGCAGGATCTCTATGTCGAGACCAAGACGATGCAGGAGAAGCTCTATCTCGAGAGCGGCATTCCCTGCGCCATCCTGCGCCCCACGCTGATGTTCGGCTGGTTCGACCGCAAGCATCTGGGCTGGCTGCGCCGCTTCATGGACCGCACGCCCGTCTTCCCGATCCCGGGCGACGGCAACTTCCTGCGCCAGCCGCTCTATGCCGGCGATTTCTGCGCGGTGATCGCAAGCTGCCTCGCGCAGCGGCCCGGGGGCACACATGATGTCTCGGGGCTGAACACCATCACCTATGGCGCGCTGATCCGCATGATCCACGACATCGTCCAGCCGCGCGCGCGCATCGTGAACATCCCCTACCACGCCTTCTGGGCGCTGCTCTGGCTCTACGCCAAGCTGGACCGCAACCCGCCCTTCACCGTGAAGCAGCTTGAAGCGCTCGTGATCCCCGAGACCTTCCCCGTGACGGACTGGCCCGAGCGCTTCGGCGTGGCGCCGACCCCGCTCGAGGACGCGCTGCGCCGCACCTTCACCGACCCACGCTATCGCGACGTGGTGCTGGAGTTCTGAGCATGACCCGCATCGTCATCCTGGGCGCCGGCGCCATGGGCCTCGCTGCCGCGCAACGCGCGGTCACCCTCGGCGCCGAGGTCGAGCTGATCGAGGCCGATCGCGAGCCCGGCGGCATGGCCGCACACCTCGACCTCGCCGGCGTCTCGATCGAGCGCTTCTACCATTTCGTCTGCAAGTCCGACGCGCCGACCTTTGCCCTGCTGCGTGAATTGGGCCTGCCGGACGCGATGCGCTGGGTGCCGACCTCCATGGCCTATTTCATGCGCGGCGGCCTGCATCGCTGGGGCGACCCGCTCTCCCTGCTCCGCTTTCCGCATCTCTCCTGGACGGCGAAGTTCCGCACCGGGCTGCAGATGTTCCTGACCACGCGCCAGAACGACTTCGCCAGCATCGAACGCTTGACCGCCCGGCAATGGATCGAGGTCGGCTCAGGGCGCGAGGTGTATGAGACGCTCTGGAAGCGCCTGCTGGGGCTCAAGTTCTACGAGCATGCCGACCATGTCTCCGCCTCCTGGATCGCAACGCGGGTGCGGCGCATCGGCCGCTCGCGCCGCTCCATCTTCCAGGAGGAGCTGGGCTATATCGAGGGCGGCTCGCAGACGCTGGTGGATGCGCTGATGCAGGACATCACCGCCAAGGGCGGCCGCGTGGCGCTGGGCGAACCGGCCGCGCAGGTGCTGACCGAGGATGGCCGCGTGACCGGCGTGCGAACCGCGGCCGGCCGCGACGTTGCGGCCGACCACGTGATCTCCACCGTGCCGACACCCCTCATCCCGCGCCTGGTGCCGGACCTGCCGGAGGCGCTCCTCGCCCAATACGCGGCCATCGAGAATATCGGCGTCTGCTGCGTGCTGTTGCGCCTCAGGCGCCGCGTAACCCCGCATTTCTGGGTGAACATCGTGGATGACGAGATCCCCATCCCCGGCATCATCGAGTTCAGCAACCTCCGCCCCGCCGCCGGCGAGGACGCGATCGTCTACGTCCCCTACTACATGCCGGTGACGCAGCCGCGCTGGTCCTGGAGCGATGAGGAGCTGATCGCGGAATCGCTCGCGTGCATCGCGCGCGTGAACCCGGCCATCACGCGGGCCGACCTGGTCGAGGCGCGCGTCGGCCGCCTGCGCCACGCGCAGCCGGTCTGCGGCCCCAACTTCCTGGATACGCTGCCGCCGGTTCGGACGCCGATCACGGGGCTGCAGATCGCCGACACCTGCTTCTACTACCCCGAGGATCGCGGCATCGCCGAAAGCGTGCGCCTGGGCCGCGAGATGGCCGAACACGCATGCGGCTGACGCCCGAGCTGCTGCGCTTCGTGCTCTCCGGCGGCGCGGCGGCGGCGGCCAACGTCGCCTCGCGCATCCTGTTCAGCCAGGTGATGCCCTATTCGCCGGCGATCATCCTGGCCTATGGCGTGGGCATGCTCACGGCCTACCTGCTGATGCGCCGCTTCGTCTTCGCAGCGTCCGGCCGGCGCCCGCGTGACGAGGCCTGGCGCTTCATCCTGGTCAATGCGGTGGCGGCGGCGCAGGTCTGGGCGGTCTCGATGCTGCTTGCCCGCTGGCTGCTCCCGGCGCTGGGCTGGAGCTGGCAGGCGGAGACGCTGGCGCACATGGTGGGCGTCGGCAGCACGGTCCTGACCAGCTACGTCCTGCACAGGAGTTTCACCTTCCGCCCGAGGCAAGGCGGATGAACCGGCCGGCCTGGCTCGATCCCCGCAGCCTCCGCGACGGCTGGACGCTGCCGGCCCTCGCCCTCTCGGCCGCGGCACTCGGGTCCGCGATGCTCGCGATTGGTCTCCTGCTGCGCGCGCTGTTGGTGTCCCACACCGCCATGCCCTTCATGGACCAGCTTGACTACGCGAACCCCGAGGCAATCCGCGCCACGCTCTTCGGCCGGCATAATGAGCACCTGATCTTCCTGCCGAAGCTCGGCTTTCTGCTCGACCTCCAGCTCGGCGGCAGCAACGCCGTGAACTACGTCACCATCCTGCTCATCCAGCTCGCCCATGCGGGGCTGCTCGGCTGGATGGTCACGGCCGGGAATGCAGAATGGCGCCGGCCCGATGTCGTCGCGCTGGGCCTTGCCCTCGTGGCCTGCTTCTCGGCCTTGCAGTTCGAGAACCTGGCCTGGGGCTTCCAGACGCAATTCGTCGGCGTCTATGCGCTCGCCACGGCCTGCTTCGCCGTTGTCTTCCTGGGCGGCACCGGGTTGGGTGCCACGCTGGCCGCCTGCTTGCTGGGCGCGGCCGCCATGCTGACCATGGCCAATGGCGTGCTGGTCCTGCCCATCGCCGCCACCCTGGCGCTCCTCGCGGGGCGACCCTGGCGGCAGGTGCTGGCCTATGCGCTGGCGAGCCTGCTGGTGGTCGGCATCTTCGCCGCGGGCCATGTCTCGCCGGAGCATCACAGCTCTCCCCTGGAGGCGCTCGGCGTGCCGTGGCGCGTGGCGACCTATGTCGCCGTGTTCCTGGGCCGGCCGCTGGCCGACATCATGCGCTTCACGATGACGGCCGAGGGCGAAGGCCTGCTTTCCTCCATCCTGATCGGCGCTGCCGGGCTGCTGCTGGCGGGCGGGCTGGCCGTGCGGGCTCTGGTGAAGCGGCGCTCGCTCAGCCCCGTCGAGTTCACGCTGCTGGCGGGTGTCGCCTATATCGTGGCCTCCGCGACGATCACGGCCGCAGGCCGGCATGGCTTTGGCTATGTCCAGGCGACAAGCCCACGCTACGCCACCCCGGCGCTGCTGTTCTGGTGCATGCTGCTGCTGTGGCTGCAACTGCTCGCGCACCGCGGCGGCAAGTGGCCGGCGCTGGGCGGCTCGGCGCTGCTCGCGGGGGCGGTTGCGGTCCTGACGCTGCAACAGCCGCGCTCCCTCTTCTTGCTCGAGAGCTTCGTCGCCTCGCGCTACCCGGCCGAGACGGCGCTGATCGCGGGCATCAGGGACGAAGCGGCCTTCCGCGCCGTCTTCCCCGTGCCGGAGGTGGTGGAACCCCGGATGGCGAGGCTGCGCGAGGCGCGACTTTCGATCTTTGCCGGACCTTATCTGGATTGGATGGGCGAGCGGATGGACGCCCGGCTGCGGCTCCTGCCGGCCGGGCGCTGCGTGGGATCCTTCGACGGCGCCACCTTGCAGGGCACGGGCCCCGGGCGCTTCGCCGCCGCGACGGGCTGGGCCTGGGACCGTCAGCAGCGAACGCCCCTCAACCGCCTGGTGCTCGTGAACGAGGCGGGCGTGATCGTCGGCTTCGCGCGCGGTCCGCTGCGCCGGCACGATGTGCCGGCCGCGACACGGGGCGACATTTCCAACCCGCGCGTGGGCTGGGTCGGCCGCGCCGCCGCAGGTCCAGGCACCACGCTGCGTGCCTATGCGCTGGCCGAGCCGGACGGCGCCTGCCCCCTGCCCGGCGCCGTCACCCTGACGGAGTGATGCGCCCTTTCAGTGCGATCCGGCGAAGGCCAGCATCATCGCATAGACCTCCCGCGTGACGCTGGAGAGGGTACGGCCCAGTTCTTCCAGATCGGCCACCTGGTCCACGCGCTTGCCGTACTTGTCCTGCTCGGCCGACGTCAGGATGAAGGGGATGATGCCGGTGGAGCGCGCGAGGCCGATCATCAGCGAATCATGCGGCTCGGGGATCTCGTTGCTGAGCAGCACGGCGCGCAGGCGGGCGCGCACCTCCATCACATCCAGCTCGCCCTCGGCGGCCTTGGGGTAGCGGCGGTCGGGGAAGACCCAGAGGAAGCGGCCCTCCTCCTTGCGCAAGACGCCCTTGGCGACGAGGTTTTCCAGCAGCTGCCCGCGTAGGCGGTCCGCCGTGCGGCCGATCTCGACGATCCAGTGGCGGCTGTCGCGCTGGCCGGGCGCCGTCGCGATCATCGTCAGCGCCTCGTCCAGCACCGGATCGCCCGAGGGCTTGGTGCTGGTCACCATCAGCTTCTCGAGGTCGGTGTCGATGCTGCCATTGAGCGAGAGCTGCATGAGGATGGCGCTGGCGATGGCGTAATCCCCGGCCGGGGCGGGCAGGCCGATCGGGCGGCCCGTCTTGTCGTCGAGGAGGAGGAGGATGATCTCCTCGGGCATGGTGAGCTTCATGGGCAGAGCCTCCGACTGGTTGGCGCGATGTTGTTCGCAGCCGCTTCGTCTGTCCAGGGTGAGGCGTGGCACATGAATTGCTGGCAATGCGACAGGGCCGGGCATTCCGGCCCGCGGAATCCCCTGGCGAAAGGCACTCCCCGATGGATATCGGCGTCTTCATCCCCATCAACAACAATGGCTGGCTGATCTCGGAAAACGCCCCGCAATACATGCCGAGCTTCGAGCTGAACAAGACGGTGGTGCAGAAGGCGGAGGGCTACGGCCTCGACTTCGCGCTCTCGATGATCAAGCTGCACGGCTTCGGGGGAAAGACGCAATTCTGGGACCATGGGCTTGAGAGCTTCACGCTGATGGCGGGGCTCGCCGCCGTTACCAGCAAGATCAAGCTCTTCGCCTCGACCGCGGTGCTGACCATCCCGCCCGCCATCGTGGCCCGCATGACGACGACGATTGACAGCATCTCGGGCGGCCGTTTCGGCATCAACATCGTCTCGGGCTGGCACAAGGTGGAATACAGCCAGATGGGGCTTTGGCCGGGCGATGCGCATTTCGGCAAGCGCTATGATTACAGCACGGAATATGTGCAGATCCTGAAGCAGCTCTGGGAGACCGGCGAGAGCAATCTCAAGGGTGAGTATTTCCAGATGGACCACTGCAAGCTCAGCCCGCCGCCGAGCAAGCCCATCAAGATCGTCAGCGCCGGCCAGTCCGACCGCGGGATGGAGTTCGGCGCTACCTATTGCGACTACAATTTCTGCCTGGGCGAGGGCGTGAACGAGCCGACGAAATCCGCCGCCGTCCCCGCCCGCGTCCTGGAGCACGCGAAGAAGACCGGCCGTGATGTCGGCGCTTACATGCTCTTCATGGTGATCTCGGACGAGACGGACGCGGCCGCCATGGCCAAGTGGGACAGCTACGAGAAGGGCGCCGACCGCGCGGCGCTGGCGCATCTGCTGGGCCATGCGGCGCAGGATGTGAACACGGAAGCCAATTCGATGGCGGCCGCCGTGCAGCGCAATCCCTCCCCCATCAACTTCAACATGGGCACCATCGTGGGCAGCTACGCTTCCTGCGCGCGCATGCTGGATGAGGTGGCGGCGATGCCCGGCGTGGCCGGGATCATGCTGTGCTTCGATGACTTCATCCAAGGCCTGGATGATTTCGGCCGGAAGATCCAGCCGCTGATGAAGTGCCGCCAGGACCGCCTGCCGCTGGCCGCCTGAACGCGAAAAGGGGCGGCCCGTCGCCGGGCCGCCCCCTTGGTGCGGGCCGGGGCGCTGCGGGGCGCCCCGGCCTTTTTCGTCTCAGCTTGCCGCCTGGATGTTGTAGCGCTGCGCCACCTGGCGGGCCGTCGCCAGCTCGCTCGTCATGATGTTCACGAAATCCTGCCCGGTCGGGATCGGATTGCGCGGCAGCGTCTGCAGCTCCGTCGTGCGGGTCACGATGGCGGCATTGCGCATCACCGCCGGCATTTCGCGGATCATGCGCTCGGCGATCGGGGCCGGCAGGCCCTTGGGCGCCGAGATGCCCACCCACTGCGTCTGCACCAGGCTCGGGAAGCCGAGTTCCGCGAAGGTCGGCACATTCGGGAAGGCCGGCAGACGCTGCGGGGTCGAGATCGCCAGCGCGCGCAGCGTGCCGTTGTTCATCGCCTCCACATTGGTGGTGATCGGGTCGATCAGGCTTTCGATATGGCCACCCAGCAGGTCCCGCATGGCGGGGGCGGAGCCGGCATAGGGCGCGTGGTCGAGCTGCGTGAGGTTCGCCTGGCCGGCCAGCATCGCCCCCAGCATGTGCGGCGCCGAGCCGATGCCCGAGGAGCCGTAGCGCGTGGGCCGCGTGCGGGCCGCCTGGAGATAGTCGGCGAAGTTGCGGATCGGGCTGTCGCCCTTCACCAGCAGCACGCTCGACGCCTCGACGAGCAGGGCCAGGTGGGTGAAGTCATTGATGGGGTCGAAGGGCAGGCGCGGCAGGGTGGCGGCGGAGTAGACCATCACCGAGGCATGCGTCATCAGGAAGGTGTAGCCATCGGCCGGCTGCTTCGCGACGTAATCCGTGCCGATCACGCCACCCGCGCCGGCGCGGTTCTCGACCAGCACATTCTGGCCCAAGGCGGCGGAGAGCGGCGGCGCGACGAGGCGGGTGATGGTGTCCACGAGGCCGCCCGGGGGAAACTGCGCGACCAGGCGGACTGGCGCGCGGGTCGGCCATGCGCCGGATTGCGCGCTGGCAATGGCCGGGGCCGCGAGCAGGCCCGCGGTGGCGCCCAGGAGGTGGCGGCGATGCATCATCTGTAATCTCTCCGTCAGGCTCCCGCCGCGAAATTGCACAAACACCATGCAACCAGGCGGCCGGGAGCGGTTCCGACGAAGTGTTACGCAAGCGGCATGCCGGGGCGTCAGCCCAGCCGCACCACCCCCGGCGGCTGCCAGGCACCGCGGCCCATGGGCAAGAGCGAAGGTGCCTCGGTCTTCGGCCAGTAAAGGCGCATGACCAGGTAGATCGGCCCATTGGGCGCGGGCAGCCAGTTGGCCCGCAGCGCCTCGCCCGGATCATCCTTCTGGATGTGCAGCGTGATCCCGCCATCGGGGTTGCGCCGCATGCCGGCCAGCATCGGTGAGTTGATGAGGTAGCGGTCAATCGGGTTCCGCACGAGCAGCTGATTGCCGCCGTGATACATCGTGACCGACCAGAAGGCGTTCACCGGCGGCAGCTGGTTCGGGCCGAAGGTGAGGCTGTAGCGCCCGGCGCTGCCATCCAGCACGGCGCCGCTCACATCATGCCGCGTGTAGGGGTAGCAGGCCTCCTCGGTGGAATTGGCGTAGATCCCGGCCTTGGCGACGACGGAGCGCAGCGTCCAGTCGCCCTGATAGGCTTCCGGGCTGCCCGGCACATTGGCGACGCGCCAGCCATTCATGCCAAAGCCCGCCGCCGCCACCGCCGCCTCCAGCTTGCGCTCGGCCAGCGCGGCCGCGCCCAGCAGCTCGATCCGGTCGAGCAGGGAATGCGGCAGGGGGGTGCCGCGACCGTCGATGCCGATGCTAGCCATCTGCGCGCGGATGGCAGCCTCGTTCGGCTGGGCCGCGCTGAATTGCAGCGCAAAGGCCAGGTAGTCAAAGAAATGGTGCTTCGCGAGCTCGGGCGTGATGCGCGGCCACTGGATCGCGGGCGGCGCGGGCGGCGTAGGCTGTCGCGGGAAAGCGGAGAGCGGCTCCGCCCGATAGCCGCGCTGCACGGCGACCACGTTCGGCATGTCCTCCGCGTTGAAGAGCTGGGTGCGGAAGATGGTGAGGGCGAATTGCGTGGTGGAGCGGATGACGCCCTTCACGCCCGCCGGCGGCTGCCCCTGCCAGCCCGGCCCCGCCACCAGCCAGGAGCCGGCCCCCTGCCCCGTGGTGCGGCTGCCGATATAGCCGACATTGTAGGTGTTGCCGTCGCAGACCTGGACCGAGAAATATCGCCCCGCCGGCACATCAGGCACCGAGAGCACCATGGGCTCGGCCCGCAGGTCGAGCCAGACCATGGAATAGGGCGTGTCGCTGTTCGGCGTCGGGATCGCGGTGTCCTGCCAGGTGAAGACCCGCGCTTCGTTGTAGATGGTGTTGAAGGGCGCCTTGTATTGCGGGTTGCCGGGCTCCAGGCAGAACTCGTGCATCACGGCGTAGTTCATCACGATCGGCAGCCCGAACAGGAAGGCCGCCTCCGCCGCCTCCACCCGCCCGACCAGGCCCTGTGCCGGAGCGAGGCTTGGCCGCACGAGAAGGGCGCCGCCGGTCGCGGCGGCCGCACCCATGAAATGGCGCTTGCTGATCATCGGGATGTTCTCCTGGCCTGCGGCCTTGCGTGGCAGCCGTCAGCTTCCGCGCGCGCGGCCGGGCCGGTCAAGCCGAACGCAGGCGGTAGAGATAAAGGTCGCCCACGGTCTCCGCGACCGAGCGGTTCAGCGCCTCGAGCCGGTTCAGCAGCATGATCCGCTCCTGCCGGGCGGTGAGCAACTCGGGCGGCAGCAGCAGCGGGAGCAGCGCGGTGGCGCGGGCGAGGCCCAGCAGCAGCGCCTCGCGCGGTTCGGGGATCTCGTCGGTCTCGATGCTGCGGGTCAAGCGGGCACGCACCTCGCGCGGCTCGGGCCGATCCTCGGGCTTGAGGTAGCGCCGCTCGGGGAAGACCAGCAGGAAACGGCCATCCACCCGTTGCAGCAGCCCGCGCGCCGTCAGCGCCGCCAGCACGGCGGGGCGCAGTCCGGTTTCCTCGCGCGCCAGCAGCATGAGCGCGCCGCGCGAATCCGTGGCCTCGCGCAGGAGCGGCAGTCCGGCATCGAGCACAGCATTCCCGGTGGGCGACGCGTCCAGCACCTCCAGCCGGTTGCGGTCCGTGTCCACCCGCCCGGCCAGGGCCAGCTCCATCAGGACGGCGCCCGCCAGCGCGATGGAGGCGGCGATCCCCTGCCGCCCGATCGGCAGCCCCGTCGCGTCATCGAGCGTCAGGAGGACGATCTCCTCCGGCAGGGACAGCATGGTCATCTACGCCTCCGCGCCAGCCCTGCGGCCTTCGGGGCGGGTCACTCGGCCACCGCCGCCGACCAGGGCGACATGGTGTCCGTCACGCCGACGCGCATCCCGGCCTTTTGCTGGATCATGTTGGGGCAGGCGAAGTTCACGGGCATCACCGCATGCTCCACCACCTCCACCTCAGCATCGGCCGCGAGTGCCGCGATCACCGCCTCGCCCAGGCGGCGGTCGGCGGTCACGCCGTCTGGCCCGCTCACATCCAGGCGCGGATGGTGCGAGGCGGCCTCGGCCTCCATCGCGAAATCGAGCGCATAGGAGAACACCTGGAAGACGGCCGCCATGATGCGCCGCCCGCCCGAGGCGCCGCCTGCGAATTCCGGCATGCCCTTGGCGTCCAGCGCGATGACCGGGCACATGTTGCAGAGCGGCCGCTTGCCGGGGGCGATGGCGTTGGCGCTGCCCGGCGTCGGGTCGAACCACATCACGCCATTGTTCATCAACACGCCCGAGCCCGGGAGGACCATGCGCGAGCCCATGGAGGAGAGCAGCGTGGTGGTCATCGCGATCATCATCCCGTCCTTGTCGGCGACGGTCAGATGGGTGGTGCAGCTATCCGCCCCCTTGGGCTCGGCATCGCCGAGCCCCGCCAGACGCTCGGCATAGGCGGCGCGGAGCGAGCGGGCGAGATGCGCATACCACTTGGCGTCGGGGATGGCGGCATAGGGCGCCGCCTCCATCAACTCCATCAGGCGCGACAGCGTGGGGGCGGCGGTCAGCCCATTGGCCAGCATCCAGCTCCGGCCACGGAATTTCCGCTCCAGCGCCGGGCGCACCACGGCGGCGCAGGCGGCGAGGTCCTCCGCCGTGACGAAGCCGCCCATCGCCCTCATGTCGGCCGCGATCGAGGCCGCGACATCCCCCGTGTAGAAATCGGCGAGACCGGCGTGCTGCAGGCGCTCCAGCGTGTCGGCCAAGCGGCCCTGGGGGAAGAAGCCGGGCGTGCCCTGGTAGGGCGGCACGGGGGGCAGGCCGTTGGGGAGATAGATGCGCGCGCTCTCCTCATACAGCCGCAGGACCGAGGCGCTGTTGGCCACCTTCAGCGTGGTGAACCAGTCCTGGCTCAGCCCGCGTCGGGCCAGCGCCACGGCGGGCGCCATCACATCCTTGATCGGCATGCGGCCGTGCCGCTTGTGCAGCTCGGCATAGCCCGCGACGGCCGAGGGGATCAGGGCCGATTTGGGGCCGTGGATGTTCACATCGCCCACCACCTCGGGCCAGGCGAAGAGGTCGTTCTTCAGCCGGCCGGTCAGCGGATAGGCCGAGGGGTCCAGGCCGCGCGGCGCCACGGGCCCGAAATCGAAGGTCTCGGCCGGTCCGCCCGGCTTCATCACCTGGGTAAAGCCGATGCCGCCCAGCCCGCTGTTCCAGGGCTCCACGGTCGCCAGCGCGAAGGCCGCGCCGACCGCCGCATCCGCCGCCGTGCCGCCGGCGCGCAGGATCTCGGCCCCGGCCTCGGCCGCGTCGCGCGACTGGCTGGCAACCATCCCGCCCTCGCCGCGCGCGGCGGGCTTGCGGATGATCCAATGCTGCGAGACATGCGGAGGGAGGGACATGGCAGTTCCTGCGAGATGCTTCGCGCCATGCTCCAATGCGGAGCGCCGCGCCGCAAGACGGGTGGGCGGAATCTGCCAGCCACGCGCGCGTGGCAAAAATGTCATTCCGGACCCAACCGCAGCACCGCCACCGGCGTTGGCTTGTGGCGGCCGGGCATGGCCGGTCCGCGGCGCGGCCAACCCCCTTCCGCACTGCACCATAACTGGCGTAAACCGCGCGCGACCTTTCAGTCCGGAGTTTGGTGATGAGCCTCCATGTCGCGCCCGTCTTGAAAACCTTCATCGAGACCGAGGTGCTCCCCGGCACCGGCGTCGCGGCCGATGCCTTCTGGGCGGGTCTTTCGGGTCTCCTCGCCGACTTCGCGCCGCGCAACGCCGCCCTGCTGGCCAAGCGCGACTCCCTCCAGGCGAAGATCGACGCCTGGCACCGCGAGCACGCCCAGAAGCCGATCGACGCCGCCGCCTATGAGGCGTTCCTGCGCGAGATCGGCTATCTCCTGCCCGAGCCTGCGGATTTCGCCGTCACCTCGCAGAATGTGGACCCCGAGATCGGCGCCGTCGCCGGCCCGCAGCTGGTGGTCCCGGTGAACAACGCCCGCTATGCGCTGAACGCCGCCAATGCGCGCTGGGGCAGCCTGTATGACGCGCTCTACGGCACGGACGCCATCCCCGAGGCCGATGGCGCCGAGCGCGGCCGCGGCTACAACCCGACGCGCGGCGCCAAGGTCGTCACCTTCGCCCGCAAGGTGCTGGACCAGGCCGTGCCGTTGCTGGGTGCCGGCCATGCCGAGGCCTTGAAGTATCAGGTGAAGGACGGCGCGCTGTCCGTGACGCTCCAGGGCGGCGGCGCCGTGCCGCTGCGCCACCCCGCGCAGTTCCTGGGATATACGGGCGAGGCCGCCTCCCCCACCGCGCTGCTCTTCGTCCATAACGGCCTGCATCTCGAGCTGCGGATCGACCGCACGACCGAAGTGGGCCAGACCGACCCGGCCGGCGTCACCGACCTCGTGCTGGAATCGGCCCTTTCCACCATCCAGGATTGCGAAGACAGCGTCGCCGCCGTGGATGCCGCCGACAAGGTGGATGTCTACCGCAACTGGCTCGGCCTCATGACGGGCCAGCTCTCGGCCGACCTCGAGAAGGGCGGCCGCACCATCACCCGCCGCCTGAACGAGGACCGGACCTACACGGCGGCGGCCGGCGGCACGATCACCCTGCCCGGCCGCTCGGTCATGCTGGTGCGCAATGTCGGCCACCACATGATGACGGATTGCGTGACCTGGAACGGCGCCGAAGTGCCCGAGACCATCCTGGACGCGCTGATCACCTCGGCCATCGCGCTGCATGACCTGAAGGGCAAGCGTCTCAACAGCCGCACCGGCAGCGTCTACATCGTGAAGCCCAAGATGCACGGCCCCGAGGAAGTGGCCTGGGCGGTCGAGCTCTTCGGCCGGGTGGAGAAGATCCTTGGCCTGCCCCACGCCACGCTGAAGATGGGCATCATGGACGAGGAGCGCCGCACCACGGTGAACCTCAAGGCCTGCATCAAGGAAGCGGCGGACCGCGTCGCCTTCATCAACACGGGCTTCCTGGATCGCACGGGCGACGAGATCCACACCTCGATGGAAGCCGGCGCCATGATCCGCAAGAACGACATGCGCGGCACGGCCTGGATCAAGGCCTACGAGGAGTGGAACGTGGACATCGGCCTGCTCTGCGGCCTGCGCGGGCGCGCGCAGATCGGCAAGGGCATGTGGGCGATGCCGGACGCCATGGCGGCGATGCTGGAGCAGAAGGTGGGCCACCCCAAGGCGGGTGCCAACACCGCCTGGGTCCCCTCCCCCACCGCCGCCACGCTGCATGCGCTGCATTACCACCAGGTGGATGTCGCGGCGCGCCAAGCCGAGATCGCGGCCGGCGGCCGCCGCGGCAAGCTCTCGGAGCTGCTGGACATCCCGGTCGCCAGCAACACCAACTGGCCGGCCACCGACCTGCAGGCCGAGCTGGACAACAACGCCCAGGGCATCCTCGGCTATGTCGTCCGCTGGATCGACCAGGGTGTGGGCTGCTCGAAGGTGCCGGACATCCATGATGTCGGCCTGATGGAGGACCGCGCGACGCTGCGCATCTCCGCCCAGCACATCGCCAATTGGCTGCGCCACGGCATCGTGACCGAGGCGCAGGTGGTCGAGACGATGAAGCGCATGGCCGCGATCGTGGACAAGCAGAATGCCGGCGACGCCGCCTATGTGCCCATGGCGCCCAATTTCGAAGGCGTGGCCTTCAAGGCCGCCTGCGCCCTCGTGCTGGAAGGGGCGGCGCAGCCGAACGGCTATACGGAGTTCCTGCTGACCCAGTACCGACGGATGGCCAAGGCGGCCTGAGCCTTCCTTCCCGGCGGGCCCGATTTCACGATAGCCTCCCTGGAAACGGGGAGGCTTCGATGATCTTTCGGCAGCTGTTCGACACCACCTCCAGCACCTACACCTATCTGCTGGCCAGCCGCGCGGGTGGCGAGGCCCTGATCATAGACCCCGTGCTGGAACGCGTGGACCGCTACCTCAAGCTGATCGAGGAGCTGGACCTCAAGCTGGTGAAGGCGGTGGACACCCACCTCCATGCCGACCACATCACCGGCCTCGGCGCGCTGCGCGACCACACGAAATGCATCACCGTGATGGGCGAGCAGAGCGGCGTGGATGTCGTCTCCATGCGAGTCTCCGACGGCGACCGGCTGGAGATCGAGGGCATCCGCCTCGGCGTCATCTATACGCCCGGCCACACGGATGATTCCTACAGCTTCACCATGGCAGACCGCGTCTTCACCGGCGACACGCTGCTGATCCGCGGCACCGGGCGCACGGATTTCCAGAATGGCAACTCGCGGCAGCAATATGAGAGCATCTTCAACCGCCTGCTGAAGCTGCCCGACGAGACGCTCGTTTTCCCCGCGCATGACTACAAGGGCGACACGGTCAGCACGATCGGCGAGGAACGGCGCCACAATCCGCGCCTGCAGGTGCGCGACGTTTCGGAATACGAGGCGCTGATGGCGGGGCTGAAGCTCGCCAACCCCAAGATGATGGACGTGGCCGTGCCCGCGAACATGCGCCAGGGGCTGCATCAGGAAGAGGTGGCGCGGCGCGGCTGGGCGGTGACGCCCATGGCCGCGCAGGCGCTGCTCGGCCGCGCCGACGCCGTGCTGATCGACCTGCGCGAGAAATCCGAGCGGGAGCGCCATGGCTGCATCCCCGGCGCGCTGCACGCCCCCTACCCCAACCTCGCGGAAAACCTGGGGCCGGGCGGGGTGCTGCATGAGCTGGGCACGGCCACCGGCAAGCGCCTGGTCTTCTTCTGCGCCTTCGGCGAGCGCTCGGCCATGGCGGTGCAGGCGGCGCAGGATTCAGGGCTGGGTCAGGCCTGCCATATCGAGGGCGGCATGGCGGCCTGGAAGAAGGCGGGCGCGCCGCTCGCCTGATCTGCGCTCTCATCGGGTGCCATCCGGGGCGCGGCATGGCATAAGCCCGCCGCAACCAGCCCAGGCCCCGCCATGATCCGCCTCGACAACATCAGCAAGCAGAACGGCAAGCAGCTTCTCTACATTGAGGCCTCTGCCAGCCTGCAGCGCGGCGAGAAGATTGGCCTGGTCGGCCCCAATGGCGCCGGCAAGTCCACGCTGTTCCGCATGATCACGGGCGAGGAGCCACCCGATGAGGGGCTGGTCCTGGTGGATCGCGGCGTGACCATCGGCTTCTTCAGCCAGGATGTGGGCGAGATGGCGGGCCGCAGCGCGGTGGCCGAGGTCATGGACGGCGCGGGCGATGTGAGCACCGTGGCGGCGGAGCTGGCCGGGCTGGAAGCGGCCCTCGCCGACCCCGATCAGGCGGACCGGCTGGACGAGATCCTGGAGCGCTTCGGCGAGGTGCAGGCCCGCTTCGAGGAGCTGGGCGGATACGCGCTGGAGGGCA
>JAESGX010000304.1_pt1 | contig 23524 bp, 22 predicted proteins | sample 9269801 | NCBI WGS metagenome assembly JAESGX01 (sample SAMN16773122, study PRJNA677054) | algae metagenome | isolation source: Pleurocapsa minor GSE-CHR-MK-17-07R and co-occurring heterotrophs from wet... | place: USA: Lower Calf Creek Falls, Grand Staircase Escalante National Monument, UT ... | reverse complement strand
CACCCTGCATCACCGCGCCCGGCCCTGTTGCCCACCGGCGGCTGTCCTACATCGCCGGAGTTCGCTAGGCCGGTGGAATGGTGCCGATTTTGCAGGCCAGCCATCGTCTCTGTCCTACACGACCCGTTCCGTGCAACGCACACGCGCACGCGCCCGCGCCCCTGAATCCCCCCGAACTTTCGGAACTTTCGCGGCTCGTGCGGCCCATTCGCGCGCTGCAACACGCAGCGTTGCCCCCACGCCCCCAACTCCCTATGTCCCCCGCATGACCGACGCAGCCCCCGTCATCAGAACCCGCAAGCCCGAGTGGCTGCGCGTTCGCGCCCCCACCTCGCCGGCCTTTGCCGAAACGAAGCGCCTCATGCGCCGGCTCGACCTCAACACCGTCTGCGAGGAAGCTGCCTGCCCCAACATCGGCGAATGCTGGCAGCAGAAGCACGCCACCGTCATGATCCTTGGCGACACCTGCACCCGCGCCTGCGCCTTCTGCAACGTGAAGACGGGCATGCCGGGCAAGGTAGACCCGCTCGAGCCCGCCCATGTCGCCGAAGCCGCCGGCGAGCTCGGCCTGAAGCATATCGTCATCACCTCGGTCGATCGCGACGACCTGCCCGACGGCGGCGCCGGCCATTTCGTGAGGGTCATCCAGGAGTTGCGCGCCCGCGCGCCCGGCACCACCATCGAGATCCTCACGCCCGATTTCCGCAACAAGGCCGCCGAAGCCGTGGCCCGCATCGTCGACGCCCGGCCGGACGTGTACAACCACAATCTCGAAACCGTCCCAAGGCTTTACCCGACCATCCGCCCCGGCGCGCGCTACTACCATTCGCTCCGCTTGCTGGAGCAGGTGAAGCGCCTCGATCCCACCATCTTCACCAAGTCCGGCCTGATGGTCGGCCTGGGCGAGGAGCGCATGGAAATGCACCAGGTGATGGACGACATGCGCTCGGCCGACATCGATTTCCTGACCATCGGCCAGTATCTGCAACCCACGCCCCGCCACGCCAAGGTCATCGAGTTCGTCGAGCCCAAGACCTTCGCCAGCTACGCCGCCATCGGCCGCGCCAAGGGCTTCGCGCTGGTCGCCTCCAGCCCGCTGACGCGCTCCAGCTATCATGCGGGCGACGATTTCGCGAAGCTGCAGCAGGCCCGCCATGCGGCGCACGGAAGGGCAGCCGCGCTTGCCCCGGCATAGCGAGACCCGGGTGCTCCCCTGGTCCCCGGCCGAAATGTTCGAGCTCGTGGCCGACATCCAGCGCTACCCGGAATTTCTGCCCTGGGTGGTGGCCGTCCGCATCCGCCAGCGCGACGAAGCGCTGCTGGTCGCCGACATGTCCGTCGGCTTCAAGTCGCTGCGCGAAACCTTCACCAGCCGCGTCGGCCTGAACCGCCCGTTGCACATCGACGTTGATTATATCTCCGGCCCGCTGAAGCACCTCCACAACGACTGGCACTTCCACCCCAACGAAGGCGGCGGCACCCGCCTGGAATTCGCGGTCGACTTCGAGTTCAGGAACAAGATGTTCGAACGTCTTGCAGGCGCTTTCTTCCACGAAGCCTTCAAGCGCATGGTGGCCAGCTTCGAGGCGCGCGCACTGAAACTCTACGGCAGCAGGAGCCTCAGCGCCACCAGCGCCGCCTGACGCCGGATCTCCGCCCGCCCGAGGTCGCCGAAATGGTGGGTATCCGCCACGACCGGCCCCTTCAGGTCCGCCCGCACCGCACGAGCGAACACGACCATCCCGACCGGCTTCTTCTCGCTCCCGCCCCCCGGTCCCGCAACCCCCGAAACCGCCACCGCGACATCGGCCAGGCTGTGCGCCAGAGCTCCCTGCGCCATAGCCCAGGCCGTCGCTTCCGATACCGCCCCCAGCGTCGACAGAATGTCTTCCGACACCCCCAGCATCTCGATCTTGGCCTCGTTGGAATAGGTGATGAAACCGCGGTCGAACACATCGGAGGAACCGACGACTTCGGTCAGCGCGGCAGCAACCAGCCCGCCCGTGCAACTTTCGGCCATTGCCACCTTGCGGCCGGCATCCCGGTTCGCATCGACGACTTTCTTCGCCAGTGCAACGAGTTCAGCGTCCAGGCTCATATGCTGTTCCACATCGGCAGACGGATGGTGGCGACCGCTTGTGCCGCAATTCCCTCGCGGCGGCCTGTGAATCCCAGCCCCTCGGTTGTCGTCGCCTTGACGCTCAACCGCGGCGAATGGTCCCGCAGGATTTCGGCCACCCGTTCCAGCATGGCCGGACGCTGCGGCCCCACCTTGGGCGCTTCACAGATCAGCGTCACATCGCAATGCAAGATCCGCCCGCCGCTCGCCGCCACCAGCGACGCTGCATGGGCCAGAAAACGGTCCGAACTTGCGCCGCGCCATGTCTCGTCGGTCGGCGGAAAATGCACCCCGATATCGCCATCCCCTAGCGCGCCCAGAATGGCGTCCGTCAGGGCATGCAGCCCCACATCGGCATCGCTATGGCCGAGCAGGCCGTGGGAATGCGGCACCTGGACCCCACAAAGCCAGACATGATCGCCCGGCCCGAAGCGGTGCACATCATAGCCGGATCCGGTCAGCGTCGCCCAGTCCATCAGCCGTTCCGCAGCCGCGAAATCCGCAGGCAGGGTCACCTTCATCGCCCGCTCATCGCCTTCCACGATCGCCACGGCATGCCCGGCCGCCCGCATCACCTCCGCATCGTCGGTCGCGCCGCCGGCGGCCGCACGATGCGCCGCAAGCAACGGCGCAAAGCGAAAGCCCTGCGGTGTCTGCACCCGCCATAAGCGCTCGCGCCCCACCTCGGCCTCAATTTCCGTGTCACCCCGCCGCAGGCTGTCCACCACAGGCAGGGCAGGGCAGGCGCCGGGCGTTCTCGCGAGCGCTGCCAGCACCCGGCTCACCATAGTCACCGGCACGAACGGCCGGGCGGCATCGTGCACAAGCACGAGGTCCGGAAAAAGGCCGGCCGCGCCGCTCGCGGCGAGCTGCTGCAGCCCCCGCAGCACAGACTGCTGGCGGGTGTCGCCGCCAACGCCGATCGTCGCCGGCTCGCCCTCGAGCGCGTTGCGCGCCCGCGCTTCCTCGCCATCGGCAACCACCACATGCACGCGGGTCACATCCGGATGCCGCGCCAGGGAGGCGACGGCATGCGCCAGCATCGTCTTCCCGCCGAGCCTGCGGTACTGCTTCGGCATGTCACCGCCGGCACGGGCGCTGCGTCCGGCCGCGACCACCAGCGCAACGGCAGTGCCTGGCGCTGGGCCGGCCTCGGGGCTTTCAAGACGCACGTTCCTTCATAAGCGATGCCGCTCTTGCCGAAAAGGGGGGGATGGCTTATGCGCGGTGCCTCATTTTTAGGCAGACGATGACCCAGCTTCCCCCTTTGCAGATCGGGCCGATCACCATCGCGTCGCCGGTGATCCTGGCGCCGATGACAGGCGTCACGGATCGGCCGTTCCGCGCGCTGGTGAAGCGGTTCGGTGCCGGTCTCACTGTCACCGAAATGATCGCGTCGGAGGCCATGGTGCGGGAAACGCGGCAATCGCTGCAGAAGTGCGCCTGGGACCAGTCGGAAGAACCGGTGTCGATGCAGCTGGCCGGCTGCGAACCGCGGGTAATGGCCGAAGCCGCCCGGCTCAACGAGCAGCGCGGTGCTGCCATCATCGACATCAACATGGGCTGCCCCGTCAAGAAGATCGTCAACGGCCAGGCCGGGTCGCATCTGATGCGCGATCTGAAGCTCGCTTCGCAGCTTATTGATGCAACAGTGAAGGCGGTGAAGGTTCCTGTCACACTGAAGATGCGGATGGGCTGGTGCCATCAAAGCCTCAACGCGCCAGAACTCGCGCGGATCGCCGAGGACCTGGGCGTGCGGATGATCACGGTGCACGGCCGCACCCGCAACCAGCTCTATTCCGGCACGGCGGACTGGGCGTTCGTGTCGAAGGTGAAGGCGGCCGTCTCGCTTCCGGTCATCGTCAATGGCGACATCTGCTCACCGGACGACGCGCGCACCGCGCTGCAGCAGTCGGGCGCGGATGGTGTCATGGTCGGCCGCGGCGCGTATGGAAAGCCTTGGCTCCTCGCCCAGGTGATGGCGGCGCTCGCAGGGACTCCGGTTCCCACTGCGCCCCCCCTCCAGGATCAGCGAGACCTCGTCCTCGAACATTATGACGAGATGCTGCACCTCTACGGGCGCGAGCACGGCGTCGGCATCGCCCGCAAGCATCTCGGCTGGTACACGCGCGGGCTGCACGGATCGGCCGAGTTCCGGAACCTCGTCAACGCGATAACGGACGCAACCGCCGTCGTGACCATGGTGCGGGGCTTTTATGACTCGCAGATGGAGCGCGCCGCCGGGCCGCTCGCGCAAGCGGCATGACGTCACCGGCCGAGCTTCGCAAGACCGCCCCGGACCATGTCGCCCGGCCGCGCGCCGCCCTGCTTCCGCACCCAACCGACATCTGGAATGCGCTCCCGGCGCCCATCCTGCTGCTGTCGCCCGACAACAGGGTCGCGCTCGCCAATTCGGCTTCGGAAGCGTTCCTGAATATCAGCGAGGCGCAGCTGATCGAGAAGGGCTGGCTCTGGCTCTTTCCGGAGGACAGCCCGGTGCGGTCGCTTGTTGCCGAAGCGCGCGAGAACCAGAACGACATCGCGGCCTATGATCTCCTGGTGGAGTTCAGCGGCGGCCGCCGCGTGCGGGCCGATGTGCTGGTCGGCCGCCTGCCGGACCATCCGGGATGGCTCGCGCTCAGCTTCCAGCCGCGCGCGGTCACATCGCTGGTCGATCGCCAGATGGGTCAGCAGGGCGCCGCGCGCTCGGCCGTGGGCGTCGCTGCAATGCTGGCGCACGAGATCAAGAACCCGCTATCCGGGATTCGTGGCGCCGCCCAGTTGCTCGCCGAAGCCGGCGCAAGCGGCGACGACGACTTGACCGGCCTCATCATCGCCGAGGTGGACCGGGTGCGCGTGCTGATCGACCGGATGGAGGATTTCACCGACACCAGGCCGCCGCTTCTGCAGCGGGAAAACATCCATGCCGTGCTGGGCCATGTGCGCAAGATTGCCGAAGCAGGATTCGGTCAGAACATCGTCTTCAAAGAGCGTTACGACCCGTCCTTGCCTCCCGTTCTCGGCGAGCGCGACATGCTTGTGCAGGCTTTCCTGAACCTCATCAAGAATGCCGTGGAAGCATCGCCCCCCGGCGCAACCATCACCCTGACCACCGCGTTCCGCCAGGGCTTCCGGGTGCGGGCACCGGGATCCGGGGCGCGCGTCTCACTGCCGCTCGAGGTCTGCATCATCGATGAAGGCGAGGGGGCAGCGCCGGAAATCGCCAGCCATTTGTTCGAGCCGTTCGTCAGTGCACGCCGCGGCGGCACCGGCCTCGGCCTCGCCCTGGTGGCCAAGGTGGTGGGCGACCATGGCGGCGTGATCGAATATGATCGCCGCCAGGGCCGCACCATCTTCCGCATCCTGCTGCCGCTGGCGCCCGACGAGGCATGAGCGAAGCCACCATCATCGTCGTGGACGACGACAGCGGCATCCGCACCGTGGTCCGCCAGGCGCTGCTCAGGGCCGGGCATGCCGTCCGCACCTCGGACAGCGCAGCAGGGCTCTGGAAGCTGATCGAGGAGGGCGTCGGCGACGTTCTCATCACCGATGTGCTGCTTCCCGACGCCAATGGGCTCGACATGATCCCGCTGGTGTCGGCCAAGCGCCCCGGGCTGCCGATCATCGTCATGAGCGCGCAGAATACCCTGTCGACGGCCGTTCGCGCAACCGAGCAGGGCGCCTTCGACTATCTGCCGAAACCATTTGATCTGAACGAGATGACGCGCGCGGTTCAAAGCGCAATCGAAAGCATCGACGTTGCGCGGACGCGGCCGGCTGCGATCCCGGAGGCCGACCCCCTCCCGATGATCGGCCGGTCGGCCCCGATGCAGGAGGTATATCGGACGCTGGCGCGTGTGGTGTCGACCGATCTCACTGTCATGGTGCTCGGGGAAAGCGGCACCGGCAAGGAGCTGGTCGCCCGCGCGCTGCACGATCTCGGGCCGCGTCGCACGGGGCCGTTCGTCGCCATCAACATGGCGGCAATTCCGCGTGAGCTCATCGAAACGGAGCTGTTCGGGCACGAACGCGGCGCCTTCACCGGTGCGGCAGCGCGCTCCACGGGACGATTCGAGCAGGCGCAGGGAGGAACGCTGTTTCTGGACGAGATCGGCGACATGCCGATGGACGCGCAGACGCGGCTGTTGCGGGTGCTGCAATCCGGGGAGTTCACCACCGTGGGCGGCACCCGCACCCTGCGCGCGGATGTCCGCATCGTGGCCGCCACCCACAAGGATCTGCGGCGGCTCATCGACAACGGCCTGTTCCGGGAGGATCTCTATTACCGGCTCAACGTCGTGCCGATCCGGCTGCCGCCGCTCCGCGCGCGCCGCGAGGACATTCCCGAGCTGGCGCGCCACTTCCTCGATCGGGCGGCGGCCGAAGGGCTGCCGCGCAAGATGCTCGATGCAAGCGCCATCACCTGGCTGATGGAGCAGGGCTGGCCGGGGAACGTGCGCGAGCTGGAAAACGCGATGCGCCGCCTTGCTGCCCTTGCGCGGGACGAGCTGGTGTCGGCGGCAGTGGCCGAATTGTGGATTGCCCGGGCTGAGGGTGCCCCGGTGGCACAGGTGTCGCCCGCCGCCACCCATGCAGCGTCGCTGGAAGGGCTGATCGGCCACTGGATGCAGCGCCACATCGCCCAGGCGCATGAGCTGCCGGCGGACGGGCTCTACGACCGGCTCCTTGCGGAGTTCGAACGGCCCTTGCTGGAAACCGCGCTCCAGCTCACCCGCGGCAACCAGCTGAAGGCCGCGAAGCTTCTCGGGGTGAACCGGAACACCTTGCGCAAGATGCTCACCGACCGGGGGGTCGAGCCGACCGCGGGCCGCCGCCTGGACTGACCTCCTCAAACCGTCGCAAATCAGCCACTCTGTGCGCTGACCTGTGTTCCTTTTGCCACGAGCCTCTGCTAACCCCGGTCGGCAATGGCTCCAACCACCGGATCCCTTCGCGAACGCGCCGCCCTGCGCATGCGACTTGCGCGCCGTCGGTTCGGCCGCTGGGCTGCCAGTCCGGATCGTTTTCCCGGCCTCGAGATCGCCTTTGCAGTTGCCGCAGTGGTCATGGGCCTTGCCTCCTATGCGGTGCTGACCGGCCAGCGTGCCCCGGCCGAGGGATTTTCACCGCAACGGGTGACGCTCCTGCTCGTTGCGAATCTGCTGCCATTGCTGGGACTGCTGCTGCTGATTGCGCGGCGGGTCGCAATCCTGATCGCCAACCGCAGGGCAGGGCGCGCAGGCGCTCAGCTGCACGTCCGGCTGGTCGCGCTGTTTGCCGCGCTTGCAGCCGCACCGACCATCCTCGTCGTCATCTTCGCCTCGCTGCTGTTCCAGTTCGGCGTGCAGTTCTGGTTCTCGGATCGGGCCCGGACTGTGCTGGACAATGCCGATGCCGTCGCCCAGGCCTATGTCGAGGAGAATAAGTCCCGCATTCTCGACGATATTGTCGCGATGGACCCTGACCTTGTGGACTACACGCTCGGGGTCGGATTGCCCGAAGGCGCCACCTTCGCCGACGGGTTGGCATTCCAGGTCTCCCGGCGCAGCCTGTCGGAGGCAGCAGTCTTCCGGGTCGGCCGCGACGGTCCGATCATACTGGCGGCCGAAAGCCTCGATGCGGTATCGCTGGCGGCGCGAACGTCCAAGCTCGATCTCCCGCGCATCCGGCGCGGGGACGTGCTGGTGATCGCGTCGGCGCGGGATCGGGTCGAGGCGGTCCTGCGACTGTCCACGCAGGAACCGCTGTTCGTCTATACCAGCCGCCGGGTCGACCCGCGCGTGCTTGAGTCGGTCTCCCGCACCCAGACCGCGCTCAGCGAGTATCAGGCGCTGACCGAGCGGTCGCGCGCGCTGCAATGGCGCTTCAACGTCATCCTGCTGGTGGTCTCGCTGCTCGTTGTCGCCGCTGCCATCTGGTTTGCCATCCTGCTCGCGTCGCGGATCGTGACGCCGATCGGCGCGCTGGCAGAAGCCGCTGAACGTGTGGGCACCGGGGACCTCGATGCCCGCGTCGATCCGCGGGGCGCTGGCGACGAAATCGGCGCGCTCACCCGCAGTTTCAACCGCATGACAGCCCAGTTGAAGGCCCAGCAGCAGGCGCTTGTCGGCGCGAACACCCAGTCCGAGATGCGCCGGCGCTTCATCGAAGCTGTTCTCTCGGGCGTTTCGGCCGGCGTTCTCTCCATCGATTCCAGCGGAATCATCCGCCTCGCCAACGCCAGTGCCGAGTCGCTGCTGGATTGCGGGCCGCAGGGCCTTGCTGGCCGCGCGCTCGCTGACGCGGTGCCCGAATTCGCAGCGCTCCTCGAGACTGCCCGCGCCGAAGGCATCGCCGCGGCCGAGATCAGCCGCCCGCGGCCCCACGATCGCGGCGGCGCTGAAAGCCAGACGCTGGCCGTCCGCCTCACCGCGGATGCCGGCCAGGCGCGCAACTATATCCTCACATTCGACGACATCTCGAACCAGCTGGCAGACCAGCGGCGCGCGGCCTGGTCCGACGTGGCGCGCCGCATCGCCCACGAGATCAAGAACCCGCTGACCCCCATCGTGCTGTCGGCCGAGCGCCTCAAGCGAAGGTTCGGCCCGGAAATCCAGCGCGACCCGGAAATCTTCACCGAGCTGACCGACACGATCATCCGCCAGGTGGGCGATCTTCGCCGCATGGTCGACGAATTCTCGGCCTTTGCCCGCATGCCAACGCCCACCTTCCGCACCGAGTCGCTGGGGGAAATCGCGCGCCAGTCGATATTCCTGGCCGAAGTCGCCACCCCCAATGTGCGCTACACGCTGGTTGCCGAGGAAACGCTGCCGCAGTTCGTCTGCGACCGGCGGCAGATCGGGCAGGCGTTCACGAATCTGCTCAAGAACGCGTCGGAAGCGATCATATCCTGTGGTGACGACTCCAGCGGCGAGGTGGTCGTCACGCTTTTCCTCCGCGCCGGGATGCTGGTGGTCGAAATCGCGGACAATGGCTGCGGCCTTCCGGGCGAGCTCCGGGAGCGCCTGTTCGAACCCTATGTCACCACCCGCCAGCGCGGCACCGGTCTCGGCCTCGCCATCGTGAAGCGGATCGTCGAGGACCATGCCGGGCGGCTCGACATCATGAACCGGCCCGAAGGCGGGGCGCTCGCCCGCATCGAATTCGACCTTGCTGCCAACCAGGCGCTCGAAACCATCCTCGAACCCGAACAGGTCACCAGCTAAATGCCTCTCGACATCCTCGTCGTCGACGACGAAGCCGATATCCGTTCCCTGATCGCCGGCGTGCTGGAAGACGAGGGCTACCGCCCGCGCACCGCCGCCGACAGCGATGCCACGCTTGCGGCGCTTGCCGAGCGGCGCCCCGCGCTCCTCATCCTGGACATCTGGCTGCAAGGCTCGAAGCTCGATGGGCTCGAGTTGCTCGATGCCGTCAAGATCAAGGACCCGAGCCTCCCGGTGCTCATCATTTCCGGCCATGGCAACATCGATACCGCAGTGGCCGCCATCAAGCGCGGCGCTTGGGACTTCATCGAAAAACCGTTCCAGGCAGACCAGTTATTGCTCGCCGTTGCCAGGGCGACGGAGACCGAACGGCTGCGCCGCGAAGTCGACGAGCTGCGCAACCTCGCCGGGCTCGAGAACGAGCTCACCGGCACCAGCCAACTCATCAACGCCGTTCGCGCCACCATCAAGCGCGTGGGCGCCACCGGCAGCCGCGTGCTGATCCAGGGCCCCGCCGGCTCGGGCAAGGAAGTGGCCGCGCGGCTTCTGCACCGCTGGTCGGGTCGCGCCGACCGCCCCTTCGTCGTCGTGGCCGCCGCGCGCATGGCGCCCGAGCGGGTCGAGGAGGAGCTGTTCGGGGAAGAGCAGGGCGGCGATCTGATCCGGCCCGGCCTGCTGGAAGTGGCGGACGGCGGAACCCTCTTCATCGATGAAGTGGCCGACATGCCGCTGACCACCCAGGCCAAGATCCTGCGCGTCCTGACCGACCAGAGCTTCCAGCGGGTCGGCGGCACGCGCGCCGTCAAGGTCGACGTCCGCGTCGTCTCGGCCACTGCGTGCGACCTCGCCCTCGAAATCGCGGCCGGCCGCTTCCGCGAAGACCTCTACTATCGCCTGAATGTCGTTCCGGTCCGTTTGCCGCCGCTCGCCGAGCGCCGTGAGGACATTCCCCACCTGGCCGAATATTTCCTGGCACGCCTGGCCGCCGAGCGCCGGGTGAAAACCCCCACCATCACCGACGACGCCGTCGCGGCGCTGCAGGCCTTCGCCTGGCCGGGCAATGTCCGCCAGCTCCGCAACATTGTCGAGCGCACCCTGATCCTGGCGCCCGCCAACTCGACGACCATCATCGACCTCGATCATCTTCCCCCCGAACTCACCGCCGAACCCGCCCGCCTCCTGCCGGACCAGGCCGCGCGCTCCATCATGGGAACGCCGCTGCGCGAAGCCCGCGAGGCGTTCGAGCGGGAGTATCTGAAGGTCCAGATCCGCCGTTTCTCGGGCAATATCTCGCGAACGGCGGCCTTCATCGGCATGGAACGCTCAGCTCTTCACCGCAAACTGAAGGCCTTGGGCATTGCTGACCACGACCGGGAGGACGGCGAGGTTTCCTGAGCCGGATCGCAAGGGCGCTGCCCGCACCTTCCAACTCCGGCAACTTTCCCGTCCGTCCCCGGTTGTGCACTGCGATATCGCCGCTTACATTTGCGACAGATGCGCACGGGTGCATCGGCCGATGCCGGGCAACGGCGCGGGTGCGGGTGCCACTGCCTGCCAAGAGGATAAGGTGATGACGATGGCCGAGAAGGCGAAGGCGGCGGACAGTGCGGCACGTGGGGCCAACAACCTGCAGGATGTTTTCCTGAACGCTGTGCGCAAACAGAAGATTCCCGTCACCATGTTCCTGGTGAACGGCGTGAAGCTTCAGGGCGTGATCACATGGTTCGACAATTTTTCGGTGCTCCTGCGGCGCGATGGACATTCGCAGCTGGTCTACAAGCACGCGATCTCCACAGTGATGCCGGCGGCGCCGGTGCAGCTGTTCGAACCCGAGAAGGGTGAAGACGAAGAGTGATGGAAACGGATAATGCGCCCGACCTCCTGGACCGGCGCGGCTTTGACCAGGAGCTGGGCGCCAGCTTCGGTGCGCCGGCAATGGTGGTGCATCCCATATTCCCCGGCCGCCCTTCGTCCGAAGCGCGATCGCCGGAGGCGAAGCTCGATGAGATTTCCGGTCTCGCGGCGGCCATCCGGCTTGACGTGCGCGAGGCCGAAATCCTGCAGCTCAGGAGCACGAGCCCGTCGACACTGGTCGGCAAGGGTCAGCTGGAGCGGCTGGCGGCGTCGGTTCAGGCGCATTGTGCCGAGGTCGTCATCATGGACGCGGCAATCACGCCGGTGCAGCAGAAGAACCTCGAGACCGCGCTCAAGGCCAAGGTGATCGACCGCACCGGGCTGATCCTCGAGATTTTCGGGGAGCGGGCTGCAACGGCCGAGGGAAGGTTGCAGGTCGAGCTCGCGCATCTTGAGTATCAGGCCGGACGACTGGTGCGCAGCTGGACGCACCTCGAACGGCAGCGCGGCGGCTTCGGCTTCCTGGGCGGCCCCGGCGAAACCCAGATCGAGACTGACCGCCGGCTGTTGCGTGACCGCATAGCACGCCTGAAGAAAGAGCTGGAAGCCGTTCGGCGAACACGAACATTGCACCGCGCAAGGCGCCAGCGCACCCCGAACCCGGTGATTGCGCTGGTGGGCTACACCAATGCCGGCAAGTCGACCCTGTTCAACCGCCTGACCGGTGCCGAGGTGATGGCGCAGGATATGCTATTCGCAACGCTCGACCCGACCATGCGAATCATCCATCTGCCGGGCGCATCGGGCGCCGCCCGTGGTAACAAGGTCATCCTCTCCGACACGGTGGGTTTCATTTCAGACCTGCCGACGGAGCTCGTTGCCGCCTTCCGCGCCACGCTGGAAGAGGTGATCGAAGCGGATCTGCTGGTGCATGTGCGGGACCTCTCCCACCCCGACAGCGAGGCGCAGGCCCGCGATGTGCGGCAGGTTCTGGACAGTCTGGGGGTGTTGGAGGGGCCGGGCAGGGTGCCGATGCTGGAGGTTCTGAACAAGGCGGATCGGCTCGACCCCGAGACCCATGCCGCCGCGCGGCAACGGGCCGAACGGGACCCGGACACAATGCTGGTGTCGGCGTTGACGGGGGAGGGCACCGAGGCCCTGAAGCGTCGCCTGGCGGACCGCCTGTCGGCGCCGACCGAGTTGATCACGCTTGCGCTTCACCCGTCGGACGGCCAGCGTCTGGCCTGGCTGCACGCGAACGGCGAGGTCATCTCGCAGACAGATGCGAGCGGCCAGATCAATGTCTCGGTGCATCTCAGTGAAACGGCCCGGGCCCGCTATCGCGCCTTGTAGCCGCCGACGTCCGGATTGAGGCATTTACCAGATGGCTCAGAGCGCGCGCTTGGCGGCCTGCCATAGTCGTTCCTTAGCGTCGAGCGGAAGGCCCTCGAAGCCCGGTGTAGTCTCGATCGCGCGAAACCGCGTCTCGAACTTTCCGTTCGCAGAGCGCAGCGCCGCTTCCGGATCGATTCCCAGCTTGCGCAGATAATTGGCAACGGCAAACAGCAGGTCGCCCGCCTCTTCGGCACGATGCGCGTCCGTCTTGGCCTGGTGCAGCTCCGCCAGCTCCTCGTGGATCTTGTCCAGCGGGCCTTGCGCGTCCGGCCAGTCAAACCCGGTCCGTGCCGCCCGGCTCGCCAGCTTCTCGGCGCGCGTCAGGGCAGGGAGCGCGAGCGCCACCCCATCCAGCGCCGAACCGCCGCCCTTTTTCCCGGAGGCCTGTCTTTCCCGCGCCTTGATCGCCTCCCAGCTGTCCCCGACGGCCTCGGGCGATAGCGACTGCCGGTCAGGCGAGAACATGTGCGGGTGGCGACGCTCCATCTTGTCGCAGATGCCGCGGGCCACATCCTGCAGGGTGAAATGCCCCGCTTCGGCTGCCATTCGCGCGTGAAACACCACCTGCAAGAGAAGATCGCCCAACTCTTCGCAGAGATCATCCATATCGCCGCGCGCGATCGCGTCGGCAACTTCATATGCCTCTTCAAGGGTATAGGGCGCGATGGACGCGAAGTCCTGGGCCCGGTCCCACGCGCACCCGTCGGGACCGCGCAGCCTCTCCATGATCTCCGCCAGTCTGCCGACCTGGACCAGCGCCTGTTCCCGCTCTGTCATATCCTGTCCGTCATATCCTGTCTGTCATATAAGTGGCATTCCTTCATCGCAGCAGCGAGCCAGCAGCGGGAGCACAGGCATGCCAGAGCTCAAGACGAAACCCACGGAAATATCCGTCGATGATTATCTAGACAGCATCGAGCCCGAAGCCCGCCGGGCCGAGGGCAGGGTGCTGGACAGCATGTTCCGCCGGGTCACGGGCTTTATCCCACGCATGTGGGGACCGTCGATCATCGGCTACGGCCGCTACCGCTACACCTACGACAGCGGCCATTCGGGCGAGATGTGCGCAACCGGCTTTTCGCCCCGCAAGGCCGAACTCGTGGTCTATGTTAGTCCGGGCTATGCCGGCCTGGATGCGAAACTCGCGCGCCTGGGGAAGCATCGCATCGGCAAATCCTGCCTTTATATCCGTCACTTGGACGCCATCGATATTGCGGTACTGGAAGAGATTGTCGCCGCGGGCCTCGCGGATCTGACATCCCGCTGGCCGGTGGATCCAGCTTAGGACTTCGAGGCCGTCATCGCCTCCAGCTGCGCCGCCATCATCTTAGGACTTCGAGGCCGTCATCGCCTCCAGCTGCGCCGCCATCATCTGGTGCAGCATGTTGACTGCCTTCAAGGGGCGCACCATGACCTTGAAGTTGAGGATCAGCCCGTTTTCATCGAAGCGGATCATGTCCACCCCGTTGATCTTTATTCCGTTGATTTCGTTGGTGAACTCGAGAACTGCCCCATCCGGGGAAAGCCACTCGCCGACATAGGCGAAGCCGGGCCCGCCGAGCACCTTGTCGGCGCTTGCCAGATATTTGAAGCAGATGTCGCGGCCGCGTTGCGGCGTGTGCACGACCGGGCTTTCGAACACCACGTCGGGGTGCAGCATGTCCCACAGCACCGCCTTGCCAGCGGCCTTGTCGGGCGAACGAACATAGCTATGCCAGCGGTCCAGCCCTGCATGGCTCTTCGCAACATCGGTCATGGGAGGATGCTAGCGCAGACCAGGGCGTTGCGGGACTGGCAAAGAGGAGGGCTGGAGGCCATTAGCCAAGGCTAATACGTAAATCCGATAATTAATATTATGTAAAATACGACATCGCGCCGGACGTGCGCCATTACAGTGCGTCAGTAGCCGAACAGCTTTGCAACCAGCACCAGCGCGACGATGATGCCGGTCCACGTCACAAGCATCTTCGTGACAGTCTCCGACCCAAGCGAATTGAAACGCTCCCAGTTGAGCGCCAGGATCAACGCCAGCGATGCCAGCACGCCCACGATCGCGAACATCATGTCGGTTCCTCCCACACCCGTCCGTCATAGCCCGGCGTGACCCCTGCCGGCAGCTCCGCAAGCAAGGCGTCATGGTCCATGCTCTGGTCCATGTGGGTCAGCCAGGCCTCGCTCGGCCGCGCCCGCGAAATCCAGTCCAGCGTCTGTGCCAGATGGCTGTGGGTCGGGTGCGGGGTGCGTCGCAGCGCGTCAACCACCCAGAGGTCGAGCCCCACCAGCAGCGGCCAGCTTTCGTCGGGCAGGCCGTCGACATCCGTCGAATAGGCGATTGCCTGCCCGCCCGCCTCGAACCGGAAGCCGCTGGAGTGAACCGGGCCATGCGCCTGCCGGAACGGGCGCACGATCATGGTACCGAAGCGCATCTCGGCGTCCAGAAGATGCGCCCTCGCCGTCGCGGGATAGCCCGAACGCCCTTGAAACACATAGGAAAAGCGCGTCCTGAGGCTCGCCCGCGTCGAGCGGTCCATATAGCAATCGATCTCGACGCCGGCAGCATGGAACAGCGCTCGGAGATCGTCGATGCCGTGGCAATGGTCGGCATGATCATGGGTGTAGAGCACGGCCGTCAGCCAGCCCACATCGGCCTCCAGCAGCTGCTCGCGAAGATCGGGGCTGGTGTCGACCAGCAGGCGCACATCCTCATGCTCCACCAGCACCGACACCCTGCGGCGCCGGTTGCGCGGATTGGCCGGGTCGCAGGCACCCCAGTCGCCACCGTCCACACCGATCCTGGGCACCCCGGACGACGTCCCCGACCCGAGCATCACAAGCCGCATCAGATCGCCATTTTTCCAAACAACACCTTGGTATTGCGCGCCGTGACCCGGGCAAACTTAGCCGCATCCACGCCGCGCAGCCCGGCCACGAATTGCGCCGTGTACACCACGAATGCGGGCTCGCAGACCTTGCCCCTCACAGGCACCGGCGCCAGAAACGGCGAGTCCGTCTCGACCAGCAGCCGGTCTTCGGGTATGATCTTCGAAACCTCCTGCAAGTCGCTGGCGTTCTTGAACGTCACGATGCCCGACAACGAGATGTAGGCGCCCAGGTCCAGGCACGCCTCGGCGAGCCCGAGGCTGCCGGTGAAGCAGTGGATCACCATCGGGAAGGCGCCCTTCCCCATTTCCTCAGCCAATATGGCGACCGTGTCCGCCTCGGCATCCCGCGTGTGCACGATCAACGGCAACTGCGTCTCCCGGCTGGCCGCAATGTGCGACCGGAAGCTGCGTCGCTGCCGGTCCCGATCGGATTTGTCGTAGAAATAGTCGAGCCCGGTTTCGCCGATCCCCACCACCTTCGGATGCCGGGCGGCCATCACCAGCCTCGCCGTATCGATGTCGGGGTGGGCATCGGCTTCGTGCGGGTGGATGCCGACGGTTGCAAAAACATCCCGATGGCGCTCGGCCCCGGCGATCACCGCCTCCCACTCCTGCTCCCGCGTGGAAATGGAGATCATTGCTCTCACTCCTGCGGAACGCGCGCGCTCCACCACCCCGGCCTCGTCTTCCACCAGGCCGGGATAGTTCAGGTGGCAGTGGGAATCGATCAGCATCGCCGACATGTGGCCTGCAACCACCGCCAGTTCAATGCGGCCCATTAAGGGTTGATGCCGGCGCCGCCAGCGGCCACAGATGGCAGCCCGTCGCAGAAGGCTGAGTTTTCGTGTCACCCTCCCCCGCCGCTTCCGATGTTCGGGTTCCGCCCGAAGCCTGGCCCGGCATCGTTCTGTTGCTGACTGCAGTGGCGGCGATGCTGATCGTGAATTCGCCCTGGGCGCCCTTCCACACGGACCTGATGCAGACCGAGCTGGCGCTCAGCTTCGGCGCTGCATCTCTCTCACTCACCATCGCAGAATGGGTGAAGAACCTGTTGATGGCGATATTCTTTTTCTATGCCGGCCTCGAATTGAAGCGGGAGATGAAAGAAGGCACCCTGTCCTCACCGGCGAAGGCGATGCTTCCCATTTTGGGTGCCGTCGGCGGCATGGTCGTCCCGGCGCTCATCTACGTCGCGATAGCCGGGCCCTCGGGATACGGCCATGGCTGGGCGATTCCGGCCGCGACCGACATCGCCTTTGCGCTCGGCATCCTCGCGCTGCTGGGGAATCGGGTACCGGCTGCGTTGAAGGCGTTTCTGTTGGCAGTCGCGGTCGTCGACGATCTCGGCGCGATCCTCGTCGTTGCCTTTTTCTACACCAGCGAGTTGCAGGCCGGCTGGTTGATCTGGGTGGCGATATTCTACGCCCCGATGCTCCTTCTGAACCAGCTCCGCGTGAGTCGGATCGGCGTCTATGTCCTGCTCGCGGTCCCGCTCTGGATCTCGATGCAGAATTCGGGCGTCAACCCCACCATCGCGGGCGTGCTGGCGGCGCTCGCAATCCCTATGCGCGACCGCAGCGGCCACGCCGTGCTCGTTCATGTAGAACACGGGCTGCGGCCCTATGTGATGTACGGCGTCATGCCGGTGTTCGCGCTCGCGGCAGCGGGGGCCGTCATCGAGGGCGACGTGGGCGCGGCCATCGGCCATCCCGTCACGCTCGGCATCGCGCTCGGCCTTCTGGTCGGGAAGCCGGTCGGCATCACCGCGATGACCTGGCTCGGCAGCATTCTGCTGAAGGCGGAACGACCGGGCACGTTCCTGCAGATCGTCGGGCTCGGCTGCATCGCCGGCATCGGCTTCACCATGAGCCTGTTCATCGGCAAGCTCGCCTTCCAGGACCCGGGGCTGGAGACCATGATCAAGCTCGGCGTCTATGCCGGCTCCATCCTCTCCGCAGTCCTCGGGCTCGCCCTGCTGGTATCCCAGCTGAAGAAGCGGACCGACGCCGAGGCCGCTGCCGAGATCGACGAGACGGATTATTTCATTGGCGACGAGCGCCTTCGCGAGGCGCGGGAATTCCTGCGCGATTGACGCCGCTTCAGGGTGCCGTTTCCAAAGCTTCGGGCTCGACCCAGCGGGGAAACACGCCCGCGGGCGCCGGCAGCGGTGTTCCCGGAACCAGCCGCGTTTCGAACGCAGCAAACGAACGGTCGGCCGGCCCCACAGCCAGCTGATCGAGCATCATGGCGGCGCTGGCAGGCATTGCAGGCTGCACCATCAGCGCGATCTGCCTGACGGCTTCTGCGGCATGGTAAAGCACCACATCGGCCCGCGCCGGATCGCTCTTGCGCAGCGCCCATGGTGCCATTTCGTTCAGATAGCCATTCACGGCGCCCACCCTGAGCCAGATCGCATCGAGCGCGAGATCCGGCCGAACGGCGTCATGCGCCCGCCGGGCATCGTCCAGCATCGTCTGCATCCCGGCAAGCAGCGCTAGGTCGGCTGCATCTGCCGGCCCGTCGGGGGGCACCCTGCCCTTGCAATTCTTTGCGATCATGCTCAGCGTCCGCTGCGCCAGGTTCCCCAGGTCATTGGCAAGGTCGGCGTTGATCCGCCGGCCGATCGCTTCGTGGCTCCACTCGCCGTCCTGCCCGAACTGGATTGCCCGCAGCAGATAGTAGCGCAGCGGCTCCACCCCGAAGGCGTCCGAGAGGCCGATGGGGTCGACGATATTGCCCAGCGACTTCGACATCTTCTCACCACGGTTCAGCACGAAGCCATGGCCGAAGATGCGCCCCGGCAGGGGCAACCCCGCCGACATCAGGAAGGCCGGCCAGTAGATAGCGTGGAACCGCACGACATCCTTGCCGATCACATGCAGGTCGGCCGGCCAATGCGCCTCCCAGCCGGCCGCCGGCCACCCCGAGGGCGTCAGGTAATTGGCGAGCGCATCCAGCCAGACATACATGACATGGCCGGGCGAGTCCGGCACCTGCACCCCCCAGTCGAAGCTGGTGCGGCTGATGGACAGGTCCTTCAGCCCGCGCTCGACAAAGGCTCGCATCTCGTTGAGGCGATTGGCAGGTTGAACGAAATCGGGCTGCTCGGCGTAAAGCCGGAGCAGGGGTTCCTGGAACCGCGACAGCCGAAAGAACCAGCTTTCCTCTGTCGTCCATTCCACCTCCGTCCCGGTCGGCGCGAGCCGCGTGCCGTCATCGGCGACGACGAGGTCCTCCTCATCATAATAGGCCTCGTCGCGCACCGAGTACCAGCCCTCGTAGCGGTCCGGATAGATGTCGCCGGCGGCCGCCATCTTCGTCCACAGCGCCTGGACAACCGATTTGTGGTCGGCGTCGGTGGTGCGAATGAAGCGATCATGACTGATCTGAAGTCGTGCATCCATCTCCATGAAGTAAGATGTCATTTCGTCGACATAGTCTTTCTCGGACACGCCCGCGGCGCGTGCCGCCTGGGCGATCTTCAGGCCATGCTCGTCCGTTCCCGTCAGGAAGTACGTCTCGCGCCCGTCCAGCCGGGCAAATCTGGCCAGCCAGTCCGTCGCGATCACTTCATAGGCATGGCCGATATGCGGCCGCCCATTCGGGTAGGAGATGGCGGTGGTCACGAAGTAGCGGCTCATTGCGCGCGGGCCTGTCTTTCGATGCGGCCTGCACGGGCCAGGATGTCGGCGAGCGCCATTGCCACCTGTACCCGCTCATAGGCAAGCGGCACGGCATCGCGGGCAAGGGTGTCGGCCTCGTCGTACAGCGCCATCAGCTCCGGCACCGGGTGGCGCCGGGCTGCTGCCGCAATGCGCCGCGGCACCAGCAGGCACAGCGCCTGCAGCCGCGGCACGGCAGACACGGGCTGGAAGGTCCGCGCGAATGCCGGCGCCCCCTCGCCCGCCGCAACCCGGTCAACCGCGGCGTCCAGGCCAAGGATATCGGCGCCCGCCAGCCCCAGCGCAGCACCCGGCGCGCCGCCGGCAAGGGTCGCCAGCGCTGCAAGCTGGGGCGCCTCCATCCCGGGCGATTCCTGCCGCAGCACGGTACAGGTTTCCGCTTCGGAGAGCGGCATGAAACGCAGCGTCCGGCACCGCGACCTGATCGTTGGCAGCAGCCGCCCCGGCGCGTGCGTCACCAGCAGGAACACGGTCTGCGCCCGCGGCTCCTCCAGCTCCTTCAGGAACGCGTTGGAGGTATTGGGGTTCATATTGTCGATCGCATCGACGACGAGCACCCGCGCCCCGCCCATGGCCGGGGTGTTGTGCAGGAAATCGCCCAGCTCCCGGATATGGTCGATGAGAATCGAGGCGCTCGCGCTGCCCTTCCCTTCTTCCGGTGGCGTCAGCACACGATGGTCGGGGTGCGCGGCCGCTGCGACGAGCCGGGCCGCAGGATGCTCCGGGTCGACGTCGCCGGTCCCCCCTTCGCCGCTCACCAGTTTCAGCGCGGCCCAGTCGGCAAAGCGCCGCTTGCCGATGCCCTTGGGCCCGGCCAGCAGCCAGGCGTGATGCAACCGGCCGCCGCCGACGGCGTCGAGAAAGGCGCCGCGCTGTTCCATGTGACCCACCAGCATGCCGAAGCCGGTGGCAGGCCCGCACTCCCGGCGCAAGGTCCACGAACCGTTCGCGAGGCCGGTGCGAAACCCTTTGCACGGGGCGCATCGGCGCCCTACTGTGGCACGTACCCCGGGGGGCCGCTCATGCGCGGCTGAGAGGCAGGCAGCAGCCTGCGACCCGTCGAACCTGATCCGGTTGACACCGGCGGAGGGAGGGACGGCCGAAATGCCCCCTCCCCTGCCATTAGGAGGACCCATGGCCGACATTCCCTCGCACCTCGACGCCGCGCCGCCCAGCACGGGCGCCGTCACCACCGGCCCGCTGCCTGCATCCACCAAGGTGCATGTGGCCGGCAGCCTCCATCCGGAGCTTCGGGTGCCGCTGCGCGAGATCGCGCTGGAGCCGTCCGCCAAGGAACCTCCGGTCCGGGTCTACGACACATCGGGCCCGTACAGCGACGCGGCTGTCAACATCGATATCGCCCGGGGCCTCGCGAAAACCCGCACCCCATGGATCGAGGCGCGCGGCGATGTCGAACGCTACGAGGGCCGGCAGGTGAAGCCGGAAGACAATGGCCTGGTCCGCGCCGGGACCCGGGAGGTGAACCCCTTCCCGACGCCGAACATGCGCCCCCTGCGCGCAAAGCCGGGCCTGGCCGTCACCCAGCTCGCCTACGCCCGCCGCGGCATCATCACGCCCGAGATGGAGTATGTCGCCATCCGCGAGAACATCGGCCGCGACACGGCGCTTGCCGGCGTGCAGGACGGCGAAAGCTTCGGCGCGGAAATCCCCGACCATGTCACCCCGGAGTTCGTGCGCAGCGAAATCGCGCGCGGCCGCGCCATCATCCCTTGCAACGTCAACCATCCAGAGCTGGAGCCGATGATCATTGGCCGGAATTTCCTGGTCAAGATCAACGCCAACATCGGCAATTCGGCAGTCGCGTCGTCCGTTGGCGAGGAAGTCGAGAAGATGGTATGGTCGACGCGCTGGGGCGCCGACACCGTCATGGACCTGTCGACCGGCCGCAACATCCACGACACCCGTGAGTGGATTCTGAGGAACTCTCCCGTTCCCATTGGAACCGTTCCCATTTATCAGGCACTGGAAAAGGTTAACGGCGTTGCTGAAGACCTGACCTGGGAGATTTATCGGGATACGCTCATCGAACAGGCCGAGCAGGGCGTGGACTATTTCACCATCCACGCCGGCGTCCGCCTGACCTATATTCCCATGACTGCCAAGCGGGTTACCGGCATCGTTTCGCGCGGCGGCTCGATCCTCGCGAAATGGTGCCTGTCTCACCACAAGGAGAATTTCCTCTACACGCACTTTCAGGAAATCTGCGAAATCATGAGGGCTTACGATGTTTCCTTCAGCCTTGGTGACGGCTTGCGCCCCGGTTCCATCGCAGATGCGAACGACGAAGCGCAGTTTGCCGAGCTTCACACGCTGGGAGAGCTCACCAGGGTCGCGTGGGACATGGATTGCCAGGTGATGATCGAAGGCCCGGGCCACGTCCCGATGCACAAGATCAAGGTGAACATGACCAAGCAGCTGGAAAGCTGTGGCGAGGCGCCCTTCTACACGCTTGGTCCGCTCACCACCGACATCGCGCCCGGCTACGACCATATCACCTCGGGCATCGGCGCTGCCATGATCGGCTGGTTCGGCTGTGCCATGCTCTGCTACGTGACACCCAAGGAGCATCTGGGGCTTCCCGATCGCGACGACGTTAAAGTGGGCGTCATCACCTACAAGCTTGCGGCCCACGCGGCGGATCTCGCCAAGGGCCACCCGGCAGCACAGTTGCGCGACGATGCACTCTCCCGTGCCCGCTTCGATTTCCGCTGGCGCGACCAGTTCAACCTCAGCCTCGACCCGGAGACGGCCGAGAAGTTCCACGACGCCACCCTGCCGGCTGAAGGTGCAAAGACGGCCCACTTCTGTTCGATGTGCGGCCCCAAATTCTGCTCGATGAAGATCACGCAGGAAGTCAGGGAGTTCGCCGCCCGGCAGAACAGCGACACCTTCGTGGCCGCAGAGGAAGGCATGGCCGAGAAGTCCCGCGAGTTCCGCGAGAAGGGGAGCGAAATCTACCTGCCAGCGGGGGATTAAACGATCCGCGCCATCCGCCCGGAGGCAGTCGCGTCAAGGCTTCTGTCGACAAATCGGGGCATTTTGGCGCAGCTGTCAGCTCTTCTGCAACGTGGGTCTGACAAATAGCGTATGGTTATCGGGCGGCAAGAGTTGGTCGCAGGCATCACGGGCGGTACGCGCGTTTGCGTGCCCCCCCCAACATGGAGGGACATGGACATGCGAATGTTTACGCCAGTGCTTGCCTTGCTGATGACGGCCGGCGCCGCCGATGCGGCCGCCGTCTACAAGGGCACTCTCTCCGGAGACCAGGAGACGATCCCCAATGCCAGCACCGCAACCGGCTTCGGAACGGCATCACTCTCCGATGACATGAACACGCTCACCGTTGAACTCAGCTGGGAAGGCCTTTCAGCCCCGGCCGCCGCCGGCCACATCCATTGTTGCGCCTTCCTGGGCGCCAACGGCCCGGTGGCGATCGATCTGGCGCCGGTTGCAGCAGTGACGGGCTCGACCAGCGGCGTGTTCGATCTTCTGGATATTGCATCTTATGGCGGCGGTTTCCTCGCGGCGACTGGCGGCACTGCCATGTCCGCGCGCGCCGCGCTCCTTGCAGGGCTCGACAGCGGCCAGGCCTATTTCAACCTCCACAATGTCAACTTCTCGGCAGGCGAAATCCGCGGACAGATCGCGGCCGTCCCGGAGCCGGCAAGCTGGGCCCTGATGATCGCAGGCTTCGGCCTGGTCGGCGCGGCAGTCCGCCGCCGCAGCAACCCGCAAACCGCCTGAAACCGAACGGGGCGGCGCCCTACGACGCCGCCCCATATTCACGTCATTGTCCAGCGAGCATCAAGTCGCGTGGCAAGCGCCGATCACGCGGCCTTTTCCACGCGCGGAATCTGCACCGGCGGCTTCGTGCCCCGCACGACTTCGCCGTCGACGGTGATCTCCTCGACCGTATCCATCCCCGGCAGCTCAAACATGGTGTCGAGCAGGATACCTTCCAGGATCGAGCGAAGCCCGCGCGCGCCTGTCCGCCGCTCGATCGCCCGCTTGGCAATCTCGGACAACGCCTCCTCGTTGAAAGAGAGCTTCACGCCCTCCATCTCGAACAGGCGGGCATATTGCTTTGACAGCGCATTCTTCGGCTCGGTCAGGATCTTGATCAACGCCGGCTCGTCCAGATCCTCGAGCGTCGCAATCACCGGCAGACGACCGACGAATTCCGGAATCAGCCCGAACTTCAGCAGATCCTCAGGTTCGCAATGGCGAAGCATTTCGCCGGTCCGCCGCTCGTCCGGCGCGGCCACATGCGCGCCGAAGCCGATGGACTTGCCCTGCAACCGGTCGGAGATGATCCGGTCGAGGCCGGAGAAGGCGCCGCCGCAGATGAACAGGATGTTGGTGGTG
>JAESGX010000303.1_pt1 | contig 23544 bp, 23 predicted proteins | sample 9269801 | NCBI WGS metagenome assembly JAESGX01 (sample SAMN16773122, study PRJNA677054) | algae metagenome | isolation source: Pleurocapsa minor GSE-CHR-MK-17-07R and co-occurring heterotrophs from wet... | place: USA: Lower Calf Creek Falls, Grand Staircase Escalante National Monument, UT ... | reverse complement strand
TTCGTAGACGTCGGGCGTCCACATGTGGAAGGGCACGGCGGAGATCTTGAAGGCGAGGCCGGCGAGCACGAAGACGAGGCCGAAGATCAGTCCGAGCGAGGCCTCCCCGCCGGCGAGCGTCGCGGCGATGTCGACGAACACCGTCTTGCCGGTGAAGCCGTAGACGAGCGACATGCCGTAGAGCAGCATCCCCGACGACAGCGCGCCGAGCACGAAATACTTCAGTCCCGCCTCGGTGGAGCGCTCGGAATCGCGATTGATGGCGGCGACGACATAGAGCGACAGGCTCATCAGCTCGAGGCCGAGATAGAGGGCGATCAGGTCGCCGGCCGAGATGATCATCATCATGCCGAGCGTCGCGATGACGATCAGGACCGGGTACTCGAAGCGCTCGAAGCGGGCCGCCCGGGCGAACGCCACCGACATGGCGATCGCCAGCGCCGAGCCGATCAAGCACAGGATCTTCATGTAGCGGGCGAACGCGTCGACGACGAAGGCGCCGTGGAAGGTGGTGCCGTAGACGGGGTCGAACCACAGCACGATGGCGGCGACAACGATCAGCGCCGCCGCCATGCCGGTGACGACGGGCGTCGAGCGCTCACCGCCGAACACGCCGACCATGAGCAGCACCAGCGCGCCGACGGCGAGCAGCAGTTCCGGCAGCACCGGCATCAGGTCGGGAAGCGTCGCCATTTCCTGCATGACCCTCGTCGCGTCTTCAGTCTCAAACTCGTCTCGATCCGGCCGCGGCCGGGCTCAACCGCACCGGCTCAGCGAACCGCCGCCGGCTCGCCGGCCTGCGCCAGCTCCGCGGGCAACAGGGCCCGCAGCTTCGCCTGCTCGTTCGCCTCCACCGCCCGCTCGACCTTGGCGACGAGGTCGCTGACCGAGGCGGCGGTGACGTCCATCACCGGCTTCGGCCAAATGCCGAACAGCACCGTCAGCACCGCGAGCGGCACCAACATCGTCTTCTCGCGCAACGACAGATCGAGCATGCCCTTCAGGCTCGCCTTGTCGAGCACGCCGAACACCACCTTGCGGTAGAGCCACAGCGCGTAGGCCGCCGACAGGATGACGCCGGTGGTGGCGATGAAGGCCACCCAGGTGTTCACCTCGAAGGCGGCGAGCAGCGTCAGGAACTCGCCGATGAAGCCGCTCGTCCCCGGCAGGCCGACGTTCGCCATCGTGAAGATCAGGAAGACGACGGCGTAGAAGGGCATGCGGTTGACGAGACCGCCATAGGCGGCGATCTCGCGGGTGTGCATGCGGTCATAGACGACGCCGACGCACAGGAACAGCGCCCCCGAGACGATGCCGTGCGAGAGCATCTGGAACAGGCCGCCCTGGATGCCCTGTTCGGTCGCCGTGAAGATGCCCATCGTCACGTAGCCCATGTGGGCGACGGAGGAGTAGGCGATGAGCTTCTTCATGTCCTCCTGCATCAGCGCGACCAGCGAGGTGTAGACGATCGCCACCACCGACAGGGTGTAGACGAACGGCGCGAAGTCGGCGCTCGCCACCGGGAACATCGGCAGCGAGAAGCGCAGGAAGCCGTAGCCGCCCATCTTCAGGAGGATGCCGGCGAGGATGACGGAGCCCGCCGTCGGCGCCTCGACGTGGGCGTCCGGCAGCCAGGTGTGCACCGGCCACATCGGCATCTTCACCGCGAACGAGGCGAAGAAGGCGAACCACAGCCACGGCTGCATCTCGATCGGGAAGTCGTGGTTGAGCAGCGCCACGATGTCGGTGGTGCCGGCCTCCCAGTACATCGCCATCAGGGCGAGCAGCATCAAGACCGAGCCGAGCAGCGTGTAGAGGAAGAACTTGAAGCTCGCATAGACGCGCCGCGGCCCGCCCCACACGCCGATGATGATGAACATCGGGATGAGGCCGCCCTCGAAGAACACGTAGAAGAGCACGAGGTCGAGGGCGCTGAAGACGCCGATCATCAGCGTCTCGAGCACGAGGAAGGCGACCATGTACTCCTTCACCCGCGTGCGCACCGAGTGCCAGCTGGCGAGGATGCAGAACGGCATCAGGAAGGTCGTGAGGATGACGAACAGCATCGAGATGCCGTCGACCCCCATCTTGTAGGTGATCGTGCCGCCGAGCCAGGCGGCCTCCTCGACGAACTGGAAGCCAGGGTTGGTGAAGTCGAAGCCGACCCACAGCGTCAGCGAGAACAGGAAGGTGACGACCGTGGTGACGAGGGCGACGCGGCGGATGTTGTTGAGCGCCGCCTCGTCCTCGCTGCGCACCATCAGGATGAAGAACACCCCGACGAGCGGCAGGAAGGTAACGATCGACAGGACCGGCAGATCGCCCATCAGTGAACTCCCCCGCCGGCAAACATCGCCCAGGTGATGAGCGCGGCGACACCGATCAGCATCACGAACGCATAGTGGTAGAGGTAGCCGGTCTGCAGCTTCACCACCCGGTTGGTGACGTCGATGACGCGCGCCGAGACACCGTCCGGCCCGAAGCCGTCGATCAGCCAGCCATCACCCTTCTTCCACAGGAAGCGGCCCATCCACTTCGCCGGGCGGACGAAGATGAGGTCGTAGAGCTCATCGAAATACCACTTGTGGTAGATGAAGTTGTAGATGAGCCAATGTTCCTCGGCGAGCTTCTTCGGCACGTCCGGTCGCATCATGTAGAAGTAGAAGGCGATGAGCGCGCCGATCGCCATCGCCACCGTCGCCGCCCACGGCACCCAGCCGGGGGATTCGTGCATCTCGTGGAGGATGTGGTTCTCCTCGCCGAGATAGAGCGCGCCCTTCCAGAAGCTCTCGTAGCCCTCGCCCATGAACGGCGTGTGGAAGGCCATGCCGGCGAACAGCGCGCCGCCCGCAAGCACCAGCAGCGGCCCGACCATCACCCACGGGCTCTCGTGGACGTGCTTCATCACCTCGGCGGAAGCGCGCGGCTTGCCGAAGAACGTCATGAAGATCTGCCGCCAGGTGTAGAAGGCGGTGAGGAGAGCGGCGATCGTCGTCAGCCAGAAGGCGTAGCCGGCGAAGGCATTGTGGCCGGCATAGGTCGCCTCGATGATGGCGTCCTTGGAATAGTAGCCGGCCGTCAGCGGGAAGCCGGTGAGCGCCAGCCCGCCGATCAGCATCGTCCAGAACGTCCAGGGAATGTGCTTCCGGAGGCCGCCCATCTTGCGCATGTCCTGCTCGCCGTCGACCGAGTGGATCACCGAGCCGGCCGCGAGGAACAGGAGCGCCTTGAAGAAGGCGTGCGTGAACAGGTGGAAGATGGCGATTGAGTAGGCGCCGACGCCGAGTGCGGCGAACATGTAGCCGAGCTGCGAGCAGGTCGAGTAGGCGATGACGCGCTTGATGTCGAACTGCGTGCAGCCGATCGTCGCCGCGAAGAAGGCCGTCGTCGCGCCGATGAAGGTGACGAAGGCGAGCGCCGCCGGGGCCTGCTCGAACAGCGGCGACAGCCGCGCCACCATGAACACGCCGGCCGTCACCATCGTCGCCGCGTGGATGAGGGCGGAGACCGGCGTCGGGCCTTCCATGGCGTCCGGCAGCCAGGTGTGCAGCAGGAACTGCGCCGACTTGCCCATCGCGCCCATGAACAAGAGCAGGCAGATCACCGTGACGGCGTTCACCTCCTGGCCGAGGAAGTTCATCGACTGCTCGCCGAGGCTCGGCGCGGCCGCGAAGATGACGTCGAACGACACCGATCCGGTGACGACGAAGACGCCGAAGATGCCGAGCGCGAAGCCGAAATCGCCGACGCGGTTGACGACGAAGGCCTTGATCGCGGCGGCATTCGCCGACGGCTTCTGGAACCAGAAGCCGATCAGGAGGTAGCTCGCGAGGCCGACGCCCTCCCAGCCGAAGAACATCTGCACGAGGTTGTCGGAGGTCACCAGCATCAGCATGGCGAAGGTGAACAGCGACAGGTAGGCGAAGAACCGCGGCCGGTGCGGATCGTGGGCCATGTAGCCCATCGAGTAGATGTGGACGAGCGCCGAGACGGTGTTGACGACGACCAGCATCACCACGGTGAGCGTGTCGATGCGCAGGCTCCACTCGACCGACAGCGAGCCGGAGGTGAACCAGTTGGCGAGATCGATGGTCTGCTTGCCGGCGTCGCCGAAGCCGACGGTGAAGAAGGCCACCCACGACAGGATCGCCGCCAGCACCAGGAGGCTGGTGGTGACGAGCTCGGCCGCGCGCGACCCAGGCGCGGCGTCGTGGTGGTCGTCATGGCCGTGTGCGTCGTGGCCATGCGCATCGTGGCCCGCCCCGTGCGGCGCCGGGTGGCCGGAGAAGGCGTGCGCCACCCCGTGCGTGGTCGGCGCATGGGCGGCGTGGGCATCATGGCCGGTATCGCCGATGCCGTGGCCGTCCGGCGGGGCGGGAATGTGGGCCTTCGAGCCGACGAGCGTGATCAGCCCGGCGATCAGGAAGCCGACGAGGGGCAAGAAGACGATCAGATGATACACGCCGTCAGCCCTTCATCATGTTGATGTCTTCCACCGCGATCGAGCCGCGGTTGCGGTAGTAGACGACCAGGATCGCGAGCCCGATCGCCGCCTCCGCCGCGGCCACCGTCAGCACCAGCAGCGCGAAGATCTGCCCGACCAGGTCGCCCATGAAGGCGGAAAAGGCGACCAGGTTGAGATTGACGGCGAGCAGGATCAGCTCGATCGACATCAGGATGACGATGACGTTCTTGCGGTTCAGGAAGATGCCGAACACGCCGAGCGTGAACAGGATCGCCGCGACCGTCAGATAGTGGGAGAGCCCGACCGCCATTTTCCGTCGTCCGTCCTCGTCGTCGTTGCATCCGGCGCCGCCCGGGCGGGCGGCGGCCGTCCGTCAGATGCCCTTGCGGGGCGCGACCTTGCGCACCTCGATGGCGGTGGCTCTGGTGCGGGCGTTCTGCGCCGGGATCGACTGGCGCTTGACGCCTTCCTTGTGGCGCAGCGTCAGCACGATCGCCCCGATCATGGCGACCAGCAGCACGAGGCCCGCCGTCTGGAAGAAGTAGATGTAGCGGGTGTAGAGCAGCAGCCCGATCGCCTTCGTGTTGCTGGTCTCGGCGATCGGCGGAATGATCGCCACCGCACCGCCTTCCGGGGCCGTTACCCAGGTCGCCAGCACCATGATGAGCTCGACCAGCAGCACGAGCCCGATCAGCGCGCCGATCGGCAGGTACTGCAGGAAGCCCTGGCGCAGCTCGACGAAGTCGACGTCGAGCATCATCACCACGAACAGGAACAAAACGGCGACGGCACCGACATAGACGACGACCAGGATCATCGCCAGGAACTCCGCCCCGAGCAGCAGGAACAGCCCGGCGGCGTTGAAAAAGGCGAGAATCAGGAACAGCACGGAGTGCACGGGATTGCGCGAGGAAATCACCATGAACGCCGACGCCACCGTGATGGCGGCAAAGAGGTAGAAGAATAAGGTCTGCAGGACCATTCCTGACCCCCCCTTCGGCGCCGGCAGATCCGGTCGCTCCGTCGCCGCGCGTTCTAGCCCGCCCGCGCGATCCCAGTCCACCGCCCGCCGGGCGGCGGGCGGACACGCCGCACCCGGTCCCGCATCAGCGGTAGGGCGCGTCCATCTCGATGTTGCGCGCGATCTCACGCTCCCAGCGGGCGCCGTTCGCGAGCAGCCGGTCCTTGTCGTAGTAGAGTTCCTCACGCGTCTCGGTGGCGAACTCGAAGTTCGGTCCCTCGACGATCGCATCCACCGGGCACGCCTCCTGGCAGAAGCCGCAGTAGATGCACTTCACCATGTCGATGTCGTAGCGGGTGGTGCGGCGGGTGCCGTCGTTGCGGCGCGGGCCGGCCTCGATGGTGATCGCCTGCGCCGGGCAGATCGCCTCGCAGAGCTTGCAGGCGATGCAGCGCTCCTCACCGTTCGGGTAGCGCCGGAGCGCGTGCTCGCCGCGGAAGCGCGGGCTCACCGGCCCCTTCTCGAAGGGGTAGTTGAGCGTCGACTTCGGCTTGAAGAAGTAGCGCATCGACAGGAAGAACGCCGACACGAACTCCTGCAGGAGCAGCGACTTGGCGGCCTGGGCGAACGACATCGGTCCAACCTCTCAAAAAGTCGCGACGCCCGGTCAGGACGCCATGCCGGGCGCCCAGCCCATCAGCATCAGGACCGCCGCGACGATGAAGACCATGGCGAGCGAGATCGGCAGGAACACCTTCCAGCCGAGGCGCATCAGCTGGTCGTAGCGGTAGCGCGGCACCATCGCCTTCACCATGGCGAACATGAAGAAGACGAGCAGTGCCTTCAGCAGGAACCAGATCACCCCCGGCACCCAATTGAACGGGGGCAGGTCGAGCGGGGGCAGCCAGCCGCCGAGGAACAGAATGGTCATCAGCGCGCACATGGTGGCGATCGCCACATACTCCGCGAGCATGAACATCATGTAGGGGCTGGAGCCGTACTCCACCATGAAGCCCGCCACCAGCTCCGATTCCGCCTCGACGAGGTCGAAGGGCGGCCGGTTCGTCTCGGCCAGCGCCGAGATGAAGAAGATGACGAACATCGGGAACAGCGGCAGCCAGTACCAGTTCAGGATCGACAGCCACGGCACGCCGAGCGCCGTCGCGAGCCCGCTCGTCTGCTGCGCATGCACCACCTCGCTGAGGTTCAGCGTGCCGGCACAGAGCAGCACCGTGATGAGCACGAAGCCGATCGACACCTCGTAGGAGACCATCTGCGCCGCCGAGCGCAGCGCCGACAGGAACGGGTACTTCGAGTTGGAGGCCCAGCCTCCCATGATGATGCCGTACACCCCGAGCGACGAGATCGCGAAGATGAAGAGGGTGGCGACGTTGATGTCGGCGATCACCCAGCCCTCGTCGACCGGGATCACTGCCCAGGCGGCGATCGACAGCGTCGCCATGACGAACGGCGCCAGCAGGAAGATGCCCTTGTTGGCGCTCGACGGGATCACCGGCTCCTTGAAGATGAACTTCAACAGGTCGGCGAACGACTGGAACAGTCCGAAGGGTCCGACGACGTTCGGACCGCGCCGCATCTGCACCGCCGCCCAGATCTTGCGGTCGGCGAGCAGGATATAGGCGATGATGATCAGCAGCACGACGATCATCAGCACGCTCTGGGCGAGCATGATGAGGAACGGCCAGGCGTAGGTGGTCCAGAAATCGCTCATCGGGCGCTCTCCGCCGCCGTGCGGGACGTGTGATCGTGGCCGCGCGTCATTCCGCAGCCTCCGCCATGCGGGCGCGGGCGAGCGCCGCGCATTCGGCCATCACCGCCGACGCGCGGGCGATCGGATTGGTCAGGTAGAACTCCGACACCGCCGCCCGGAACGGCGTGCTCGACGGGTCGCCGCCATGTGTCCCGAGCCGCTCGATCGCCGCCGGATCGGCCGGCACGACCTGGTCGACCGCCTCGAGGTGCGGCACCGCGGTGATCATCGCCGCGCGCAGCTCGAGCAGCGAATCATAGGGCAGCGTCGCGCCGAGCACGGCCGACAGCGCCCGCAGCACCGCCCAGTCCTCGCGCGCCTGGCCCGGCGGGAAGGCGGCGCGGTTCGCCCGCTGCACCCGCCCCTCGGTGTTGACGTAGGTGGCCGACTTCTCGGTATAGGCCGCGCCCGGCAGGATGACGTCGGCGCGGTGGGCGCCGGCATCGCCGTGGGTGCCGAGATAGACGACGAAGGCGGCGCCGAGCCTGTCCATCGCGATCTCGTCGGCACCGAGCAGGAACATCACGTCGAGACCGCCGGCGCCTGCCGCCGTCAGCATGCCGGCGACATCAAGACCGCCCTCGCCCGGCACGCAGCCGACATCGAGGCCGCCGACGCGCGCCGCTGCCGTGTGCAGCACGGCAAAGCCGTTCCACTCGGCCGAGACCGCACCGGCCGCCACCGCAGCGCGCGCCGTGAGCGACAGCACCGCCGCGCCGTCGGGGCGCGCAAGCGCCCCCTGCCCGACGATGACGAGCGGTCGCTCGGCCTTCGCCAGCACCTCGGCAAAGGTGTGCTTGCCGGCGGCGACGTCCTTCAGGGTGTCGGGGCCGGCGCCGAGATATTCGACCGGATAGGTGAGGTCGACCGGTTCGCCGATGACGCCGACCGGCAGCCCGCTCGCCCGCCAGCGCTTGCGGATGCGGGCATTCAGCACCGCCGCCTCGTGCCGCGGATTGCAGCCGACGAGCAGGATCGCGTCCGCTTCCTCGATGCCGCGGATACCGACATTGAAGAGGTAGCTCGCACGGCCCGCCGCCGGGTCGAGTGCCGCGCCGTCCTGGCGGCAGTCGACGCTCGCCACACCGAGCCGCGTCATCAGGTCCTTCAGGGCGAACAGCTCTTCCGTCGCGGCGAGGTCGCCGCCGATGGCGCCGATACGGGCGGGACCGGCCGCCTTCACCTTCTCGGCGATGGCGGAAAACGCCTCTGGCCACGTTGCCGGCACGAGCCGGCCGCCGCGCCGCACATAGGGCTGGTCGAGGCGCTGCGTGCGCAGGCCGTCCCAGATGTAGCGGCCCTTGTCGGAGAGCCACTCCTCGTTCACCGCCTCGTTCAGCCGCGGCAGCACGCGCATCACCTCGCGGCCGCGGGTGTCGACGCGGATGTTGGAGCCGACGGCGTCCATCACGTCGACGGACTCGGTCTTGGCGAATTCCCAGACGCGGCCGGTGAAGGCGAACGGCTTGTGGGTCAGCGCGCCGACCGGGCAGAGGTCGGCGACGTTGCCCTGCAGCTCCGAGCCCATCGCATGCTCGAGATAGGTGGTGATCTCCATGTCCTCGCCGCGCCCGGTGGCGCCGAGGTCCGGCACGCCCGCCACCTCGGTGGTGAAGCGCACGCAGCGGGTGCAATGGATGCACCGGTTCATGATCGTCTTGACCAGCGGGCCGATGTACTTGTCCTCGACGGCGCGCTTGTTCTCGTGGAAGCGCGAACCGGAGACGCCATACAGCATCGACTGGTCCTGCAGGTCGCACTCGCCGCCCTGGTCGCAGATCGGGCAGTCGAGCGGGTGATTGATGAGCAGGAACTCCATCACCCCTTCGCGCGCCTTCTTCACCATCGGCGTGTTGGTGAAGATCTCCGGCGCCTCGCCGTTCGGGCCGGGGCGCAGGTCCTTCACCGCCATGGCGCAGGAGGCCGCCGGCTTCGGCGGGCCGCCCTTCACCTCGACGAGGCACATCCGGCAGTTGCCGGCGATCGAAAGCCGCTCGTGGAAGCAGAAGCGCGGGATCTCCGCACCGGCGAGTTCGGCCGCCTGCAGCAGTGTCGTCTCCGGTGCGACGTCCACCTCGGTGCCGTCGACGATGATCTTGGTCATCGGCAGTCCCCTCACGCGGCCGTTGCGCCGGCCGCCTGGCCGAAGCGCAACAAATTGCCGTCGGGATCGATCACATAGAACTCGCGCATGCCCCAGGCCTTGTCCTCGGGCGGGATGACCCGCCCCCCGTCCGCCGCTGGCAGCAGCGCCTCGTACAGAGCATCGACATCGCCGGTGCGGAAATACGCCGAGGTATTCTCAGCGATGTGGCGGTCACCGCAGCGCCAGAAATGCACCTCGGCGCCATCGCGGTGCACGATCGCATAGTCGTCCATCGTCCAACAGACAGCGAAGCCGAGACGGTCGCGATACCACGCCGCGGCACGGCCTGGATCGGCAGCAGCAAGCAACGGACAGGCCTGGTCGATGCGGGACACGCGTTCCATTCCTCAGGCGTCCGTCAGTTCCAGGCGACGCGGCACAAGTCTGTCGGGCTCGTCCGTCATCCCTGCTTCTCCGTCGCACGCGCCCGGTAGGCACCGAACAGGTCGCTCACTGCCACGCCGTCGATGGTCATTCCGTCGTGACGGCAATCGGAAATCGATACGCCGGTCATGTTGGCGTCGCTGATCCGGGCGCCGGCGAGGTTCGCGTTGTCGAGGCGCAGGCCCGAGACATTGGCGTCGCGCACTGTCCAGCCCGAGAGGTTGACGTCCTCGAAGGTTGAACCGGCCAGGTTGACGTCAATGAACGCCGAGCCTGACAGGTCGGCATGGTTTGCGTCGAGGCGTTCATTGACAGCATGAAGCTTCATCGCAGTCATTCCGCCGCCTGCAGCGTCACGCCCGCAACGGGCCGCGACTGATAGGCGTCGATGCGGGCCTCGATGACCGGGCGGAAGTGGCGGATCAGCCCCTGGATCGGCCAGGCGGCGGCGTCGCCGAGGGCGCAGATGGTGTGCCCCTCGATCTGCTTCGTCACCTGAAGGAGCATGTCGATTTCGGACTTGCGCGCCTCGCCCTTCACGAGCCGCTCCATGACGCGCCACATCCAGCCGGTGCCTTCCCGGCACGGCGTGCACTGGCCGCAGCTCTCGTGCTTGTAGAAGTGGGCAAGGCGGGCGATCGCCTTGATGACGTCGGTCGATTTGTCCATGACGATCACCGCCGCCGTGCCGAGGCCCGACTGCAGGTTGCGCAGGGTGTCGAAGTCCATCGACAGATCTTCGCACTGGTGCGCCGGCAACAGCGGCACCGACGAGCCGCCGGGGATCACCGCGAGCAGGTTGTCCCAGCCGCCGCGGATGCCGCCGCAGTGCCGCTCGACGAGCTCGCGGAACGGCACGCCCATCTCCTCTTCTACGGTGCACGGCTTGTTCACGTGGCCGGAGATGCAGAAGAGCTTGGTGCCGGTGTTGTTCGGCTTGCCGAGGCCGGCGAACCAGGCGGGACCGCGGCGGAGAATCTCGCCGGAGACGGCGATCGATTCGACGTTGTTGACCGTCGTCGGGCAGCCATAGAGGCCCATGTTGGCCGGGAACGGCGGCTTCAGCCGCGGCTGGCCCTTCTTGCCCTCGAGGCTTTCCAGCAGCGCCGTCTCCTCGCCGCAGATGTAGGCGCCGGCGCCGTGGGCGACGTAGCAGTCGAAGTCCCAGCCGTGGACGTTGTTCTTGCCGATCAGCTTGGCCTCGTAGGCCTGGTCAATCGCCGCCTGCAGGTGCTCACGCTCACGGATGAACTCGCCGCGCACGTAGATGTAGCAGGCGTGCGCGCCCATCGCGAAGCTCGCGATCAGGCAGCCTTCGACCAGCGTGTGCGGGTCGTGGCGCAGGATCTCGCGGTCCTTGCAGGTGCCGGGCTCGGATTCGTCGGCGTTGACGACGAGATAGTGCGGCCGGCCCTCGGCGGGCTGCTTGGGCATGAACGACCATTTCAGGCCGGTCGGGAAGCCGGCGCCACCGCGGCCGCGCAGGCCCGAGGCCTTCATCTGGTCGATGATCCAGTCGCGGCCCTTGTCGATGAAGCCCTTGGTGCCGTCCCATTGGCCGCGCGCCAGCGCCCCTTTGAGGCCCCAGTCTTGCTGGCCGTAGAGGTTGGTGAAGATGCGGTCCTTGTCGGCGAGCATCGTGATCGCTCCCTCAGCCGTTCGTGCCGGCGGGCGCCGTGCCGGCCGGCACCGTGTCGCCCCGATCCTTGCCGTCCGACGCTCCGGAGGCGGCGGCCGGCTCGGGCGCCGTCCCGGCGATCTTCGGCGTCGCGGCAGCCACGTCTTCGCCCTTCAGCGGCGTCTTGCCCTCGGCGGCGCGCGCACCCGGCGCATCCGACGCCTGCTGGTCCGTCCGCGTCTCGTGCGGCTTACCCTTCTCGAGCGGCGCCTGGTCGTCGCCTTGCACCGGCCCGGTGTCACGGTTGGCCGGGCCGCGCAGGATCGCCGCGATGTCGGTGAGCGAGGTCGCCCCGCCCTCGGGCATCGAGAAGGTGCGGCCGTTCTGCGGCCCCGGCGCTGGCGGCGTGCCCTTGGCGAAACCGTCGATCAGCGCCTCGAAACTCGCCGGCGTCAGATCCTCATAGGTGTCCTTGACCACCTGCACCATCGGCGCGTTCACGCAGGCGCCGAGGCACTCGACCTCTTCCCACGAGAAGTCACCATCGGCGGAGAGGTGGAACGGGTCGTGGTGGATGCGCCGCTTGCAGATCTCGATGAGCTCTTCGGCGCCGCGCAGCTGGCAGGGCGTCGTGCCACACACCTGGATGTGCGCCTTCTTCCCCACCGGGGCGAGCTGGAACATCGTGTAGAAGGTCGCGACCTCCAGCACGCGGATGTTCGGCATCTCCAGCATCTCGGCGATGACGCGGATGCACGGCTCGCTGACCCAGCCCTCCTGCTCCTGCGCCCGCCACATCAGCGGAATCACGGCGCTCGCCTGCCGCCCTTCCGGGAAGCGCGCGATCACCATGCGCGCCCATTCGAGGTTGTCGGGCGTGAAGGCGAAGGACGCCGGCTGCTGAAGATGAAGGCGACGGACGGCCATCAGCGATCCACCTCTCCGAACACGATGTCGAGGGAGCCCAGGATGGCGGAGACGTCCGCCAGCATGTGGCCGCGGCAGATGAAGTCCATCGCCTGCAGATGGGCGAAGCCCGGCGCGCGGATCTTGCAGCGGTAGGGCTTGTTGGTACCGTCGGCGACGAGATAGACGCCGAACTCGCCCTTCGGCGCCTCGACAGAGGCGTAGACCTCGCCCTCCGGCACGCGGAAGCCCTCGGTATAGAGCTTGAAGTGGTGGATGAGCGCCTCCATCGAGCGCTTCATCTCGCCGCGCGAGGGCGGCACCACCTTGCCCTGCAGCGCGTGTACGGGGCCCTGCCCTTCCGGCCGCCTGAGCTTCTCCAGGCACTGCTTCATGATCCGCACCGACTGCCGCATCTCCTCGACGCGGATGTGATAGCGGTCGTAGCAGTCGCCGTTCTTGCCGATCGGAATATCGAATTCCATCTCGTCATAGCACTCGTAGGGCTGCGACTTGCGCAGGTCCCAGGCGGCGCCCGAGCCGCGCACCATCACGCCCGAGAAGCCCCAGGCCCAGCAGTCCTCGAGCCGCACGACGGCGATGTCGACATTGCGCTGCTTGAAGATGCGGTTCTCCGACAACAGCCCCTCGAGGTCGTCGACGACGCCGAGGAAGGGGTCGCAGAAGTCCCAGATGTCGTCGACGAGCCCCGCCGGCAGGTCCTGGTGGACACCGCCCGGGCGGAAGTAGGCGGCGTGCATGCGCGCACCCGACGCCCGCTCGTAGAACACCATCAGCTTCTCGCGCTCCTCGAAACCCCACAGCGGCGGCGTCAGGGCGCCGACGTCCATCGCCTGGGTGGTGACGCAGAGGAGATGGGAGAGCAGCCGGCCGATTTCCGAATAGAGCACGCGGATGAGCTGCGCCCGCTTCGGCACGGTGATGCCGAGGAGCTTCTCGACCGCCAGGCAGAAGGCGTGTTCCTGGTTCATCGGCGCGACATAGTCGAGCCGGTCGAAATAGGGGATCGCCTGCAGGTAGGTCTTCTGCTCGATCAGCTTCTCGGTGCCGCGGTGCAGGAGCCCGATGTGCGGATCGACGCGGGTGACCACCTCGCCGTCGAGCTCCAGCACCAGCCGCAGCACCCCGTGCGCCGCCGGATGCTGCGGCCCGAAGTTGATGTTGAAATTGCGGACTTCGGCTTCAGGCATGGTGGACTGCCTCGAGCGTGGTGGCAGAGGATCGGCAGTCGGCAGTCGGCAGTCGGCAGTCGGACGAAACCCTCAAGGTCGCGGCTCCGTCTCGATCGACCGGATGAGCGACTGCAGCATCTTGCCGACCGTCTCGCAGTGACCGAGCAGCGCCTCGATGGCCGTGGACGAGGCGAGTCCGACCCGCTCCGAGAGCAGCAGAAACGTCTCGAGCTCCTTCAGCGAGCCCTGCGAGATCCGCAGGAAGTGGACGTAGGAGCCGCTGCTCTGGCGCCCGTAGCCCTCCGCGATGTTCGCCGCGATCGACGCGCTGCCGCGCCTGATCTGGCTGGTCATGCCGAACGTCTCGGACTTCGGAAAGTCGGCCGTCAAACGGTAGCACGCGACGGCCAGGTCCATGGCTTCGCGCCAGACCCGTAGATCTCGATACGAGCGAATGTCCGACACGGCCACGCCCCCGCGCCCCGATCGCCGACGTCATCCCGACTGCCGACTGCCGACTGCCGACTGCCGGTCTTCTGCCCACTGCCATCCTCATGGCTTCGCCTTCTCGTCGCCGGGCAGCACATAGTCCGGTCCCTCCCATGGGGAGAGGAAGTCGAACGCCCGGAACTCCTGGGCGAGGCGGACCGGTTCGTAGACGACGCGCTTCACCGCGTCGTCGTAGCGGACCTCGACGAAGCCGGTGAGCGGGAAGTCCTTGCGCAGCGGATGGCCGTCGAAGCCGTAGTCGGTGAGGATGCGGCGCAGGTCCGGATGGCCGGTGAACAGGATGCCGTAGAGGTCGTAGGCCTCGCGCTCGAACCAGTCGGCGCCCGGGAAGATCGCTGTCGCCGACGGCACCGTCGTGGCGGCGTCGGTCTCGACCTTGAGGCGGATGCGCAGGTTCTGGTGCGGCGACAGGAGGTGGTAGACGACGTCGAAGCGCTTCTCGCGGGACGGGTAGTCGACGCCGCAGCAGTCGATGAAGGCGATGAACTGGCAGCGCACGTCGTCGCGCAGGAAGCGCAGCACCTCGATCAGCCGGGCGGGCGCCGCCGTGACGGTCAGTTCGCCGTAGGCGACCTGCCGCGCGCCGAGCGCCGCGCCGAGCGCCTGGCCGAGATAGTCGGAGAGCTCACCGAGCGTCTCGTCCATCGCCGTCTCCGTGGAGGGCATCGTCGCGGCCATGCTCAGCGCTCGATCGTGCCGGTACGGCGGATCTTCTTCTGCAGGAGAAGAACGCCGTAGAGCAGCGCCTCGGCCGTCGGCGGGCACCCGGGAACATAGATGTCGACCGGCACGACGCGGTCGCAGCCGCGCACAACCGAATAGGAATAGTGATAGTAGCCACCGCCGTTGGCGCACGATCCCATCGAGATGACGTAGCGCGGCTCCGGCATCTGGTCGTAGACCTTGCGCAGCGCCGGCGCCATCTTGTTGGTCAGCGTGCCGGCGACGATCATCACATCGGACTGGCGCGGGCTCGCACGCGGAGCGAAGCCGAAGCGCTCGGCGTCGTAGCGTGGCATCGACAGCTGCATCATCTCGACGGCGCAGCAGGCGAGACCGAACGTCATCCACATCAGCGAGCCGGTGCGCGACCAGGTGATCAGCGCGTCGGCCGTCGTCACCAGGAAGCCGCGGTCGGCGAGCTCGTCGCTGATGCCCTGGTAGAACGGATCATCGGAGCCGACCGGACGGCCGTGCTGGTCGAGGAGGCCGGTCGGCGCCTTGGCGACCAGCGGGCCCGTGGGCGCGGTCAATCCCATTCCAGCGCTCCCTTCTTCCACTCGTAGATGAAGCCGATGGTCAGCACGCCGAGGAACGTCATCATCGACCAGAAGCCGAACCAGCCGAGCTCGCCGAACGCCACCGCCCAGGGGAACAGGAAGGCCACTTCGAGGTCGAAGATGATGAACAGGATCGACACCAGATAGAACCGCACGTCGAACTTCATGCGGGCGTCGTCGAAGGCGTTGAAGCCGCATTCGTAGGCCGACAGCTTCTCAGTATCGGGCGAGCGGTAGGCGACGAGGAACGGCGCGACCAGCAGCGCAATGCCGACGAAGGCGGCGACGCCGATGAACACGACGATCGGGACGTAGTCTTTGAGGAGCTCTTCCATGGACCGCCCTCGCTCACCAGTCTGCGACGTGCACCGTCGAGCCCCAAGTCAAGTCAAGCGAGCCCCACGCCACGCCTGAGCGGGCAGTTGCGCCCAAGGGCGACCGCCGCTCCCCCCGTTGCGCTTCCTTCCCCGGATGCCCCCGAGCCACGACGGGCATCGAACTGGTTCTATTCTAAAGGCTCCGACGGGCGGAGCAACGCCTTGCGGCCGAGAGCCGCGGCGTCGCCCCCCACGAACCGGGCAGAGGCTTAACCCACGCCCCGACGGGTGGCAAGGCGGCAGTCTGGCGCGCTGGCGAGGCTCACAGCTCCTCGAGGAAGCGCCCATAGGCGTCACGGACGATGAAGATGTGCGCCCGCATCGCCGCCGCCGCCGCCGTGCGGTCGCCGCGCAGGATCGCCGCCACCACCGCTTCGTGTTCGGCATGCGACTTGGCGATGCGGCCGAGCGCGGCAAATTGCGCGCGCCGGAACGGCTGGACGCGTGTGCGTGTCTCGGTGGTGATCTCGGCGAGATAGGCGTTGCGGATGCCGTGGTAGATGGCGGCGTGGAAGGTCTCGTTGAAGTCGCGATAGCGCGCCGCTTCGCCGGCCCGCATCGCCGCCCCCATCGCCTCGTGTAGCCGCTCGAGACCGCGCCGCTCCGCCGCCGTCATGTTGGAGGCCGCGAGCCCCGCGCACAGCGCCTCGAGCTCGGCCATCGTCTCAAACATGTCGACGAGGCGCTGCGGCGTCGGATGCGCCACCACGGCGCCGCGGTGGGCGCGCGATTCGACCAGCCCGCTCGCCGCGAGCGCCCTCAGCGCCTCGCGCACCGGCGTGCGCGACACCCCGAATCGCCGCGCGAGCTCGCTCTCGTCGAGCGCCGCGCCGGGCGCCAGCCGGCCGGTGACGATCTCTTCCGCGAGTTGCAACCGCACCTCGACCGCCCGCGTCACGGACTTCGTTGGCGCAGAGGGCGCCGTTTCGGCGGGCGAGGAGTCCACTGGGGCGGTTTCCCGTTGTTCTGCTTGTTCCGAAGTTAGGGCGTCGGAGCGAGGTTCACGTTCCTCTCAAAGCGGAGGGTATGACCCCTGCTGAAGCGACGAAACCCTGCGATCCTCCCCTACCCCTCCTCCGCAATCGTGCTCACATGCGCCGCGACGACACGCCAGCCGCCGGGAAAGCGCACCCAGGTCTGCATCTGCCGGCCGACCAGCCCCGGCTGCACGTCGCTGCGGAACTCCGTCGACACCGTCGAGAAGTCGGTCCCGAAGGTCGTCACCACCGTGTTCGCGAGCCGCCGCGACGGATGGATCAGCGGCGCCACCCGCCGCCAGGCGCCGATCACCTCCGGACCGTACTGGTTCTCGGCGATGCCGAACCGCACCACCTCCGCCCCGTCCCAGAACTGCTCGTCGAGTGTGTCGAAGTCGCGCGTCACCAGCGCCCGCTCGTAGCGCTCGAACGCGGCCCGCACCGCGGCCACCACCTCCGGCCGGTTGATCTCGGGGCCTCCACCGTCGAGCCCATCCTCCGCCGTCTCCGCCACCCGCACCCCGCTCCGCAACGCCCCGCCGCTCATCCCACCGACGCCTCCAGCGCCGACAGCGGCGCCGTCCAGCCGACGATGCCGCCCTGCGCCCGCACCATGTCGAGCGTCGCCGCCTTGAACTCGGGAAAATAGCTCTCCGTCGCGTCCTCGACGAGCAGGCACTCATAACCGCGATCGTTCGCCTCGCGCATCGTCGTCTGCACGCAGACCTCGGTGGTGACGCCCGCCAGCACCAGGTGCGTCACCCCGCGCGCCTGCAGCAGCTCGCCGAGCCTCGTCGCGTAGAAGGCGCCCTTGCCCGGCTTGTCGAGGACGATCTCGCCCGCCACCGGCGCACACGCCTCGACGATGGCGTTGCCCGGCTCGCCGCGCACCAGGATGCGCCCCATCGGGCCGTCATCGCCGATCCGGAGCGTCGGCGCGCCGCGGGTGCGCTTCGCCGGCGGACAGTCGGAAAGGTCGGCCGCGTGCGATTCGCGCGTGTGCACTACCGTCCACCCCCGCGACCGGGCGAATGCGATCAGCCGCGCCACCGTCGGCACGATCGCCGCCACCCGGTCGATGTCGTTGCCGAGCGTGTCGCCGAAGCCGCCCGGCTCGACGAAGTCGCGCTGCATGTCGATGACCACGAGCGCCGTCGCCTTCTCCGGCAGCACGTAAGGATAGGGCTCGGCCGCGACCGTCAGCTTCATCCCCGTCCCCTCAGTGCCCGGCCATGTGGCGGCCGATGGTGGTGCGGTCGGTCTCGGCGATCGGCGCGACATAGTCGATGCGCCCCTCCGACATCACCGCGACGCGGTCGGCGAGCTCGAGGATCTCGTCGAGGTCCTCGGACACCAGCAGCACCGCCGCCCCGCGGTTGCGCTGGTCCATGATCTGGCTGCGGATCTCCGACACCGAGGCGAAGTCGAGCCCGAAGCAGGGGTTGGCGACGATCAGCACGTCGACGTCGCCCGAGAGCTCGCGCGCCAGCACCGCCCGCTGGACGTTGCCGCCCGACAGCGTCTCGATCGGCGCGTCCGGCGAGGTCGTCTTCACCCGGTAGCGGCTGATCAGCTCGCGCGCCATCTTGCGCAAGGGATAGGGCTTCAGCCAGAAGCCGAGGCCGGCGATCGGCGGCTTGTCGAACGACCTAAGCGCGATGTTCTCCGCCACCGACATCTTCGGCGCGGTGGCGTTCTTCAAGGGCTCCTCCGGCAGGCCGAACACCTTGAAGCGGTCCATGTCGGCCCGCTTCGGCTCGAACGGCTGGCTGCGAACCACGATGCGCCCGTCGGTCAGCGGCCGCTGCCCCGACAGCGTCTCGATCAGCTCGCTCTGGCCGTTGCCCGAGACGCCGGCGATGCCGACGATCTCGCCGCCAGCGACCTTCAGGTTGACCCGGTCGAGGGCCGGCAGCCCCTCGTCGTCGATGGCGCAGAGCGCCGCGAGCTCGAGCTTGGTCTCGCGCGCGTTGAACGGCTTGCGGGCGGCGCGCTCGCGGATCTCCTGGTCGCCGATCATCAGCCGCGCCATCTCGTCGGTCGACATCGCGCCCACCTTGCCCGCCCCCACCATCCGCCCGCGCCGGAGGATCGACACCTCCTCGGTGAAGGCGGTCACCTCGCGGAACTTGTGGGTGATCATCAGCACCGACAGCTCGCCGCGCTCGGTCATGCCGCGCAGGAGCCCAAGGATCTCGTCGGCTTCCTGCGGCGTCAGCACCGAGGTCGGCTCGTCGAGGATGAGAAAGCGCTGGTCGAGATAGAGCTGCTTGAGGATCTCGAGCTTCTGCTTCTCACCCGCCGACAGGCTCGACACCGGCTTGTCGAGCGGCACGCGGAACGGCATCTCGTCGAAGAAGGCCTCGAGCCGCTTCGTCTCCTTGCGCCAGTCGATGAAGGCCGGCGCGTCGGCCCGGGCGATGACGAGGTTCTCCGCCCCCGTCAGGCTCGGGACCAGCGTGAAGTGCTGGTAGACCATGCCGAGCTTGAGAAGCTGCGCATCGCGCGGGTTCTTCACCTCGACGTCGCGGCCGTCGACGCGGATCGAGCCGCGCGTGGGCTCATAGAAGCCGAGGATGCACTTCACCAGCGTCGACTTACCGGCGCCGTTCTCGCCAAGCAGCGCGTGGAACGAACCCGGCCGCACCGTGATCGACACGTCCTCCAGCGCCGTGAACGAGCCGAACACCTTCGTCATGCCGACCGTCTCGACACCGACCGCCGTCCGCCGCCCGCCGTTGACGGCCGGCGCGGGCGCGAGCGCCTCCGCCGCGCTCACGGCAACGCCTCGATGAGGGCGTCCGCTGTCGCCACCGCGCCGAACACCCCGCCCTGCATCTTGATCATCTTCAGCGCCGCGAGGTGGTTGCCATGGTCGGTGGCGCCGCAGCAGTCCTCCAGCATCAGGCACTCGAAGCCGCGGTCGTTCGCCTCGCGCATCGTCGTGTGGACGCAGACGTCGGTGGTGATGCCGGTCAGGATGATGTTGCGGATGCCGCGGGTGCGCAGGATCAGCTCGAGGTCGGTGGCGCAGAACGAGCCCTTGCCGGGCTTGTCGATGATCGGCTCGCCGGGCAGCGGATAGAGCTCGGGGATGATGTCCCAGCCCGGCTCGCCGCGCACGAGGATCTTGCCGCACGGGCCGGCATCGCCGATCCCCGCCCCCATCTGCCGCGAGCGCCAGCGCTTGTTCGCCGGCAGGTCGGCCAGATCCGGACGGTGCCCCTCGCGGGTGTGGATGATGGTGTAGCCCTTCGCCCGCATCGCCGCGAGCACGCGGGAGATCGGCTCGATCGGCGCCCGGGTCAGCGACAGGTCGTAGCCCATCGTGTCGACATAGCCGCCCTTTCCGCAGAAGTCGGTCTGCATGTCGATGATGATGAGCGCCGTGTTCGACGGCTTCAGGTCGCCGTCGAAGGGCCAGGCATAGGGATCGGCGGCGACAGCGACGCCCTCCGGGGCGGCGACGGCACGGGCGAGAGCGGTCATGGCGTCTCCTTCTCAGTGGAGAGGATCGGATCGGGGTTGCTCATTTCACGATCGACAGTTCGCCAGGCGCGCCGCGCAGCGCCCGCACTTTCGAGGAGGCGGCGATCATGATGGCGAGCGTCAGCACGTAGGGGGCGGCGTTGAAGAAGTGGTAGCCTTGGCTCACGCCGATCGACTGCAGCGCCGGCCCGAGCGCGCCCGCCGCGCCGAACAGGAGCGCAGCGACGAAGCAGAGCAGCGGGTTCCAGCGCGCGAAGATGACCAGCGCCACCGCCATCAGCCCCTGGCCGGACGACAGCCCCTCGTTCCACGAGCCCGGATAGTAGAGCGACAGGAACGAGCCGCCGACGCCGGCCATGAAGCCGCCGATGGTCGTCGCCACGAAGCGCACGCCGAGCACCGAGACGCCGAGCGCGCGGGCCGCCGGCGCCGAGTCGCCCGTGGTGCGCACGATCAGCCCGGCGCGGGTGTTGCGGAACGCCCACCACATCACGACGGCGAGCGCCGCCCCGATGAAGAACAAGGGGTTGATCTCGAGCGCCACCCTGACCTGCGAGATGTCCGACCATTCGCCGAGCGAGATCGACGGCAGCCGGGGCGCGGTCGGCTGGATGAACGGCTTGCCGAAGAAGAAGGCGAGCCCGACGCCGAACAGCATCAGGGCGATGCCGACGGCGATGTCGTTCACCTTCGGCAGCGAGCACAGCGCCGCGTGCAGCATGCCGAACAGCGAGCCGGCGATGCCGGCCGCGAGCACGCCCGTCCACGCCGAGCCGGTCATGTAGGAGACCGCGTAGCCCGTCATCGCCCCGAACACGAGGGTGCCCTCGAGCCCGAGATTGATGCGGCCGGACTTCTCCGTCAGGCACTCGCCGAGGCTGACGAACAGAAACGGCGTCGAGACGCGGATGGCGCCGGCGAACATGGCGAGCGGCACGCTCCACCACCCGAGATCGGTCGCGACCTGCGAAGGATCCATCAGCGCATTCCTTGAATTGCCGAAACTCGACGGGAGCTGCGACCCGTCCTCCCCCTGCCAGGGGGGAGGACAGCCGCGCGCAGCGCGGCAGGTAGGGGCCTGTCAATCCCAACGTCGACCCGAGTTTGGATTGACGGGCCCCACCCTGACCGCTTCGCGGTCTGTCCCTCCCCCTGGCAGGGGAGGGACAGCGTCCCAACCCCCCTCACCGCTTCCCCCCTCACCGCTTCCCCCCGAAAATCCGGAACCGCCCGTAGAGCGTCTCGCTCGCCAGCAGCACCACGAAGATCAGGCCCTGCAGCACCACCATCGTCGCGTCCGGCAGGCCCATGCGGCGCTGTACGAGGCCGCCCGCCGCGGCGATGCCGCCGAACAGGATCGCCACCGGCGGGATCGCCAGCGGGTTATGGCGGGCGAGGAAGGACACGAGGATGCCCGAGAAGCCGTAGCCGGCGATCAGCGAGGCGTTCGCCTTGCCGTGGATCGCCGCCACCTCGAAGAAGCCGGCGAGCCCGGCGCAGCCGCCGGCGATCGCGGTCGCCGCCACGACGAGCTTACCGACCGGCAGCCCCTGCCCCTGCGCCGCCCGCACGTTGCCGCCGGTCACCCGCGCCGCGAAGCCGAAGGTCGTCCGGCTCATCAGGAGGTAGAGCAGCACGCACAGCAGGATGCCGATCGGCAGCCCCCAGTGGACGTCGATGCCAGGCACGTTGCCGATCATGTTCGCCTCGCCGATCGAGGCGGTCGACGGCTTGTTCGGGCTCGCCGGGTCACGCAGCGGCCCCTCGACGACGAAGTTGAGGATCGAGATGGCGATGTAGAACATCAGGAGGCTGGCGATCGTCTCGTTGACGCCGCGCCCGTAGCGCAACAGCCCGACGAGGCCGATCCACATCGCGCCGACGCCGACGGCCGCCACCAGCATCAGGAAGAGCACGATCGCCGGCGGCGCGGTGCCCGCGAGCGGCAGGGCGATCACCGCGGCGGCGAGCCCACCCAGCACCAGCGCCCCCTCGCCACCGATGATGACGAGGCCGAGCTGCGCCGGGATCGCCACGCAGAGGGCGGTGAAGATCAAGGGTGCCGAGCGCACCAGCGTGTTCTGCCAGGAGAACGACGAGCCGTAGCCACCGACCCACAACAACTGGAAGAACTGCGCCGGCGATTCCCCGAGCGCGAGCAGGAACAGCGAGAACAGAGCCGCCGAGACGATCAGCGCGAACAGCGGGATCGCAAGATACTCGGCTGAGCGGCCGATCCTGTCCCGCCACTCCGCCATCCCCGCCCCGGCGGAGACACCCGTCCCGTCTCTCACGGCATCGCTCACGGCACGCCTCCCCGGATCGTGTCACGTCGGGATCGGGCCGGGCGTGGGCGCCCGGACCTCTGACCGTCGCCGGGCGGCAGAGCGCCCGGCCGTCGAGTCGCGCCGGGCGCTAGCGCCCGGCAGGTGCGCGTCAGCTCGTCGAGCCGACGACGCCGTCGACGAGGAAGCTCGTCTGCTCGAGCCAGACGTCGTAGGCGTCGTGCTCGGTGCCGGCGGGGATCACCTCCTTGCCGGTGTTGTCCTTCATCGGCCCCTGGTAGATCACCTTGCCGGCGCGCAGTTCCGCCTTCGCCTGCTCGCAGGCGGCGCGGATGAGGTCGGTCGAGGCCGCCCCGTATTCGGTGTTCTGCACGTAGTCCTTGTCGTAGCCGCCGCGCACGAAGTTCGGCAGCGTGCCGCCGGTGGCGAGAATGTCGGCGAACTCCTTGTAGATCGTCACCCACTTGTATTCGGCGCCGGTGAGGAAGCCCTTCGGCGCGAGGTCGGCCTGGCTCGCATTGTGGCCACAGGTCATGACGCCGCGGCGCTCGGCCGTCTCGATGACGACCTTCGGGCTGTCGACGTGGCAGGTGATGACTTCCGCCCCGGCGTCGATCAGCGCGTTCGTCGCCTCGGCCTCGCGCACCGGCATCGACCATTCGCCGGTGAACACCACCTGCACCTTGGCGTCCGGGTTGACGCTCTTGGCGCCGAGCGTGAACGAGTTGATGTTGAGGAGCACGGTCGGGATGGGCTTCGCCGCCACGAAGCCGATCTTTCCGGCCTTCGAGGCGAGGCCGGCGGCAATGCCGTCGACATAGTGCGCCTGGTCGAGATAGCAGAAATAGCTGCCGGCGTTCTTCGGCGCCGAGTCCGTCCACAGGCCGGCGGCGTGACGGAACTGCACGTCCGGGAACTTCTTCGCCATCTCCAGCATGTAGGGGTCGTAGTAGCCGAAGGACGTCGCGAAGATCAGGTTCGCGCCGTCGAGCTCGATCATGCTCTCCATGGACTTCGAGACCGCGATCGTCTCGGGGACGTTCTCCTCCTCGATCACCGTGATGCCCGGCACCTGCTTCAGCGCCGCGGCGGCGACCGCATGGGCCTGGTTCCAGCCATAGTCGTCGCGCGGGCCGACATAGACGATGCCGACGGTGAGGCCGGCCGCCCGCGCCGGCGAGA